>OLPF01001978.1_pt1 | contig 14945 bp, 6 predicted proteins | sample 1673121 | NCBI WGS metagenome assembly OLPF01 (sample SAMEA3136756, study PRJEB25190) | human gut metagenome
AACAGAGTTGGTGTCAATAACCCTGTAATCCTTTTGGATGAAATCGACAAAATACTTGAGACAGGTCACTTCTTGGGATTGAACGATTATTATTCTGATGTTTCTAGCTATAACCCTATTGGAAAAGTCGATATGATGGATTCAAATATCATCGATCAAAACATGTATTCCAAGATGCTATTGGGTTGGACCAAACCTTATTTGGTGACTGGAAATGCAACTATTGATTTGAAGAGCATGAAAAACGAAAATGCTTTGATAGTTATTCCTGGCGATTCCTATGTCATCAATGACAAGAATGAATTCGATCCTTTCAGTGAATACATTTTAATCGAGTTATACACAAATGAAGGATTGAACTATGATGATTCTAGAAGAAGTGTTTCTGATAGACCTTTAGCTATGAACGATAAGGGTGTGAGAATCTATCATATCGACAATAGAAAATTTGTGGTCGATGTGAAATCAAAGAAAGATGATGGAACTTATACTTCTAAAGAATATAAGACCGGTGATACCATCGATTCTCAACATAAGATTATTCTTCCTATGTCTAACGATAGAGGATCGAGCAGATACAACTATGGATTTGGAGTTGATTCTAATGATAATCTTTTCGATGAAGTTAGAGTTATAGAAGCTAACAATGTCGATTCGTTTAGCAATGGTGGATATCAAACTTCCAAGACTTTGTTCAAGGAAGGATCTTCATTTGATATTGGAACATATAGCAAGTTCTTCATCAACAAGTCATCTGATAAGACTAAAGGTTTGTTAGATACAGGAGATTCTTTCTCCAAGACTATTTCAATAGGAGAGATTAAGTAATATGAAAAGAAATAAAATAATCATCTCTTTAGCATTGCTTTCTTTGTTAAGCTTGACAAGCTGTGGCAATGGCACTTCTATAACCACTCCTTCTGACAAAACGGATAAAAAGCCTATTGACTACAATTCCGGCAGGGGATTAGAAGGAAATCAAGATGCCGATGACGTCATCGATGATAGCGATAGTTTATTGAACGGCTTCTTGAACGGTGTCTCGGGTGTGAGTCGCTACTCTTATGAAGTCACCAGCACGGTTCAAAATAATGAAGGTCATTTCACAGATTACTTTGATTCTAAATGCTGGTACAACTTAGATCACGAAGATGATTCGGCTAGTTTTGGATTGGCCTTGGATGAAAACAATAAATTATTCAAATACTATTTGAATGATGACTATGATCCCACCCCTTCGCTTTATCAGTATACTAAATATACTACTGATGGAGTGACTATCGATGACACGCTGTACGGACCTTTGAACCTAGCTACTGTCAGCATGCTCTCAACTTTGGACGGAATCACTCCTAGCACTGCTGAAGTGTCTATCGGAACTAAAGTAGCGACTAACAAATATATGTTGACTTCATCCGATGTCCTTTCGGTCTTTCAATATATGACCACGTATGGATCATCCATATCTAGCTATATAACTACTTGTTATATCAATATCCTCGATATGGATAGTCTCGAATTTGAGTGTCAAATCGATTTAGGAAGTTATGGATCGATAACTGGCCATTTCACTGATTTGACTGATAAGTCTTCGATTTTGGATAAGACAAAATCAAAGTTGGCTTCAAAGACTTTAAAAGGTGTTGAGAAATATGATGATGTCACTAAATTCATGGATGTTTTGAATCGAAATAATTTCACCATCAAAGGTTATAACATACATATATCTAATGGAAATGAATTGAAAGCTGATCCTTACACGATTTACTGTACTAATAACTATTTCTATTTTGACTTCAAAGATCTTTCATATCATGACTTTGGATATGTTTTAGTTAAGAAAGGAACAGAAGTTACTTATTATTCTAAGAAAGCCGATTACGACTATACAAAAAATCCAAAAGATGAATACGATAAGACAAAGTTAGTACCTACTACTAAAACTTTGAATTATGATGCTTGTTATGGATTCACCACTGACAATAATGGAAACTTATTCTTCGATTATTTCCATGGACCTGTCGAGACAGAGAATACAAAGTACAATGAAGAGTATGAATACTTGAAGGATATTCCTGAAAGTGAGCGTAAAGAGAATGTTCTTTACATCGTTAAGGAAGAAGGAACTAATATCAAAGTTGTATACGAATGGAAGAAGAGCGGAAACGATGAGACATATTCCTGGGCTAGATATTCTGGATGGTATAACGATGTCGGTGCATTCTATGTCAACGATATCCAAGCTACATTCTACCCTTATAACATGGGAATTACTCAATATGCCGAAGCTTATTTGGAGCAAAGCCTTACTGACAGTAACTATTATCATTCCAATAATAGTGAATTGATGTCTGGTTGGGCTAATGGATTATTCGGTTGGGGTTGGCAATCTAGTACCAATTGGATGAGCAGTGTCAAGGATTCCTATATTAAATTGACTAAGGGTAGCGATGGAAACATCACTAGCGGTGAAGTTGGATTGAAGATGCAAGCAAATTATCAAGGAACATATGGACTTCACTCGGTCTATTACACCTATAGCAATTTCGGTTCTACTTCTCATACTGTCACTGAGACATTCTTGACTGGATTGGGGGTGAGTTTCTAATGAAATTTAAAAATATTATCGCTTCTTTATCCTTGATTTCCTTGTTGGCTTCTTGCTCCAATCAAACGACAACTCCTGTTCCTACAACTCCTGGCGATAATTCATCCAATACTGGTGATAACGATTACCAACCTGTAGGTGAATTACAAAGATTGATGAAAGAAATAAAGAAGGATTCTAACTTCTCTATCGGATATCATGTAAGTAACTATGACCAAGGTGAATCCGATATGAACTTTTTCTTCACCAATTATTCATTTCAACAAGGAAACAATACTAATTCTCAAGGTATAGCTCAAGGTGATGGATTCATCTATAGATATACATTGGATGACGAAGGAAATGTCGATGCTGGAATTCCTTTGGTCAACTATAACACCGGGGTAAGATATGATGAAATTTATTCATATATCAACGGTGTAGCTAATTTGGATTTGTCCAAACTCCCGACTGAGACTGATGACGATGGATATTATCCTTATGAGTTCGGCCAGGAAGGGAATGAAGCTAATGATTTGGTCATCATGACAGTCTTCCTTAGACAGACTCAAGGTTCTTTGTATCCTAAGTCTCTCAAAATAAAGACGATTGGTGACTCTATCTTGTTCGATTCGGTTCTTTTGACTTATGGAGAATCATCAGACAATCCTTTGGACTTGAGAATTCAATCCAGTGTTTATGATATAAACAGTACGATAAATTCTCAAATCAAATCTTATATAGATTCGGGAAAGACAGCTAAGGATCCATTAAATTTTGATTTCTATAAGGTGTTCAATAAATATTTGAACTGCAACGATAACTATACAATTTCATTAGATGGAACTGGAATGACTAACTTGTCTTCAGCTTATAAGCTTGATTACACTGAGAAACGCACCCAAGATGGAATTTTGGATGTTTTTTCTAGTGGGGAGAGAAGTGGTGCGATGATGGATCAAGGATCATTGAATTATTTCAAATTAGATTCAAATGATAAATTGAGCATAATCGGTACTCCTATTGCTGATTCGGATGGCAATTTCTATAAATCCATATATGGAGACTATAGGACCTCTTTCAGCTCATTTGATTTCTCATTGCTGAGTGGATATGTGAAGAATAATGAAGAGAAGATATATTATTTGACTGATAGTCAATTCGTTTATTATTTTGCTCATCTATGTCAAATCAATGTGCAGGATGATTTCAGTGTAGATGGTGTCACTATTCAAATAACAGATGAAGATAAAGCTGAGTTTACTGCTACTTTTGATCTATATAGCAAGAATACTGGAACTAGATATGGTAAATTTAAAGCTAAGTTCTTCGACGTCAACAACACATCAATTCCTGAGGTTACAGATTATTTGTCCGAAGGCGATGAGCCTTCGACTCAAACAAAAGATGATTTGAAGACTGTATTGGATGCCTTTAAAGGAAACAACTATTCTTATGACACTTTGGTGAATAGCAAAGGTATGGCTAAAGTCTTCTATAATCCCACCTATTATTTCCTTCAAGTATATGGAGATCCTAATACCAATGAAGGATACTTGAAGGACGGTGACCATATTTATTCCTTTGGAGTTCAGTATGAGACTGATACAAGCGGACAGATTATATATGATTCAAACAATAATATGATTGTCAAGGAATTTGTTGTGAATAACAAAGGTACAGATTATGCGGATGATATTCATAATATGAAGCTTCCCGGTATTGGAAAAGTCTATAGCGATGAGAATTCATTGAATTATATGTCTGAATTCTCTACAGACTTATATGATACTGATAAGTATGACATAGGAACATATGGTGGAATTACATATTGGAATTTAAACGACTATACTTTAAGTCAAAAGATATTTGATTACGTTTATTCCGGAACTAAATCATTATTGCCTTTAGGTGTTGGAGTTAAAGTTTCAAATAAAGCCGATTCGAAAAAACTGTCTTTGATATTAGCTAGCACTATGTCAGATGGTTCTCAAAGCGGATATGCTGCTTTGACTTACTATGATATCGGAACTACTTCCAATCCAATTATAGAGAAGCAAATTGAGAATTACTTATCTAACAAGTAATAGAAAGGATTTGATGCTTATGAAAAAAAGAAAATTAATTCCTGCTTTATCTTCTTGGTTATTATTGACTTGCCTTATAGGATGCAACGACAATAATATTAATTCTTCAAACACTAGTGGGAAGCCTTCGACAGGTGTTCCTTCGACCGTGACTCCTACTGATAAAAAGCCTGTCACCAAAGTAGAAATAAATGGAACGAAGACTTTAATAGTCGGAGAAGATACAAAGCTCATAGCTAATACTGAAGTGACCTGGTCTTCTTCAGATGAGACAGTTGCAACTGTCGATGAAACTGGAAAGGTTCATGGTGTAGCTTCAGGTTCTGTTACCATCACTGCTACTTCTATTGAAAATCCTAGTCTTTCAGCTGAATGGGAGATTTCGGTCAGCATGAGAATTCCTTCCAAGGACAAGTTGACCTTCAGTGCTAAGATCGATGGAAGTGAAGTCTCTCCTGTCCATGGAAAGTATAGCTTTCCTTTAGGAAAAGAAGTAATACTTACTATTAATTCTCAAGAAGGATTTATGACTCCTAGCGTCACATTCAGCTTGACTCTTCCCAGTGATATCGATCAAACAATATGCAGTGTCGAAAATATTGCAGATACGACTAATTCAGCTGAATTTTTAGGAATAGGTAGCTTTGAAGGTGGAACCTTGACTGCAACTTGCTCTTTTGGAGATAGTGAAAGCAAGAGTATAAAGATGCCGATTCAATTCGATGTCATCGATACTAATGCCGATAACAAAGCTAACTTCTTCAATAAGTTTGACAGATGTGAAGCTGTCGAGAAGAATTCGTTAACCGATGCTAAAATTACTGAAGAAACTAAGACTACTGATTTGACTGATGCTTCTCTAAATCCTGAAACACAGCAAAAATCCTATACTTATGCTTTGTTTACCGATGCCGTTTATGTCAAGGTGACTGGAGATTCCAAAGAGGATTATTTTGCTGGATCCAGAAATGGTTCTACATATCTTTTCGATTATGACGGCAGCGAGATTGGAACTTTCTATAACTTTGGTAGTTCAGAAAAGTTAGGTGAGTCCTTCGTATTGTTGAATCATGCACCTGTCTATGGACTTGCTAATAGAATCAAAGCTTTATTCGATTCATCTTATGGATTAGATACTGGTTTGGTCAACTTTGGAAATTATGCAGCATATGCATATTCAATTTTCACTATAACTGATGAAAAGGCAGAGGTAGTATCTAATTTCGATTATAGTTCTACACATTATGAATTGAATTTGACGGTGAATTTCGACGGAAGTAAGATTACTTCCTTTAAGTTTACTGAATTGTCTCAAACTTCAAAAAAGAAGATTGAATATAGTCTTGAAGGATCTAACTTCGTTTACGGAGAAAAGAAGGTCGATAGTCAAGATAACAACAAATCCTATTTGTCTTTTGATACATTCTATTACAAGACTCTAAATCTAATTTGTTTAGGTGGGACTAATGTCGATTCTGTAGGTGACTACACCAACACTGATAAGTATGGAACTAGTGATGATTTCAACGCTGAAGAGAATGCTTATATTCTTCCTAAATATAAATCGTTGGCAATGCGTATAGATCCAACACTTGGAAATCCTATCATCGATAGCATAACAGTGACTCAAGATAACCAAGATGTGATTGTCTCATCCATAGGTAGCAACGGACTAGTCATTTTCCAACCTAAGACTGAAAGAGAGCAACAAGATGATGGAAGCTATAAGGATGTCGTAAAAGAAGGAACCACAATCTTTACTTTAACTTCAGCAAAGAATAAAGTTTCTACTTCTATAAAAGTCGAATTTAAGACTGAGACTATCAATGCTATAGAAGTCATGGACAACAAGCCTAGCAACAATGACTTTGGTGATGTCTATTTGAATGATAATTCAAGTTACTTTACATTAAAAGCTTCACCTAATGATGATCAGGTTGATTATGAATACGAAGCTATAGACTCTCAAACTGGTGCTTTACTATCAGATTTGAAAATCGATCACTATGTAGATGGAAACATCGATGGTTTATCTAGCTTCTATTACTATATTGTTGGAAGCAAGGTTGGAACATATAGCTTCAAAATCAGAGTTAAAGGAACTGCTGTTTCTACTAAAGATATCTTTACTATAAACATCAAATCTCCTTTGTCTGATACTGAGATATATAACCATGTAAAGGATAAGACTTATAAGATAACTACAAGTACTTCAGTCCAGACTGTTAAGTTCACATCTAATACAAGTATTGCTTATACTTATAAAAATGAGAGTTCTGGAATAGATCAAACTGAGAATATTGCGGTGACTATCACTGATGGAAAAATCAAGGTTAACGATGTCGAAGAAATTAAGATTACATCTAGTAAAATTGACGATACTGTAGATTCAGAAAGCTCTACTTCAAAAACTACATTCACTAGCACTTATAGAGGTCAAAAATTCAACTCATCTTCTAAGTATTATGTTGGTGTGATGGCTGAGAATATCAGAGTATCTTCTGACTTTAATACTTTGGGAATATTCTTCATCAACAATTATGGTGGATATGAGAAACAAGAATTTCAAGTGGATAGATCTAGCCAAATTGATATAGATAACCTTCCTTCTTATTTGAATGGAAAGACATTGGTGAATAAGGATTGGAGTTTTATTACTGGTGCAGGTAACTGCACGGTCAGTGTCTCCTTTACTTCGAATCACGCCTCCTTGACAATGGTCAATAATCAGAACACAACTATTGGAACACTTGAGTTTGACTATGCTTACGATTCTACAAGCAATGGAATAGTTGTTTCAAACAGCACTTCTATTATTGGGCCTGCTTCTATGGGTGGATTTTCGTTATCTATCATGGGATTGACTTTGTCGGCGGATAAGTCATCAATCGATATCACTATTGGAGCCTTATCTCAGTATTCTGAAGAGCCGATGCCTTCAGAAGTCAAAATCAAATTGTTCTAGCATTTTGTTTCTTTAAGCTGATAGCCGAGAAAGGCTATCAGTTTTTCTTTTAAACTTTAATTAAGGATATGGTCAAAAAGACATAAAAATGATTAAAAACTATAATTAGATTTTAAAAAATGATATAATTCTATCAGTTCAAGTAAAAGGACAGTATTAAACATGAAAAAAACATCAAAATTAGCTCTTATTTCTTTGTTAGCTGCTATTTCATTAACAGCATGTGGTGGTAATGAAAGTAGTAAATCTTCGTCTACTCCTACCAACAACACCGGTAATTCTCAGACTCCCAGTAAGCCTTCGACTCCATCGACACCTGAGCCTAAGCCTTCTTATGCTATTACAGCTACTGAGGGTGAAGGTTATAAGATTGAGGGATTGCCTCAGACTGCTAAGGAAGGTGAAACAGTCACATTTACACTTACTCTTGATCAAGGAAAGGAAGCAGATTCAGTCAAAGCCGGTGATGTCGATTGCACTTTGAATGATGATGGTTCTTATTCATTCACCATGCCCGGTGAAGCAGTGAATGTTGCTGTCACAGTTAAGAACAAGAAATTCAAAATCAACTCTATTTATTTCGATAGTGGAATGAGTTACTATAGCCCAACACTAAGTTTTAGTGTTGGAGATGAGTTTGAATTTGGTCAAAAAGTAGATTTCACATTGACCGCTGCAAATTCCAATTTTTACGCTTCTACTCTTGGAAGAGAAGCAATCTATATCAATGATGAAGTTATCGATTTGGGTAGCCTTGGCCTTTCCGGCCAAGTAACAACTGTCGAAAATTTGAGCTTCACAATGCCTGCAGAGGATGTCGACATCTATGTCATGCCTAAGGCAGTGGATATGACATCTGGTGATGCTGATAAGAGAGTTAATAAGATTGTTATCGATGAAGCTCCTTCAGAAATCAAGGTTTTCTCTTCTGAAAAATTCTTATATGATTCAACATATAATTATGTTTTCAATAGTCTTTATGTAGCAAGAACTGATTCATATATTGTGACAAAGGTTTCTTATAAGGCAGACAATGTTTCTGAATGGACTGAGTTGGCTTTATCAATGACATGGACAGACAATATCTCTTTTATTTCTTTGAGCAATTTAAATCGTGGTACAGTCACTGGAGATCTTCATTTAAAGATTGAAGGAAAGAAGGTAGCAAGTCACAAATTGACAATTGTCAATGGTGATGTCGTAACCTTTACTAAACAACCTGCTGCAACTTATGTAGAAGGAGATCCTGTAAGTTTGTCATTTACAGGAGTCGATGCAGACAAGGTTATCAAGTATGATATTCAAGGTGCTGAAAACACAGCATCTTCAACTGCTACTAATATTATATTCGAGATGCCTGGAAATGATGTTACCATCACATTCTCAGCTACCGATAAAGGAAAGATTACTTTTGAAACTATTGAAGGTGTGGAAAGTGCAGTTGCTACAGATTCTGCTTATTCATACTATGTAAATGAAATCACTTCAGCATACCCTGGAGCTATATTGTATGTATACGCAACCCCTAAGGCTGGATATACAATCACTGCTGCGTATATAAACGGAGACAAGGAACACAAGGTTACAATAATGGGTAATTATGATACTTGTTTCAAACTTACTATGCCAGAATCGGGTGATGCATTGATAGGATTTGAAGTGGAAAAGAATGGTTCTATCAACCTTGAAAATAAAGTTGGAAAAGATGAAACCATAACTGAAGTCAAATACTATTCAAGTTCTTATGCTTCATCTACTTCCGAAAAGACATATAACGGATTTGGTGCAAATGCTGACGTCTATATGTTTGTGAAGGTTAAGGATGGTTATAGTTTAGGTGATGCTACAATTACAAATAATGGAACTAAAACTACATGTAAAGTAACTAATAGTTTTAATGGAAGTTATTATAATTTTAAGATGCCTTCTGATGGAAGTGATGTTTCAATCAATATTAATGTCATCAAAAACGGAACTATAACAGTACAAGCAGATTCGACTTATGTTGAGTCCACATCTTTATCCAAGAGTAATTATTCATCAGATAACCTAGCTAATAATGCTATAGGTGCTGGTGAGACCTTCTATGTATTTGTTAAAATGAAGGAAGATGTCAGTGGATATAGTTTAGGCCAAGCACAAATTCAGGGCAAGGATGATACAGTTGTAGACGTTCAAGAAAATTACGGAAATACTTATTACCAGTTCACAATGCCTTCTGATGGTAGTGATGTGACAATTGTTATAAGTATGGTAAAAAATGGAAACATAACAATTGCTGAGAATGCTGGTGTCTCTGAATCTAAGATTTCTACTGGCGCAAGTTGGTTACAAGATGCAAGCAAAGCCAATGATTTTGCTCCCGGTAAGAAATTCTATATTTTAGCTAAACCTGTAGATGGAAAACTTGTTACCAAGGCTAGTATGAGTGATGGTACTGAATTCAAAGCCACTGAAGTTGAGGCTACATATAATTACGCTGACGGATTTTCTTACTTTAAGTTCACAATGCCTAAAAATGGTGTTGCTAACATCAGCTTCACTACTGCAGATGCAAAGAAGGTCACATTTGATACCGTTGATGGTTTGACCTTCTCCTTCCCTTCAGGTGCTACGAGTGGAACCTCATTTGCTGTCGGCGAAAAGGTTCAAGTAATGGCAACTGCTGGTTATGGTTACACAGTAAAATCGTTAGTTATCAAGGATCATGCTGATGTTCAATTCGATAAAAAGACTGATGATAATGGAAATACTTATTATGAATTCATCATGCCTGATTATGATGTGACATTAACTGGTACTGTTGAAGCTAGTCAAGTTGTAACCATTTCTGTCTTGGGAACTAAGATGCCTAGTAAAGCTCATGCAGTAACTATTAATGTAGACGGTGTTTCATCAGCACCTTCGTATTCTTACGCTTCAGGTAAGACTGATGTTTCTATCACATGGATTGTTGGTGATACATTGTCATTCACATATACCACCACTGATTACAGAACAGATGATGATATTTATGTAGTAATTACTAAAAAAGATGGATCAGTTAAAGAAATTCAAATGTCAGCAGGTTACTACAACTACTCAGCAACTGCTACTCTTGAAGCTGATTGGGCTTCTATTTACTTCAGTGTAGGCAGCACACTTACAACTAAGTAATTTAAACTTATATTAGTGCACGCATTTGCGTGCACTTTTTTGTTTTTCTAATATAATAATCAAGAAATGAGGATAGAATTATGAATAAGAAAAAGAAGGTATACTCTATTATCCTTTTAGGTGCTGTATTATTGTCTTCATGTGGTAAGTCGTCTTCTATCGATAGCAATCCTACTACACCATCGATAACTGGTGGTGACAATAGCAATTCAAGTGTCGATAGATATTTAGTGTCTTTTAACAAGGCTAGTGACTGCTCTATTCAATTAGATCATTCCGATAACAAGTATAAAGAAGGTGAGTTGGTTTCTATAGTATTGAATATAAGTAATGAATCTAAAGAATTCGATAGATTCGAATGTGACGATGTATCGATAGAAATCAATAGTTCTACATCAAATCGCATAGAAGCATCTTTTATAATGCCTAAAAAGAATGTGGTCATTGATGTGATTCTGAAAGATAAGGATTTAGATTCTTTTAGAATTAAAGAATTGAAGAACTATTCAACTTATGATGCTTCATTAAAAGAAGGAGATAAATTCAAGGCTGGAGATAGTGTTGAACTCATATTGTCAGGGTCTTATTTTTCATCATCAGATGAATCTAACACATATATTCAAATAGATGATGAATATTACCATCCTTCATTGGTTGATTCTATCAATGGTACTGCCACCTCTATGAGCCTATCGTTTGTTATGCCCAACAAAGACATATCTATTATTATTTCTACTGGAAACAATCAAATCAGCAACAATGGATTTAAAGTTTCTTTAGATGAAAATGAATATGTCGATTTGATTGCATATAATCCAGAAGAAAAATATACTAGATTCTATGGTGGATTGGTGAGGAAGATTGGATATAAAGTGACATCTGTTCAATATAAGATAGGAGCTGATGGTCAATGGACTGATAACTATTCTTTGTTTGATATCAGCAATATTTGTAATTTATATATATTGAATATAACAGCAGATGTTGAAATAAAAGTTATAGGTGAATTTACAGGCGTTAGGACGATAACATATATAAATGAAGATGCCATTATTCCTACTACTAGTTCTTTATTTTATGAAGGAACTGAAGGCGACACTTATAGTGTCTCCTTCAAGCCTCATCCTAAATATACTTTGACTGGCAAGCCGACATTTGAAGGTGTAGAAGTAAATGATGACGACGTCACAGACTCTTATTTTAAATTGACCATAGGTCTATCTGATATAACTATTACTTTCCCGGCAAAAATAAATAATAAAATCACTGTATTAGATAACGATGATCTTGATTCTTATATTATCAAAAAGAACAATATAGAAACTGATTATTGTGCTCCATTAGCCACCTTTAATTTTTATCCTATTATGAAGAGAGGAAAAGTTATTACTGCCGCTAGAACTATAGATTCTAACGGAACAAAGGGTAGTTGGTGTTATCCCTCTGATGACAGCTATGGTGTTCAATCTATCGAAATGAGAATGCCTAAATCTGGAGACTGTCAGATAGAAATAAATACTGCTGATGGATTCACTATAGATATAGACAAAATAGATCATGGTTCTATGACTATTAATAGAGATACATTTAGAAAAGACGATAGAGTCTATTTTACAATCCAAACAGAATCAAATTTCTATAGATTTAATAAATTGATAGATTCAGAAACAGGTAAGACTATAGAGACTACCATGAATGAGAATAGCGGATACTTCACTATGCCTGAGAAGTCCTTGAAGCTCAAGGCCATAATAGTTGAAGTAGAAAAAGCTGATGTCAATTTAATTGGAGATTTGGATAAACTCGAGTCCATTGAGATTCAAGGAAATAAATCTTTAACTAGAATGAATAAAGATAAAACCTTAGGAACATTCATTGTTGGAGAATACATAACTATACTACCGGTAACTTTAAAATCACAGTATCAAGATGATTATATTGTTACTGTTAAAAAGATAGTCAATGGAGAAGAAGAGATTAAATCTAGTAATGGATCATATTTATTTTCGGTAGAAGAAGGACTTACTGATATAGTTATGTCAGTAGAAGAAAAAGCACAAGTAAAAAGCTTTAAAGCTACTATCAATAAGCCTGATGGTGTAAAACTAACGTTTAGAGTCAATTTTAAGTCAGTTACTTCTTTAGATGATACTTTAATTCCTGGTGCTGATGGGAAAGCAAGACTAGAGATATTTGTAAATGGATATGCAAAGCCAGCGGATTATAATGTTCAAGTGTTGGATAATGAAAACAATGAAGTTATAGGTGAGTCTGGAATGACTAGTGTCGCTTATATGATTTATAGCGATATTACGATTAACATAACAGCTAAATAAAATGTGAGGATTTTATATGAAGAAATTTAAACTAATTGCTTTGATTTTGTTATTAGGTAGTGTTGCATCGTGTGGAAAAGAATCTGTTAGCAATTCGACCATATCTTCCACTTCGGATAAAAAAACTGATATATCATCGACAAAGAAACCAGAAACAATCGATGATAAATTCGATAAGTTGTTGTCTGATATGGCTTATGGATATAGATTTAAAACTACTGCCACAACATTGACTAGTGATGGATACTCAAATTATTGTCTTGATATAGGTGTAAAGGATAATGGATATGAGTTCATTAGATATGATTCAAAACAAAATCAAGAAGCAGATAGAAATTCTGTATATGTAGAATATTTCTATTCTTACGATCCGGAAGCTTTCACTCCTTTAGTATCTATGCCTATGTTAGATATTTCTAATAAGATAGATTATTATCCTTATACTATCAATGGCAAAAATCTCGAATGGTACTACTCAGGATATCAGAATATGTTCACATATTTTGAAAAGGATAATTATTTAGATGATGAGGGTACTTATACACTGGATGTCGAGGATGATTATGTTAAAACATATCTTCCTTTATTAGCCACTCAGTTTCTGCATGAATACACCAGAACTATCAAAGAATTTTCTTTCATCTATAACAAGGATAATGATGGATTTGATGTAAATATAGTGTTCAATCCTATCACCGGATCTTTCTCTAATACTGAATTAGAGATTCAAGGTCAAGTAATTCCAGGTGATGATTTTGAATTTAAACAAGCTGAATATACTAAGACTGGTGAAGAAAAAGAAGAGTTGAACCAAGTCTTTTCTAAATTAAAGAATAACAAGTATTCTTTTGTGGATACCACTTATTCAATTGATGAAAACAGCAATAAGACAGTCGAATCGAAATATTCAGGTAAAACAGATGGATCTAGTTTGATATTAGAATCGGAGACTTCAACGTCAAAGATGAATTTCTTATATAAGAATGTAGGAAACAATCAAATCCAACAAGCCAATAAACTTGGAAATGATTATTATGCTTATGGATCAGTTATCTATTCATCTATAACACCATTACTTCCATCATTTGATATGTCTTCTATATTCTTTAATAAGACTGATGATAATAAGTATGTATATGATGGTAGAGCAAATTTCTTAAAGACGAAAACTTATAATTTTTCAGGTGAAGGTTTAGCTGTTACTTCGATGAATGTAACTCTCGATGATGATTCAGTATTGTTTGAAATCGGATTTGATAAATCAACAAATATAGAAGAGATCAAGTATACTTTCTTGAATGAATCTAATATAGCTAATAGTATAGAAATAAAAACTGATTGTTCTGATGTTAAATTATCGACTTTACTCGAAGGTTATTCTAAGGCACTGATTGGATTAGAAGAATTAATTGGCGGAAAAGAGAACTTGAATCTCATTCCAGTAGTTGGAGGAAGACAATCTGTAGCAGGTCTTTATTATTCCGATGGAGTTGATGGTGATGGTGAAGAAACAAAAGAGAAGTATTATGGAATAGAATATAGGTTGATTGGAATAAGTGGATTAGAACAAATAAATCTATATGAGACTAAATTGATAGAAGCCGGTTTCATAGCTACTAAAACTCAAGGAACTCATTTCTCTGGTGATTTGTTCACAAAAGAAATTCAAGTCAATGATGATACTAAGACATTGAGATTGGAAGTTGCGTTAGGAACCACTTATCAGACATTAGCCATTGCAATAGATGTAGCATAAAATAAAAGGGGCTGTTGCAAAATCCTGATCCAAAATCAGGTGAGCAGCAGCCTCTTTT
>OLPF01001990.1_pt1 | contig 14844 bp, 10 predicted proteins | sample 1673121 | NCBI WGS metagenome assembly OLPF01 (sample SAMEA3136756, study PRJEB25190) | human gut metagenome
TTGCATGTGTTAGGCGCGCCGCCAGCGTTCGTCCTGAGCCAGGATCAAACTCTTTATAAATGGTATTTATCACTCATAAAGTGTTAAATCTCGTTCACTCAGACACAATCGCTTGCGTCCTGTATGAATTACTTGTTTGCCGATCTCTCGGCTTTGGAATTGTTTTTCGTGATTTTCCATCACGTTTAAGGTTCCACAAGTTTCAGTATTGTTCAATTTTCAAGGTCCTGCTTGCTCTCCTCTCGGACAGCTCAATCATTATATCAAAGGTCGTACTTTTTGTCAAGCACTTTTTTCGATATTTTTTTGAGCTTTCCAAACGCCTTCTTAAAAGCTTTCCACCCGCACGCTGTCCGGTTCCCCGCTGCGTTTTTGCTGGTGCATCGCTTTTATTTGGCTTTTGAAGAGTTGCTGTCTTGCGCGGCAGCTTATTTATAATACCACACTTTCAAGCATTGTCAACACCTTTTTTCGATTTTCTTCATAATTTTTTCGATTTATTTTTGGGCAGGGTGCATATGGACGCTTTAACGTGGTTTCTCTATTCATTTTCTTTTTGCCCCCGTTTTTTATCCTTTTCCCCCACATCTTCCTATAATACAAATAGCCTTCTCCATCCCCTGCTTCCCCATCTTTCCCAAATCATTTATCTTCCATACTTGCGCTTTGGGTCCAAAGCAAGTATACTAAAATCTGTGATTTAACAAAGAAATGATGGTGATCTTTCCATGCTGGCGATATACGAAACCGTCAACCGGCGCTTAACCCGCGCAGACGAAATTGAGGAAGGCACATGGATCTGCCTGACTGCCCCCAGCCAGGAGGAGATCCGCGAGGTTGCCGCCACCTTAGATATTGAGCCCGCTGATGTGCAGGCCGCCCTTGACCCGGAAGAATCCGCGCGTATCAGCCTGGAAGATGGTTATACCGTCATCATTGTGGATATACCCTTAAAGGTAGACGGCGCCGCCGAGGGCGTATACACCACCATTCCCCTTGGTATTCTGTTGACCCAGACCACCATCACCACGGTTTGCTCCGTAGATACCCCCGTATTGTCTGATTTCGCTTCCTGCCGGGTGCGCGGCTTTTCTACTAAAAAGAAGATGCGCTTTGTGTACCAGATTCTGTACCGCGCCGCCACGATGTACCAGCAGGAGCTGCGCCTGATCGACCGCCGCCGCCAGGAAATTGAGAAAAACCTGACCGGCACCCTGCGCGATAGTGACTTGATGGAGCTGCATGGGTTGGAATCCACCCTGGTATATTTCGCAACCTCACTGCGTGCCAACAGCACGGTTTTGGACCGGTTGACCCGCTACAAGCGGCTGGAACAGTACCCTGATGACATGGAACTACTGGACGATGTAATCGTTGAGATTCGGCAGGCCATTGAGATGACCAGCATCTACCGCGATGATATCAAGGGCACCCGCGAGCTGTTCAGCTCAATTTTGGATAACCGCCTGAACAATGCGATGAAATACCTGACTTCCGTTACCCTGTTGATGGCTGTCCCGACCGTTATTTCCGGTTTGTATGGCATGAACGTGGACATTGACGGCATGCCGTTTTCCGGTTCTGATTATGGATTTGTCATTGTCTGCTTGCTTACGCTTGCTATTTGTGGGATCGCTGCCTGGGTACTGCACAAAAAACATATGCTCTGATTTGTATTGTTTGCCGCATCCCGCCCGCCGGGGTGCGTTTTTTACTTTTCTGCCTGTAACATTTGGGGGTGATTCCCCTATTATATAAATAGTAAGAGGAAAGCGAGGTGTGCCGCAATGACTGATGCCGACATTGTTACGCTGTACTGGGCACGGGACGAGCAGGCCATTGCACAGACCGCACAAAAGTTTGGCGCCTATTGCCGCAAGATTGCCATGAACCTGCTAGGCAGCCAGGAAGACGCCGAAGAATGCGAAAATGACACCTGGATGGCCGCCTGGAACAGCATGCCGCAAAACCGGCCGGACAAGCTTGCACCCTACCTGGGGCGCATTACCCGCAACCTGGCACTGGACCTGCGGGAGCGGCAAAATGCCAAAAAGCGCGGCAGCGGCCAGACCGAAGCCGTGCTGGAAGAGCTGGAATTTTGCCTGCCCGCCGGAGACCACACCGCGCAGGAAGTAGAAAGCGCTGAAACAGCCCGCTCCATCAGCGCGTTTCTGCGCAGCCAGCCGGAGCAGGCACGCAACATCTTTATTCGGCGGTACTGGTACTGCGACGCCACCGCCGACATTGCCAAGCGCTACGGTATTGGCGAAAGCAAGGTGCGCGTTACCCTGCACCGAATGCGCACCAAATTGAAAGCCTACTTAGAGAAAGAAGGTGTCTGCCTGTGAGCTCCCGCGATTTATTCCGCGCGATCGGGCAAATTGATGATGATTTGATTGAATCTGCCAACAAAACCCCCGTAAAGCACACCATTCCGTTGCAATTCCGGCATTTTGTTCCGGCAGCAGCTTGTTTTTGTCTTGTTCTGTTAGGGGCGGCGATGGTCAGTCAGGACCGTTCCGCCGGGGTCAGCCAGGCCGCCGAGACCGCTGATCTGAACGAAAGCGCCCCCGCCTATGAGGAATCCAACAGTCCCGATACCTTCAGCGCATTCAGCATGGAGGGCAGTGAACCAGATGCCGCCGCAGGCAGCGTTGCCGACGCCCCGTTGTCCTCCTCCCTGAAATCCGCGATGCAGGACAGCAGCCCCTTGCAAGCTCTGAGCGATATTTTGCTTGGCAGCGGCGCTTCCGGCAGTTCTTCCCTGCTGGCCCACAGTGCCGATGAGCTGTATTTCGGCGAAAGTCTAATTTTAGGCAGTTCCGCGGATGTTGTTCTCCCTGCCAGCCTGCCGGTCTACCGCAACAGCCTGCTGGATGCCGCCGACAATACCGATGCCATGAAAGCCCGTCTTCGCACGGTGCTGGATGCTCTTGGGCTGGATACCACACTGGCTGACACCGCCACGTTCAGCAGGGACAGCGCCGATACCATCTCCAAAACAGTATCTGATATAAAGAAATCCGCCGAGCAGAACGGGTGGGATGCAGATTCTTCCGTGCTGAATTATCTCTCTGATGCCGCACAGCTGCAGCTGAACATCCCCGAAAGCGACTGGCCCGGTGGGCTGACAATCACCGTCTCCAACGACCTGCGCACCAGTGTAGTCTGCAACAGCTCTGCCGAGGTGAAGACCTTTGCCACCCTTGCGGAAGAGCGTGTGATTGCCGCCGACCTGCAAGAGAAATACGGTTCCCTCTTTACCTCTCTGCTTGGCGGTGAATATACCGATGTGACGGATGGAGGCGACAGCACGATCTACGGCCAGCCCTCTTCCCTCTTTGTCAAGTTCGCGGCGGATTCTTTCCATTACTTGCTGGTCAGCGTAGATACCGACGGCAATCTGTTGAGCCTGCATGAAACGGACCGCACCGTGGAGCCCCTGGGCGAATACACCAGCGTTTCCCGCGCCGAGGCTGACAAGCGGCTGGCCAACGGAGAGTTTTTGACCGACAGCTACACGGCGGAAGCGGTTGACCCCGCCGCAGAGCCGGAGCACCTTGCCAACCTGCGCCTGACCTATGTGCAGGGGAGCGCCGCCTACTACCTACCCATGTGGGAATACACGATTGATGAGGGCCCCGCTGCCCTGGGCGATGGCGATGATGTCGACCAGACGCTGCACACCTTTTCTGCCTACTATGTGCCCGCTGTGGAGCTGGACGGAATCGACGTCCTAAAGAACAAATAAAGCCAGCAAAACCATACCGCAGGCCGAACCGCAACACCAAAATGTTCCGGGGCACAGCCTGCGGTATTTGTGTTATTGCAAAATTGCGGGTTCTGCGTTATAGTAAAGGCAATACCGCATAATTCTAAGTGCCGATACGGCGAGCGAGGTGCGGCAGATGCCAAGCCAAAAGCGCAGATAATACTGGATGTCTTATCGAGCATTTTGGCAACGCAGATGCCGTGCCGCAGCTGCCGGAGCGGTGCTTAAGCCGCAAGGCGGGAATTGTGCGGTGTTGCCTAAAGGCAACAACCTAACCGTTTTTATATAAGGAGGCCCGCCATGCCCACCGAACCGCAGAGCCAGCCGCTAGTCAGCATTATTGTTCCTGTTTACAACGCAGCAGACCATATTGCCCGCTGTATTGAGAGCATCCGCCGCCAGACCTACCGGAATTTGGAGATCATTCTGCTCAACGATGGCAGCAAGGATGTCAGCTATGCCGTCTGCCAGAGCTATGCCGGTATTGACCGCCGCATTGTGGTGATCGACAAAAACAACAGCGGAGTTTCCGCCACCCGCAACCTTGGCATGCAGGAAGCCCACGGCAAATACTTTCAGTTTGTGGATGCGGATGATTTCATCCAGCCCTATGCCACCGAGCTGCTGGTACAGAAAGCGGAAGCCAGCCACGCCGATATGGTGATTGCCCACTACAACCGCATTGAACCGCCGGTCAGCCTGCCCAAAACCATGCGGGATACCGTGGTGGAGCGTGTGCTGGATCCCATCCTGGATCCGCAGCACCGGGTGCAGACTTTCGGCTTTTTGATGGAAGGCCCCCTGAATAAAGACGCATTTGCCTGTGGCCTGATGCAGGAGCCCGCCAGCTTTTATTACGGCGTGATGTGGAACAAGCTCTACCGCGCCGACATTGTGCGTGAGCACCCCGATGTGCGCTGCAATGAGGAACTGGACTACAGCGAGGACCTGTATTTCAATCTAAGCTTTATCCGCTACGCCCAGCAGTTCTATGCGCTTTCCACCCCCATTTACAACTATGTGCAAAACCCAGACAGCGCCGTGCACCACCTGAACCCCTTTGATGTGCTGACCACTCGGTTTGAGCTGACCACCTATTACAAGGATCTGTTCAAGCACATTGGCCTGTATGAAGAAAACAAGTACCGCCTGAACAAGTTCTTCTTTGGTGTTGCGGAAAGCTGAAGCCATCCCGCATGATTCTATTACCGCCCCGGCAGAGTTTTTTGCCGAGGCGTATTTTATTTGGCTCTATATCTCATACAGCGCGCACACTGCAGCAAAAATGCCCCGGACGAGAAACGTTTCTCGTCCGGGGCATCATAATTCTTATAAAAAACTCAGGATTCCTTCAGCATATGCTGGCTTTCGGCAAAAGCCACCAGCTTTTCAAAGGTTTCTGCGCTCAGGTCATGCTCGATCTTGCAGGCATCGTGGGAAGCAACGACAGGGTCCACACCCAGTGCAACAAAAAAGCGGGTCAGCTTTTTGTGGCGGCCATAAATCCGGGTGGCAATTTCCAGTCCCGGCGGCTCCAGGGTAATATACCCAGCACCATCCATCGAAATATAACCGGCCTGACGCAGATTTTTCATTGCAATGCTCACGCTCGGCTTGGTAACGCCCATCTCGGTAGCGATGTCGATGGAGCGGACTTCCCCGTTGCGTTCTGTCAGCATCAGGATCTTTTCCAGGTAATCCTCTGCGGATTCATAGATTTTCAACGACACTGCCTCCTTTGTGGACTTGCCATCTGTCATATTGCTATAAAATTATAGTGTTATTTTAACACATTTTTTCAATTTTGGCAAGTGTAATACTTTTTGTTTATCTTTCCGTTTTTTCTTTGCTTTTTGGGCAGATCCTCACGGTCAGGCATCATCCCGTGCTCTTGCTCTTATCGAACAACCCGCCAAAAAAGTTTGCCACGGTGCTGCCTGCTTTCTTCAAAAATTCGCGGAACGGTTCTCTTGTTTTTTCGTCAGCAACCGTTGTTTCTTCCCGGGTCGCAGCTGGGGCTTCGGTTGCTCTTGGCATTTTGGGCGGGGCCGCAGTTTCCGGCGTGGCCGTTTTTGCTGTTTCGGGTGTGGCGGCGCTTTCCGGTGTTGCCGGAGCTGCACTTTCGGGGGTAGCCGTTTCCGGGGTAGCGGTCTCTGGAGTAGCAGCAGTTTCAGGCGTTGCGGGTTCAGCACTCTCCGGCGTGGCTGTTTCCGGGGTCGCCGGCGCAGCGCTCTCCGGCGTTGCCGTTTCGGGGGTAGCCTGGGCGGCGGTCTCCGGGGTCGCGAGGGCTGCGCTTTCCGGCGTGGCGGCTTCCACAACATTAATGTTCACTTCGGCATAAAAATCCAGGTCCACACAGCTTACCAACACGGTTGCCGTGCCGGGGGTCACAGCGGTCACGTTGCCGTCCTGGTCTACTGCGGCCACACTGGGGTCAGTCGAAGCAATATGTACCACTGCATCGGTCACAGCTTGGGCAAACTCTGCCCTGTCCTGCGGCGTAATATCGGAAAGGCTGCCGGTAAACCGCAGCTCCCCGGCCAGCGCGCACTGCTGGCCAACGGCAAGCTGCACTTCATGCGGCAGGGCAAAATCTTCTGCACTGCACCCACACAACAGGCAAAGCGCTGCTGCCAGCGCGGCCAAAATCCAAATCCTGAACTTTTTCATACCGGTTTCCGTTCCTTTCTGCGGCAGTGGTGCATACATCTTAAAATGCGCCTTATCCTGCCAAAAAGCTTTCTGTAATAACGAACATCGCACGAAGTACAATTTTAGATAACAGTGTTCCCTCTCGGAGCGACATATATTTTCGATACGAACCTAAATGCAATCTGTAGGGGACGATGCTTGCATCGTCCCGGATGTCGGGCCTTGCCGGATATTTTGCTTTCGGGATACTAGCAAACGCTCTGCAGACGCACTTTGTGCCCCTACGCTCCCTATAAGGTAAAGGTGCATCTTTTTGCCCCGCTGGGAGATATCTGAAAATCAGCCGCCTTCCCCTTTCGCTTCATTCTTATCATAATACGCGGCAGGTGTGAAATTTTCAACATTTTGTGCTGTCCCCCGTTTAAAATTTTCCGGTTTTCCCGCTTGGCATGTTGTGGTATACTGTTAGCAGTATGATAAGTTGGGGGTATATGCTTTCTACAGCCACCGCCCCACAAGTTATACGATTTGTTTATCAAATCTTGTAAGAAATACATTTCGTATTAAGTCTATCGGAGGTTCTGCCATGCTGGATATCACTCTGCTTGGCACCGGCGGCACACAGCCCCTGCCGGAGCGCGCCCTGGCGGCTGCCTGCATCACAGTAGGCGGCTCCAACCTGCTGCTGGACTGCGGCGAGGGCACCCAGACTGCCGCGCGCCGGGCCGAGGTCAGTATTTTCCGCATGGACGCCATTCTGCTGACCCATTACCACGGGGACCACATTTTCGGCCTGCCCGGCATCTGGCAGACGATGGCCGCCCAGGGCCGCACTGCCCCCCTCGTCATGGCTGGGCCGCCGGGCTTGACGGATGTGGTGCGCACCTTTTACGCCGTGGCCGGACCGCTGCCGTTCGAACTACGGCTGAAAGAACTGCCGGACTGCAAAGGCGAGTTTGAAGTGCCCGCCGGGTGCGTGCAGGCGTTCCCCCTCAAGCACCGGGTACCCTGCTGCGGATATGCGTTCACCCTGCCGCGGGCGGGCAAGTTTGATCCCCAGCGGGCAAAGGCGGCGGGCATCCCCGTGCGTTACTGGTCCACCCTGCAAAGCGGCCAGCCGGTGGGCGGCTTCCTGCCGTCCCAGGTTCTCGGCCCGCCGCGCCGCGGGCTGAAAGTTGTCTATGCGACCGACACCCGCCCCTGCGCTGCGCTGCGCCGCGCTGCACAGGATGCCGATCTTTTGTTGATGGATTCCACCTATGCCGATGACGCCGACCTGCCCAAAGCGAAGTTATACGGCCATTCCACCTGCCGCGAAACGGGGGTCCTTGCCGCCGAAGCCAACGTGTGCCGCCTGTGGCTGACCCATTACAGCGCCGCCGTAACGGACCTTGCCCCCGGCCTTGCCGCCGCGCAGCAGGCGTTCCCCACCGCAGCCGCCGGGGTTGACGGCATGCGGCTGACCTTGAATTTTGACCCTGATTAAATGAGGTTTTCCCCTTGAAAAAATCTACCCGTCTGAACATTTTGTTTGCCATCATCATTCTGCTGGCCGCCGGGGTGCTGTGGCTCTGTTTCGGCCATCCGGCTGCCGGGTCCGGTCTGGTTGCCGTGCTGACCTATGGCGATGACAGCACCCAGCTGCGCATCCCGCTGGACACCGACCATCGCTATGATATTGATACCGGCTATTACACCATCCATCTGGTTGTGGAAAACGGCGGCATCCGCTTTGTGGAAAGCCCCTGCCCGGACCACACCTGTGAATCCTTTGGCGTACTGACCAAACAGGGCGATTGGGCCGCCTGCCTGCCCGCCCGCGCCAGCGTTACCGTTGAATAACCATACATTACGGAGGTTCCCCATGAAACCCACCTACAAGCAAGTGACCAAAACCCGCTATATTGAGCAGATCAGCCAGCTGGCGGAAGAAATTTTTGTTCAGCATTACACCAAGCTGACCCCAAAAGTAGCCCGCGCCCTGGCGGAAAAGTACCAGAGTGATATCCTGACGGATGACGAGATCCACAGCGGAACTGTGAATTATTTCATGATCTATCTGGGCAGCGATCCAGTCGGCTATTTTGCGCTGGATCTTACCCCCACGGGGGCCATGTGCCTGTCCCGCCTGTTCCTTTTGGAAAAAGCCCGCGGCCAGGGCATAGGCCGCAGCATTGTGGCCTATGCCCAAAAACTGGCCGAAGGCGATGGCCGCAGCCGCCTATATCTGCGGGTATGGGCCAAGGACCTGAAAGCTGAAGGGTTCTGCAAAAAGTGCCGCTTCCGCAAAAGCGAGACCGTCCCCATGGAAGTCCTGCCCGGCGTTACTCTCGAGATCACCACCTGGGAAAAACTCTGGCGCTGACCATCCAGCCTTTTTGAAAAAAGGCTGGGCGAAAACTTTTCATGGGCCGAGCATAGGGCGGGAGTTCATCCTGGCGGACGTAAGGCAATACCGCACAATTCCCGCCTAACGGCTCAAGCACCGCTCCGGCGGCTGCGGCACGGCATCTGCGTTGCCAAAATGCTCGATAATACACAAAGTATTATCTGCGCTTTTGGCTTAGCAGCTGCCGCACCTCGCTCGCCGTATCGGCACTTAGAATTATGCGGTATTGCCGTAAAAATTATAGAGTGTTTGCCGTATATTCCACCACGCTATTCCCCACAAAGCAACGGGCGCACAATGTGCACCCCATACAAAATGACGATTGCGCATTATAAAACAATCTGTAGGGAACTGTCTTGACCGTTCCGCGATTTTATGGTGGATGCCACAACAAATTCATACAGAAGCCCGCCGTATATTTTGGCTTCCCTGGAGGGGAGCTGTCCGCACAGCGGACTGAGGGGTGGCTCCCCACGCAGGGCCTAAAAATAATCAGAATTTACGTCAGGCTCCCGGCTTGGTCAGGTTCACCCCGCCCTACCCCACAAATTTACGGCAATACCGCATAATTCTAAGTGCCGATACGGCGAGCGAGGTGCGGCAGATGCTAAGCCAAAAGCGCAGATAATACTTTGTGTATTATCGAGCATTTTGGCAACGCAGATGCCGTGCCGCAGCTGCCGGAGCGGTGCTTAAGCCGCAAGGCGGGAATTGTGCGGTGTTGCCTTACCATTCACCCCAAATTTCAAACTTATCCTCATCTCCAATTCCTAATTTCTCATTCCTCATTCCTAATTGAGATAACTCCTAACTTTCAAGGGGGTGCCACCTTTGAATCTTCTCCACCTCGCCGATCTTCACCTCGGCAAGCGGGTCAATGGCTTTGACCTGCTGCCGGACCAGCGCTATATCTTAGAGCAGGTCCTTGACCTGTGCACTTCCCACAATGTGCAGGCGGTGGCGCTGGCCGGGGATATTTACGATACCGCCCTGCCCCCTGCCGCCGCAGTTTTGCTGCTGGACTGGTTTTTGACCGAGCTTGCTCATCGGAACATCCCGGTGCTGGCCATTGCCGGCAACCATGACAGCGCCGAGCGGCTGGATTATGCCGCCGGGCTGCTTTCCAACCAACAGGTCTATCTGGCCGGGCAGTTCACCAGTGCCCCCCGCCGGGTCATCTTGCAGGATGAATTCGGCGAGCTCACCTTTGACCTCCTGCCCTTTGTCCGCCCCGCCACCGTGCGCCACTGCCTGCCGGATGCCGATATCCGGGATGAAGATTCCGCCATCGCCGCCGCGCTGGGCCCGCTGCCCACCGCCGGGGAGCGTCGGGTTCTGATCGCCCACCAGATGGTGCTGGGCAGCGGCAGTCTGCCCACCTGTTCCGGCAGTGAGAGCGTTGCCGCCGATGTCAACGTCGGCACGGTTCAGGCCGTGGATGCCGCCCGCTTTACCGGCTACCTGTACACCGCCCTTGGCCACATTCACCGCCCGCAGCAGGTCGGCTGCCCCACTGTGCGGTACGCGGGCAGCCCACTGTGCTATTCGCTGGATGAGTGCGGCGCGCAGAAAAGCGCCGTTCTGGTTCATATCGGGGCCAACGGAGCCGAACCGGAGCTTTTGCCCCTGCGCCCGCTGCACGCCATGCGCCACCTCACCGGCCCGCTGGACCAGCTGACCGCCGCCGATACCGTAACAGATGCCGAAGATTACATCTGGGCCACCCTGACCGACCCAGTTCCCCGCCCGGACGCCATGGCCGTGCTGCGTGCCGCTTACCCCAACGCCATGAAGCTGGATTACGCTCCCGGCGACGCACTGGATACCGGCAGCGATGCCATCCAGCAGGCCGCCCAGCTGCGCACCATGGGCTTTGACGAGCTGTTCGCCCGCTTTTTTGAAAAGATGCACGGCCGCACCCTTACCCCCGAAGAAACCGCAGCTCTGGCCCAGCTGCGCCAGGAGGCCGGACTATGAAACCTGTACGCCTGACCCTTTGCGCCTTTGGCCCTTATGCCGGCACCTGCACACTGGATTTGTCCGGCTTTGGCTCCAGCGGCCTCTTTCTGATCAGCGGCGATACCGGCGCGGGCAAAACCGCGCTGTTTGACGCTATCACCTTTGCCCTGTACGGCGAAACCACCGGCGCTTACCGCGAACCGGACATGCTGCGCAGCGACTATGCCATCCCCACTGATACCACCTTTGTGGAGCTGGAGTTCACCCACCGCGGCCGTACTTATACCGTCAACCGCACCCCGGAGCAGACCCGCGCCAAGCGCCGGGGTGAGGGCGTTACCACAGTTCCTGGCTCTGCCGCCTTAACGCAGGATCCGGACGCTCCCGTGACCGGTACCAAAGCCGTGACTGCAGCGGTGACAGCCCTGCTGGGCATTGACGCCCGCCAGTTTGCCCAAATCTCGATGATCGCGCAGAATGATTTTGCCCGCCTGCTCAACGCTTCCAGCGCCGACCGGGCCGAAATTCTGCGCCGCGTGTTTGATACCGCCAGCTACCAGCGGCTTGGCAGTGCCGCCCGCACCAAAGCCGGGGAAGCTCTGCGCCAGGCCGAGCTTGCCAACCACACCGTTGTGCAGCTGCTGGCCGCTTTACAGCCTGCCCCCGGCAGCCCCCACACCGGCGAACTTGCCGATGCGCAGGACAGCCGTGACCCCTACCGTGCCCCCGCCGCGCTGGACTGGGCCGCTGAGATGATCGAAGCGGACACCGCCCTGACGGCGGAGCAATCCCAACAGCTGGATACCCTTGATGCCCGCATTGAAGCGCAGTCCGCCGCGGTGGAAGCCGCCCAAAACCGTGCCAAACTGCTGAGCAGTCTGGATGAAGCCCAGGCCAAAGCCGCCGAGCTGACTGCCCAGGCCCCCGCTTTGAATGCGGAGTGGGACAAGACTGAAGCCCGCCGCCCGGAGCTTGCCGAGCTGGATGCCAAGCTGCAGCGCTTTGCGGAGTGGGAGCCGCGCTATCAAGAGTTGAGCACCGCCGCAGCCAGCGCCAAAACCGCCCGCGCCCAGGCCGAGCAGGCCGCCGCGGCACTGGAAAAAGACCAGAAAACTCTAAGCAGTACCGATACTGCCTTAGCCCAGCTGGAACCGCAGATCACGGCCTGCGGCGAACCGAACGCCGAGCTGGAAAGCTGCCGCAAAACCATTGAGCTGGCCCAAAGCCAGCAGCAGGACTGCCAAGCCCTGTTGGACGATATCCCCCGCCTGCACACCGCGCAAGCCAACTGGCAGCGCACTGCCGATGAATACCGGCAAAAGCAGCAGCAGGCCGATGCCGCCCAGCATTCCAGCGCCGAGATGCAGCGCGCCCTGAATGCCGCCCGCGCCGGGATTCTGGCGCAAGATCTGGTGGATGGCGCCCCCTGCCCGGTGTGCGGTGCTCTGCACCACCCAGCACCGGCAGCCCCCGCCCCCAGCCATGTCACCGAAGCCGCCTGCAACAAAGCTGCGCAGGCAGCGGCGAGCGCTGCGGCGGAAGCTTCCAAAGCCTCCACCGCAGCCGGGGAAGCCAAAGCCGCAGCCCAAACCCAGCGGGATACCCTGTATGCGCGTACCGCCGCCTTTCTGGCGCGCCGCCGCCAGCATTATACCGGGCCGCAGGCCGATGCCCTGACCCCGGACGAGCTGCAAACCGCCCTGCAGGCCCAACATGACAGCCTGCGCCGCGGCCTTGCCGAAGTGCATGACCGCATGGCAAATGCTGAATCCCGCAAAAAAGATCTGGAAAAGCTGACCCGCCAAAAAGCCCAGCTGCAAGCCCAGCGCCCCGACCAGGCAAACGCTGTGGAGCAGGCCCGCACCGCACAGGCCAACGCCGAAAAAGCCGCCGCGGAAGCCCAGACCCGCCTTGCCGAGGGGCAGAAAAACCTGCCCTGGCCAGATGCCGCCGCTATGGCCGCCGCCCGCGCCGAGACCCAAAAACAGCGCCGCACCCTGCAAGCCGCACTGGATGCCGCTGCCAAAAGCCGCGATGCTTTTTCCAAAGAACTTGCTGCGGCCCAAAGCGCCGCCCAAACCCTGGCCGAACAGGCCGGGGATATCGCCAGCCGCCCGGACCCTGCCGCCCAGCAGCAGGCCCTTACTGCACTGCAAGCTGAGCGCAAAAACCTGCGCGACCAAAACCAGGCCGCCCTGCACCGGCTGGATACCAACCGCGATGCCCTGACCAACCTAAAAAAAGCCATCACCGCCGCAGAATCTGCCCGCGCCAACGCCGCCATGCTGGATAACCTGAGCAAGACCATCAACGGCAATCTGACCCAAAAGCAAAAGCTGCCCTTTGAACAGTATGTGCAGAGCTTTTATTTTGACGGCGTGGTCGCCGCCGCAAACCGTCGTTTTACCCGCATGACGGGCGGCCAGTATACCCTGCGCCGCCGCCAGAGCGCCGATATTGCCGCCAAGACCGCACTGGAGCTGGATGTGTTCGATGCCTACACCGGTAAGACCCGCCCGGTCGGTTCCCTTTCCGGCGGCGAAAGCTTTTTGGCGGCGCTCAGCCTGGCTCTTGGCATCAGCGATACCATCCAGGAAAGTGCCGGCGGCATCAGCGTGGATACCCTGTTTGTGGACGAAGGCTTTGGCACGCTGGACGCCGATGCCCTGCAAAAAGCCATTGACACCCTGACTGCCCTTGCCGGTTCCGATAAGCTGGTCGGCATCATCAGCCACGTCGAAACCCTCCAGGACCGCATCCCCAAACAAATCCTGGTCCAAAAGACCAAATGCGGAAGCAAAGCCCAAGTAGAACTTGGTTAATTGGAAGTTAGGAGGGAGGAGTTAGGAGTTTATGGTGCGGCTTGCGCCGCGTATTAAAATCATAACACTCTTATACTCTCTCCGTTTCCTCACTTCTAATTATTGCCGCTTCCAAAAATTCCGTCCTTCAACTCCTAACTCCTACTTCCTACCTCTTAACTTATGAACCATCTTCTCCAATCTCAACTCCAATCCTATGCTTCCTCCGGGCTTTACCCCTTGCACATGCCGGGGCACAAGCGGCGGGTGGTGCCGGCACCGGGCCTGCCTGCCGGGTGGGATATGACCGAAGTTCCCGGCGTAGATGACCTGCACGATGCAGACGGCATTTTGGCCGATGCCATGGCCCGCACCGCCGCCCTGTGGGGGGCAAAGCGAACCTGGTATCTGGTCAACGGCTCCACCTGCGGCATTCTGGCCGCCATCCGGGCCGCTGTCGTCAGTTCCGGCCGCACCGCCGTCATCTGCGCGCGCAACTGCCACAAATCCGTTTACCACGCCATTGAGCTCAACCGCTTAACGGCACACTGGCTTGTGCCCCCCGTGGACCCGGCGTTCGGCATTTACGGCAGCATCACCCCCGCCATGGTAGCGGATGCCCTGCGCGCCTGCCCGGATGCCGCTGCGGTCATCCTTACCAGCCCCACCTATGAGGGTGTTTTGAGTGATCTCGCCGCCATTGCCGCTTTGTGCCACGCCGCCAACGTTCCCCTGATCGTGGACGAAGCCCACGGCGCGCACTATCTGCCACTGGCCGCCGCCCACGGCTGGCAGGGCGGTGCCATTGCTGCCGGGGCGGATGTCATCATTCAAAGCCCGCACAAGACACTGCCCAGCCTGACCCAGACCGCCCTGCTGCACTGGAACAGTTCTTTCATTCCGCCGCAGGAGCTGGAACGCCAGCTGGATGTGTTTGAAACCAGTTCCCCCTCCTATCCGTTAATGGCCAGCCTGGACGGCTGCACCGGCCTGCTGGCCGAACACGGCGATGCCTGGTTTGCCGCCTGGCGTGCCCGCTTGCAGCGGTTCAGCGGCGCTGTGCGGCCACTGCGCCGCCTGCGCGTGCTCTGCCATGGGATGGATGATGTTTCTGCCCACCCCGGCTTTTTTGCCCACGATTCCGGCAAGATCCTCGTCAACGGTACTGCTGCCGGGCTGACCGGCCCCGCCCTGGCGGAACTGCTGCGCCGGGACTGGCAGTTTGAAACCGAGATGTCCTGTGGTGCCAACGTACTGGCCATGACCTCCCC
>OLPF01001992.1_pt1 | contig 14813 bp, 14 predicted proteins | sample 1673121 | NCBI WGS metagenome assembly OLPF01 (sample SAMEA3136756, study PRJEB25190) | human gut metagenome
TGAGGGTGTAGCCGTTCAGGTCAAGCGTGACATAGGGCGTGGAGATTGAGACGTTCTCCTTTGTGTCAGCCAGCAACTTCACCGTTGCCTTGCGCGACGCAGCGTCGATGGCCTCCTGCAAACTAGAATAGCTCGTGCCGTTGACTTCTGCGACAACTGCCTCGGTAGTTTCTTCGTCAGTTTCAGATCCAGAGTTGTCTTCGTCAGCTGCCGCTGCAGCGGTTCTCTCTTCGCCAGCCGTAGCTGTGGAGGCTGCGTTTTTGTTCAACGCTGTCGTCCTACCGGTTGCTTTGCCGATTGCTTCGGACTGCGACGCGGTAGACGCGGTGTCCGATTTTGCGCTCGTATCGGCGCCTTTGGTCTGGCCGAAAGGCTGAGTCAGCTCGGTCGACAATGGCGCACCCGATGTCGTGTCATCGTCGGCTGCGAACGCCGCATTGGGCACCATCATGGGGCACATCGCGACGCTTAGCAAAACCGAGATGACTTTGTTAGCATTGCTTGCTTTCATTTCCCTTGCATCTTCCTTTCTTTTTCCTTGTTTCCGACAATTGCTGCGTATCTCCATTCCCACCGTTACGGCTTTGGCGGGAAATAGTTTGCTGGATGGGTTTACGGGAAAAAAGCAGGGTACCCCCAATCTTGTGAGGGTACCCTGTAGCAGTCGATATCTGAGCTGAGGCGCGCTGTGGTTGTGGTGCCGGTGACATATAGAGTTTCACCTTGTTTCGAAACGGCAGGTTCGATCCTTTCCGATTCGTCCACGATGTCACCCCAATTCATCGACAGTGATGCCCGCACAGATGAAATAAATAGTAGCAGAACTATCGTTTTTAGGGGATACAAATCGCTATTTTTGAGTGCCTTGAGGGGGTCATTTTCGGAATTGCCAAGGAGATTATTCTGACGTTTGCCGTGGACTTCTGGTAATCCACCAAGCTGGGGCTTCTATCGTTGCCAAAAGACGCAAGGCGAGTCGCCCGACCCCTGGTCCAATGCGTGACCCTGACGGAGACGCCTGCCCGCCCGATGCAAAGCAGAGCGCCCGACGAGGCGCTGGCGCGCTACCTGCGAGAAGGAGGTATGCCAGGTTCCTATCTATACCCTGACGAGAGAGCTCGATTCGTCTACATCTCCGACGTGCTCGACACGCTCGTCCTGCGGGATGTCAGGCAGAAATACCGTATACGCAACGCTGAACAGCTCAAAAGGACGTGCGAGTTCCTTATGGACAATGTCGGCAACATCTCGTCGCTGAAGAGCATGGCGGCCACGCTTTCGCAGGCGGGTTTGAAGATTAACGACAAGACCTTAACGGCTTACATCGACCACCTCTGCGACGCATTCGCTTTCTACCGCGTGCGCCGATTCGACGTAGCGGGAAAGAAATATCTCTCGACGGGCGACAAGTACTATTTGGCCGACCATTCGTTTCGTTACGCGAAACTCGGAACCCGCAGGCTCGACTTCGGGCGCATCTACGAGAACATGGTCGCGATCGAGCTGATGCGACGAGGTTGGGAGGTATACGTCGGCGTTCTCTACCAGAAAGAGGTTGACTTCGTGGCCGCCAAGCAGGGACAGCGCCTCTATATCCAGGTGAGCGACAACATCTCGCAGGAAAGCACCTTCGAACGAGAGATCACGCCCTTGCGGAAAATTCGCGACGCGTATCCCAAGGCTATCATCGCCAAAACCGGTCACGAAGTAACCGACTGGGACGGCATCAAGGTCATCGACCTGGGGCGCTGGCTCATGGGGCAAACGGGAGAGCTCGACGCTTAGCGGGGCTGCGGGGCGAAGTGCGGTCGGGCCGCCGATCCGGATTCCCGCCTAATTTCTGCCCCTGGGAAGCAGAGCCACTCATCGAAGGAAATAGTGACGCAATCGCGCCTTGCCTGCCAATATCGAGTTATGCCGGATAGACAGGCGGACGAGGAACCAAAGGAAGACGAAGCCCGGGGCGCACCCGAATACCTATCCAATTCCCGAGCCCCGCCCGTTGCGGTCACGTCAACGGGAAAACGGGCGGGGTCCGCGTCAGGGCACCCTCCGGCCGCTGGATCGGAGCCTCGCGCCGCCCCGGCGGGCCCCATTCTGCCCTTCCGCCAAGGTAACCGCAACGGTTTTGGCCATGTTCCGCCAATTGAGGCGCAACCGTTGCGCTAACAGTGGCAACCAACTGTTACGATCAACACCGATATGCAGTTGGATGCGGCTTCATGTATGTAAGACATCGTGATATAATTGTCTTGCAATGACTAGAGGAGGTAACAATGGGAACTGCATCTGTGACCATCAGGGTGGACGAGTCCACGAAACAGGCCGTGAGCGCTATCGCCGAGGACTTCGGCTTCGACATCTCGTCCATCACCCGCGCCTTCTACAAGCAGATCGAACGCGAGCATAGGATTCCTTTGACCCTGGAGTATCCCAAGCCAAACAAAGAGTCGCTGGAGTCCATCCGCGAGGCGGACGAGATCGCCCGAAACGGCGGCCCGACCTACGCCTCGGCGAAGGAAATGTTTGAGGCCATGGGGGTATAGCGGCATGTTGAGGGTCGCATACACGGTGAAGTTCCATCGCGACGTGAAGCGCCTCAAGAAGAAACGCTACGATCTCGGACCGCTCGAGGCGCTCATCGACCTGGTCGCACAAAACACGCCGGAAGCCCTCGAAGAGCTTCGCCGCAGGCATAATATGCACGACCTCAAGGGCGAGTGGCCGGGCAGTAGGGAATGCCACGTTGCCAACGCCGGTGACTGGCTCGTCATCTGGCGAGACGAGGACACGTTCGTCACCTTCCAGAGAACGGGTTCTCATGATGATCTGTTCAGATAGCGATAACCGTTTCGCCGAGCCGCGGGGATCGGGTGGATGCGCTGCCGGGTCCGAGCGGCATCCCCGACTTTCGGACAGCAATCGGTTTTGGGTTTGCCCCAGTAAGCGCGGCAAACCCGTGGCCGCGCTTACTGCTTACCGCCTTCGCACAATCACTCCCACGATTCGATTCAATTCTAACCATTTTAACCACCATGGTTATTAAAATGGTTAGAAGGATGAGGAAGATCATGGAAGCTTACGCGGGTGCTGCCTCTCAGCCGCAAATCATGGCCACGAACAACGCATTCAAAATCGTCCTGCTCAACGTGAACTTCACAGCGATGGCGGCGAAAAATCCTGCAGTAACAGCACCTGCACAACTGTGCTACCGCCTGGCACCGTCGGTCTACCGTGGATCGATAATTGCAGTGGTTTCTTCGTCAATAGAGAAGGAAGCTAAAGAACTAAGCTTCATTGTTCGCCTCAACCTTCTACCTGCCCATCTTCTCCATCTCCAGCGCACGCTCTCATATCGATACCTTCAACCTATTCGCAAAACCTATCCCAAGTGAATATCCCCAGGAATTCAAGGCGTAGCTTTAGCGCGACTTAAAATCATCCCAGCCGAAATTGTCGTCTGCTGTGTTCGGATAGGTCGCTAAGAGCACGGCGATGCACGACCTTACAATAGATTTATCGAAAGCGCCATCCAACCGGCGTAAGCAACGCCATATCGCCCGCCGTCACACGCGAACGCGATTCCCACAGGTCAAGAAGCACCTTTTCCTTAGGGAGCAGATCATAGCCGCCCCCCACCTGCACGAGGCCGCTGAGCCCCGGCGTCACCATGGTGCGATAGTGCCAGCCGGGAATACGCTTCTCAAACTCGGCACAGAAAGCTGGGCGTTCCGGACGCGGTCCGATAAGCGTCACCCCTTTTGTCAAGACGAAAAAACACTGAAGGCGTCGACAGGTTGGATTATTGGTTTGACCTGCAGGTTTTTGTATTGCCAAAGGCACTGCGGACAGCATATTGCGCCGGCGAATCGCAGCTACCGCTTTGCGCATAATAAAAATGCCCGACGACAATTCGAAGGGTCGGGTCGAGCCCGAGGACGGCCTCTCTCCCCTAAGCCGAATCGTCCCATTGGGGCGAATTCCCAATGGGACGATTCTCCGCAGGCGGCACGCGGCTACATGAACCTCGACAACCGAAGCCGGCAAATGCAGCCTTGCACCAAGTTCGTTGGATGGAACAAGCAAGTCAAGTTCGTCATCTACGCCGAGGGAGATGAAACCCACGTCCTCGATGGACTCGAGGTCGACCCCGTAAAAGAAATTCGAAAGAGAACCAGAGAAATTAATCACCTGCTATCCGATATCGAGAATATGCTGAAATCTGAATAGAGATGTAAACCTTAAGAAAACGGGGATGCGGGCAAACTGTTTGCCCGCATCCCGCGTATCGAGTCTTATCGCAGCGAACGCACCTCCGCCCCCCTGTTCGCATTCGGGTCGACGACTGCGCTTACGGCCGCAAGGCGGTGATAGGGAAAACGTAGACGTCATGGGCGGCGTCGTAGCGGCAGAAGGGAGACGTCGCGGTGACAACAGCGCAGAACTCGGGCTTGGGGTTGCGCGCCGCCGGGTTGGAGGCGACCTTTTCGCGCAAGCGCTCGATATTCCTGATGCCGTCGGGCACCTTGGCCTCGCCGAGCTTGATCTCCAGCGCTGCCCAGCGACCGTCGCGAAGCTCGATGACGACGTCGACCTCCAGCCCGTCCGAATCGCCGTAGTAGCGAAGCGATCCGGGGTGAGCGCCCGACAAGCACGCGGTATAGGCCCGCAGGTCGTGGACGCACAGCGACTCGAAGAGGAGGCCGAAGGTCTGCCCGTCGGATAGCAGCCTCTCCGACCCCATGCCGAGCGCGGCGGCCGGGATGGACGGGTCGGCGAAGTAGCGTTTGGGCTTGGTGCGCAGGCGCGACTTGGCCCTTACGGGGGCGTCCCAGCCGTGCAGACCCTCGATGACGTACATGTCCTCGAGCATGTTCAAATAGGAGGTGACGGTGGACGCCGCCGGCGCCCCGGCCTCGTCTCCCAGCGAGGCGTCCTGGGCGATGGTCTGCAGGGTGGCGGCCGTGGCGACGTTGCGCGCGAGCGAACTCACGATGCGCCGCGCCATATCGGGCGTTCCGCCCTTCTTGGGGACGCTGACCTCGAACATGGCATCGAGGTACTGGTCAATGACCTCTGCGGCCGTCTGGGCATCGGCCCCGACGAGGGCGGGCCAGCCACCGCAGCATATGGCATCGGCCAAAGGCGCCAGCGACGTTTCGCATGCCGACGGATCGAACGCGCCCTCGAACAGCCCGGACAGCGACACCGAGCCCGTGGACAGACCGCGCTCCCACAGCGTCATGGTGCTCATGTCCACGCGGGCGATGCGCCCGGCACCGCTGTGGGTAACGGCGTCCTTAGCCGGGGTGGAAGATCCCGTGAGAATGAACAGGCCGCGTTCGCCGCCGGCCGCGTCAACCGCGCGGCGCGTGGCATCCCAGGTGGAGGGGACCTCTTGCCACTCGTCGACGACGTGAGGGCGTGCCCCCTGCAGCGCCAGCGCGGGGTCGGCCTCGGCCAGCGCCTTGACGTTTGGGTCGTCAAGATGCACGACGCTCTCGCCGAACGCCAGCGCCGCCCAGGACTTGCCGCACCACTTGGTACCGCGAATCTCGACTGCGCCGAAGGTGGAGAGCAGCCTCTGCAAGCATTCGTCGACGAGACGCGGGCGATACGCCTGGGGCTTTTCGGTTCCATATGCGACCATGGCCTATCCTCCTTATTTGAAGTGGGAATACTTTGTTTTCGAGGAATATCATACTCGATTTTCGAGGATATACACACTTCATTTTCGAAATAGGTTCATGTGAATTTAAACGTCCCGTGGCTGAATACGGAGCAACGGTAAAAGAAAGCCTGTTCTACCAGATTGAACTGCCCATGACAGACTGATACAAACCACCGATAAGCCTCGATGACAAGCAGGTGACGAGGTGTTGCCAAGCAAGGCCATCACCAACGCGCTGCCCATCGCGACTACACCACGGGCACCGCCGTCGAGGTCAACGTCTACATGGACTTCGTCGAGGTGGTGAGCCCGGGCCTCTTCCCCGAGGGCGACGCGCCGGAAAACCACCTGGCAGGAGGAGACGGCGGCCTCAAGCAGCGCAACCCGGGCATCGCGCAGGCGCTCTTCCGCTCGGGAATGATCGAGCAGTACGGCACAGGCATCCCCCGCATCAAGCGGTACTGCGACGCCGAGGGCGTGAAGTTCAGCTACAGGCAGACCGCCAACACCACCGCCATCCGATTCGACCGTCCGGGCGCGCAGGTCTCCATCGAGGAAAACGCTTCAATGCCGAAACATATAGGCGCTGCAAAATACGAGATTCTCGACGAAGCAGAGAGAATCGCCATAACGTTGGCAACAGAAAGAGGACGCTGACAAGACGCGAGCTCTCAGAAACAGCAGGGATCGGGAAAATGAAGGCCGTTCAAACCCTTAAAACCCTTGCTAGCAAGGGCGCACTGATATGGATGGGTAAGAGTCAAAACGACCCCCATCAGTATTATTGCCTCCCCAGCAACGACTAGATTTGCTGTCCGTTACTGTTCGCTACTGTCCAGTCGGTAGTGGACAGTAACTTTACCAATAGCGAGAAAGCGGTCAATTATGGGGTCATAATACGAGGAGATGGCCCGGCAGATGAGGGTCGACGGCGTAAGCGAGGAGACGATCGTCAGGTTCGTCGCCGAAGAGATGGTAGAAGACGAGTTCCGCCGCGGCAAGGGCGTCACGGAGATCGAGGCGCATGCGGGAGTGGAAGAAGACCCCGAGCATATCCGCAAGCTGCTGCTCGCCAACGCGTTCTGCCATAACTGCGGCACGACGGAGTTCGCGCCCGGCTACACGCTGCGCATGCGTCACGGCCGCGTACTCGTTGAGGGCTGCTGCGCGAAATGCGGAGCCAAGATAGCAAGGCTTTACGATTGACACCATTACTGCGAAACGTCTGGTCCTCAGCAACGATGCTCTCACTACCCCCATCAAAAATATCCATAATCTTTCAGGGCCCTATACATCTCCCGCGCGATGTAGCGCGTTTTCTCAGCCCGCTTAAGGGAAATGCGGCAAAGGCTTAGTTAGCCAAATGTAGACAACAAATGAGAAACGAAGCTACAGAGACACCTCAGGCGCATCGCTCAAGTCATTTTCCAGCATATATTCCGCGACATTCACCATACCCTCGACCTCCGCAAAACAGTCAATAACACCTTTCTGAGCACACAGCCCCTCCAGAGAGTCAATGACCTCAATAAAAAGAGAAGTCGACCCGGTCGGAACAATAGCGCTTGAACGCCCCCGAATCGAGCCCAACAAAGATTTGATTTCCCTTTGCCATTCCTCCTGCCATTTTCCATACCCCCCAATGCTTAAATAATCGAGGCTCTCGTCTTCTGCAAGAATTTCGGTATTTACTTCGCAAACGCACTTCATGAGGCACTTCAAGCCTTCAAGCTGACCATAAAGCTCAAAGACAGAGGAGCTCTGCCCGATATCGACGAGTTTATCAACAGGCATCGGCAAGGCAAGCGGAGCATGGTTTCTCTCACCTACAAACACCAACTGGTTGGCGAAGTACTGTTGTGAGATATAGCAATAAGCACCATCTAAATAATAGTCAACCCTGACGGGCCCCATCAGCAGAGGCAAGACAGTAGCCTCGGGCATCCACTCGTCATAGTCGAGGACCGGGTAAACCTTGCGCAACGCACGGTCAAATAGCTCCAGGAACGCAAGAGTATTATCGCAGACGTCCATCTTGAACCGCATTATTTCCGACTGCCCTACTCTCTGGATGTTGTTAGCCTTGCAAATCTCTGAAGAAATGCGATTCGCGGCACCAGTAAGCTTCTTTGCCCTTTGCTTCAGCATCAAGAGCACATTCCTTCGCTTCCGCAACGGGTTATAGCAAATAAAGGACCAGGCCATCCAAAACTCGAGCATATGGCTCTTTATGGAAAGGCTGATAAAACCAGTGCCGAACTGGCCATCGCATTCAGCTTTCGCCATATCAAACGACTCGTAAATACTCGATAAGTTTGCCAGGCTGACGCGCCCAGCGCCCGAGTCGTTGCCCGCAGAGCCATCCTTTAACGCCGTGAAAACTTTATAGCAATTCTTAAAAAACGCGTTCATCGAATTAACCATGGCGATGGTTTTGGAGAAAACCGACCGACGGCCGCCGTGACCGTTTGCTACAGCTGTCGAATCTGCAGCCCTATTCTGTCTTGAATCGATCGCCGACCCGTACATAACAAAGCAAGACGGTTCGCGCGATTCCTTCGGAACGCTCAGCGGAAGAGATGCCGTCATTTCCATAATCTCATTCACCTGCTGAACAAGGTCATTGCCTAAACCAAGAAAGCAACCCGATTCATACCATTGGCCGATACGAGTGGGAAGGTTCAGCAACACGCCATCGAACAGCATCATCAATCTGTTTATGTCGGATTCAAGAGACTTCCACGAATCAGGCGCTTCTTCGTATTCGCACATAGCCAGATAAAGAAAGTTTGGGATATTGGTCCAATTGATTGGCAGATTTTCCCGAGGGATATGTTTTTCCACCTTGGGGAAATCAATATCATCAGGCAACAGCGCATCGGCGGCAAGAAGCTTGCCCTCATATAGCTGAAGATTCGGATACAGCTCCCTGTAGGCGCACAATGCCCCAACGAGATTATCGTTCTGCGAGCCATCCAAACCCGTAGGAGCTTGTCGCAAATAGCACCCCGACCCATCGACCCTGGACCAGACAATGCCCATTGACTCGTCGATCAAAGACAAGAGAGCCCCGAGCAAATCCGCTGAAACAGAGAACCCGCACATTTGGAGCCCCAAAACGAAATCGAGCAGAGACACCAAGTTAAAACGCTTCGCATCGAATCTATAGGATTCCAAATTGCGTATCCCGCTCGGCAAGGCAATTGGCTTGAGTATTGTCCCTATCTCACCAAGAACAAACCCCGCCCCAGAAAATTCCTCATCACTGGTCGGGTATTGAATAGACAACCCCAAAAGAGCCTCGAGCCATTGTTTTGTGAACAGATAATCAATTCTGTACTTCGAAAAACTCTCTATCGCATCTTTAATGGCTTCTCTTCTACGCTCATCATTAACCAAAGATAGAATCACCGACGAATCAATATGTTTGTTTCCATCCACGATTCCGCCCGCAAGCATTACGCAGGTCGATGGCGCTACCCGATATTCGGCAAAGCGATTACGCTCCCCTTCGGTCTCTTCGAACAACCTTTTCGTATCCACCCACAGGAAGAATTTCAGTATTTCCGAGGCTACAAACCACGATTTCAGAGATTGCGCAAGACTCGATACGCAATCATTGTCAATCGAAGGTATGTTGCAATTTGCCACTAAAGCATTGCCTATGTTTCCCTTGCCGCATGCCGCAATGTAGCACAGCAGTTCCGAATGAGACGGCACGCAAACAACCGAGGCGAGTACCTCTGCAATGATCATTGATCGATATGGATGCAGTGGCGCCAGACACCCATCTTGCGAGCGCTTCAGGAAATGCTCATTTTCAAGCCGCGCAAGGAAGGAAAACAACTCCTCGCAGGAAATTGCCTCTTTCAGGGACGATATGGATGTCTTAACTCCTTCGGCACCCAATACGCTCGAAACATAGAGACACATAAGCTGGGAGTCCGTTGCACTTTTGCACAGGTTGTCAATCTGGCTTTTAATCATGGCCCGCAAAGACGACGAGTGCGTAAGCGAGAACACATACTCTAGCAGTGGGCCATCTCCCCCAAACGACAGCCAGGACTCATCGAAAGAAGGAAACGGTGATTCATCAGAGAAGAAATCGTACAGGGCTTCCGCCTCTTCTTTATTCATGACAACGGGAACCGAGGCATAATTAAGCTCCCATTCCCCTGCAGAAGACCGATTTAAATCTTCTTCGCGAATACTCACCAGCAACCGCACCCTGGGCGCCGAAGCCATGATTTCCTTGGCAAGAAGAACCCACCCTGGGCCAGAAGCTCCATCTACGTAAACATAAATGTAACTTTCTCTTTCCTTCGATAGCTCCCTTAAATAAGAGGCGACATCACGCGCATCGACCTCTCCTATCGCCCCATCTACCTCAAAGGCCCAAAACAGCCCGTTTTCGTATAGATATCTATAGCACGCGGTGCTTTTACCTTGTCCAGAAGCGCCACGTACAAGTACTATTCTCGACTTAAGAAATGCGTTGTTTATCGCCTGATTCAAAGCAGGTCGAGGAGCATCGAATCCGGCTAGAATATGCTTGATTTGAGCGCTCTTTCCAAGTCGGTAGCTCAAACGTTCATCCGAATCTGAGGCATTATCGGGGACCTGAGACAACGGCAGAAGAGTCGTTCCGAGCTGTGTCGAAAGCCCATGCAGAGCAGCCGCCTTCAACGCAATATCGCGAATAGACGTCTCGATCCATTCGCGATTAATTTTTTGACGATGTCTCGAGCAAAACTCGACCTTAATGGCCAACTCATTGGCAAACAATTTGGGGGCAATTGCCGCTTCGATTTGGCTAGAAAAATACTTATGGATCTCAGCGTCAACCGTCTTCTCTTCGCAAACCTCAACTATTAAATTCTTAGCTAGGAAGGCGGTATATTGTTCATCGTATTTCTTCGCTAGCTTAGTCTTGATGCTCGCAACGGCATCTTCATCGCCAGAAACAAAACCAAGCATTTCTGAGCCCAGACTCCCGAACACAGCAACTTTAGGGACGACGCGCAATCCCAAATCATAAAAATGTTTCACATGCTCGAAGAAAGAGTCTTCTTTTCCCGGGGCAAGCACAGATAACGCAAATGGATCCGAGACGCTTTTAATCTGCACGAGCTCGAGCCTCTCGTCGGGATAAACAATCGCCAAATCTTCGACAGTCTCAGGATAGTAATCCGCTTCAGCATCCATTGCTATTCGCCAAGAGATATACACAGTTTGACGCTGAAATCCAGTCCAGGCAGAATCAGCACCCTGAATGGATTTCCGAAAACGCTCTACGGCAAAATAGCTCGAAAGACAGTCGGCCGTCGTTCTGACCGTCACCTTTCCGCGAACCTGATTCCTGCCGTTTTTCCTACTTTTCTTGCCTCTGCCCATCTAGCTCCCCAAGCATTCACGATTTCTTACGCAATTATCCATCCCAACTTTGACAACCAGCTTATCAAGATCATTGCGAGGTACCGCTTGAGCGAGAGACATCAAATGGCGCCCGCGCTTTTCTAGCACGAAATCATACAGCTGCATGCTGAAAGCATCACCATCAACATCCTCTTCGCAGTCTTAGTAGACATAATCAAAATATATCAGTGATTTCCTAGGTACTTGCCCTGGGACTCACCATATGCAGCGCAGAACTCATAGGCCAGCGCCGACCTAATCTTCGCCTCGACCTTGAGCAGCACATCGAGCATTATCTCCCTGAACTCGACGTCAAACTTGCAAAGCGCCAGAATATCCCCAAAAGTGGCGCCTTCGCGGTATACCCGGGTGCTCGGGTCGCGGAAAACGATGGTAGCCGTTCACGACCGGGAAATAGCCGATGTCCGCAAGGACCCTGCAGCAAGCCTCCTCGTCCTCGATTGCGAGGCCGGAGCTTCTGAGCTTCTCCATCTGCTGCTGGTAGGTAAGGAGCTCCTTGGGCATCGTCGCTCTTCCCGAATAGTAAAAGGGGAACCCGCAGGCTCCCCTCCGGTTCCAGGCATCGAAAGTTTCTGGACCCTAATCACTACCATAATGCTATCCGCAAACTTGCGCGCCATCAAGACCATGTCCTGACTATCCACGACCGACTCCGAGGCCATGCATGCGGGCGCGCAAGCTCCTGAACGCGTCCCCAACCAATATGACCTTTGGTGTCAAATAGACTTGCATCCCTCTAAGCTAAGAACCCGCAACCCGAGCATCGCTTTTACAGCATGCCGCCAGATCGCAAAACAGCATTGACGGCCCCTTCCGTAGCAGCCGAGACAAGCTTCGAGGAAATCTCCTTAACAGTATCGAACACAAGAGGGACGCCCCTTTCCCTCGCTATGGTCTTGGTCTTCTCCCAAAGTGAATCATCCCTGATTTTATCCAAATACTCAGCACCATCCCATGTGAGGCCGCCAACGCTGAACGAATAAATACCGTTGCCTGCATAGTTAATCCCGCACGACGTGACGAGCCCTGCGTCTTCCAGCATTTTGCAATGAACAGCGACCTCTTCAAGGCTATTCCCCTCTATGGAGAGGTTCGTAATGGATATTCCCCCATGCTCCTCTTCAACCCTGAGAAGGATAGCTCTAATCAAATCCATATCCCTTTTCATAGGACATCCCCCCTCGATGCAAAATCCGAAACGCACCGAACAACAACTCGCCTTACATAACCATCAGTCACTGAAAAGCTTGTAACCGCTACGCAAAGAAGAGCTACCTCGAATCGTATTTTCGCTCAATTTCACTAATCGATTCCCTTCATGAAAGTCCCTCCTACCTGAACAGCTCGTCGTGACCGCCAGTGCGCTCGAAGAAGGCGACCTCGTCGTTGGCCGACCATATCACCAGCCAATCGCCGGAGTTCGCCACGTGGCACTCGTTCCTCCCGGCCCAGCTACCGCTCAGGCGGTGCATGTTGTGGCGGCGTTTGAGAGTCTCCAGCGACTCGGGGGTATTCTCCAGCACCAGGTCGATGAGCTTCTGCAGCTCAGCCAAATCCCAATTGCGCCGCTTCGCCTTCTTTTTGAGGTCGCGAGAGAATGCAGCGGAGAAATCCGCCGTGAGCCTGCTCATTAGGCCATCGCTGCCGCGATGAGATCGGCTGCGTTGTCAAAGCGGCCTTTCTCGCCAGAGGACAGGAAGGCATCGCCCTCGCGGATAGCCTCGAGGCTCTCGATGCTGGGCTCGTCGGGGGCGAAGGTCAGGGGGATGCGGCGCGTGTTCACCATCTGCTTGTAAAACGCGCGCGTAACCGATGAGAGGTCAAGGCCGTAGTAATCCGCCACCTCGGAAGCGCCGCGCTTCAAGTCGTCGTCAATGCGTATGGTCAAAGTAGAGCTAGACATGATACTCCTATCGCCGTATGTGCAGATATATTATACTGCACATACGTTAGCTCCTCAAGCAGGCCGACCAAAAGACAGCGTAAAGTCGATGATGGGAATCCCTGCCTTTTGATTACCCAATCCACGCGGCCCAAAAGTCGACGCCAACGAAATCGCTGTAGATTCAGGAGGCAAGACGGAAGTTGTCGACAGCACAAAAACCGAAATGACGGAGCGCATGACCACGAGAAGTCCCTACGAAGCGCCCCTCAATCGCGCAAGCGAGCCCCGGCCACCCCCTCGATTCAGTTCGATTCTAACCATTCTAACCACCATGGTTAATAAAATGGTTAGAATATGGGTAGAATAGAATCGGAAGGCGGGCAGCATGAAATTCCAGGAAACAGAGACAGTCGAGCTGAAGGCCGTTGCGCAGGACGGCATCAAGAAGGAGATTGTCGCCTTTGCGAACAGCAACGGCGGAACGGTCTACGTGGGCGTCGGCGACGACGGCACCGTACTGGGCGTCGAAGACGCCGACGGGTGCGCCCTGCAGGTCTCCAACATGGTGCGAGACGCCGTGAGACCGGATGTCACCATGTTCGTCAGCTACGAAACGCTCGACTGCGACGGGAAGGCGGTCGTGGCCGTCAAGGTCCAGCGCGGCACGAACCGCCCCTACTACATGGCGAAGAAGGGCCTGCGCCCCGAGGGCGTCTACGTTCGGCAGGGGTACTCCTCCGTCCCGGCGACCGATGCGGCCATCCGGCAGATGATCAAGGAGACCGACGGCGACAGCTTCGAGGACATGCGCTCCCTCGACCAAGGGCTCACCTTTGAGTCGACGAAAGGGGAATTCGAAGCCCGAAATATCCCCTTCGGCTCGCCGCAGATGCAGACCCTGAAGATAACCTCATCGGACGGCCTCTACACGAACCTCGGCCTGCTCCTGTCCGACCAGTGCCCGCACACCATCAAGGCGGCCGTTTTCGAGGGGACGGACCAGAACGTGTTCAAGGACCGCCGGGAGTTCTCCGGGTCCCTTATGCGGCAGCTCGGCGAGGCCTACGACTACATCGACCTCCACAACCAGACCCATGCCACTTTCCAAAAGCTGCTGCGCGTCGACACCCGGGACTACCCGGAGGTCGCCGTGCGCGAGGCCTTGCTGAATTCGCTCGTACACAGGGACTACTCCTTCCACGCCAGCACGCTGATCAGCATCTACGACGACAGGATCGAGTTCGTGTCCGTCGGCGGCCTTTTGCCCGGCTTGGAGCTGGAAGACCTGATGATGGGTGTCTCCGCCTGCCGGAACCCGCATCTCGCCAACGTCTTCTACCGCCTGCAGCTCATCGAGGCATACGGCACGGGAATGAGGAAAATCATGGGAGCTTACGCGGGCGCGGCCACTCAGCCGCAAATCATAGCCACGAATAACGCATTCAAAATCGTCCTGCCCAACGTGAACTTCACGGCAACGAAAGCAAAAGAGCCTGCGGCAAATAGCACAGAGGCGCCCTCTGCTTCCCATTCCCGAGAGGATGAGATTCTGCGGTTCTTGGCAGAGCACCCCTCAATCACCCGAAAAGAGGCGCAGGCGCTGCTGGAGGTCAGCCAATCCACGGCCGGCCGCATATTGAAAGAGATGGTGGACAAGGGGCAAATCGCAACGCTCGGCACAGGCCGCGCCTTGCGATACGAATTGGTATAGCGTTGCGCCTCTGGGGCAATTGCCCACTATGCCTTCCGTCCAGGCAGGCATAACGAAAGCAAGCCACGATGGCCCATTGCAGTCCGAAATAGGCCATCGATAAATTTCGA
>OLPF01001998.1_pt1 | contig 14755 bp, 13 predicted proteins | sample 1673121 | NCBI WGS metagenome assembly OLPF01 (sample SAMEA3136756, study PRJEB25190) | human gut metagenome
TATTATTAGATAAAAATATTTTTTAATATTCATTATTTAAAATAATTATTTATTAAAAATTCATCTATCTACTAATTTACCATGAAATACTAAAAAAATCAATCTCACTAATAAGATTGATTCTTTTTGGTATTTTTAACTTTTTCAATTGACCTATAATATTTTTAATCTTAAATTTATTTTCTCATTTTTTTACTAAAAATATTTTCTATTATTGTTTATTATTTTTCTTTGATTTACTTTTATTAATTAAATATTTAACTTTAAATATTTATTATTCAATTTTTTGTTCTTACTTATTTTTTCTTTTTTTATATAATATAAATATAATTATTATTGCAATTACTATTCCTGCTGAAATATAAACATATATATTTTCATTTTTATTTCTTTTTTCTTCATTTATTGGAGTTTTATTATTGATTTCTTCTCTAATTTCTCCAGAATTATCATTTATGTTATTGTTTTGTTGTAAAATTGTCGATAGTTTTTCTGCTTGAACTTCCCTATGCTCTTCTGTTTTCTCTTCTTCTTCATTATTTCTTCTATGGACTGTAACTATATACTTTTTCTTTGTAATATTATCTTCAGCAGTTACGATGATTTCTACTACATTATCTCCTATTTCTAATTTATTACTTTTTCTAATTTTAACCTTAGCATTTATTTTCTCAGGTACAGCTAAAACATTTACATTTTCTATATTATTACTTACTTCTACTTTATAATTTGTAACATTTGTATTAAATTCTGGAATTAATGATCCATGTTCTACTGCTAAATTTTCTAAATTAGCATTTGCATTTTCTATATTTGATGTTTTAGTAACATATATTTTATAATTTGTTTCTTTTGTTTTATCTTCTGATTTAACATTAATATTAATTGTATTTAAACCTGTTTTTAAATTATCATTACCTGTAATTGTAATTGTAGAATTTGAATTTTCAGCTATAACTGTCATATCAAATTTTTTTACTTTTTCATCTACTATTATATAATATTCTTTTATATCTTTTGAAAAGTCTGGACTAATTCCTTCATAATTTAACCTTAACACAGATAAATTTGTATTGTCTTTTGATATATTTATATTATTATCTTGTTCTGTATTGTCTACATTACTTTTATCATTTTCATTAACATCACTAGTATTACTTTTTACTTTCGAAACAGTAATACTTCCGCTATTAACATCTATTTTTTCCTCGTTTTCATTATAAAATTCACCAGTTACAACTATTTTACTATCACTATCATTTTTTCTTTTAAATTTAAAAGGTCCAATATCACTAATTTTTTCATTTTTTCCTGTTTCTGAAACCCAAGTATATAGTAGCCTTCCATTGCTATAATTAGAATTCTCCATATTATTTACATATTCTAAACTATCTTTACTAAAAAATATTTCTAAAGTCATTGCAGAGATAGAAAGATTATTAATTCTAACATATAATTCTTCATTATCACTATCTGCTTTGTTTAATTTTAGTTTTATGTCTTCATTACTATTTAATTTGGCATTAGCACTTTTAATATCACTCATATTTATAAATCCATTAAATATGATAATAGCAATTATACTAGTTATAATAATTATAGTAATACTAAGCACATAAATTACTTTTTTGTTCATTTTGCCTCCTTTGAAAAATTACTGTCTTATCTAAGATTTAAAAGTTAATCTTTATTCTAATTTTTTTAATTAAATCTTTATTTTAATTTCTTAATTTTAAAAGTTTAGATTTCATTTAATTCTCGTATAATCCAATTATTAAAATATTATATAGATGATTGGATTTTTTCTCCATTATTGTTCAATTAACTTTAGTTCTAAAATATGTCTTTGTATTAGTAATGAATCTATAGACGATGGATTTTTTCCATTTTTATTTATATTTCCTGCTAGTAAAAATGGTCCTTGTAATTGTTCTATTTCTAATATATGCCTTTGTAATACTAATAAATCTATTGAATTTATCTTTCCGTCTCCATTTAAATCTCCGTATATAACTATTTTATATTCCATTTTTACTTTTCCATTTTCTAAAAATCTAATCTTGCTTCCTGTTCCTATAGTTTCGTTTTCTTCAAGTTTCTTTCCTCTACTATTATATATTTCTATATCGAATTTAGTAGTTATTTTTTCTTTTATATCACTTACACTTAATTTTTTTGTATTCCATCCACTTATTATATTATTATTAATTTTTAATTCTTCACTAAATTCTATATCTGCATCTTCTAATTGCCCTAATACTGTAATTTTTACCTGCTTAGTTATTTTCCCTTCTTCTGTTTTTACTTCTATAGTAGTTGTTCCTTCTTCTATTGCTTTTATAAGTCCATTGCTTGTTACTGTAACAACATTTGTATCTAAAGATTTAAAACTTATATTTTTATTACTTGCATCTGCTGGAAATATTATTGGCTTTATTGTTATTTCTTCTTCCTTTTGTAAATATATTTCATCTTCTTGCAAAATCACATCACTAACTGGGGTATAAACCGTTATATTAACACTACTAGAAACATTATTTTCTTTTGCTTTTACAGTTATTGTAGCTTTTCCAGATTTTATTCCTGTTATATTTCCGCTTCCATCTACCTGAGCAACGTTATTATTATTTGAACTATATATTACTTCATGATTCTTTGCCTCTTCTGGCAATATTTCTACATTTAATTTTATTGTTTCTCCTTTGTTTATTGTTGTTTTATCTATTTTTACATTTATTTTTTCTATTTGCTTTTCTGGGACTTCTTTTAAATAACTTTGAAAAACATAACCTACTATTCCATTTGGAAGTTTTACTTTATCCCATAATTCACCTTTTTGTTTCCCTTTTGCAATTCTTGTCATTTGTATATTTCTATCAACTGATGTGAGAACTTCATATGAAGAAGATGGTCCTTCTCTTATATTTAAAGTTGTTTGTACATCTGCATATACTTTTGTATTGTCATCTACAAAATCACTTTCTAATATATTAGGGTTTTCTACTGGTGTTTTTGGCATATTGTTATATACTGGAATTATAAATGTCATGCTATTATTTAACATATTCATATTAGCATACCCATTATAAATTAATTTTGACTCACTATATGGTGCTAAAACATTTGTCATATACTGGTGCCAAAATAATTCTCCTCCATTGTTACTTGTTACATGAAACTTTTGCAAATATATTGTATCTTGCCCAATATTTATATAACTTGAGCCAATAAAAATCCCACCACCTGTTATTGCTTTTTCTTTGTTATTCCACGGAATTAAATATTTTGTTTTAGTTTGTTCGCTTGCCCCTTTTCCATCTTTAGCATATTGTAAACCATTTTTTATTGCTCCCATTGGTTCAGATGAACTTGTTGCACCTATATTATAAAAATTATATAATCCTTTATATCCACTTACAGTTCCTGAAATTGATGCATGAGATAAAAATGGTCCTACTTCTTGTTTTATTCTTGATGCCAAATGATATGGACTAACTGCAGATGTTTTACCTGCTTTTAAAATTAAGTCTGAATATTTACTATTCATAGTAACTGCATTTCCACTACTAGTAACATATTGAACTATTTTGTCATAAAACTCTGTACCATAAAGTATCTTTTCTATACCTTCTTTATTATTTGTTTTTTCATCATAAGAAAGCCCCTCAAATTGAAATATCCTAACATTATTTAAAAAATTTCTAGGATCCATTGCATATTCTACAGCTCTTCTCGATGAATCTACCCATCCACTATCTACTTCTACATTATGTTGTCCTGGTTTTGTATTTTTCCATCTATCTGAATAAGACTTAGGAACTAAATTTTTACCAAATATGTTTTCATTATCTATTACATATTTCCAATCTAAATTTGTATATAATGCAACAAAATGCCAGTTAGGATACTTTTTTTTCAATTCTAGTAAATATGGCTTATAGCTGTCTGGAAAATTTTCTATTCCTTCCTTTTTTTCTGCTGCATCAATATAAGTTGATATTACAAATATAACAACTAAAGTTGCAATTATAATTAATGTAATATATGCAAATGTAGATATTTTTTTATGATTATTTTTATTTTCAAATAAAATATGTTGGTTTTTAATTTTAATATTTTTCATATTCACCTTCTTTATTTATCTTAAATAATTAATTGTTTTATTAATATATTTAATTAATCTGCTCTAGCTTTTATAATTAACCTTTTGTTTGAATAGCTTGTACAAGTTATTAGTGTTATTTCTCTCCTGTCTGTATCTTGTGATATAGAACTTGTATCATCAGCTTCTATTCTGTATTTATCATAAATAGTATAACTAAATTTTCCATATTTATTATCGGATAAATAAATTTTGTCTCCTACTTCTAAAACACCTAAGTAACCAAACATATTCTTTCTTCCATAATTATGACCTGCTATACAGTAGTTTCCTATTTCATTTGGATTAGCTCCCCAAAATTTAGATATACACACTTCTAATCCTTCTTTGGTATATTCCTTTAAAACATTTGAGTTTATATTAATCTTTGGTATTTCTAATTTGGCATCTACTTTATATCCTAAGTATTTTTCAGGAACTGGCTCTTCTAAATTACTTTTTTTATGTTTTTCTATATCCTTTTCATAATTTTTATTTTCCTCATTTTCTTCAGTAATTATTTTTATTACATTTTCTTCTGCTTCTATTTTTGTTAATTTTGTATCAATATTTTTTACTATCTTTATTTTACTTTCCTTATACCACCCATATATCATATAAAAAATAGCACTTAAAATAAAAAGTATAATAAATGCTCTTATTATACTTTTTATTTTAAGTTTTGTATTTTTTGTTTTATCTAGTCTTCTTTCTCTTCTACTCATAATAAAATACATCCCTTTAATTTACATTATTTTTGCTTATCTTTTTTTAACGTAAAATATGATATTGCTAAAGCTAATATAATTGAAGCACCTGTTAAATAAACTGTACTACCTGTTTTAGGTAATGTGCTTGGCTTTTCATTATTTGTAATATTCATATCGTTTGTACTTTCTGTTACTTCATTATTATTTTCATTTGTAATATTATTATCATTTCCCCCTATTATTTCATTACCTATTTCATTGTTTTCTTGGTTATTGTCTGGTGGTGTTGTAGTTTGAGCTTCTTTTACATTAATATTAAAAGTTTTACTTACAATTTCTGCATCTGAATTATCTCTATCAATTAATTTTAATTTTATTGTATAATCTCCAATTTTATCAAAAACACCTCTTAAATCTAATTCTTTTAATACATCTTTTCCACCAATTGCTTCTCCATCTGCATCTCCCCATCCACTTTGAATAATATCATGTTCTAATTGTTGTGCATCTGTCCCAAGTAATTTTGCAGTTGCCCCATCTGGAGTTGTAGCTTCTGCTAATATTCTTGTATGTTCATAATTTTTTCCCATTTTAGAAGCTATCGTAAGTTTCATTTCTTTTTCCTCATTTACAATCACATCTCCTGTGTATTTTAGGTCAATATTGTAATCTACATATTGTGGTTCTACAATTACGCTTTTATCAATAGGAACAGTAATGTCATCATAGGTAATAGATGCATCTGGGTTTGCCAATCCTTCTGCTGTTATACTAAAATCTGTAGGATTTGATGTTGTAACATCTTTTGCTTTAAATACTACAGACATATTATTTCTAGGGCTAGTTCCTCCTGTTTCATCAAAGAAATATACTCTTATTCTAGTTCCATTATCATTTGCTGTTCCTCCTTCTGCTGATACATATTCAAAAAGATTATTATCATAAGCAACATCTACAGTATATGAACCCATTTCTTGTCCAAAATTTACGTCTACTTTAACTGTTTCATTTGGATGCACTGTAGATTTATCTATGTTTATAGTAACATTTTGAAGAGTATCTGCATAAACTGGCAAGCATAAAGCAATAACTATTAAAAGTACAATTAAACTAATAAATTTTTTCATAAAAATCCTCCTTTTTTTATTTTTACAATATTTATTATGTTTAATTTTCTCATAATTAATTTAGAAATTATTGGACAAAAAAATAAAATATTTATAATTTCTTTTATAAATATCTAAAACAAAGTTTTCCAGATAAAACAATAAATATTTTAAATATTTTCGAAAATAATATTATTGAAGCAAAAGTTTATTTTTTAATTTTGATAACTTCTGCCATCAAAAATAAGAAAGGAATAGATTTTTTTATGGATAATTCAAAATATATTTTAAATGAAATTAGTAAAGGACTCCAAATGGGAATGGACTCAATTTCTAATATTACGCCAAAAATAGGAGATAAAAATTTTAAAGACGACTTATTATACCAATATAATGAATATGAAAATCTTTTACACAGAGTAAATGATGAAATAAGTAATTATTCTGATGTTCCAGAACAACTAAATCCTATGCAGAAAGCAATGGGCTGGATGGGTGTCGAAATGAACACATTGACAGATAAAAGTAATTCTAAAATATCTGAAATGATGTTACAAGGAACAAATATGGGAATTATAGAAGGCGTAAAATTATGGAATAATAATCCTGATGCTACTGAACCTGTAAAAAACATTTTAAAGGACTTTATAACTTTCCAAGAAAATACTGTAGAAAAATTAAAAAAATATTTATAATTTTTAGAATAAGTACAGTTCCTTTTTTACAAGAAAAAGAAGAACAAACTCTTTATAAATGATACTATGGTAAAAGTCTAAAAAAATAGAGCTTGAAAAGATTTATCTTAAGCTCTATTTTGTAGACTTTTATCTCTAAAATCATAATTACCTATTTATGACAAATCTTCCAATTATTTTTACATATGCCTTTATATTAACTAATTTTTTCTCAATACATTAAATTATAAGCATAAATAATACTTGACATATTTAATAGCGTATATTTATAATAATTCTATAAAGTATATACAAAATTTAATATTTAATAAGTAATAATTTTTAACATTAACTATTTTTATTAAAATATAGAAATTAAAGGGGTAAATTTAAAAATGGATGATTTAAAAAATAATAATGAACATGTAAAAGAAACATATTTAGAACGTGCTAGTAATATTTTAAACTACTGTATTTTTGTTTTTATTATTAGTATTATATCTTATTTTATTGGTTTATTATATAACAACTTTGATTTTAGTTTAATTTTTGAAGCAATTTCATTTATACTTATTTTTATGACAAAAAGTAGAATAAAAAATGGTGATATTCAAATGGCTAAACTTTGCATTATAATTGCAATTTTACCAATTATATTTTTGCTTGGATTTGATTTAATAAATCTACTTTTAAATTTTGGTGAGGTTTCAAGTGAAGTTTTTCATTATTTCACAAGTTTTGACCAAGTATTTTATGTAATTGAGCCATATATTGTTGACACTACATTAATTATTAATATTGTCCTAATGTTTAAAGCCTTCACTAGCTTAAAGCATGCTGAAGGCTCTATAGAAAAAACATATACAGATAATTTTTACGACTCGTTATAATTTTACATTTTCTTCTTCGTCATATAGTATTTCATCATCCTTTTCAAGTTTATCCCTTTTATAATCGTGTCTTTTTAATCTGTATATTAAATAACACATAATTAATATTTCTAGAATATATATGACAATGTATGTAACTGTTTTTATTTTAAAATTTAAGTATGCATTTACATTCTCTTGTATATATGCTTCTTTAACAGTTTTAATTCCTGTAAATACTCCTATTACTTTTTTATTTTCATCTTCACTATTTTCTTCATATTGCTCATACATATTAGCAAATTCTTTCTCGTTGTATTTAGTATCTAAAAATATTTTTATTCCACCTTGTATCATTAATGCTAAAATTGATATTATTGTAACAAATATTACATTTCTTATTAAACTTTCTCTATTTTTTGATATACAACTAAATAGAATTAAAAGTCCAATTGAAACTAATACACAAACCAATTGAAATATTAAAAACATACTCTTAATATCTGCTATTCTATCTATAAAACTCATTTTATATGAATAAAAAAATGCTACACATGCTATTATAACAAAAATAAGTCCTGTAATAACTTCTAATGTAAAAAACTTTCTATCATATACAATTATTAATCTTCTTTTAGGCCAGTAATCGCTATAATGTGGTGCACTATAACCATCTTTGCTTATTTTTGGTTTTGAAAAAGTTCCTCTATTTCTAAACATAATACTCCCCTTTAAATTATTTAATTTCTGTTATGAAACTAATATAAATAATCATATAGCTTTTTATTATCTTAATAATTAATTATTACAATAATATATCATATTTTTATAAATTTCAATTTACTTAGATAATTGTATGAGTTTTTTATTTATCAAAAATATGATGTATAAAATGGAAAAATCACAAACGTGGTTTGCATCGAATAAATAGATAAAAACTATACTTATTTTTCTCTATCTTTAATATATATTGCTAACTCCATTAAAAATTCAGCTTTTTCTCCATATACTTTTATATCATTTATTGCTTCTTCTATTAACTTATTTAGTTTATCTTTTGCTCCTTCTAAGCCATATTTTGATACATAGGTACACTTATTTAATTTTTTATCATTTCCTACAGGTTTTCCAAGTATCTTTTCGTCTCCCTCTTCTGATAAAATATCATCCTTTATTTGAAATGCTAAACCTATTTTTTTCGCATAAGATGTTAACCTCTCTATGTCTTCTTCTGTACATTTTGCAAGTAGTGCTCCCATTCTTACAGATAATTTTAGAAGTGCACCTGTTTTATTTTCATCCATATATTCCAAGTTTTCTTCCAAAACTTGTTTTCCTTCATATTCAGTATCTATATATTCACCTGCAATCATTCTATCTACAGCATTTGAAAATTCATTAAATATCCTTATTTTTTTATTTAGATTTTCTAAATTATCCTTATTTCTTGTACTATTAATTAAATTATTTAAATTATATTCTTTTTTATCATTTTCAATATTATATGTCTCTATATTTAATTTTGTATTTCTTAAATCATTTGAAATTACCATATAAGCATTATTTAACAGCCCATCTCCTGCAAGTATAGCTGTTGCTTCATTAAATTTTTTGTGATTTGTAGGTTTTCCATGTCTAAAATCATCATTATCTATTCCTGGTAAATCATCATGTATTAAAGAAAAATTATGTACCATTTCAATTGCAACTGCATATGGCATGCACTCTTCTATATTTTCTTTAAATAATTTATATGTAGCTATAACCAAAATTGGTCTTAATCGTTTTCCTCCTGCCATTAAACTATATTCCATAGCACTATTCAATACTTTTTCAATACATTTATTTTTTCTTATATATTTTTCTAATTCTTTATTTACTATATCTTGGTACATTTTAAGCTCTGTTTTAAAGTCCATATTATCCTCCAATTATTTTCACATTATGCCTTTATATTAACACATCTTTAATTTTTTCTCAATATATTAAATTATAAAACATTTTTCTCATTTAACAATACATCTTACATTTACTTTATAAAATTACATATATTTTACATTATCATTTAAAATATATTCCGACCTGCTAAAAAATAGACAGCGACACTTGAATTACCAAGTGTCGCATATCTCTTAAGTTGTTAGCATTCAAATTTCTCCCACAGCCACAGAATTATGTTTCCTCCTAAAAAAGTTCCTAGAGCAAATAGTACAGATGCAGATACTGCATATTGCATATTACATCCTGAGGTAATAAACGTTAGGATAAACATACTTGTCCACAGTAGAAGAGAAACAATCAAGCAATAAACAACCCGTCTAAGCATAACTAAGTCCTCCTGTCCTCCATCGGACATTGAAATAAAATAATTGAGTATACATATAATTATATCACTTTTTTTAACATTTTTCAAATGTGATATAATTATGAAATTTTAGATAAAATTATGTCAATTATTAATAGCCTTTTTAAAAAAATCTCATCATCTACAAATTTCGACATACATTATAAATAAAATGTGATATAATTAAAAAATATGAAAGGAGGGTTATTTTTGGACTTAAACTTATTTCAAAATTTAAAAAAAGACATTGAATCTAATACTACTATAAAAAAATTCATAGATGAATTATCTAACTTTTTAAAAGATACGACATCATCTGTAAAACCAAATAGTAGTAACATTAACAATGAAAATTTACCAAACACAAAAGAAAACTTATTTGATAAAGAAAATACTTTAGATGTAAAAGAATACCGAAAAGAAGGTCATTTATATTTTGTTACAGAAGATCGAAACAATGAAATTTATTTGTGGGATTTTACAGATAAGCCTAAACATGAATTCAAAGAAATAATTACTTCTGTAGAATTACAAAAAGTAGCCAAAGAAGGTGCTATGCTTCAATATAAAAATGGAAAATATGAACTCTATTCTCCTTATGGATATGATATGTTACATAACGAAAATAAATAGGAAAAATGGTTAATTGAAAAAGAAAAATATAATTAGAAATAGAAAAAATTGAAAAATAATTTAAACATTACTTTTATATTTTTATTTACTATGCTATACTATTTTAATCAATAATGAGCGAGGTAAATAAAAATGAGTAAGAAAAAAAGTAACAATATTTTTAAAAAAATATTAATTTTAGTTCTTTTTACTATTATACTGGGAATTGTTGGATATTTTAACAACAATACAGTTCATAATAATTTTATTTCAACCTCGAATATAATTTCAACTGACATTCAAAACATCCCTGCATATTCAGGAAATCCATATATCATACTAAATAATAATAAACCTTCATTTACAGAAAATGACTATACTACTAATGCATTTGAAACATATAGTGATTTAGATAGACAAGGTAGATGTGGTGTGGCTTATGCTAATATTTGCAAAGAAGTTATGCCACTTGAAACGGATGAACGAGAATCAATTTCCTCTGTAATACCCTCTGGCTGGGAACAAACAGCATATGAAGGTATAATTGAAGGTAATTATTTATACAATCGTTGTCATTTAATAGGTCATCAATTAGCTGGCGAAAATGCAAACGAAAAAAATTTAATTACAGGAACTCGTTACATGAATACAGAAGGTATGCTTCCTTTTGAAAATGATATTGATGATTATATTGAAAAAAATAAAAATAATCATGTTTTATATAGAGTTACTCCTATTTTTCATGGTAACAATCTCGTTGCAAGTGGTGTGCAGATGGAAGCATATTCTGTTGAAGATAATGGAAAAGGTATTTGCTTTAATGTTTATGTTTATAATATTCAACCTGGCATTATAATAGATTATACGACAGGTAAAAGTCGATTAGCAGAATAAATTTATGAAAAAATGGAAGTTTTTCATTTAGCAAAAATAAAATAAATATGTATAATAAAAATAGAAAATGGAGAAAACACATCTGTTTATTCTCATTTTCTATTTCTATACTATACAATAAATTTTTACATTTTTCAAGCAAGCATCACAAATTTTATTGCTATTCTTTTCTAAAATATTCCTCTGATGGTTTTAATATTCTTTCACGTTCTCCAAACCTATGTATAAAATATCTTCCCCCTACGCTTGTATAATACGAGTCATATATTGTATTTAAGAATTCTATTTTTGCTATTTGTACTTCTTCTAATGTATAATCTATTTCTATATCTGGTGAAAACTCCTTTTTTATTTCTTCTAATATTCTCAATTTTTCTTCTTTTATTGCTTTATCTTCTATTTTCATTATTTCTTGATATGCCGAATCATAATAACCATCGCTATAATATTTTGCCGCTTGAATTATAGGAGTATTATTAGTAATTTTTTTATATAGTTTTGTTCTAAAGAACTCTAATATATTTGTTCTTTCAGCTTCATTTACAAATGGTAACGTCCAATATAATTTACCAATGTTAGCCAAAGATGCAGCTTGAATTTCATCTGTGTTTTCCGTTATATCTATATTCACTTTTTCATAACTATTTAATATTCCATTATTTATTTCATTATCATTATTTACTAAAACTTCTAGCAAATTTCCACTATTATATAAACTTATTGCTTGTACTCTTGGTGATGCTTTTTCAGGAGGAATACCTACATAATAATTATAATAATTAACTATTTCTTCCGATAAATTTGGTTCTTTATTAATTGCTGAAATTAAAGCTTCTAAAGTTTCAGCTCTAGCCACTTGTACTTCTTCTAGATTTACATTTTTTATTAAAGAACTACTAATTTCTATTTGACCAAATAATTGATCAATAAGTGATGGATTTCTAACATATGCCATAAGAACTTTACCTATTGTTTTTACTGCTCCTGCTTGTTCTTTTGCACTTGGCTCTTCGTTTTTGCCTATTGCAACTAACTCATTAAATTGTCTTATAATTTCATCACGTAAAGATGGGTTTCTAGAATATGCTATAGCACAATCTCCTAATATCTCTTCTCTAGCTACTTTTACCTCTTCTAAGTCCTTATTATATGTTATTTCAGCTTTCAATTTTGGTTCTTCTGATTGTAATGTTACAGTAACATATGGATTATATTTATTTATTTTATCTACAAATGTTGAATAAGAAGATGCATTAGAACTATATCCACGCATTAAAGCTCCTGCATTTTTAATATATTCTGCTTGAACTAATGGTGTGTAATTTTCTTTTGACATTTCACCTTTATATGTTAATGTTTCTAAAATTTCATCAAACCCGTTCTTCTGAGAAGAATTTCTACTATATCCATAAATATAATTCGAAATCGCGTTAGCATGAATTATTAAAAATTCCTCTCTATCTTCTACTATTAAATTATCAAAATATTTATGATATTTTTCTGCTTCCTTAGTTGCAGAAGGATTTCTCGCTAGTGCTAATATTTTTTTGCAATAAGCTTTAGCATATGTTATATTTCTTTTTGAAGACACATATTCTTCTATTCTTCCGTTTTCATTAATAGTGTATACATGTTTTGTTTCATTAAATAACACTTCTAATTTATTACCTACTGTCGTTACAGTTACATCTCTTCCGTTATTTTCTAATTCTTGTTGTAATTGTTCATCTGTTACTATATCCATCATATTATTTGTTTTACATGATATATATGCTAATGAAACTGCTTCTTTTTCATCTGCTATTATTGTTTGCTCTTTTGTGTTTTGTGCTTTTGTTATTATTCCATTCTTACCAAACACTAAACTTATTGTTATTCCTGCTAATATTAATAATACTACAATTGTTATAACTAATGCTATTAGAGTTATTCCGCCTGCTTCCTTCTGATTTTTTAATTTTCTTAATTGTTCTTTTTCCATTTTATTCATTCTCCTTTGTTATTCTTATCCTCTTTTCTTATTTTCTATACTATACAATAAATTTTTACATTTTTCAAGCAGACATCACAAATTTTTACAATTGTTTTTTATTTGCTTCTTTTATTATAACATAAGTTTTCTAATGCAAAAACAACAAAATTCACCGAAAAATAATACCAATAAAAATTATGAAAAAACAGAATGTATTACCTTTTAATATAATACATTCTGTTTTGTTGACTAACCTATCATGGAATCCGTCTTTTCAATATAGCATCTTCACGTGCTTTCTCATCTTTTTCACATTTTGTAATATATCGTGTGCCATCGTAAATCTGAGTTTTTTTCCTTTCGGGCATATACTTTATAGGACAATTTTCTTTTTTACAAAGTGCACATTGCAAATTGTTTTTTAAGACAGAAAAAAATGTAAGCTTTGCCATATCTTTTCACTCCTTAACAATTTTGTTTGCGAGTTACATTAAAAGTCTGTTTGAGTATTAGCCTCATTAATATAATCAAATTCCTCCTTCAATAATTATTGTGTTGCTAGTGGTTCTTTATGTTAAACTCCAAAAGGAGACTATAAAAATTAATATGCTTATTTGCTAAATCTTAATAATTATATCATATAATTTTGCTTCTTTCAATAATTCGCTATTTTCCAACATTTCAAATATTATATTATAGAAAGAAAAAATGCAATAAAACAAATTAGAGAAAAAATGCAAAAAGAAAAAATTCGCAATAGTATCCTTGGCATACTTGCCTTTGTATTTCTTTTTTATGAAATCATTGTGTTAAAGGGAGAAAATTATTATCTTGTGAGTATGGCGGTTTTACTGATTGCTTTGTTTGGTTTTTTTGCTCACTTTGAAAAAGAACGGCCGGGTGTTATGCTGCTTACGATGATTGCGTCGCTTTGTGCACTTGCAATTGCCGGAAGAATTGCATTTTTCTTTTTGCCGCAGATAAAGCCAATCGCGGCTGTCGTAATTTTAGCGGGTGTGAGTTTTGGAGGTGAAGTAGGTTTTGTGACAGGAGCATTAAGTGCTTTTGTTTCTAATTTTTATTTCGGTCAGGGCTCATGGACACCTTTTCAAATGGTGGCACTTGGTCTGGTAGGATTTTTTGCCGGCGTATTTTTCTACGGACGGGAGAGTAAGCGATGGCTTGTAGCACTCTATGGCTTTTTTGCTGTCGTTATCATCTACGGAGCCATTGTTGATTTAAATACCATCTTTTTTACTTCACAGCAGCTTTCCTTATCGGTGGTTTGTTTTGTGTATTTGTCAGGACTTCCTTTTAACCTGTTGTTTGGAGCAGCGACTGCCGGATTTTTGTTCTGTTTGTATAAACCCGTTCTTCGGAGGATTGAAAGAATGGTAAAGAAATACCGGTTGTTTGACAAAAACGAAGTTTAA
>OLPF01002005.1_pt1 | contig 14698 bp, 16 predicted proteins | sample 1673121 | NCBI WGS metagenome assembly OLPF01 (sample SAMEA3136756, study PRJEB25190) | human gut metagenome
TGTCTTCCCCTTGCGGAGCTTGAGGGGAAGATGCCGCTTGCGGCAGATGAGGTGTTATTATATCCGCGCCGTAGGCGCTGCATTGTTTCAATATGTATCGGTTTTGCCTGTACCCACCGGTCGGGCTGACGCAATAACCGTATCGGCACATTGTAAATGCGCCTCTAAAAAAATGTGGCGGTTAGCACCGCAGATTTAATGACACCTCATCCGTCGCCAAGGTGACACCTTCCCCTCAAGCTCCACAAGGGGAAGGCAAAAGGCGGCTCGTCAATTTGCCTCTAAAAACAGCTCCTCGGCATCGAGCAAAGCCTCACGCAGCAGTGCAGCCGCAGCTTCGGCATTCTGCGCATTGTCCTCGATCATGCTGACAGCATCGTCGGCTGCACGACACAGTCGGCAATACATCGTCTTGTAATCTGCCAAAAAAGTCATCCCCTCACATTAATTGACCAGTATAGCGGTCAATATTTGCTTACAGTTTAGCATAAACTCTGTTCAGTTGCAACCAATATTGGTCAAAAGCCACTGGATCGGGGGATATGTGATGGAACAAAAACTGCGGCGCGACCGCAACATCGGAGAGAATTTGCGCAGATTGCGCTGTGCTAACGGCCTGTCGCAGGAGAAGCTGTGCGCCGAGCTTCAGCGGCGCGGCTGCGACATTGGCCGCACGACCTACGCAAAGTACGAGTCGGGCGAGCTTAACGTCCGAATTTCCGTCCTCGACGAGCTAAAGGACATCTATAACTGTACATATGATGAGCTTCTGCGCATCCTGTAAAAAACGGAACGGATAAATCCGCTTTTTTAGAGGCGCATTTTTAGAGGCGCTTTAGCGTTGTACCGATACATTTATTGCGGTTGCCCGACCGGTGGATGCCGATGAAACCGCAACAAGCGGAACGGATAAATCCGTTCCCTACAACCATATATTTTGGTTCCGGCAAAGTCGTTACACACGGAACAGGCAAGCCCGTTCCCTACAAGGGTGCGGTGCAAAACTTAAGCAACGCACTAATGTTACGCGAGGCAACCACGGTTTCATCGGCACCCTCGACACCGGGCTACCGCAATAACCGTATCCGTAGATGCCCCAATGCGCCACTAAAAAAAACACGAACGACTATAGTCGTTCGTGTTTTTTCCATAATTAAAGAAGAGAGGTGTAGATGTGAACAAAAGCTCGCACTGTGTTGATTTTTTCCCGACGGCGTCCTGAACCGCCGCCGGGGGCTTATCACATATTGATGGAGGCTTTTTGTGATTTTAATTTACTACTTCCGCGATAGGATTTCAGCTCCAAAACGGCTCTCTCCTGCTCCAAACGGGCGAAGTTACTCCGCCGGGCGCATTTTTTCCATTGCCGAGACATGCTCCTTTATTGCGTGGAACGACTCGTCGCTTATAATGTGTTCCATTTTGCACGCATCCTCGGCCGCAGTTTCGGCGTTGACGCCGAGCAGCTCGAGATATCGGGTCAGCAGCGTGTGGCGCTCGTATATCTTCGCGGCGACCTCGACGCCGGCCTCTGTGAGGCTCAGATGCCCCAGCTCGTCGGAAACGAGATAGCCGCCGCTTTTGAGCAGCCCGACCGCGCGGCTGACGCTCGGCTTGGAATAGCCCATGTACTCGCCGACGTCTATCGCGCGCACATCCTTATATTTTTGGGACAAAACATATATCGTTTCAAGATACATTTCGCCCGATTCCTGCAAATTCATTTGATCTTCTCCAATGCTTATAATAATACAATATAAAATATAGCACAACACTTAAATAAATTCAAGGAAAGACTTAATCCCTACAAGACGGGTGGGATATTATGCACAATTTTGACGGTTAGCAGACGCTAACTAATTGTGCAAGTCACCAAACCTTGTGACAGGGGCTTGACAATGGCAAAATAAGTGCTATTATTCATGGCAGTTAGCGAGAGCTAACTTTAGTTTGGCCCCACGGTTAGCAGGTGCTAATCAAAAAGGAGAAAGGATATAGAATGATGCCTTTAACATTAGCGGCAGTCGGCGAGGATAACACCATCCAGCGTATCGCCGGCAAGCCTGAGGTGAAGAAGCACCTCGAAAACCTCGGCTTTGTTGTCGGGGGCGATGTAAAAGTCTTAACTGCCGTTGGCGAGAATGTCATCGTCAAGGTAAAAGAAGCCAGGATCGCAATAAGCGCGGAAATGGCTCAGAAAATATATGTGTGAGGAGCAGAAACATGAAGACTCTGAGAGACGTTAAGATCGGCGAGACCGTGACCGTCAAGAAGCTCCATGGCGAGGGCGCGATAAAGCGCCGCATCATGGACATGGGAATTACCAAAGGCGCCGAGGTCTATGTCCGCAAGGTCGCTCCCCTGGGCGATCCCATTGAGCTCACCGTCCGCGGCTATGAGCTTTCTCTGCGCAAGGCAGATGCAGAAAAGATCGAGGTGGAATAATGGAAAAGAACATCAAAATTGCCCTTGCTGGCAACCCGAACTGTGGTAAGACCACACTGTTCAACGCCCTGACCGGCTCGAACCAGTTCGTCGGCAACTGGCCCGGCGTCACCGTTGAGAAGAAGGAAGGCAAGCTCAAAAAGTTTGACGGCGTAACGGTCGTTGACCTTCCGGGCATCTACTCGCTTTCCCCGTACACCCTTGAGGAGGTCGTCGCGCGTAACTTCCTGCTCGGCGAGCGCCCCGATGCGATACTCAACATCATCGACGGCACCAACCTCGAGCGTAACCTTTATCTGACCACTCAGCTCACCGAGCTTGGCATCCCCGTTGTCGTTGCGGTCAACATGATGGATATCGTGCGCAAGAACGGCGACGTTATAAACATCAAGGAGCTGTCCCGTCAGCTCGGCTGCAAGGTCATGGAGATCTCCGCGCTCAAGGGCGACGGCGTTTCCGAGGCCGCTGCGGCTGCGGTCGATGCCGCGAAAAACGGCAAGACCATCCCCATGCACTCGTTCTCCGGCGTTGTCGAGCACGCAATCGCTCACATCGAGGAGGCAGTCCTGCACGAGCTGCCCGAGGAGCAGCAGCGCTGGTACGCGATAAAGATCTTCGAGCACGATGACAAGGTGCTTGCAAAGCTCGCCATCAAGCCCGAGATCATGCAGCACATCGACGCGGACATCAAGGCCGCCGAGGATGAGCTTGACGACGATGCCGAGAGCATCATCACCAACGAGCGCTACCTCTACATAGCATCCATCATCAAGGCATGCTACAAAAAGAAAAACGCCGGCAAGCTCACCGCTTCCGACAAGATAGATAAGATCGTCACCAACCGTTGGCTGGGCCTGCCGATCTTCGTGGTAGTCATGTTCTTTGTCTACTGGGTCGCAATGGTCGCCGTCGGCGCACCTGCAACCGACTGGGCAAACGACGGCGTGTTCGGCGACGGCTGGCACCTGCTGGGCATCGGCTCTGCCGACTATAACGACGCAAACGACGAATACACCGCAGCTATACAGGCAGTCAGCGCGTTCCTCGGCGAGGATGTTGACGTTGAAGCAGACGACTTCGACGCAGACGCACTGCTTGCCGATATGAAGGCTTTCCAGACCACCGACAAGACCGCAACCGTTGACGTCGAGGATGAAGAGACCCTCGCGATCAACACCATGACTGCTTATTATGACGCACTTCCCGAAGGCGCTGACAAGATGGACGACGTTGTCCAGATGACCTATGTTGATGCAGTTGCCTACCTCGAGGAAAACGGCTTTGACGCTCCCGATCCTGCTGATTACGGCGTTTGGGTACCGGGCATCCCCGTTCTCGTCGGCAACGGCCTTGACGCTGCAAACGCAGCCCCCTGGCTCAGCGGCCTTATCAACGACGGTATCGTAGCCGGTGTCGGCGCGGTCCTCGGCTTCGTTCCCCAGATGCTCGTCCTGTTCCTCATGCTCGCCTTCCTCGAGGCCTGCGGCTACATGGCGCGTATCGCCTTCGTTCTTGACCGTGTGTTCCGCAAGTTCGGCCTCTCCGGCAAGAGCTTCATCCCCATGCTCATCGGCGTCGGCTGCGGCGTTCCGGGTGTCATGGCTTCCCGTACCATCGAAAACGAGCGTGACCGCCGCATGACGATCATGACCACGACCTTCATCCCCTGCGGCGCAAAGGTTCCGTTCATCGCAATGATCGCCGGCGCACTGTTCGGCGGCAGCGCATGGGTATCCACCTCCGCATACTTCATCGGCATGGCAGCAATCATCTGCTCGGGCATCATGCTCAAGAAGACCAAGCGCTTTGCCGGCGACCCGGCTCCCTTCGTTATGGAGCTTCCGGCATACCACATGCCCACCCTCGGCAACGTTCTCCGCTCCATGTGGGAGCGCGGCTGGTCCTTCATCAAGAAGGCAGGCACCATCATCCTGCTCTCGACCATCTTCGTATGGTTCACCACTTACTTCGGCTGGGTTGACGGCACGTTCCAGATGCTCACCGAGGATCAGATCGACTCCTCCATCCTTGCTAAGATCGGCAACGCGATCGCCTGGATCTTCAGCCCGCTCGGCTGGGGCAACTGGCAGGCAACCGTCGCATCCATCACCGGCCTTGTCGCAAAGGAGAACATCGTCGGCACTCTCGGCATCCTCTACGGCGGCGGCGACGGCACCGTTTACCAGAACATCGCAGCAGCCTTCACCGGCATAACCGCATACTCCTTCCTCGTGTTCAACCTCCTGTGCGCTCCCTGCTTTGCAGCAATCGGCGCTATCAAGCGCGAGATGAACAACCGTGGCTGGACCTGGTTTGCCATCGGCTATCAGTGCGGCTTTGCTTACTGCATCGCCCTGATGATCAATCAGTTCGGCAGCGTTTTCGTCGGCAAGACCAACGTCATCGGCCTGATCTTCGCAGTCGCGATCCTGGCACTTATGATCTACATGCTCTTCCGTCCCTACAAGGAAGCTGAGACCCTCAACACCAAGGAAGCCGTAGGCGCAAAATAAGCAACAGCAACATAACTTAACGAATAATTTTCAAAGGAGGAATAAGCAATGCTGGAATGGTTGGCTGAAAATATCGGAACTATACTGATAACCGCCGGACTTATCGTCATCGTGGCGCTCATAATCCGGTCGATCGTCAGGGATAAGAAAGCAGGCATATCCTCCTGCGGCGCAAAATGCGGCGGCTGCGGAGCCTGTGCCATGGCCGGAAAATGCCACGGCGGCTCCAGCTGCGGCGGCAGCGCCCTCAGGGATGTTAAAAACCTGAAGCATCAGAACACCTAAAATTCTGACGGGAGGTGCATTCTTTCCCCATTATGCACCTCCCGGTTTTACAAACAGGAGTAAGCAATGACTAACCCCAAGCTTGCGGTTTCCGCCTCGGTGGTTCGATATCTTCTCGCCCTCGATGCGCTCAAGGGCGCCGGCGGAATAAGGACGACCGACGTTGCGCGATATCTCAACATCAAAAAACCGAGCGCGCACACGATGCTCAACAATTTAAAAGACGCCGAGATCCTGACGAAGGATGAGCTTGGCATAGCGCACCTGACAGGCTACGGAGTTGAGCTTACGCAGCAGTGCCGGCGCTATTACAGCGCAGTCGCCGCGACGCTCGCGCGCACCCTGCCGCCTGCGGCAGACATAAAGAATGCAGCGTGCGCCCTTGTGGCGGAGCTTGACGAGCAGGTGCTCGAGGAGCTGTGCGCCCGATGCGGCGCGGAAGGGACACTTAATGTATCTTGAGATCAGTGATCTTCACAAATCCTTCGGCAGCGGAGACAGCCGCTGCGAGGTTCTCCGCGGCATAAGCTGCGGCATTGAAAAAGGACACATATGCGTCTTGCTGGGGCCGTCCGGCTCCGGCAAATCGACGCTTCTGAATATAATCGGCGGCATCGAAACTGCCGACTCGGGCAGCATCGGCATCGGCGGACAGAAGATCGCCGCGATGAGCCAAAGGGAGCTTTCGCTGTATCGCCGCAAGCACCTGGGCTATGTTTTCCAGTCGTATAACCTCATCCCGAACCTGACGGTCAAGGAAAACATCGAGGTCGGCGCGTATCTTGCCGATAAGCCCCTGCCGACGGAGGATATCCTCAAAACGCTCGGCCTGTGGGAGCACCGTGACAAGGTGCCCTCGCAGCTTTCCGGCGGCCAGCAGCAGCGAACGGCCATCGGCAGGGCGATAATCAAAAACCCCGACATCCTGCTGTGCGACGAGCCGACGGGCGCGCTTGACTACAAAACCTCCAAGGAGATACTCGATCTCATTGAGCGCGTGAACAAAAAATACGGAAACACCGTTATCCTTGTCACGCATAACGACGCCATAAAGCGCATGGCCGACCGCGTTATCCGCCTGCGCGACGGTATGATACGCTCGGATGAGCTAAACGCCGAGAAGCTCGGCGCAATGCAGCTGGACTGGTAAGGGGGCGCGGACGCTTGAAAAATCCACTAAGCCGCCGCCTGCTGCGCGAGCTGCGGCAGGATATCGGCAAATACATCGCCCTGTTTCTGTTTTTGATGCTCACAACGGGCTTTATCTCGGGCTTTCTCGTCGCCGACGGCAGCATGGTCAGGGCATATGACGAAAGCTTTGAAAAATACAATATCGAAAGCGGCCACTTCATCCTTGAGGATAAGCTGCCGGACGAGACGAGAGCAAAGCTTGAAGCTGCCGGGGTTTCGGTGTATGAGCTTTTTTACAAGGAAGCAACGCTCAATAACGAAAATACCGTGCGCATTTTCCAAAACCGCAGCGAGGTCAATAAGACCGATGTGCTCGAAGGCCGCCTGCCGGAGAGTGAGGGCGAGATAGCCGCCGACAGGCTGTATCTTGAAAATAACGGCCTTACGATCGGCGATGAGCTTGCCGGGCTTAAAATAACGGGTGCCGTCGCGCTGTCGGACTATTCGGCGCTGTTTAAAAACAACACCGACATGATGCTCGACGCGAACAAATTCTGCGTCGCCGTCGTGACGCCCGAGACATTCGATGAAATTGACGAAAACATTCACCTGTGCTACGCATGGCTCAATAACGACAAAAGTCTCAGCGACGAACAGTGCCGCGATAAAGCGGATGAGATAAGCGATATCCTTGCAGAGGCTTGCAGCATAACGGAGCTCGTAAAGCGCGAGGATAATCAGGCGATAAGCTTCACCGGCGAGGATATGGGCGGCGATAAGGCAATGATGACAACGCTTTTGTATGTTGTGATCGTCATTCTCGGCTTTGTGTTTGCAATAACCACGCGCTCGACGATCGAGCAGGAGTCCGGCACGGTCGGAACGCTGCTTGCCTCGGGCTATACAAGAGGCGAGCTTATCCGCCATTACATGGCAATGCCGATCATCGTAACGCTCATTGCCGCCGCGATCGGCAACGTGCTCGGCTACACGGTGTTTAAAGATGTGTGCGCCGGCATGTACTACCACAGCTACTCGCTTCCGACCTACGTCACCGTCTGGAACGCCGAGGCGTTTGTGAAAACAACGCTCGTTCCGTGCGTGCTCATCGCGCTGACGGTTTATCTCGTGCTTTGGCGCGTTATGCGCCTGCCGGTGCAGAGTTTTCTGCGCCATGACCTGCGCGTGCGCAAGAAGCAGTTCGTTCCGCGCCTCAAGGCCGGCAGCATAACCGAGCGCTTCCGCAAGAGAGTCATTCTGCAAAACCGCAGCGCCTACATAACGCTGTTTATCGGCATCCTGTTTGCAAATATCCTGCTGCTGTTCGGCCTTATCATGCCGCCGGTGCTGGATAACTTCAAGACCGAGGTGCTCGAAACAAAGTTTGCCGACTATCAGTATATCCTCAAGACCCCGACGCTTACGGAAAACGAAAGCGCAGAGTCCTTCTGCATCGCCTCGCTTGAATACGGCGACAATGAGGAGATCAGCGTTTACGGCATAAAGGCAGACTCAAAATATGCCGATTTTTCTTATCTCCCGGCGCACAGGGATAATATCCTCGTATCCGAGGGCTTTTTGGAAAAGTACGGTCTCTCCGCCGGCGATAAGATAACGCTGCACGAAAAATACGGCGATAAGGAGTATACCTTCAACGTGTTCGGCACCGCCGACTACGCCGCCGGGCTTGCCGTTTTCATGGACAAAGCGAGCTTTAACGAGAACTTTGACCTCGATATGCGCTTTTTTAACGGCTATTTTTCAAACGAAAGGCTCACCGATCTCGACCCCGAGGCCGTGTCCACAGTTATAACCGAGCACGATCTCACCGTTATTGCCGATCAGCTGAACGATTCGATGGGCTTCATGTTCCCACTCATGTGCGGATTTTCGCTTGCGCTGTATATGCTTTTGGTGTATCTGCTCTCAAAAATGATAATCGAGAAAAATGCGCAGAGCATATCCATGCTCAAGATCCTCGGCTACACGCCGCGCGAGATAAGCTCGCTTTATAACTCGGCAACGGCCATCGCCGTCGGCGTGTCGCTCATCGTGACGATCCCGATCTCGGCGCTCATCATGAAGTGGCTGTTTTACTACTACATGCATGAAATGAGCGGCTGGGTCTCGTTCTATATCGCGCCGTGGATATGGCCGGCGATGCTCGGCCTCGGCGCGGCGGCATATTTCATCGTTCATCTTATACAAACAAAACGCCTTGGAAAGATCCCCTTGGCGCAGGCACTGAAGAATATGGAGTGATATTTATGCAATACGTTATTTTCGGTATTATTCTCATAGCTTTTGCCGTGCTTGTGATTAAAAGCTACGCAAAAAAGCTCGCCGCCGGCTGCTGCGGAGCGGGCGGAGACACGGCCAAAAAGGTAAAGGTCGCGGATAAAAACAAGGCGCACTATCCTTACGCGGCGACCCTCACCGTTGACGGCATGATGTGCGCGGCCTGCGAAACGCGCGTTGAAAACGCCTTCAATGCGATCGACGGCGTGTGGGCAAAGGCAAACTCCGGCGCAGGCCGGGTGGATGTTCTCATGAAAGCCCCCGTCGATGAGGACACCCTGCGCAAGGCAATAAACGATCTTGGTGTTTACACTCTTATGAAAGCGGATTTCCACGATGCAAAGCAAAACTGAAGCATATTCCGGCGCCGATGGCAGCTACAGCGTAACAAGCTACAACGTTTTTCCCGGCATCGAGCTTATTTACAACGATATAAGCCTTTATGAGCACGATTTCCGACCCGAGGAGGATAAGACGCTGCTTGAGATCCACCACTGTCGCTCGGGGCGCATGGAGTGCAGGATCGGTGCGGACTTTTTCTACCTCGCGCCGGGCGACCTGTCAATAAGCCTGTCCGACGGGGCGATATCCCATTCAAGCTTCCCGACCGGGAGCTACGAGGGCGTGACGATCCGCATAAACGGTAAGGACGCGCCGCGCTGCCTGTCCTGCTTTCTGGCCGACGTCAACGTTCAGCCGGATGCGCTGCGCGAAAAATTCTGCCCGCAGGGGCAGTGCTTTGTCGCGCGCTCGTCGCAGGCCATTGAGCACATCTTCTCCGAGCTTTACAGTGTGCCCGAGAGCATACGCAAGGGCTATTTCAAGGTCAAGATCCTTGAGCTTCTGCTGTTTTTGAGCGCAATGGAGCTGGACAGCTCCGCCCTTGCCGAGCGCAGGATATCAAACACGCAGGTCGAGCTTGCAAAGCGCATCGGCGCGTATCTTTCCGCGAATATGGACAGGCGCATAACGCTCGAGGAGCTGTCAAACAGCTTCCATATATCGCAGTCGGCGCTGAAGTCCTGCTTCCGCGCGGTTTACGGCGAGTCCGTTTATTCTTACATCCGCGCACAGAAAATGCAGTGCGCCGCGGCCGATCTCCGGCGCTCGGAAATGAGCATCATGGAGATAGCCGGGCGTTACGGCTATGATAACGGCAGCAAGTTTGCCAAGGCGTTCCGCGATACCGTCGGCATGAGCCCGACCGAGTACCGCAACGCCGGGTGAGCTGCAAATAGATAAAAAGATAAAAGGAGACAAAAAATCATGAAGTTCCACATTGAAGACACCGCAAAAATGTTCGGCTACGGCGTGCTGTTCGGCACCGCCGGCATCAAGATCCTCAGAAGCCGCGACGCAAAAACGCTTTACACCCACGTCACCGCCGCCGTTCTTCGCGCAAAGGACTGCGTAATGCAGACCGCTGACGATATCCGCTGCGACTGCGAGGATATCTACGCCGGAGCAAAGAGCATCAACACTCGCCGCGCCGAGGAAGAGGCAGCGGCCGTCATCGAGACAACCGAGGCAGAGTAATGAAATGCAGAATTCTCAGCGAAATTGATGGCAGAATGCGCGTGCGTCTTTCCATGCCGCGCATGAGCCTAAAGCAGGCCGACATCGTTGAGGAATATCTCGGCGCTGTCGCCGGAGTCAAAAGCGTCAAGGTGTTCGACCGCAACTGCGACGTTGTCGTTGAATACTCCGAACGCACAGCCGTTGTTTCGGCGCTTGCAGGCTTTTCGTTTGAAACCTGCGGCATAACCGAACCCAAGCCCACCGGCCGCGAGCTAAACCGCGAATATCAGGATAAGCTCGCCGGCGTCGTGATGCGCAGGGTACTGAAAAAAGCGCTGCTGCCGGCGCCGTGGCGCGCAGCTATCTGCGTTGCAAAATGCTCGCAGTATTTTGCGCGCGGCGTAAAATCGCTGTGGCATAAACGGCTCGACGTTGCCGTTCTGGACGCAACGGCCATAACCGTTTCCGTCCTGCGCGGCGATACCGACACCGCGTCGTCAATAATGTTCATGCTCAAGATAGGCGATATCCTCGAAGAGTGGACGCACAAAAAGTCCGTTGACGATCTTGCGCGCACCATGAGCCTGAATGTTGACAAGGTGTGGGTCAAGTCCGGCGATACCGAGGAGCTTAAAAACATCTCAGATGTCAATGTCGGCGACGATATCATCGTGCGCATGGGCAGCATGATACCGCTTGACGGCAAGCTCGTTTCCGGCTCCGCGGCAGTCAACCAGTCGTCCATGACCGGCGAGAGCATGCCCGTTCGCAAGGAGGTCGGCAGCTATGTCTACGGCGGAACGGTCGTCGAAGAGGGCGAGTGCGTCGTAAGGGTCGAAAAAAGCCTTGGCAGCGGCCGCTATGACAGGATCGTTCACATGATCGAGGACTCGGAAAAGCTCAAGAGCGACACCGAGTCGCAGGCGTACCACCTTGCCGACAGGCTCGTGCCGTACAGCCTCGGCGCAACGGCGCTGACCTGGCTGATAACGCGCAATCCGACCAAGGCGCTTGCCATACTCATGGTCGATTTCTCCTGCGCGCTGAAGCTTTCCATGCCGATAGCGGTGCTTTCCGCCATGCGCGAGAGCGGTGCAAACGGCATCTCCGTCAAGGGCGGCAAGTTCCTTGAGGCCATCGCCAAGGCCGACACCGTCGTTTTCGACAAAACCGGCACGCTCACCCACGCAAGCCCCGAGGTCGCCGATATCATAACCTTCGGCGGACACGAGCAGAACGAGATGCTCTGCCTCGCCGCCTGCCTTGAGGAGCACTATCCGCACTCGATAGCAAACGCCGTCGTAAACGAAGCGATCCGCCGCGGCCTGAACCACGACGAGCGCCACTCCAAGGTCGAATACGTCGTTGCCCACGGCATCCACAGCACCGTTGACGGCCAAAAGGTCGTCCTCGGCAGCCACCACTTCGTTTTCGAGGACGAGGGCTGCACTGTGCCGGATGATGAGCAGGATAAGTTCGCCTCGCTCCCCACGCAGCATTCGCACCTTTACCTTGCGATAAGCGGCGTTTTGGCGGCGGTCATCTGCATCGCCGATCCCCTGCGCAGCGAGGTGCGTGGCGTTATGGATTCCCTGCGTGCGCTGGGGCTTGATAAGCTTGTCATGATGACCGGCGACAGCGAGCGCACCGCAGCTGCCGTTGCAAAATATGCCGGCGTTGACGAATACTACGCCGAGGTGCTGCCCGAGGACAAGGCCGCGTTCATCCGCGCCGAGCACGAAAAGGGGCGCAAGGTCATCATGATCGGCGACGGCGTGAACGATTCGCCGGCGCTCAGCGAGGCCGACGCAGGCATTGCAATGTCCGACGGCGCGGCCATCGCGCGCGAGATCGCCGACGTCACCATCTGCTCGGACGATCTTGAGAGTCTCGTCACCCTCAAGCGCATTTCCGACGGCCTCATGCAGCGCATTCACGCAAACTATCGCTTCATCATTTCCTTCAACACCGGACTCATCGTCCTCGGCGTCGCCGGCGTTCTTCCGCCCTCGACCTCTGCCCTTCTGCACAACATCTCAACATTGGGTATTGGGCTTCGCAGCATGCGCAACCTGCTGCCGTGACGCGTCTTTTCCGCTCAGGCATCGTTAAACCCCTTGGAAATACAAAAAGTATTCCCGTCGGGGTTTGCCTTGCCTGAACGCAAAATCCATCGCCACGGATGACGTGCTTCTGTGTTCGTGCGGCGTTAAATCCCTTGGAGATACACAAAGTATTCCCGTCGAGCTTCGCCTTGCCTGAACGCAAAATCCATCGCCACGGGTGACGTACTTTTCCGCTCACGCGGCGTTAAAATTGGGGCAGAAAAGAGCAAAATCAAATATGTCTGTTTGGAGCCTTGTTCATTCCTTTTGGAGCGGATAAGGCTCCGTTTTTTATGGCATAATAAATACACAGTAAAACGATAGGATATAGTGTAGAATTTTGACGAGACATCACAAAGCCCCGGTATTGTGGTGTGGAGGATAAAATGAGCGACGAATTGGTAGTCTCGCAGTGCGCACCGACGCTTGCGGGGCTTAAAACCGCGAATATGTTTTCCGCCGAGTACGAAAGCCGCGAGGAAGTCACGGCCGAGCTGCGGCGGCTCAACGCCGTGCTCGTTCCGAGGGGACTGCGCATCGTGCCCATGCGGTTCATGCAAAGCCGCGTGCTTTTATATCTCTATCGCCCCGAGGCGCTGCGGCGCGACCTTGCCGACAGCGCTGCGCAGGATATTCTGCGCGAGTGCGGCTACGGCAAATGCAGCCGCGCCGAAAGCTGCCTGAGCTGCCTCATAGACAGGCTCAGAAACAATGCCGATTTTCCCCACGAGGTCGGCCTGTTTCTCGGCTATCCGCCCGAGGATGTGCGCGGCTTTATCGAAAACCAGGCCTCCGGCTTCAAGCTCATCGGCTGCTGGAAGGTATACGGCGACGTGGACGCGGCAAAGGAAAAGTTTGAAAGCTTCGAGAGCTGCACTCTCCGCAGCCGCGGCAAGGCTCTCGATGAGATCATACAGTGAAAGGACGAATTTAAACATGAAAAAAGCAGTTGTATACTGGAGCGGCACCGGCAACACCGAGGCCATGGCAAAGGCAGTCGCCGAAGCGGCCGGCGCGGAGCTTTTCACCGCGTCTGAGTTCTCTGCGGCAAAGGCCGACGAGTTTGACGCAATAGCCTTCGGCTGCCCGGCAATGGGCGCAGAGGCGCTTGAGGAATCGGAATTCGAGCCTATGTTCGATGGCGTCAAGAGCCGTCTTGCCGGCAAAAAGGTCGTGCTTTTCGGCTCCTACGGCTGGGGCGACGGCGACTGGATGCAGATCTGGGAGGACGACTGCCGCGCCGCCGGCATTAACCTCGTTCACGACAGCGTCATCTGCAACGGCGAGCCCGATGCTCAGGCGCTTGCAAAGTGCAAGGCACTCGGCGCCGCGCTGTAAACACCTATAGATGCAAAAAACTCTAAGGATTTCTCCTTAGAGTTTTTTAATTTTTTATTAACAAACGCTTCACTCCATGGCGCGCAGAGAGTGGTATAATATAATTGTACGCTTGTATGGTTACATGGAGGGACAAAAATGAAGAAGTTCTCTTTTACTCAGCCGCTGACGCCGGATATGTGCGGCAAGCAGCCGAAAATGCAGCCGCCTGCTGCGTTTATGCTGTTCCAGAATGCTGCCAGCCTGCACGCCGAGGCCATCGGAAACGGCACCGCGGCGCTCGCCGAGCGCGATTGCTATTGGGTGGCGACGCACTCGAAGATCGATTTTTACAACGACGCGAACCTTTTGGACATGCTGACCGTTTCGACTTGGGTAAATCCTGCAAAGCCCAACGCCGTGCGCGGCTACCGTGGCTACGACATCTTCGTCGGCGATAAGCAGATCGCCGAGGGGCTTACCGAGTGGGTCGTATTAAACCGCGAAACGGGCTTCGTCCGCTTTTCAGAGTTCGGGTTCCCCGAGGGCTTTGAATTTCAGGACTACGTTGCCTGCGGCGGCAAGCTCTGCCGCTTCCGCGATGAGTTTACCGATGACGACGAGGTCTATACCTTCACCGTGCGCACATCAAGTATTGATATAGGCCGCCATATGAACAACGTCGCCTATGTCCGTGCGTTCCTCGACTGCTTCACAGCCGACGAGGTCGCGTCCATGCCTGTCAAGACCATGGAGGCGCGCTACATAACCGCCTGCATGGAAGGCGAGGAACTTAAAATTTTCAAAAAGCGCACCGACACGGGCTTTGTTCTCGGCGCTCGCCGCGCCGACGGCAAGTGCGCCGCGTTCCTCGGCATAACGCTTAAATAACAGCAAAAAAGTCCGCTCCAGGCCGGTTGACGCAAGAAAACATACGGTTTTGAAAAGATCTTTTTCGCCCTGAGGTGTCCAAAGCCTTGAGAATACGTCAGTAATGCTCTGTGGCTTTGTCCTTGCAAGAACAAAAATCGCAGCTTCAAAACTGCAAAGCACCAAAAATGACGGAGCAAGTGCGAGGTCAAGGCG
>OLPF01002008.1_pt1 | contig 14683 bp, 12 predicted proteins | sample 1673121 | NCBI WGS metagenome assembly OLPF01 (sample SAMEA3136756, study PRJEB25190) | human gut metagenome
GGTACCGCAACCCGACATTATCGAGCATTTTGGCAACGCAGATGCCGTGCCGCAGATGCCGGAGCGGTGCTTAAGCCGCAAGGCGGGAATTGTGCGGTGTTGCCATAGGAAACAGAGCGGCACCCGGTAACATGGGTGCCGCTTTTGCTGTCACAAAATGTGGGGATGGCGTGTTAGAGAAGTGAAAGGTCTTTCTGAATAAAGGAAAAAGGAGGGAGAAGAGAATGTTCTCGGCAGATACCTTGCAGCAGGCATTGGTGCAGGATTATGGCCGCCTGTGCGCACTGGCAGACAGAATTTTGCAGGACAGCCATCTGGCGCAGGATGCTGTGCAGGAAAGCTGGCTGCGGTTGAACCGTGCCCGGCCCGATACGACCGATGCGGAAAAGCTGCGCCATTTGCTGCTGGTCACGGTGCGCCATACGGCCCTGAACATGCGGCGGAGCCGGCGGGCCAAACCGGCAGAAGATGCAGTATTTGCCGCCCTGCCGGATGTTGGCCCGCTGCCGCAGGAAAAGCTGGAACGCAGCGAGGCCGTGCGCTGCCTGCTGGCGGCAATGCAGGCGCTGGAAGAAACCGACCGCGCCATCTTGCAGCTGCAATACGGGCAGGGCATGACCGGGGCACAAATTGCGGCAGCACTGGGGCTGCACGCCGCTACGGTGCGCCAGCGTAGCCGCCGCGCCCGGCAAAAGCTGAAACAATTACTGGAACAGGAGGGCCTGACCTTATGAAAGAACCATTGGATGAACTGCTGGTGCAGGCGTGCGCCGCCCAGCAACGCGCGGATCTGGCAGCGCTGGAACAGCTGGCACCAGCCAATGTGCCAATGCCATTTGTGCCGCAGGTGCGCCGCACACCGCGGCTGCTGAAAGCGGCAATGATAGCCGCCGTCTGCGCAGCATTGTTTACCACCGTGTATGCCTTTTGGCCTGAAGTTGCCGTAATACTGGAGGGCAGCCGCGCATACCTTGCCGTGCAGGAAGCACCGCAGAACAGCATCCCCATGGAACAAATGCAGCTGACCTGGCTGCCGGATAGCTGCACCGTGACATGGGACGACAGCACCTATCAGGAATACGGCGCGTACTCCTGCCTGATCGATAACGGCAAGCAGAGCAAAGAACACCAGGTGCTGGGCATTGCCCAAATGCCGCTGGAAAACAAAGTCAACATTCAGGGCCGCGGGCCGGATGATGCCATTACCGAGGAAGATAAAGCGAACATAGAACAACAAATCATGATTGTGGATGACATTGCTGCTTTGACTGCGGAGCAGATTGAGGATTGCAGTGTGGTGGCATGGACAGCAGGGGACAGCTACTATGTGGCATCGGCGTACCGTTGGCAGGATAAAGCGGAAGTGGTGGAGATTTTGCAGGGGATACGGTAAGAGCAAACGGCCCCTGCGCCCTGCCGTACTGCCAGCAATAGAAAGTGTGATATGCTCTGCCTTTCTGTAGGGCGGGGTCACCCGACCGCGCCGGGACCATGGTCGGAACTGTACATTAAAAATATAAGATGAACCAACAAATTGTTTGTAGGGGGCGGCGTCCCCGACGCCCCGGAAGGAGTCTGGTCATAAATCCCATGATAACAGATAAGCAGGGCTCCGGAACGGTCAAGACCGTTCCCTACAGTGCACGATAAAAGCCCACCAATCTTGTTCCACTATCCCGCACCCCCTAAAAAAATTCTGAGCGGCACGCCCGCGCCGCGGTCCACCACAATTATTCTTTATTATTTTTTCTTTCTTAATTAACCAAAAAATCCGCCCCTTTTTTGCAAAAGGAGCGGATTTTTTAGCTTAGTTCAGTTTTAGGCGCTTGAGCTGGAATATAGGTGCAATTACAGCAAGCCTTCGTTGCCCAGAACTTCCTTGGTGTCGCGGGCAATCATCAGCTCTTCGTTGGTCTCGATGACCAGGGTGCGAACCTTGGCACCCCAAGCGGTGATTTCCACAACATCTTTGTTCTGCTTGTGGGCGTTGGCGTTCTTGTCGGTATCCACGCGGATGCCCAGCCAATCCATGTGGTGGCAGATCTTGGCACGGGAGTCAGCGTCATGCTCGCCGATACCGCCGGTGAACACGATGGCGTCAACACCGCCCATAGCGGCAATGTAGCTGCCGATGGTCTTCTTGATCTGGTAGTTCAGCATATCGCTGGCCAGCTGTGCACGCGGGTTGCCGGCGGCGGCTGCTGCCTCAACGTCACGCTTGTCGCTGGAAACGCCGGAGACACCCAGCAGGCCGGACTTCTTGTTCAGAATCTCGTCCAGCTGGTGGCCGGTGATGTTCAGGGTGTACTTCAGGTAGTTGACCACAGAAGGGTCGATATCGCCGCAGCGGGTGCCCATCATCAGGCCGGCCAGCGGGGTCATGCCCATAGAGGTATCCACAACCTTGCCCTGGTCAACTGCAGCAATGGAAGAACCATTGCCCAGATGGCAGGTGATCAGCTTCAGGCGGTCGATGGGCTCTTCCAGATATTCGGCAGCGCGGTAGCTGACGTACTTGTGGCTGGTGCCGTGGAAGCCGTAACGGCGCACGCCGTACTTCTCGTAATATTCATACGGGATGGCGTACATGAAAGCCTTCGGCGGCATGGTGGAATGGAAAGCGGTATCAAACACGGCAACATTGGGGATATCGCCAAAGACCTTTTTGGCGGCCTCGATACCCAGGATGCCGGCAGGGTTGTGCAGCGGGGCCAGGGGGCTCAGCTCGCGCAGGGTCTCGATTACTTCGGGGGTGATCAGGCAGCTGGCCTGGAACTTTTCGCCGCCGTGGACCACGCGGTGGCCGATGGCGTTGATCTCGCTGACATCATCAATGACCTTGCCATCGCCGGTGGTCATCTTCTTCACAACCTCAGCAAATGCTTCGGTGTGAGTGGGGAAGATGGCCGGGGTGGTGGCTTTATTGCCGTTGGCTTCATGGGTAATCATGCTGCTTTCCATGCCAATGCGCTCGCACAGGCCCTTGCACAGCACCTTCTCGCCTTGCATATCAATGAGCTGATATTTCAGGCTGGAAGAACCACAGTTGATAACAAGGATCTTCATTGGATTTGTCCTCCTTCAAAATTTAAGAACCATGCCGGGCGGGACCCGGTTTTTGTATTGGCCCTTTTGTATCAGACAAATTTATTATATAATGAAGCAGAAAACATTGCAAGGCTCTTTTCGGCACAAGCGAACAGAATTTGCAGAGAATCAGGGGTAGACGATATGAATTTTGTCGGCATCATTGCAGAGTATGACCCGTTCCACAGCGGCCACGCATTGCAGCTGCGCATGCTGCGGCAGCGGGGGGCCAGTACCATCGCGGTGTGCATGAGCACCGGCGTTGTGCAGCGCGGTGGGGTACCCATCCTGCCGGAAGCTGTGCGGGTGCGCGCAGCGCTGGCTGCCGGGGCGGACCTGGTGGTGGCGCTGCCTGCGCCCTATGCCAACGCCAGCGCAGAACAGTTTGCCGCTGCCGGGGTACATCTGCTGGCCGCGCTGGGGTGCGATACCCTTGCGTTCGGTGCCGAAACCCCGGAGCCCGCCCCCTTGCAGGCAGCGGCTGCCGCGCTGTGCAGTGCGACGTTCCCGGCGGCGCTGCGCAGCCAGCTGGAAAGAGGCCTGCCCTTTGCCGCCGCCCGCGCCGCAGCCGCCGAAACATTGTGCCCCGGTGCTGCGGATTTGCTGCAAACGCCCAACAACATTTTGGGGATCGAATACTGCAAGGCCATTCTGCGGCAGGGAGCAGCCATGCAGTTGCTGCCCCTGCCGCGTCTGGGCGCAGCCCATGGCACCGCCCAGACCGGCCAGGTGCAGGGGCAGGCACTGGCTTCGGCTTCCCATATCCGGCAGTTGGTGCATACGCAAGGAATCAAGGCTGCTAGCCCCTTTGTGCCGCAGGCAGCCATGGAGCTGTACCGCCAGGCCGCGGAACAAGGTCAGCTGGCGGACCCGGAAAAGTTCAGCACCGCAGTGCTGACTTTGCTGCGCACCAAAACGCCGGAGCAGCTGAGTACCTTACGCGGCGCGGGCGAAGGGCTGGAAAACCGCCTGTATGCCGCAGCCCGCGAAGCAGAAACGGTAAATGATCTGTATGACCGCCTGAAAACCAAGCGCTACCCCACGGCCCGCCTGCGGCGACTGGTACTGGATGCTGTGCTGGATGTGCCCGCCGCGGGCCTGCCCGCGCTGCCGCCGTACCTGTTGGTGCTGGGGGCAAAGCGCAGCGCGCTGCCGCTGTTAAAGTACGCAAAAATTCCGGCGGGCACCAGCCTTGCGGGTTTGGCGGGGCAGGACCAAAAACTGCAAATTGCTGCTGATATGCACAGCAAAGCGGTTGATTTTTCGTTACTTTGCCGGTACAAAATACAGCCCATGGGGCATGCGTACACGGCGCATGTAGTGCTATTATAATGTAAGTATGGATAAAAAGTGCGCGGAGCTGAAACTTTGTTGCACTTTTAACACGCAAAATCGTTGCAAAATGAGAAAAAACAATGGCACTACATGTCATGGACGAAGCCAACCAGTGTCTGGGCTGCAAAAAGCCGCGCTGCCAGCAGGGGTGCCCCATCCAGACCAATATCCCCGAAGTGATCCGCCTGTTAAAAGCCAACAAGCTGGACGAAGCGGGCCGCAAGGCGGGAATTGTGCGGTGTTGCCTTAAGGATAGGGGATAAGGGAGCGTTATTCCGTTCCGCACAGCTCAAATTCGTTTTTGCGGCAGCGGATCAGCCCATCGTCCCGCATTTTGCCCAGCTCCTTGGAAAGTGCGCTGCGGTCCAGGTTCAGGTAGTCCGCCAGCTGCTGGCGGTCAAACGGGATGGAAAAATGCGTGCTGCCCGCCCGCACTGCCTGCGCGGAAAGATAGGTCAGCAGCCGCCCACGCGCACTTTTTGGTGTGGTGCACCGGATGCGTTGGGAGAGCGCCAGGTTTTTCTGCATAGAAAGCAGTAACAGGTTGTGCAAAAACTTGGGGTACCAGCTGGCGGCAGTGTTTTGCTGCTGCAGCATGGGTACAAGATCCAGCCATAAAATTTCGCACGGCTCCGCGGCGGCTACATCCACCATCAGCGGCTCACCGCACAGGGCATAAGTTTCGGCAAACGCCTGCCCGGCTTCCACATGGCTCAAAATGCTTTTGTTGCCCCACAGGTCGTTGGATTCTACGTTTACGCTGCCGCTTTGCACAATGCCGATCTCATGTACCACACGGCCCGCATGGTAGATCAGAGCGTTTTTGTCATAACGCTGCACACGGATGCAGTGGGCGGCGCGCAGGGCGGCAAGTTCGTCCGCCGTCATGCCACGGAAAAGCTGGATGGGGGTGCTGGCTGTTTTTTCCATGGGATTCCTCGCTTTTTGTGGTTATAACCACAGATTTATTGGCCTGATGGCATTATAATACAAGCACAGCAAAAAGAAAAGAGCAGCGCGCCGCACAGCAATGCACGGCATTGAACGGCGCGGAGAAAGGAACACCCTCTATGATTCGCAAAATTATCCAGATCGATACCGATAAATGCAACGGCTGCGGTGCCTGCGCCAATGCCTGCCACGAAGGTGCTATCGCCATGGTCAACGGCAAGGCCAAACTGATGCGGGATGACTACTGCGATGGCTTCGGCGACTGCCTGCCCCATTGCCCCACCGGCGCTATCACCTTTGTGGAGCGCGAAGCCGCCGCTTATGATGAAAAGGCTGTGGAGGAAAACAAACGCCAGAAAGCCGCAGCTGCCCAAAAGCCGCTGGGCGGCTGCCCCGGCAGCGCGGCCCGCAGCGTGTTCCACCAGCCTGCGCCGCAGATGCACCACGGCTGCCCCGGCAGCCAGATGCGCCAGATGCAGCATAAGCCGGAACCGGCAGGGGAGGACATGCCGGTGTTGCGGTCTCAGCTTTCCCAATGGCCGGTGCAGATCAAACTGGTTCCGGTCAACGCCCCCTACTTTGATGGGGCCAAACTGCTGATTGCAGCGGACTGTACAGCCTATGCTTACGCCAACTTCCATCAAAAGTTCATCCGCGGCCATATCACGCTGGTGGGCTGCCCCAAGCTGGACGATGTGGATTACAGCGAAAAGCTGACCCAGATTATCCGCGAAAATAACATCCAGAGCGTGACCGTAGTGCGGATGGAAGTGCCCTGCTGCGGCGGGCTGGAACGCGCCGCCAAGGTGGCCTTGCAGAACAGCGGCAAGTTCATCCCGTGGCAGGTCATCACCATCTCCATTGATGGCAATATCCTCAGCGAGCTGTGAGATAAGCCCGCTTTTGACAAAAAACAAATTGGATAAAAATAAAACTGCCTGGATCGTTTGCACACTGCAAACAGGTTCAGGCAGCTTTTCTATTCTTTTCAGATACACCCTCGTGTTACCGGCGGGCAGACGACCGGCAGAGGCTTGCCCTTTGCGGGAAACAGCACTGCGGGCAGCAGCAGAATAAACGGGTCGGCGGAGAACAAAAAGCATTTGTTTTCCATCAAAAAGTAAACCAGGATCACCGTCAAAAACAAAGTTTCGCCCGTGCAGCGGTTTTGGCACAGCCGCCACATCAACAGCAGGAAGATGACCCCAATCACCACGGCCCCCAGCACACCCTTGTTCATCGGGATAGCAAGGAAAGAGTTATCAATGGCGTGGTGCTCGTCTCCATCAGTGGCAAGGCCACCCAAAAGGGTAACGGCCTTGGGCATGGCATCATGGTACCAGCCGGGCACCCCGTCCTGCTCCGGGTGGTAGAGGGGATACCCCCAGAACACATGGTGCCAGATCTCGAACCGGCCGGAAAGCAGGCCGTTCAGTTTGTCCAGCAGCGGGGTGGCGGTGGGATGATCCGGGTCAAACAGCCGCCCGGCCAACAGGCTGAACCCCAGCGCCAGCGGTGCGGCAGCCAGGGCCATGCCGTGCCAGATGCGGCTTTCAAAAAAGGCGGGCAAGGCACGCTGCAGCAAAAACAAAACCAGCAGCAGTACCATGGCAATGCCTGCCCCGCGGCAGCCGGGCACCAGCAGCGTGTAGGCTGCCAGGGCAGCCAAGCCGCCCCAATCCCACCAGCGCAGGCGCGGCCAACGCAGCCAGCCCCAGGCAAAAAATACACCGGCCAGCCGGGCACCGTACCCGTTGTAATGGCCATAGCCGTAATCCCAGTTGCGGCAGTAGTACAGGTAGGGCACCAGCGGCGTTGCGGCGTGCAGCAGCTGCACCGCCAGCAGCCCGCCAGCCGCTGCGGCAAGGTAGACCTGCAGCACCCGGCGCAAATCAACATCCTTGGCACCAATGCCAAGCAAAACGGCAAACAAAAACCATTGGTCGTGCCCGTATGCGGTGGTAAACACCGCAAAAGCGGCCAACGCGGCAGCCGTCAGCGCCTGTTGTTTGGTCTGCCACTGGGTCAGCAGCAGGCTTTTGGCAACCAGCAGCACCGCCGCCGTAACGGTTAAGGCAATGCGGCACACATGGCTGAATGTGGGCAGTGTGTTTTGAATGTTGGAGCTGAATACCTCCGATAAAACCAGCAGCAGCGCCACGGCAGCGCAGAACACACGCTCGCCCTTGGCCTGTGCTGCTGGGCTGACCGGGCGGAAAAGCCGGTCAGGTGGTTGTGTGGTCATCAAACCGGCCTCCTTTCCGCATTGGTTCGGTTTGAATTTTTTAGCATACACAAACAGTATACCATAGTTTTGTGCAAAAGAAAAGCAGGGCCGTGCCGCTTTTGCCGCAAAGCAGCAAAAGGCAAAGCATAGCCCTGCAAAATTGCTTATTCTACCCCAGTTTCAGCGGCGTACTCTTCAATCAGCTCGCGCTCCAAAAACGGCGTTTTAACACCCTCGCGGTCACGGTAGGCTTCGTGGCCTTTGCCAATTACGGCAATCAGGTCGCCCTCCTGCGCGTGGTCAATGGCGTAATGCAGGGCATCCAGCCGGTCGGGAATTTCCACATACTTGGCGTCCGGGTTGCCCTTGGCCATGCCGGTTTTGATGTCCGCGATAATATCTTCCACTTTTTCAAAGCGGTTGTTGTCTTCGGTCAGGATGCTGAAATCCGCCAACTTGGCGCACACTTCGCCCATGCCGTAACGGCGCAGCTTGCTGCGGTTGCCGCCGCAGCCGAACACCACAACCAGGCGGTTGGGGTTGTACTCCCGCAGGGTTTCAATCAGGCTTTCGGTGGCGGCTTCGTTGTGGGCATAGTCGATCAGGATGGTGAACTTGTGGCTGATGGGCACCAGCTCCACACGGCCTTTGACGAGCGCCTTTTTCAGTCCCTCATGGATGGGGGCATCCGCAAGGCCCAGCACCTTGCCCACGCCGATGGTGGCCAGGGCGTTGTAAATACTGAACAGCCCCGGCATGCCCACCTGTACGTCCAGCGTGTGGCCGTCCGGCTCGGTCAGGGTGAACTCAACGCCCAGCATCTCCTTGTTGCGCAGCAGGCGGTACTGCTCGCTGGCGCGGTAGTCCACCTTGGGGGCGTGGATGCCATAGGTAACCAGCTTGCAGGTGTGGCCTTCCAGCAATGCTTCGGTGTTGGGGTCATCGGCGTTTACCACGCCGACATCGCAGCGCTGGAACAGCTTGCCTTTCCAGCTGCGGTATTCCTCAAAGCTGGAATGTTCGCCGGGGCCGATGTGGTCCGGGTACAGGTTGGTGAACACGCCCACTTTATAATGGATGCCCGCCACGCGGTCCATCATAATGCCCTGGCTGGAAACTTCCATCACGCAGGCATCGCACCCGGCATCCGCCAGCTGGCGCAGGATCTTTTGCAGCTCATAGCTTTCGGGGGTGGTATTGTTCAGGTCATAGTGGTGGCCGGGATAATACACGCCGTTGGTGCCGACCATGCCGACCTTGTGACCTGCGGCTTCCAGCACAGCCTTGATCATGTGGGTGGTGGTGGTTTTGCCCTTGGTGCCGGTCACGCCAACCATCGTCATTTCCAGCGCGGGACGGCCAAAATAGGCGGTGGAAAGCAGCGCCATGGCGTAACGGGTGCTCTCGAACTTGACCACGGTCACGTCCGGCAAAGCGGCCAGTACCTCGGCGGGCAGGTCGTGCTGGATGGCCAGCACGGCAGCGCCTTTGGCGGCAACGTCCGCGGCGTAATCATGGCTGTCCCGCAGGGTGCCAACGATGCAGACAAACAGACCGCCCGGCGTTACCTTGCGGGAATCATAGTAAATGTCAGTCACTTCGGTATTCAGGCAGCCCTGAACAAGTGTATAGTCCAGATTTTTCAGCAGTTGTTTTAACAGCATGTTGTTATCACCTCAGCGTTTTACAAAGTATTCATCGTACCAGACTAAGAACATAAAAATGCACCAGATCTGCCGCCAGTTATCCCGCTTGCCGGAAATATGCTGGTCCAGCATGGCATTCAGCTCTTTTGTGCGGAAAAACTGCTCCGCGGCGGGGGTGTTAAATGCCTTGCGCACAATACCCGCATACTGCTCATCCCGCAGCCAGGCGCGTACCGGAACAGGGAAGCCGAGCTTCTTTTTGTCTGCCGTTTTGGCGGGAATGGTCTTTTCTGCTGCACCGCGCATCGCAATCTTGGTCTGGCTGGCGTTCACCTTGCACTTGGTCGGAATATGACTTGCCAGTTCAAATACTTTGCGGTCCAGGAACGGCACGCGCAGCTCCAGGCTGTTGGCCATGCTCATCTTGTCGGCTTTCAGCAGAATATCGCCCACCATCCACAGGTTCAGGTCGCAGGTTTCCATCTGGGTCACAGCGTCCTGCCCTTTGGAAAGCTCAAAGTACGGGCGGGAAAGGTCGGTGGGCAGCTTGCCGGGGTGGTAGTTTTTCAGCAGCTTTTTCTTGCGGTGCTCATCCATCAGGTTGGTGTTGCCGATGTAACGCTCCGCCAGCGGCTTGCCGCGGCGCACCAAAAAGTTGATGCCATGCACCGGCGGCAGCAGGTCCGCCACCGCGCCGATGGCCCGGCGGATGGGCAGGGGAATCTTGTCATACCAGGTTACGGTAAACGGCTCTTTATAAATGTTGTACCCGCCGAAAAATTCATCGGCGCCCTCGCCGGACAGGCAGACCTTGACCTGCTTGGATGCTTCGCGGTTGACAAAGTACAGCGCGACCGAAGCGGCATCCGCCAGAGGCTCATCCATGTGGTACTGGATCTTGCCCAGGTTGGCCCAGTATTCCTCCGGCGTAATGCGGTAAGCGTAATTCTTGACCCCGATGTGCTTGGAAAACTCCTGTGCATAGTCGGTTTCGTCATACTGCTTGTTGGCAAAGCCAACGGTGAATGTTTTGTCCACATGGGCCAGCGCGGCCATGTAGCTGGAATCCACGCCGGAAGAAAGGAAGCTGCCAACCTCAACATCGGCGATCTTGTGTGCCTGCACGCTCTCTTTCATCGCCGCGCTGATCTCATCCTCCCACTCTTCCAGTGTGCGGGAATCATCGGGGTCAAACTTGGGCTGCCAGTAGCGCTGCACCGTCAGCTGCCCGGCTTTCCATTCCAGCCAGTGGGCGGGCATCAGCTTTTTGACGCCCTTGAAGAAGGTATCCTCCCCGGGGGAATACTGGTAGGAAAGATACAGCGGCAGCTGCTCTTCGTTCAGCTCTTTCTTGAAGCCGGGGTGGGCCAAAAAGCTTTTGATCTCGCTGCCAAACAGCAACTCTCCGGCATCGTTTTGGTAATAATAGAACGGCTTGATGCCAAAATGGTCGCGCGCGCAGAACAACGTTTCGTTCTTGCGGTCCCAGATGGCAAAAGTGAACATGCCGCGCAGCTTTTGCAGCATCTCCTTGCCCCACTGCTCGTACCCGTGCAGCAAAACTTCGGTGTCGGACCGGGTGGCGAAGGTGTGCCCGGCGCGCATCAATTCGGCGGTCAACTCCTGGAAGTTGTAGATCTCGCCGTTAAAGATGACGGCGAGGTTCTGGTCCTCATTGAACATGGGCTGTTTGCCGCCCTCCAGGTCAATGATGGAAAGGCGGCGCTGGCCAAGGGCTGCCGGGCCTTCAATAAACTGGCCCTGGCCATCGGGGCCGCGGTGGGCGATGGCATCCATCATGCCCTGCAAAATTTCCTGCATGTCGGCGCGTGCGCCGACAAAGCCAACAATTCCACACATGGTTATAATCCTCAACTGGCTGCGGAGCTAAAAACAAACCGCAGGTTATTACTTTCTTGCCCCGGCGGAAACCGGTACTGTTTGTACGATATGCCCTATTATACACGGTTCGCGCCGTAAAGAAAAGCATTTTGCGGCGAATGCTGCTGGAATTTTCGCCCGCGCAGACAAAAAACGCCGTGCCCGCCCCCCAAAAGCAGGCGATATTGCCGTTTGACATGTGGTGGCAATGGCGGTAAAATAAAGGATAACCAAAATGGGAAAGGTTTGGTATTATGTCTGATTTTTTACCGGTACTTCTTGGCAGCGATGCCAATGTTTATGGTATGGCACGCAGCTTTTACCAGCAGTATGGCGTGCGCAGCGTGGCCATCTGCAAGGGTGCGCTGGTTGCAACTTCCAACACCAATCTTGTAAAAATTGCCGTGCTGGAACCTGATTTGGAAAACGATGAAACGTTTGTAAAAACGCTGACCGATTACGCAAAAGCCCATGCGGACAAGCCGCTGGTGCTGGTTTCCTGCGCGGACGGTTACACCGTGTTGATGGGCCGCCACCGCGATGCCCTGAAACCCTATTACCACTTTGCCTGCCCGGAACTGCAAACCGTGCTGGACCTGGATATTAAGGAAAACTTTTACCGTGCCTGCGAAGCACACGGCCTGAGCTACCCCAAAACGGCAACCTGCAATGCGCAGAACTATAAAAATATAGAACTGCCGTTTGCGTTCCCCGTTATCATCAAGGCGAGCAATTCCCCGGCGTATTGGAACTGCACCTTCCCCCACAAGAAAAAGGTGTTCCTTGCCAATAACCGCGAAGAATTTGACGCCATCACCGCCGCCATTTACGGCAGCAGCTACCAGGACGAATTGATTCTGCAGGAGTATATCCCCGGCGATGACAACTGCATGCGTGTGCTGAACGCCTACTGCGGCCTGGACCACAAAGTCAAGCTGATGGCTTTGGGCCGCCCCCTGCTGGAAGAGCAGACCCCCGAAGGCATCGGCAACTATGCGGCCATCTTGTCTGACCCCGAATACAATGATGCTGCCCTGCTGGAAAAGCTGAAAAACTTTTTGGAAGATATGCAGTGGGAAGGCTTTGCCAATATGGACATCAAGTACGACGCTCGCACCGGCGAGTACAAGATGTTTGAGATGAACCCCCGTCAGGGCCGTTCCAGCTACTTTGTCACCGCGGCGGGGTATAACCTGTCCAAGTGGCTGGTGGAGGATGTGCTGGAGCACAAGGAACTTGGCCTGACCATTGCCGATACCAAGAGCCTGTGGATGATTGCCCCCTACGGCGTGATCAAAAAATACCTGAAGGACCAGGATCTGCTGGCCCGTGCGGATAAGCTGAAAAAAGAGGGCAAATGTGCCCACCAGCTGTTCTGCAAAGAGGATTGGAACCTGAAGCGCTGGCTCTGGTACATCCGCAGCCAGCTGAACTACTACCGCAAAACCGCCCGCTACTATGGCAATAAGGGCCTGCGGGATTGATGATAGAATAAAAGCTATCACACACTATAAATAAAATCGCTGGCCCCCGTAGGGGCGCACATTGTGCACCCGCCGCCCTTTTGGCAATCATAAAAACGCCAGCCTGTAACAAAACAAACCATTATAATATAGAGAGGGGAAAGCGCCTATGTGTGGCATTACCGGCTTTGCTGAGCGCAACCATAAAGCGGAAACCGCCCGCCGCATTGTAAAAGGAATGGCGGACCTGATCACCTACCGCGGCCCGGACGGCGAAGGCTACTATGTGGACGACCAGGTAGCCCTGGGTCACCGCCGCCTTTCCATCATTGACCTGGAGGGCGGCAAGCAGCCCATGTTCAATGAGGATGGCAGTCTTGTCTGCATTTTTAACGGCGAGATCTATAACTTCCAGACCCTGCGCGAGGAACTGATCGCCGCAGGCCATACCTTTGCCACCCGGTCCGATACCGAGGTGCTGCTGCATGGCTATGAGCAGTGGGGCAATCAGCTGCCCGGCAAACTGCGCGGCATGTTCACCTTCGTGATCTGGGACCAGAAAACCAAAACCATGTTTGGTGCGCGGGATATCTTCGGTATCAAACCGTTCTATTATTATAATCAGGATGGTTTGTTCCTGTTTGGCAGCGAGATCAAAAGCTTTCTGGCTCATCCCGGTTTCAAAATGGAACTAAACGAGGAACGCCTGCCGGAATATTTGAGCATTGAGTATATCCCCAATGAGGAAACCATGTTCAAAAATGTCTACAAGCTGCCCAGCGGATGTATGTTCACCTGGGAAAATGGCGAGCTGACAGTGGAACGCTACTATGAGATCAAGTACCATGTGGACGATTCCAAGAGCCTGGAAGAGTGGGAAAAAATCATTACCGATACCTTTGCCGAAAGCGTTGCCGCCCACCAGATTGCCGATGTTGAGGTTGGCTGCTTCCTTTCTTCCGGTGTGGATTCCAGCTTTGTGGTCAACGAGGTTGCTAAGGGGACTCCGCATGTCAAGAGCTTCTCGGTTGGCTATGCGGAGGAAAAATACTCCGAGCTGCCGTATGCCCAGGAGTTCAGTAAGGAAATCGGTGTGCCCAGCATTGCCAATAAGGTGGATGCCGAACAGTTCTTTGAAGCCAACCGCCTGATCCAGTGGTACCTGGATGAACCCATGCCCAACCCGGCGGAAGTTCCGCTTTACTTTTTGGCCCAGAACGCCCGCAAGTACGTCAAGGTTGTGCTTTCCGGCGAAGGTGCCGATGAACTGTTTGGCGGCTACCCCATGTACTGCCAGGCGGTTCACTTTATGGATTACGAGCATAAGGTGCCCAAAGCGCTGCGTAAGGCCGCAGGCGCAGTGGCATCCAAACTGCCGGACTTTAAGGGCAAGCACTTCCTGGTGCGCGGTGCAGAAGAACCCTGGCAGCGCTATATGCGCGCCAACTATGTTTTCCTGGACCCGGCTGAACGTGACCGCTGCCTGAAAAAGAACTACCACAGCCCCCGCCCGGAACAGTTCTTTAAGCCTTATTTTGATAAAGTGCAGGGTCTGGATGAACCCACCCAGCTGCAGTGGGTGGATATGCACACCTGGATGCTGTATGATATCCTGCTGAAAGCCGACCGCATGAGCATGGCCAACAGCCTGGAACTGCGCGTGCCTTTCCTGGACCGCAACATGCTGGATGTGGCACTGTCCATCCCGCAGAAATACCGCTCCGGCAAAGAGTCCACCAAGATCGCTCTGCGCGGTGCCGCCATGAAGCAGCTGCCGGAAAGCGTTGCCCATCGCAAAAAGCTGGGCTTCCCCGTGCCGCTGAACGACTGGCTGCGGGAAGATAAGTACTATAATATGGTAAAGGAAAAGTTCACTGGCCCCGTTGCCGAAAAGTTCTTTAATGTGGACGAAATCATGCGCCTGCTGGATGATCATAAGGCGGGCAAGGCCAAGAACATGACCAAGATTTGGAGCTTCTATTCCTTTATTTTGTGGTACGAGCTGTATTTCGTAAACACCCAGGCCCCGGCAGGAATCTATTAAGGCAATACCGCACAATTCCCGCCTAACGGCTCAAGCACCGCTCCGGCGG
>OLPF01002010.1_pt1 | contig 14674 bp, 13 predicted proteins | sample 1673121 | NCBI WGS metagenome assembly OLPF01 (sample SAMEA3136756, study PRJEB25190) | human gut metagenome
ACCTCCTGGTCCCAAACCAGGCGCTCTAGCCAAGCTGAGCCACACCCCGTTATTTGACGTGTCCTTAAGACAAGTAGTATGATATCATGATAAAATGTAAAAAGCAAGTAAAAAATGAAAAAAAATTGAAAAAAGTCATAATTATATAAAAAAACGACACAAATACGAAAAGTCAGAATCAATATTAAGGAAATGATAAGTTGTATCCGCTGAAATGCTGTTGTATAATTAAGAACGATGTCGAGAAAATAGATTATTATTAAGAGGACTGAATTGATAGATGAAGGAGACTAATAACGTAGAACAACGACCAAGCACTTCTCTTTCAAAAGGTGCAAGAAGAAATCAGATATTAAGGCGTATAACAGTAGTCGGTGTGATAGCAGCAGTAATAACTGCTGCTTTTGCTGGCTATTGTCTGCACCGTGAACGTGTAGAAGAAAAACAGAAAGCAGAAGAGCTCAGAAAAGAAAAGCAGGATAAAAAAGAGGCGGAAAAAGTAAAGTCAAAGCCGGAAACTGCCGAACAGAAATTGGAACGTGTACGAAAGCAGGCAACGGAACACGGATATCCGAAAAATGTGATCGAACTGTTGGATAAAAATGTGGAAACAGTAGATTTTGTGGCCGATTATGAAAAGAAAAAAGATAAGCCGTATGCAGATACGATAGGAAAAGATCTTTCGCAGGGAGGGATACCGGAACTTTTACAGTGGGATGAACGATGGGGATATGCTCCATACGGAACCAGTATAGTAGCGGCAAGTGGATGCGGACCGACCTGTATGGCGATGGTAGCAGCCGGACTGAATCAGGATGCGTCGATCACTCCGGCAAAGGTAGCTGCTTACGGAACGGAACATGGTTATGTGGACGAAGAGAATAACACGTACTGGAGATTCATGGATGAAGCCGGAGCAAACTGGAATCTTAACAGTACTGCAGGTCTTTTGTCAGAAGAGCAGGTAGCTTTAGAACTTTCGCAGGGACATCCGATCATATGCAGTGTCGGTCCGGGAGATTTTACCAAGATTGGACATTTTATCGTACTGACAGGTTATGAGAATGGCAATGTGAAAGTGAATGATCCGTTCAGCATAAAGAATTCGAAAGCAACATGGGTATTTGCCAATATCAAAGACCAGATAAAAGCGATGTGGGTATTTTCAAAAAAATAGCGATCAGACGGCAGGCGCCGGTGGAAGATCGTTTTCGGGAAACAGGAGAGAAAGATATGAGATATGATTTTACAAAGATTATAGACAGGCATGGAAAAGATGCGATTGCAGTAGACGGACTTGGAAAGAATCCGGGATTTGCACCGGAACCGCCAAAAGACGGATTTGATGTGATCCCGATGTGGGTGGCAGACATGAACTTTGAAACTGTCCCAACGATTCCAAAAGCGATCATGGACAGGGCAGCACATCCGGCATATGGATATTTCAGTCCGGTGGAAGAGTATTATGATTCGATCATACGCTGGCATAAGATCCGCAATAATGTAGAAGGACTGATGCCGGAATATATCGGATATGAGAACGGAGTATTAGGCGGAGTAATCTCTGCTCTGACAGCTTTTGCCGCACCGGGAGATGCTGTACTTCTTCACAGCCCGACTTACATCGGATTCACCAAATGCATTACAGAGAATGGATACAAGATTGTACACAGTCCGCTCAAAAAAGACGAAAAAGGAATCTGGCGGATGGATTATGAAGACATGGATGCCAAGTTAAAGGCAAATAACATCCATGTAGCAATCTTCTGTAGTCCGCATAATCCGACCGGACGTGTATGGGAGCGCCGAGAGATTGAAGAGGCGATGGAAGTATATAAGAACAATGAATGTGTAGTGATCGCAGATGAGATCTGGTCAGATCTGATCTTAAAAGGCAGCCAGCACATTCCGACACAGTCGATCAGTCCGGATGCAAGAAACCGTACGATTGCATTGTATGCACCGAGTAAGACATTTAACCTGGCAGGTCTGGTAGGAAGTTATCATATAATCTTCAACAAAATGCTGCGTGACCGGGTGGAGGCAAAATCAAGAAAATCACATTATAATACAATGAATGTATTATCTATGCATGCGCTGATCGGGGCTTACGAGGCAGAAGGATATACCTGGGTCAATGAGCTTTGCCAAGTATTATCTGAAAATGTTGATTATGCAGTGAATCATATCCGTGACTACTACAGAGGAATTGAAGTAAGTAAGCCGCAGGGAACTTATATGTTGTTCCTGGACTGCGAAGACTGGTGTGAGGAAAATTATAAGTCACTGGATGAGCTGTTAAAAGCAGGATGGGACGTAGGCGTTGCTTGGCAGGACGGAAGACCGTTCCACCAGAAATATGGAATCCGTATGAATCTTGCATTACCGCTTGGCAGAGTAAAAGAAGCATTCGAGCGTCTGGATGAGTACGTATTTCATGTGTAAATATCTGGAAAATATACAGAAATAAAAAGTATAATGCTGTAGATTCCAAAGGAAAATACAGCATTTATTAAGAATGAGAGAAGTGAGAAAATTTGGATAATATAATTGTATCGTTTAATGTAATTGCACCGGTATTTTTTCTTATGGTATTAGGATATTTTCTGGTCAATTATACATCTCTGGCGGACGGAAAGCTTACAAAACAGGCAAATGCCATTGTGTTTAAGATATTTTTACCATGTATGTTATTCTACAATGTCTACCAGAGTGATATCGGTTCTGAGATACATAGCAGGATCAGGCTGTGCATCTGGGCAGCAGGGGGACTTCTGATACTGTTCGTATTGTTGTGTCTGATCGTTCCAAGGATCGTAACACAGGAAAATCAACAGGGTGTAGTTATCCAGGGAATTTTCCGGAGCAATTATGTGATCTTCGGAGTTGCAGTCGTACAGAATATGTATGGACCGAAAAGTACGACGACAGCGGCAATTTTAAGTGCCATCCTGGTACCGATGTATAATTTCCTTGCAGTAGTCGCGCTGTCAATCTTCGGTGAAAAAAGGGAAAATGACTGGAAAAAGATCATTCTGGATATTATAAAGAATCCACTGATCATATCTTCGGTATTAGGGATTATATTTTCACTTCTTGGGATCAGACTTCCGACAGCTGTCGATACAACGGTTCAGGATCTGGCCAAATTATCAACACCGATTGCGTTTATGATTCTGGGTGGTGATCTGGACTTTTCAAAAGTAAAAGGAAACTTAAAAACAGCATTTGTGGTATTGACGATCAAGCTGGTAATCTTGCCGCTTATCATGATTCCGATGGTGGTTATGATGGGTTACCGGGATGCGGACCTGTTGTCCGGGGTGCTGGCATATCAGACGCCGGTTGCAGTATCCAGCTATATCATGGCGCAGCAGGCGGGAGCGGATGGACAGCTTGCCGGGCAGCTGGTTGTGTTCTCATCGGTGCTTTCGATATTTACGTTGTTTGTGACGATATTCATATTGCGGACGATGGGGCTCCTTGCGGTTTAGTACCATAAAAGTAATCACTCTCTTTCAAAAAAATCTTCCTGAAAAGTTGATTTACCAGGTTAATAGGAATAGAATTATAAAATGAGTATTTCTAAAGACAAGGACGTTACAACATGGAGAGAGATTTAACAACAGGAAGTGTATTTAAGACAGTCATTTATTTTTCACTGCCATATCTGTTATCGTACTTTTTACAGACGTTATATGGTATGGCAGATTTATTTATTGTCGGTCAGTTTGGCGGGGTCAGCAGTACGACGGCGGTATCGATCGGAAGCCAGATCATGCATATGCTGACAGTTATGATTGTAGGGCTTGCGATGGGAGCGACGGTTATGATCGGGCGCTGCATCGGTGCAAAAGATTATAAGAAAGCATCGGAGACAATTGGAAACACGGCAACGATGTTCATGGGAATTGCGATCATACTTATGATCGTATTACTGGCGGCAGTCAGACCGATCGTCAGTGTGATGTCGACACCGGCCGAGGCAGTAGAAGGAACGATCCGTTATCTGACAATCTGCTTTATCGGGATTCCTTTTATTACAGCTTATAATATTATCAGTGCAATCTTCCGTGGAATCGGTGATTCCAAAAGTCCAATGTACTTTATTGCAGTAGCATGCGCAGCGAATATCGGTCTGGATTATCTGTTCATCGGAGTCATGGGACTGGATGCGGCCGGAGCAGCACTTGGAACGACCATCGCACAGGCAGTCAGTGTCATTGTTTCACTTACCGTGGTCATAAAAAAGGGCACAGGGATCAAATTAAGAAAATCGGATCTTCGTCCGAAGAAACATACGATGAAAAACATATTGAAAGTCGGTGTGCCGGTTGCACTGCAGGATGGATTTATCCAGATATCGTTTATTGCAATCACAATATTTGCCAACCAGCGTGGATTAAATGATGCGGCGGCGGTAGGTATTGTGGAAAAGATCATAGGGATTCTGTTCCTGGTACCGTCTTCTATGTTGTCAACGATATCGGCACTGGCATCGCAGAATATTGGTGCAGGCAAGCATGACCGTGCACGCCTGACATTGCGGTATGTATTATGTATGACAGTAGGATATGGATTAGTTGCGGCAACGATTGTGCAGTTTGTATCTGTTCCGTTTGTTGGACTATTCACGAATGACGGGGCAGTACAGATACTTGGAGGACAGTATTTACGAAGTTATGCATGGGACTGCGTATTTGCAGGAGTACATTTCTGCTTAAGCGGATATTTTTATGCATATGGCTTGTCTATCGTATCATTTGTCCACAATTCCATATCTATCGTATGTGCCAGAATTCCATTGTCTTATTATGCGGCAACGCATTTTCCGGATACATTATTTCCGATGGGATGTGCGGCACCGGCAGGATCGATCATCTCAATCATTATCTGTGTTGGCGTACTGATATGGATGAATAAACACACGGAAAAATATATGGAAAGAACGTAGTGATCGGAGAGAAAATATATGACGATCGGAATTATAGAAGACGACACATTATTACATCAGGCACTCAAAACAGCACTGCAAAACGCAGGCTATCAGACCGTATCCGCATATACAAAACGAGAGGCTCTTACTACAATTACAGGCAGTGAGAGCCTTCTTCTCATTGACATTGGACTTCCGGACGGCAATGGACTTGCATGTTACAAAAAGATCCGGGAAAAGGCAGAGATACCGGCCATTTTCCTGACAGCAAGAGACGAAGAAACGGATATGTTGACAGCATTTGACACAGGAGCAGACGATTATGTGGTAAAACCATTTTCCATGAAAGTGCTTCTAAAGCGCATAGAGGCAGTGATCGGACGGAACAACAGAGAAAAACAACTGGCATGCGGAGAAATAATATTATTTCCTGATAAGAAGCAAGTATACAAGAACGAAAAGGAAATTATCCTTACAGCCAGAGAATATCAGTTACTGGAATATCTGATGTACAATCAGGGAAATGTACTGACGAAAGAAAATATCCTGGAATATGTATGGGGACTGGATGGCCAGTTTGTAGTGGATAATACCGTCAGTGTTACGATCAACCGGCTGCGGAAAAAGATAGAAACAGATGCAGGATCACCGATATATCTGAAAAATGTATTTGGATTGGGATACAAGCTGGAGTGCGTCTGAAAAAGTAATGGCAGATACAAAAAGGAAGAGAAAAGAATGAATATCATAATAATCGTAGTGGCAGTAACGGCAGGAGTAATTCTGGGTGGAACTGCCATATATGTTTATCAGGGAAAATGCAGACAGAAAGAACTTAAGTTATTGGCAGAATGTATGGAAAAGATATTGCGAGAGGAAAAGATCCGGGAAACAAAAGCAGGAGAAGAGACATTATATGCAAGACTGGAATCCAGACTGGTAAGGATCCAGGAAATGTTAAATGGACGGACAGAAGCTGCGGAGAAGAGTAAAGATGAGATCCAGAAGCTGATTTCAGAGATTGCACACCAGATGCGGACACCCCTTGCCAATATCAGGACATATCAGGAATTATTAGAGGAAGAATGGAGTAAAACCGGGACAAAGACGGATGAAAATGTGGATAACTATCTAAATGCAATGAGATCCGGAGAACAACAACTGGAATTCCTGACAGAAGGATTCGTGAAGATGTCCAGACTTGAGCAGAATATGATTCAGATACGGAAAGAAGAGACAGATCTGTTAAAGACCGTGAGAAACTGTCTTGGAAGAATTCAAAAGCAGGCAGAAGAAAAACGGATTGCATTCCGAATAGAGCTGCCGCAGGAAGTCAACTGTCCGCATGATGCCAACTGGCTCGGAGAAGCAATCGATAATATTCTGGATAATGCCGTGAAATACAGTCAGATTGGCGGAACCATAGAAATGATAGTCCAGAAGAATGAAATGTGTGCAAAGATTCTTGTAAAAGACAACGGACTTGGAATTGAAAAAGGAGAAGAGCATAAGGTATTCCAGAGATTCTACAGAGGCAAGAACGTGACGACACAGAAAGGCTATGGAATCGGGCTTTATCTGGCGAGAAAAATTATCGGCCTTCATGGCGGATTTATGATTGCAAAAAACAGATATTCGGAAAAAGGTCTGATGATCGAGATAAATCTTCCAGTCTGTTAGAAGTTTGTTAGATTTGTCCTGTATGCTGTATGAGACAAGTGAAAGTTCCGATACGAAACGGACACAATTATAAGCAAGGAGAAAAAATCTTATGGAAATGATAAAAGCAGCAGGATTAAAGAAATATTATGTGACAGATAATTACGAAGTCCATGCGCTGGACGGAGTGAGTCTGTCCGTAGAAGAAGGGGAATTCCTGGCAATCATCGGTACATCAGGAAGCGGGAAGACGACATTACTTCAGATCCTGGGCGGCCTGGATGAACCCACTGCAGGTGGCGTCTGGATACGCGGCAACAGTCTGAAAGATATGACGGAAGATGAACGCACGATATTCAGGAGAAGGAATATCGGATTCGTATTTCAACAGTATAATCTGATCCCTGTTATCAATGTATATGAGAATATCGTACTTCCGCTCAGACTGGACGGTGCAGAGATTGATGAAAAATTGCTGGAAGATATTGTTAGAACGTTAAAGATTGGAGAAAAGTTAGAGAATCTCCCGGAAGAACTGTCCGGCGGACAACAACAACGAGTGGCAATTGCAAGGGCGTTAATGGTAAAGCCGGCAGTACTTTTGTGTGACGAGCCAACAGGAAATCTGGACTCTGTCACAAGTATGGAAGTAATTTCATTGTTGAAGACTTGTGCAGCAAGATTCCACCAGACGGTGATTGTTGTGACCCATCAGGAAGCGATCGCACAGATGGCAGACCGTATCCTGCGCGTAGAAGACGGGAAATTATACAATGCGGAGGTGTAATGAAATGAATGGATTTACACCGAACAATAATACGAACGTGATCCGGCTGCTTTCGGAAGCTATCAGAAAATGTAATAAAAGCAGAAACCGGATTCTTATGGGAGCAGTCGTTTTATGTATTCTTACACTGACATTTGTCTTTGGAACGGCTTACGGAAAAATAAATGCAGAATATACGAAAAATATTCGGATGGATGGAACAACGGCATCCACTTACATAGAAGAGGGAACAAAGCAGCAATATGAAAAAGCACGTTCCTTAGGATATGTAAGAGAAACCGGAAGAAGAATGAAAATGGGTGAAGCCACAGAATCCGGAAAGAAAGAATCTATCTGTTCCATACAAGTGCTGGATCAGACTGCATGGGAAAAGATGATGAAGCCCGCCTATACCGGTGTCCATGGAACCTATCCCAAAAAGCAGCAGGAAATCATGCTTCCGGTAAAGACATTAAAAAAGCTTGGAATTGATAATCCGAAAAGAGGGATGAAGATAGCACTTGATATATTGATCAGCTTTTTTCAGACAGAAAAAGAAGAGTTCAAATTATCAGGCTGGTACAGTGCTTATACAGAAGATAATGGAAGAAGCAAAGCAATCGGATATGTGTCAGAAAAGAAACTGAAGGACTGGGGTTATGATATTAAAGATGGTTCGGATATTCTGATCTGTCCGTCGAATGACATGGACTGGAAAGATACAGAAGAAAAATTATATGAAGATGTACCGATGAAAGACAATTCCCAACAGATCATTGCGACAGATACAGCGAAGAACCGGGCTGTAAAAGAGGTGACAGGAAGTTACGGGATGGCAGCAGTGGAGGCAGTTGTGATTATCTGCGGAATGTTTTTGCTTGTCTACAATGTGATGCAGATCTCCATGGCAGGCGATATCCGTCAGATGGCGCTGCTCCATACGATCGGTACAACGAAAAAGCAGCTCCGTAAGATCTATATCCGGCAGATCATGCGGACGATAGTGCCGGGAGGTATTGCAGGTATAGGTTTGTCGGTTGTGTTATTGCGATATCTGATACCGCAACTATTGGGCAGACAGTATCTGAATGGATATGGAGGCGCAGAAGAACTGCAGATCTTTCGGGTGGAAATCTTGTTGTTAGCGGTAGTCTTCACGTTGTTGGTAATCTTGGGTGCATCGGAACAGGTGATCTGGCAGACTGTAAACAGAACCTGTATAGAGGGAATGCATTACACGGAGCAGAAGGGAAGCAAGAAACAACAGCATGGAAAAGCAGGTCATGCAGATAAAGGAGCAGTCTTAAACAAGAAAAAAAGAAGCGAAACACAGGAACTGTGCTTTATGGCATGGAAGAACGTCACAAGATACAGGCAGGGATTTGTCATTACAGTTAGTTCATTGTTCCTCGGAATAGAAATGTTCCTGATTGTCATGGTGATCACAGATGGAAGTGATTATGCGAATATCATTAATCAGAGACCGGATTTCCTGATCGCAGGGGAATTCAGTGAGTCTGCACAAAAAGATGGAAGCGGGACAGAATATCAGACACAGTCGCCGGATCAAGATCCACTGAGATCAGAAGGAAATAATTTCGAATTATTATATGACAATGACTACGATGAGTTTTCACCGATATCAAAAAAAGTGCGGAAACAATTATGGAATCTTGACGGTGTGAAGAAGAAGGAATCCTACATAACCGAAGGAGCATACGTGCTTTCTGTCATATCCAGAGATGGAATACGCCCGCTGGAAGAGGATACTTATCTGGGAAACAATGTAGAATATGCGGAAGAAATCAGTATTGATTATGCTTCCGGGGCAAAGATGATCAAAGGCCTGGATGCTGATACCGTTCAGATTGTCAGCGAAAATGAGATAAAAGCATTAGAAACATATGTAGAGGAAAACAAGCTGAAAGTCGATATGGACAGTCTGAAAAACGGAACAGGAGTAATGATCATCCATGATCATAAGCTGTCACAAAAGCAGGAAAAACAGGCAGAAAAAGCAGTGGGAGAAACGGTATGTTTATCTCCGTTAAAGAACAAAGAAGCATGCATCCGGTGGAATTCCATGACGGACAAAGAAAGGGATAAGGAAGATGAGAAAATAAAGGCAGAAACGCCGTCTACAGAATATACGTTAAGCGGCTATCTGGATAATCAGGCAGATGGCTTCCCGGAGATTCACCAGACCTGGCATGGTGCAGAAGGAGATATCTATTATCTGGTCAGTGAAAAAGGATTTAACCGTTTATCTACGAAGAGAAAGACATTTTGCATGGAATTAAACGTAGAGAAAAAGAAAGAAAAAAAGATTATGCATGAAATCCAGAAGATTCTTTCGGCAGAAAACCAGCGGCGGAAAAGCAATACACAGACAAGCCCGGACGGCGAAGGAGAAGCAGGCATTTTCTACATTGCAAGATCAGATCTTATGCAGAAAAATGCAGACTACATCCGGGGAAACAGAATTATGTTCGGAAGTATCAGTGTAATATTATTGTGTGTCGGACTGGTTAATTATTTTAATATTATGTTTACGGGAATTGTGGGCAGGAAAAAAGAACTGGAGATTATGAGAAAGATTGGAATGACACGCCGGCAGGAAAGAAAGCTGTTATTGCTGGAAGGCAGCTATTATGTACTGCTTGTCGCAGGCCTTGTAGCGTCAGTTGGATCAATCATACTAAAAGGAATCAACGTTTATATGAGAAAACAGCTTTCTTATTTTACCTTTCATTATCCGGTAGGAGCGATTGCAGGAAGTATTGTAATTATGGAAATAGTGTGCGTTATAATTTGTAACTTACTTATATTGAAAAAAAATGAAAAAGTAGCGGTTGGTGAATGAGCGTGAGCCTAAATAAATAATTTCACCAACCGCGTTTTATCCAGCACAAAAATCGATACATCCATAAAAAGATGCGCCAGTAGCGTACTAAGGATCACACCGTTGGAAGTCAACAGGAATCCACAGTGGAATCCATACCAGCATACGATGGCGGAATAACTTCCCATCAGTACCAGAAGCGGCAGATTTCTTGCGACACCCTGCAGTGTTTCTTTGATATCTTCCAGTGTAGAATCAAAGTACAGGAAACGGCCGACTGCCAGTGTGATAAAATACATGATCAGTGAATCATAGTTCGAATCATGGTAGATGAACTTGATATATAATAAGATCAGAATAATATAAAAGGCAGAGATCAGCCGCACGGACGCCTTTTGTCTGGTCGGAATTGCAGTTAACGGAACGAACAGGATATCGAACCAGTTTGTCATAAATACAGAAAATACCAGAAATAAAAGTAAGATAATGTTCTGGTATTTCTGCCAGTAAAAGGCAGCCTGTGGGATCCGCTCATCGATAATATAATAAAGAGACAGGAACAACAGTACCGAAGTACTGGAAAATACCATCTCATAAAAGCTTTCAATAAGCGAGATTTCTTTTACTTTGTGGATATGGTTCAGTTTCCGGATCTGTTTTGGCGTCAGATCCTGTGTATTAAGTTTATAGTGTTTCTTAAGCTTTGCTGCCAGAATAACGATCGCAAGCACTGCGATCAGGCAGAGCAGGGAGACAAGCATGAAGCCTCCGGCATTCTTAAAGTTAAAATAATGAATCAGATAATATTGGAACATATCATATACCTTCTTTGATGTAATATTTTTTCGGTTACATATTGTAGCACTTTGAAAAAATATTGCAAATAGGAGAATTGCCAGTTGCATGTCCTGTAGATGTGAAATTGAGTTAAGTGTCAAAAAAATTAAAAAAATTTAAAAAAGTGCTTGCATTTTAGAAAACATCATGCTATTATAAATGAGCATTGTTGATGCGGGTGTAGTTCAATGGTAGAACACCAGCCTTCCAAGCTGGATACGTGGGTTCGATTCCCATCACCCGCTTTTTTGCTACCCTTTTTTATGAAGGGAGATATGTTGGCATTTACGGCTATGATTTCCTGGGGCTTCTATTCCGCAATCATCAAGAAAATCGGTGAATGGATGTGACAGTATTTAAAAAGCCGGAGATTATACTTAATTTTCTGTTCCTTGGAGTCGGAGCAAGTGCTTTGGGTTTCTTCTTATGGAATCTTTCTACCAAATGGATCGGTGCGATCAAGACGAGTGTATATATTTATGTGTCACCGGTTGTGACGGTTGTGCTATCTGTGGTGATACTGCATGAGAAGATGACGTTCGTATCTGTGACGGGAGCTCTGTTAATTCTGCTGGGACTGATCGTATCGCAGAAGAAAATTAATCAGAAAAAATAAGAGATTATAAGAAGCTTTGAATCCGGTGGATTATTGTGCCGGATCCAAGGCTTTTTTTGCCGTTGATCGCTTGAAAGAAGCTGCAAAAGAAGATGCTGGTAAGAAATTCTGCAGATAATAAGTTGGATAAGAAAAGAAAATGTGGATATCGGGTTCTGCGGTCAGCTGGAAATATACAGATATATATGAAAAAATATACAATAAAATATGGAAATATTCCTGTGACAAAACAGAAAGTTTGTTGTAAAATAACCGGTACAGTTCACAAAACAATAATTAAGAAATGGAATATTTCAGATGAAATCATAGTGGAGGTTTACAGATATATGGAAAACGAACTTTTTGAAAAAGCACCGGTACATAAGGCATATTTTAATATGGCATTACCGCTGGTATTCAGTATGGTCATTTCACTGGTCTATAATATGGTAGATACATTCTTCATTGCAAGAACTGGAAATACGAATCTGGTAGCAGGTGTGTCACTTTGAGCACCGATGTTCACGGCTATGATCGCACTTGGAGATATCTTCGGACTGGGTGGAAGTTCCGTGATCGCAAGATTATTCGGACAGAGGAAAGATGAGGATGCAAAACGCATCAGTTCCTTCTGTTTTTATGGAGCAATTATCTGCGGAGTAATCGTAACGGTATTACTTCTGATCTTCCGTGCACCGATGCTGCATTTATTAGGAGCGGATGCAAATACTTACAAATATGCATCACAGTACTATACATATCTGGTGCTGGGTTCAGTATTTATTATTGTATCATTTACACCGAACAACCAGCTCAGGTCAGAAGGATTTTCGAAAGCATCCATGGAAGGTTCCGTCCTTGGTGCAGTAGTGAATATTTTTATTTCGGTACTGGGTATGGGAGCCGGCGGAGCCGCGATTGCAACAATCATCGGGTATATTGCGACGGACGCTTATTATGTGTGGATATATTTGAAAAAGAGTAAAAAGCTGTCGATTGATCCGGGACATATGCATATTAACATGCAAGAATTCAGACAGATCCTGGCAATCGGAATTCCTGCATCGATCACGAACTTTATGCAGAGCTTTGCAGTTACTGTTACAAACAGGAGTCTGCTTGTATATGGAAACAATAAAGTTGCGGCGATGGGAATCGTGATGAAAGTAAATATGATCGCGGCGTTGATTCTGGTTGGATTTGCGTTCGGATGTCAACCGTTGGTTGGTTATAATTATGGGGCAAGGAATAAGAAACGTCTGAAAGAGATTCTCGCATTCTGTTATAAATTCGAATGTGGTCTGGCAGTTATACTGGCAGTAATCTTATCCGCCGGTGCAAGACCCTTGATCCGTGTATTCATGAAGACACCGGAGATTGTAGATTCGGGTGTGCTGATGTTACGTCTACAGCAAGCAGGAATGATGTTTATGGCAGTCGTTCTGGTTACGACCTGTGTATTCCAGTCGGCGGGAAAAGCAATGGGAGCATTCTTGTTATCAGTCAGCCGTCAGGGTGTGATCTATGGAATTGTGATCGTTATTGCTTCGCATATGATCGGATATCATGGTGTGTTGGCAGCACAGGCTGTTTCTGATTTCCTGACAGCATTGATGGCTGCTATCCTGCTGAAACATGAGTTGTGGAGTGAATTAACCGATATAAAAAGGAATGAAGAAGCAGTATAGAAGTAGTATAATAAAAAGAAAGTATAGATGCAGGAAGGAAGATATGGATCATGTCATTAGAAAAAGCAAAGAAATATCTGGAAGAAAAAGGTTATGCAGATCACGTGATTGAACTGGAAGAATCAAGTGCGACGGTACAGCTTGCAGCAGAAGCTCTCGGTGTAGAGCAGGGAATGATCGCAAAGACGATGTCATTTCTGGTTGATGGAGAACCAATCCTGATCCTGACAGAGGGAACGGCGAAGGTTGATAACCGTAAATATAAGGATCAGTTTCATGTGAAGGCGAAGATGATTCCGTTCGATGAAGTAGAAGAATATATCGGACATGCCCCGGGCGGTGTGTGTCCATTTGGAATTAAAGATGGAATTAAAGTTTATCTAGATGAGTCTCTGAAACGTTTTGAGACGGTATATCCTGCAGCTGGTAATGACCACAGTGCAGTCAGACTTACGATTGCAGAACTGGAAGACGTTGCCGGGGCATGTGGATGGATTGATGTATGTAAAGAAATGTAAAGAAAGAGGATTGTCGGTAGATGATCCGCTTTTTTCTATGCATTTGCAAGTCTGTAATGGAGAATCATTATAATCTACTGTACCGTGAAGATGAAAGAGAATTGATTCCTATCTGTAAACAGATGAATGTCTCACTGATGCCATATAGTCCGCTTGCAGCAGGACACCTTGCAAGACCGACATGGAAATCCGAATCTTTAAGAGGAAGAACGGACAGAGTTGCGGTTGGCAAATATGACCGTATGGAAGACGCAGATATGAAGATTGTCACCCGCGTACACGAACTTGCAGAAAAGTATCAGTGTAAGATGTCGCAGATCGCAATCGCATGGCAGTGGGCAAAAGGTGTTACTTCGCCGATCATCGGTGCAACGAAGATGCAGTATCTGGATGATGCGGCAGGTGCATTGAACGTTCGACTGACAGCAGAAGGCATTGCATATCTGGAAGAGTGTTATGTACCACATCCGATTGTTGGTGCGATTGATAAGAATCCGGCGCAGGGTGTGATGTTGTTGGATGAGAAGAAATAGAGAAAATTATGAATAGACAGTAAAGCAGCTGGAGAATATCTGGTTGATAAAATTAATATTTCAGAAAGGCAAGTATCACGAAAAAAGATACTTGCCTTTTTCGTAACTATGCGATCATAAGAAACTATCAATGATGGGTACTGCCGCGCTAGATTATATTTTTACTGGAATGGCAGGAGAAAAAGTGCTGCATACCAGGAGCCGGGAATATGTTGTGGATGAAATATGGAAGTAGATTTTTCATTTTACTGGTACACAAATTTTTTAAAAAATTAGCACTCACCTCTTGACAGTGCTAAT
>OLPF01002012.1_pt1 | contig 14663 bp, 13 predicted proteins | sample 1673121 | NCBI WGS metagenome assembly OLPF01 (sample SAMEA3136756, study PRJEB25190) | human gut metagenome
GCGCACTCGTCGATAAGGCAGCGCACATGGACCGGCAGCCGCCCGCCGTACACATCGTCGGCCTTTTCACAGAGCAGGTTGAATAGCTGGGTGTAACACATGGAGATTAAAAAATTAAAGGAATCGTCCGTGTCACTCATAATCAAAAACAGCGCCGTCCGCCGGTCGCCCAGCGTGTCCAGCTCCAGCTCGTCGTAGGACGTGACCTCCCGCAGCTCGGCAATGTCGAACACCGCCAGCCAGGCACCGCAGCTCACCAAAATCGACTTAGCGGTTTTGCCCGCGGCCAATTTATATTTGGCATATTGCCGCACCGCGAAGTGGTTGGGTTCCCGCTCTTTCAGCTCATCGAACATCAGGTCCACGGCGTTTTTGAACTCCTCATCGTCCTCCCGGACCTCCATGCTGTTGATCATCTCGATGAGGGTGGAAAAGTTCTGTTCCTCCACCGGGGCTTCGTAGTGGATGTAGCCGATCAGCGCGCAGTACAAAAGCGTCTCTGCCTATAATGATAGGTAATCCTTTGAAGTCATCGCCGGATTTTCCCCCACTCCACACCGGACATGCGACTTTCACCGCATCCGGCGTTCCATCGATTGTGTTATCAGGCATTTAATCAATCACCAATAGAAAGTTGTTCAAATTGCCGCCAATTTTGCGGCGATGCGCAGGTTGTTGATTTTGGTCAGTTGCTTTCTTGTTACAGCCAGTTGTTTGCAGGTACGCTTGAGAGTAGTGGCATCTTGGTCAATCAGCAAAGGCAGATACCGCCCGTGGAGCAGCACCAGATTGCTGTACTGCTCCTGGCCGCCCTGCTTCTTTGGAACCTTCATGTGACACACGATACCGTCCGGCTGCAAGAACAATTCGCCGCTGACGGCACACTTGCCCTTCTGGGCAGATAGCAGGGAAAGACTGCAATCGGCATATTCCAAGCTGTGGTCCTTTGGCGGATGTTCCCGCAGATACGCAAATAGAGTCGTATCCATCTCCAGATTATCGTGTATCTTTTTCCGTCCCATCGGAGAGAAGCAGCAGACTGCGGCGCTGATTCCGATTGCGGTTTTATACTTGATGAACGCAATGGGATAGATTGGCCGGTTGATACCGGACACATACCGCACCATTTGAGAAGCGCCGAAACGCTCCTTTTCGCTGTCCGTCATAGCACCGCCTTTTCGGACGAGCTGACAGCCGCTTTCCGTGTTCAGACGGTTGGTCAGCACGGTCATAACTCTGCGGTGGATTTTCCGACAGTCCAGACTGATACAGGTAGCAATCCTGTAGTAGTTCTGGATGCCCAGTACCATTTCGTCAAACAGGCCAATTTCGTCTGGCTGCGTTCGCCCCTGGGCTGGCTTTGCAATGCGCTTTGCCTGCTCTACGAGCTTGCTTTCTTCCAACTGTAGCTTTTTGTCACAGATATGGGACTTCACGACATACTTTCCGCCCTTGCGATACACCATGATTTTGAAGCCGAGAAACTCGGAGTAACGCTTTCTGACATTAACAATGCGTGTTTTCTCCGAGGAGACCTCCAACCTCAACCGTTCGGTAATCCACCTTGTGACAGCTTCCATGGTCTTCTCCGCGTCCTCTCGGTTCCGGCAGAAGATACGGAAGTCATCCGCATAGCGCACAATAAACATTTCTTTGAGATTGCTTTTCCGCATTTTCTGGTAGCCCTTGTTCTTGTCAAAGACCTTGGAGGTGCGGATGGTGCGCCATGTTCCGTAGCGGTTTGCAACGGGGTGTTCTACCCATTGGCTGTCGATCCAGTGATCCAGCTCATTGAGCACCACATTGGCCAGGAGCGGGGAAATGATCCCGCCCTGAGGTGTTCCCTTTGTCGGGCAAACGGTGCTGCCGTCCGGCATACAGATGGGAGCCTTCAGGATACGCTTGATGACAAACAGAAGTTGCTTGTCCTGAATGCCCAGCGTCCAGAGCTGCTTGATGAGCTTGCTGTGGTTCACATTGTCAAAGAATCCTTTGATGTCAAACTCCAAAACATAGTGCAAGTGCGCCCGTTGCAACAGGGAGTAAGTACGGGAAATCGCGTGCTCCACTGACCGATTCGGGCGGAACCCATAGCTGTTGTTGCTGAACTTTGCCTCACAGATAGGTTCCAGGATTTGTTTGATGCATTGCTGCACCAACCTATCCCAGATGCAGGGGATACCCAGCGGTCGGGTTTTGCCGTTTGGCTTTGGAATGTCCTTCCGGCGCACTGGTTTTGGACGGTAGCCGTGTTCGCTGCCTGTGACGATTTTTCTGACCTTACCGATGACCTCGTCCGGCGGAAGCCGTCCGATGTCACCAATGTTCAACTTGTCTGTTCCTGCTGTGTAGCTGCCTGTGTTTGTCTTGATGTTTCTGTAGGCCAGCATGATGTTGTCCGGGTTTAATACCAGTTCCATCAGGCCGGTGAATGTTTCTCCGGCTTTGCTTTTGGCGTACAGTTCGTCAAATGTCCGCTGCATGCCGTAATACTCGGCGTGCCGCTGGGCTTCCATACACAGGACTTTTTTCCTTCCTTTTGGCATAAGGCATCACCTCCCGTTTGGAAAAGTGACCCTTTTGGTCTTACTCGAATCCTTATGATTGGATTGAATAATGCCTGTTTCCACAATTCGACTTGTGACCATTCCTCCATCCCCATTACAGGAACTTCTTCGGTTCGATCACTACTTTTCAGCAGCGGTTCACCCGCTTATTGTTCTTCGCCGGGTTCTTTCTTGCGAAAGCCGCTGCCTTTCCTCGTTCCGATAATCCTATCTGTGCATCTATACCTTTAGGTTTCCGCTATGAGCCTGTCGGCTGGGATGTGCCTGTAACACAACATGGTCGTTCGTAGGGAAAATTTCTACTAAACCACACCGGCTGCGCTTGAACGCACCCATACATTTCTATATGGTCTTCTTATAGACCCGTACATTCGCGGATTCGTCAGTTCGCCCGCTACGGCGAACATTCTAACCGTGGGTATTTTATAGACCCTTGGCCTATAGGCAACACAGTCTGCCTTCAGACCGCTTTCGGCCGCCGTTGCGGCGGCGACGGTTGCTCTCGGCCGTTGTCGTGGGGCTTCGTACACCGGCTTTGCGGCCGATGCACGCCCACCGAGGGCAGGCGTTTCAGGGCGTTACCCCGTCATTCCACCTGTCGGATTACCAGTTATCCAAACAACGGTATTTTGTTGTTTGTCCGCTGACTTTTTACCGCCAGCGAACGAGTCGCACTGACCCAGAAATCGTCCCCGGCCTTGCCCTCGCCCTTGGTGTTGGCGATCAGCGTTGTCACCAGCTTCAAGATGTCCTTTTCGCTATGGATATAGCTGAAGGGGTTATAGTGCATCGACTTCTTGAAGTTGATGGTGTTCAGCACCTTGATCTGGTATGGCTCATACACGATTTTGCCGTGTTTGTCCTTCACCGGCTTGCCGTCCTTGCCCAGCTTGGGCGCACCCCGCTGGAGCATTTTGCCGCACTCCACCAGGATGGTGCCCTTGGGATCGGTAACGACGTAGGAGCTGTGCATCTGCATCAAATTCGGCTTGAGCCAGAAGCGGGTCTTGCCGGAACCGCTGCCGCCGATGACCAGCACGTTCTTGTTGCGGGCATACTTGGGGTTCTTGGGGCGGCTGGACATGGTAAGGCGCTCGGTTTGGGTCAGAATGACGTTATTCTGGAACACCGGGTCGATGTAGGGGGCAATATCCTCATGGGTGCCCCAACGGGCCGAACCATACTCCACGTTGTGGCGGTACTTCTTGGCGTTCTTGCCTTTCAGGTACACCGCCAGCCGCAAGCCAGCGCCGCAGCAAAGCCCCACCAGAAAATCCAGCGGGTGCAGGCTGGGCCACCAGCTCCCCAGCGCCACCGGCAGGGTGGAGAAGAACGAGAGCATCTTAGCCGAGGCATCCGCGCCGGTCGCCAGCCGCCACGCTTCGCCCAGGTTGGTGGCAAACAGGCCCAGCAGGAAATAGGGCAGATTCAGCAGCACCAGCTTTTTCACATTCAGCTGCTTCATCGTTCCAGCTCCTTCCGGCGGCTGCGGTCCACCACGGTATTTTTGAGCAGCTCCTTGAACTGGGCCAGCTTCGCCAGCACGGAGGGGCGCTCGGTTTTCTCCGCCTTTTTGACTTTTTTGCCGGTGTACTCGGTAAAAGCAGCGGTCAGGGCGTCGGCGTCGCGGGCCTTGAAGAAAATCAGGTACTTGGGCGGGGAGGCGCTGCGGTCCTTTTTCACCGCATAGTCCACGCCGTACTTGCGGGCGATGCGCTCAAAGTCCCGGATAGACGGGTCGTTGATCTCGATGTTGGAGACGCCCTGGTTCTGCCCGATGAGCTGCTTCACCGTCTGCTTGCCCTTGGGGGTGACGGGGGAATCCCGGCTGCGCTGCTTTTCCAGCTTTTTCTCCCTGCGGTGGGCCATGTACTTGGATATGGCGGCCTTGAACAGCCGCCCGGTGAACTTGGTGCCGCTGACGATCAGCGTCAAGGTTCTGTTTTCTACTTCCTCCTGCATAGGTCATCCCTCCCTTCGTCGGTTATGCAGAAAGCAGTCTTGGGTACTAAGGCGGGACCACCAGCCGCCGTAACAGGTGGCGGCCCGTCATACCGTCACCAGGATCAGCGACCGCAGTTCCGCAAAGTGCAGCTTGCCCTTGGGCGTCACCAGCGTGTAGGAGCCGGTGTGGCCGTTGCGGCAAAAGTCTTTCACGCAGAACAGTCCCTCGTTGCTGCCTTTGGCGTAGGGCAGCACACAGCCCGACGGAGTGCGGTAGACGTACCGGCGTTCCAGCAGAAAGCGGACGAACCGCCGTTCCGGCACCTCCAGCTCCTTGGCGGTGGTGCGCAGGTTGGTGCTGTGGCGCAGGTCGATGAACAGGTCATAGTAGACGGCTTTGCCTTGCAGCCGGGCGTTGTCTGCTTGCAGCGCCGCGTTCTTCTCGCGCTCGGCCAGCAGGTCGGAACAGAGCTTCAGCAGCGCCTCCGGCGAGGTGGCGACCTCCCACAGCTTTTCTCTGGTGAGGTAAGCCCCGTGCTGGCGGATGGTGGGCAAGACTTCATCGAACACCCAGCGTTCAAACCGTTCCGCCGAGGGCAGCTTGCTGTGGACGATAAGGCGATACAGATTGCCTTCACTGATGAACTTTGCTTTTTGCTCACGCCCCAGGCTATCGGTGAGGTGGTAAAACGCCACCCCATCCTCCTTGCAGTGGGCCTTGAGCGCGTTTACGGTGTCTTTGTATCCCAAAGCTCTGGCGACATCCATTCCGCAGAAGAAATACTTCTCACCATCTACGACTATGCGGACGCTGCCAAACTCCGGGTTTTTGAAAATTTCCATCTGGTTCATATCGTGCCTCCTTGGGCGGTGCAGCAAAAAGGCGGCCATTACCAGCCGCCTGCGTGCATATCGTGGTTGACCTGGGCCGTGTAGTGGTTGCTGATGGTGGTGGGCGCGTTGAACAGCACGGTGAGCAGGTACTGCTTCATGTTGCGGACCTCGGTGGTGTTGTTGTGCAGGCACTCCATGACGAACTCGATGTGGGAGCTGTCCAGCTTCAAGAACCGCGACCGCACGACCTCATGGGGAAAGTCCGCCCCGGCAATGCGGGTGGTCTTGCGTCTGGCGCAGACCGTCTCCACAATCAGCTCCACGATCTCGTCCAGGTCCTCCCGGTAGGTCTCAAACTCCCGGCACAGGTGGTCGTACTCGATGTTCTCCAGAATCAATTCCCGATACTCCTGCATTTCCTCCACCGACATCGCATCCCGTCCTTTCCGTTCCGGCGGCCTGGCCGCCGCAAATCCCCGGAAGGGAATGGAATCGGTTCTTGGTACATCCGTTGTTTGTTTTTGGGTCTTTGATTTCTCTATATTTAATTCTGCGGGCTTTTCCGTATCCGGGCCATCCAGATACGGGTTTTCCGTATCTGGTGAAGCCGTATCCGGCAGGGGCGTATCCGGCGCTTTGGGCTGGGGCTGCTCGTAGATGACATACTCGGTGTCGCTGATGCGGCCCTGCCGGTCCCGCATCTGGTGCCGGACGATGTACCCGGCAGCTTCCAGCTCCCGCAGCGCCCCGCCGATGGCGTCCACACCCTCCTTGCAGATTTTCGCAAGTCCTCTGGTGGTGTAGTTCCAATCCTCCGGCAGGGACAGCATCATGGACAAAAGTCCCTTGGATTTCAGTGACAGCGCCTTGTCGCGCAGGTGATGGTTGCTCATCACGGTATAATCACGGGTCCGTTCAATGCGAAAAACGGCCATTTGCTTCACTCCTTCCAGTGTTCATGGCATGAAAAAAGCCGCAATCTTCAAAAAGACTGCGGCGGTCAGGTACGGTATTTCCGGCTTCGCCAGGAATACGGCGGCTTCGGCACAGGGGGCCGGGTAAAGGTGTCCTGCGCGGTGCCAAAGGGCAGGCGCTGCATCACCCGGTCGATCTCGGTGCTTTCCATGTCATGCTGGGATTGGCAGTGTTCGCGGATGGCTTCTTCAATGTCTCTAACGGTACACATAGTTCATTCCTTTCTTGGCAAGTGGTTGGTTTACGGGTGGCGGCGCTTTTTCTTCGGCTTAAAGTCGATGATGTGCCCCTCGACAACGTGGGCATGGCGCTTAATTTTGATCTTCTGGCTGCGCTGGGCATCCAGGGCCTGCCGGTAGCCGTCTTCGGTGAGAAACAGGCGAACCTCGTCGCCGGGGCTGCCGTAGGGAGTACGGGGCTTGCGGACCGCAAACTCCACCATCCAGCGGGTGCTGTCCTGAAACCGCTCCACAGCCAAAATGTTATGTCCTTTCAGCTCTCTGGCTGAAATATCCCTCATAGGCGGCTCCTTTCTCAGCGTTCGTGCTGTTGCTGGCGCTTGCGCTGCCACTGTTCCAGCAGCTTGATGATGGTCTCCTGCATCCGGGCGGGGGTGTAGCTCTTTGGAAAATACTTACGCAGGGTGTCGCTGGTGAAGGTGATCTTGTCCAAGTCGCTTTTCTTTTCCTCCCCCATGATGACCCGCATCATGTCGAGGGTCAGGTGGCCCTCCTGGCTGTACTTTTTCAGCCGCTGGGCCTGGGAGAGCGACGGCGTGGCCTGTTCGCTGTCCATCGCATCCAACAAATCCACCTGTTCCTCTTTTTTGAGGAAGGACAGCTCATAGGCCGGATTGAAGGCGATTTTCTTCTCATCCACCATGTCCAGCAGTTCGGGAATCAACTCGGTGAGGCGGATGTAACGGGAAATCTGGTTGCGGCTTTGCCCAACCTGTTCGGCCAGAATTTCTCTAGACTCCTTACCGGCCAACTTCCGCCCAACTTGGGCGGAAGTTAAATCCATACGTTCACCCTGATGGCGCATGGCCTCCAGCTTCATCTTATAAGCAAAAGCCCTCTCGCTGGGGAGCAGGCTTTCCCGCTGCAAATTGCTGTCAACCATGATGATGGTGGCCTGGTCGTCGTCCAGGTCTCGAACAATGACCGGCATGGTATCCTTGCCAGCCAGTTCGCTGGCCCGGTGTCGCCGGTGCCCGGCCACCAGCTCATAGCCGCCGTTCGGGTCTGGTCGGGCGATGGCCGGGACCAACACGCCATACTGCCGAATACTGTCGGCGGTCTCCATCATGGCCTCGTCATCCTTGACCTTGAAGGGGTGATCCTTGAACGGGTGCAGCTCGGACAAGGGAATTTCCAGAACCTTCTCCCTCTGAGCGTCAGCCCGGCTTTCCTCGGTGGAAAACAGGTCATCGACTGAGGCCAGCTCTACTTTTTTCGCGCTGCTTTTCAAGTTTTATCACCTCCCGCGTCAGATTTTTGTAGGCTTCCGCCACCTTGCCGCCGGGGTCGTGGGCGAAGATACTCTTGCCCTCGGCGCTGATCTCCTTGGCCCGGACGGAGTGGGGGATCTCGGTGCCGAACACCTTGATTTTGCTGGCGTAGGTCTCCCGCAGCAGGGCGGCGATCTCTTTGGCGAAGTTGGTGCGGTTGTCCACCATCGTCAGCAGGATGCCGTCGATCTGGAGCTTGGGGTTCAGCTGCCGCTTGACCTTGTTGATGGTGGACAGCAGCTGTTCCAGGCCCTTGACGGGCAGATACTCCGCCTGAACGGGGACTATGATCCGGTTGGCGGCGGCCAGCGCGTTGACTGTGAGCATCCCCAGGGAGGGCTGGCAGTCAATCAGGATATGGGAATACTGTCCCTTCACGGTGCCCAGATACTGCCGCAGGATGGTCTCCCGGCTCATGGCGTTTACCAGCGACACCTCCATGCCGGAGAGCTGAATGTCGGCGGGCATCAGGTCCACGCCCTCCGGGTGGTGCAGGATGCCCTCGCCGGGACGCAGCGGCTCGTCCATCAGGATACGGCCCATCGCATCCGATAGGGTGAAAGGCAACTTGTCCGGCTGGGGGTTGCCCAGGCTGATGGTGAGGCTGGCCTGCGGGTCAGCATCCACCAACAGCACCTTCTTTCCGGCCTGGGCCAGCCCTATCCCTAAGTTGGCGCAGGTGGTCGTTTTGCCAACGCCGCCCTTCTGGTTGGCAACGGCGATGATTTGTGGGTTCATCGTATTTCACCTCGTTTCTGTTTGTTGTGTTTGGTTCTGGAAATAGAAAAAGCCGCCACTACTTTCTTGAAAAAAGAGTGACGGCTTTTTCTGATCCCGGAACGTAAGTCCCCGGAAATGCAAAAAGCGCCCAGCAGGTACACTGAGCGCTTTCGCAATAAAATCATATTCATTTGTTCAGATTTGGTCAAACTCTGCCAAACCCATCAGATAAAAAACAGGCTTTGAAGGCGCGGAAAGGGCACATCTCCAAAGGCCCAAAATCGGCCTTCGGTTATCCTATTTGGTAACCACTTGGCCCTCTTTTTGGCCTGATTTTTGCCGGTTATCCACTTGGTAACCACTATAAATTGGATGAAAATGGGTCAAGTTTCATCAAACCGTATCAAACCATATCAAAGGAAAAAGCCCGGAAAACCGCGATTTTCCGAGCTTTTTGACCGAGTTTGATAAAGTTTAGCGCTTGCTGAACTGCGGAGCACGACGAGCGGCTTTGAGGCCGTACTTCTTGCGTTCCTTCATGCGCGGGTCACGCGTGAGGAAACCGGCCTTCTTGAGGCTCTCGCGCAGGTCGGGGTTAGCCTTGATCAGCGCGCGGCTGATACCATGACGGATCGCGCCGGCCTGGCCGCTCAGACCACCGCCGCGGACGTTCACCAGAATGTCCATGTCGCCGCCGGCCTTGGTCAGTTCCAAGGGCTGGCGAACCGTCATTTTGAGGGTTTCCAGACCGAAATACTCGTCCAGATCACGCTTGTTGATCACGATCTTACCGTCGCCGGCGACCAAACGGACACGGGCGATGGCCGTCTTACGACGTCCTACGGCATTGTACTCAACTTTCGCCATTTTGTTTCGCTCCTTCCGTGTCCTTACTTAATGACCAGCGTTTCGGGCTGCTGAGCGGCATGCTCATGCTCCGCGCCGGCGTAGACCTTCATCTTCTTGGCCATCTTGCGGCCCAGAGGTCCCTTGGGCAGCATGCCGATGACGGCGTGCTGAATCACAAATTCGGGCTTTTCGTTCAAAAGACGGCGATAGGGGGTCTCGCTCAGGCCGCCCGGAAAACCGCTGTGCTTGTAGTAAATCTTCTGGTCCAGCTTCTTGCCGGTCAGAATGACCTTGTCCGCATTGATGACGATCACATAATCGCCCGTATCCACATGGGGCGTATAGGTAGGCTTATTCTTGCCGCGCAGGATGCTGGCGACCTGGCTGGCCAGACGGCCCAGCACCACGCCCTCGGCATCCACGATGTACCATTTGCGCTGTACATCGGAGGCCTTTGCCATGTAGGTATTCAAGTCGGTATCCTCCTTCAAGGGGTTGTGTCTTTTGCGGCATTTGATGGTCAGCAAACGCACGCGGGTTCCAATAGCATTCCGGGGCTAGCGGAGTCTATTGATGCCAACGAATATTTTACTAAATTCAGGACGGGCTGTCAATAGAAAAATCCGCAATTTCACACGCTTTTTCTGCGTTTGCACCGTTCAGAATGCGGAGCCGAGGACGCATTCTTCAAATCCGTCGCCCCTGAGGAACGGCTGCGGGCTGACCGGGCCGTACTCGGCCTTCAGATCGCCCTTGAGGTTGACGACTATCCCCCGCTGCTCAGCTGGCAGATATCCGCAGCGCGTCGGGGGCAAAGCAGTCAAACCCCGGCGCGCTCGGCTTTTCCTGATACATGGGGGAGTGGAATATGCCGTTGCACCGCGGACGTAAAAAGGATCACAATCTGGCGGCATATCGGTCACAGAGATGCGGCAGAGATGTTCGCAGGCACAGGCACACATCCGTCCGTACAGGCCACAGGCGATGGCCGTGACCGGCAGGACTGCCGGCAGCCGCCGGGCCTGCGCCCGGCGATAAGCAATCGGCTTGGGGATCGGTCAGGTTCATCCCTTCGAGGTCAACACCGTTCCAGCACCCGACCAAAGAACGCGACCGTGTCGGGAATCAGGCTCAGGGGGATGCGCTCGTTGCGGTTGTGAATCATGCCGCGCTGCTCCTTGCTCAATGGCATGCCGGAGAAGCGGTACACATTGGGACAGATTCGGCAGTAGTGACGGCTGTCGCTACAGGCCAGCATCAGGTACGGTGCGACCAGCACGCCCGGATAGGTCTGCCGGATGGCAGCGGACAGGCGCTCCCACGGCTCGCCGGAAGTGGGGGAGATGGGGGAGGGGTCATTGCCCTCTACCACGGTTACGCGCACATCCGGGTCACCAATGGTGCGCTCCAAGCGCTGGCGGACGGATTCAATGCTCTCTCCGCAGATCACGCGCGCATTGATGCCCGCGCGGCTCTGGTTAGGCAGCACGTTGTACGCCTCCGCGCCGGACAAACGGGTCAGGGCGCAGGTGGTGCGCACCAGGGCGTTGAGCTCACCCCCGCTCTTTTTGCAAATCAGGTCCAGCGCGGGACGGAAGCACCAGAGGTTGGCAAAAATCAGCTTATATACGAAGGAGGAATGCCGTCCCATCAGGTCAAACAGCTCGCGCGCAGGCGGGGTCAGCACGAAGGGCATGGGATGAGAGGCGATGCGGTCCAGCGCCCGGGCCAGCACGCCCACGCTCTGGCGCGCGGGAGGAGCGCTGGCGTGACCGCCCTTTCCCACGGCGGTGAGGTCCAGAAAAGCGCTTCCTTTTTCCGCGATACCGATCAGCGCGGCAGGCTGATCCACGCCGGGAAACACCTTTTCCACGATCGCTCCGCCTTCGTCCAGCACAAAGGCAGGGCGGACGCCCCGGCGTTCCAGCTCCTGCACGATGGCGGGCGCGTCGCCGCCCATGACCTCCTCATCCCCGCCAAAAGCGAAATATACGTCGTTTTGGGGCGTAAAGCCACGCGCGATCAGGCTTTCAGCCGCTTCCATCACGCCCATCAGCGTTCCTTTGGTATCCAAGGTGCCACGTCCCCACAGCTCGCCGCCCTTCACGACTCCCTCAAACGGCGGCTCGTCCCATTCGGCGGGATCGGCGGGCACCACGTCGTAGTGCGCCATGAGCACGGAGGGCCGCTCCGCGCTGTGGCCGGGCCATTTCAGCAGCATGCCGTGACGGCCGATTTCGGTGTATTCGCATGCAGTGTACACATGTGGATACAGCGTGCGCAGCAGCGCGCGGAACTTTTCAAATTCTCCCAGATCCACCTGGCTTTCCTCTACGTTGCTCACGGTTTTGAGACGGACCATCTGCCTGAGGTGTTCCGCTGCTGACTTCGTATCGACAGAAAAGGAATCCGCCTCCACTTTTTTATCAGAAACAGGCTTAAACATGCATGCGCGTGCCACAATAACAGCTAAAAAGGCGGAAACAGCGATAATAAAAATCCACACAGCGGTCATTGCCGCCCCTCCTTCCCATCGGCAGGAGCGCCGCCCAGCATGCCGCGCTTGTACATGATGCGCGCCGCGCCGATGGCGATCAGTGCGCCCACAGGCACCAGCACGCCCACGCTGGAGCTAAGGCCGGGCGCAAGCAGGAACAGCACCACCATAAACGCCAGAGGCGCCGCGGCCAGCTTGGGATTCTTGGAGATGAACACCACGCCCAACGCGCCGAAGAGCGCAGGGAGGATGTTGTCAAAGGCGGGCTTGAGTGCCGGCGATTCCAGCACCGGGCGCAGGAACCCCAGCCCGAACACGCCCAGGGCGATGACCAGCGTGGTCACGATCGAGCTGGAAGCGATGGCGATGGTGGAGATAACCTCGCCCTCCTCGCTGCCGGGCCGGACTTTGGCAGCCTCCATGGCGTTGAGCGCACAGGGGACCTTCAGGTTGGTCAGATTGCCGGTCACAAAGCCCAGGTACGACCCACCCGTGCCCAGCATGGGCACAAAGGTGAACACCTCAATGATGCCTACGGTCCAATACATGGGCGCCACGCCCAGCAGCGACTTGAGGACCGCCGTCAGCGGGGGCCAGGCGTTATAGTAGCAGCAGATGGCCACAGGGGTGAGAATCATCAGAATCAGGGCCATGCCCGTCCAGATGCGGCCATAGACGTGCACGCTCTGTTCATATACGGAAATATTCTGATCGTTTTTCATCGCATGTCCCTCCTCAGGCCATCAGCGCCGTGAGCGGAATGCTCAGCGCCATGGCGCAAAGCATGCACAGCGGCAGCGCGTACTGTTCCAGCCACGTCATCTTGCATACCTTGATGAGCACGCCGCATACTCCCATCATCAGCGCCGACACCAGCGCCACCGCAATGGGGATGAAGCCCGGAAGACCGGACCGGATATCGGCGAACAACATGCCCACAAAGGCGCTCACCATGCCCAGAAACAGGCTGTCCATTACGATTTCACCCCAGCGCTTGTCCTTGCCGGTGATGGAGCGCATACCCCGGCGGATGCGCTTGAGGCCGAAGAGCACCAGCACGATGCCGGAGATGATTCCCAGCGTCATCGTCCATGCGATGGCGGCGAACACCTGCGGGTCGGTGATGGTTTCCTTTACGGACGCGCCCATGGTGCCCGCTGCGATGGTAGCGGCAGGCAGCTCATAGGTGACCGCGCCCAGCACGCTCAGCCTCAGCCACGGGAACGGCAGGCCGATGAAATTGCTCAGCGTGATGACGCCCACCAGAATGGAAATGGCCGGCGCGATGGAAAACAGCGCGCTGGAGAGGATGGTTTTGCGCACGGTGGCCGCGGCGATGCCCATCTGCTGCGCGCGGCGGTTGGCCTTAACCAGGAAAAAGGCCGACTGCGCTACGACGAATACCACGATGATGGCGGAAAGAAGATAGAGAAACGGATCATTGACGGAAAAGGACATGGGATCCCTCCTTATGTCATTCCGGCCGCCCGCGCGGCCAAAAGAGGCGTGCCCCCGAAGCGGGGACACGCCCATTATACGCCCAAACCGGGATGGACTCAACCTTTATTTGCCGCCTCTTACAGGCGCTCCACTTCGTCGTTGGTCACGATGGCATGAATCAGCTTGCAGGGGGGGACTTTCTCCGCACCCAGAACGATACAGCGGCGGATGGCTGTGGATGCCTCCCGGGCGCTGGCTTCATCGCGTGCATAGACGGTGGCGATCGTCTCTCCCGCTTCCACCCGCTGGCCGATGCGCCGGTGAAGCACAAAACCTACGCTGGGGTCGATCACATCCGTCTTGACCCGGCGGCCTGCCCCCATCGCCTGCGCCGCGTTGCCCAGCGCTACGGTATCCATGCAGTGAACATAGCCGGAGGAAGCGGCGGGCACATCCTGCACCACAGGAGCCTGCGGCAGCCGGGTCACGTCGTCGCAGCAGGCAGGGTTGCCGCCCTGCGCTGTAATCATGGCGCGCAGGCGCTCCAACCCCCGGCCGCTTTCCAGTGCGTTCATGAGCTTTTGCTTGGCATCCGCCACGCTTGCGGCCGCGTCCGCCAGCAGCAGCATGCGCGCGCCCAGCTCCAGCGACACCTCCAGAAGCGGCCCCTGCACACGGCCTGAAAGCGCGTCTATGGCCTCCTTGACCTCCAGCGCATTGCCCACATGACTGCCCAGCGGCTCGCCCATGTCGGTGACCAGCGCCATCATGCGCCGTCCCGCGTCGCAGCCGATGCGCACCATGGTCTGCGCAAGTTCGATGCTGGCCTCCGTGGTATGCATCAGCGCGCCCGCACCCGTCTTGACATCCAGCACCACACCCTGTGCGCCGCTGGCCAGCTTTTTGCTGACGATGCTGGAGGCGATGAGCGGCAGGCTGTCCACGGTGGCGGTCACATCCCGCAGGGCGTAGAGGGTCTTGTCTGCCGGGGCCAGATTTTTGGTCTGGCCGATCACTGCCACGCCGATGTCGCGCACCTGCTTGAGAAACGCTTCCTCGCTCAAATCCACACGAAGGCCGGGAATGCTCTCCAGCTTGTCCAGCGTGCCGCCGGTGTGGCCCAGTCCGCGCCCGCTCATTTTGGCTACGGGCACACCGCAGGCGGCTACCAGCGGGGCCAGGATGAGCGTGGTGGTATCACCCACGCCGCCGGTGGAATGCTTGTCCACCGGAAAGCCGGGGATGGAGGACAGGTCGCACAGATCGCCCGAATGCGCCCTTTTTTCGTCACTAAAAATTTCTTCGCAAATGACTTGACTTCCTATAG
>OLPF01002013.1_pt1 | contig 14658 bp, 13 predicted proteins | sample 1673121 | NCBI WGS metagenome assembly OLPF01 (sample SAMEA3136756, study PRJEB25190) | human gut metagenome
TTCCGCAGTTGCAGGAGATAGCGGGCAAGGTGTGGAAGAAGGAGGACGAGCTGAAACAGCTGAAGTCCGAACTCGCCGCACTGGACCGCAAGATACAGCTTGAGCTGGCTCCGGCTCAGGAAAACACGGAAGAGAACCGGCAAGGCAACGAGAAAAAACAGACGGAACAACAGCCGGAAAGCCCGCACGTGGACTTTGTACGCAGTCATTTAATTATAGGGAGACCCGGTTTATCGGAATCCAAAGGTGTAAAACTTTAATATCGAAGTCTTGACAGAAAAAGCCAGTGGTTGAATTTTTCACCACTGGCTTTAATTCTAATAATTTTTCAATCTAATATGACCGAATCTATAACGTTAAATCATAGATTATGTGTCTATTTGTGAAGAAAAAGACGTATTTTTGTATCAAAATCAAATAAGCATAACAATGGAACCATCTATATACCGTTTTTCACTTTGTGCCGCACTGCCGTTGATGTTATTCTTCGGCTTTTATTTTTTGTTTGCAAAGACTCCTGAAAAGAAAATTTTCAAGAATTATCTCCGCTCCCGACAGATTATGGGTATAGCTATGCTGCTGCTTTCGGCAAATTATTCGGTACATTTCTTCTTTGGTATTCGATTAAAAAATGCGGATTCTTCCATATTGATGAACATGTCCACATACTTCCTGTGCTATTCTCTGTTCAGTTCGGCATTGATAATGTTGCTTGATCGTTTTTACATTACCAAACGGCGTGTGTGGACACATATCATTTTATGGATTATATTCTCAACTCTTTCCGGAGTTGTGGTGTTCCTGGTGCCAAGCGGAATCATACAAAAAATCTCTTTATTTGCTTTAGCTGTCTGGTTAGTTGTTTTTGGAGTCGTTTTAGCTCGCAGAGTCATAGTTGCATATCGTAGAGCCATTCGGATTTTCAATGAAACTCAGGCGGATGATATAGGCGCATATATCGAATGGCTTTCCATATTCACTTATTGGGCTGTTATCTTCGGTGTCGGATGCGGATTGCTGACATTTCTGCCAGACAAATATGTTTTTATCTGGATTTTGTCGTCAATACCGTTCTACAGCTATCTTTTCTACAGCTATCAGAACTACCTGCTGTTCTATGAACAGGTGGAAAATGCTTTTGAGCAAGATATACAATCTGAAGAAGAACTTCTGACAAATTCGGGAACTGAACCCGAAATGGTTTCAGAAGAGGAAATTCCAGTGTCCTATACAGGAATTATAGAGAAGGTGGACAACTGGATAAAGACAGACGGCTATGTCCAGCAGGGACTTACCATAAAAGAACTGTCCGAAATACTTCATACGAACCGTACCTATCTTTCCGCTTATATCAAGACTACGTATAAAATGACATTCCGCGAATGGATAACCGGTCTCCGGTTGGAGTATGCGAAAAACATACTGAAGGAACATCCGGAAATCAATATACAGAAGCTGGCTGAGTCTTCCGGTTTTCTTTCCCGCAGTAACTTTATCAAATTATTTTCCGAGAAGGAAGGATGTACGCCTGCCAAATGGAAAAAAGCAAATCGGGAATAATTTGTATACTAAAAAACATTGAAAGAGGTCTCAGAAACCCATTTTCAAAAAGTGCTCAAACGACAAAAAAAGTGCTAATTCGACAAAAAGGTGCTCTAACGACAATTTGAAAAGTGCTCAAACGACTATTTTTCATAAAACGCTGTATTTCAACAGAAAAAGTTTTTGTAATATTTTGGGCGCTGAATGGCATTTATTACCTTTGGAGAAGACAAAGATAATAAATTCAAGTTTATATGAGCAGAAAAATCACTTTTCTTACCCTGTTTCTGTGGCTGATGACGGTAACTTTTCCTGTCATTGCGCAGCAGAAAACAGAAACGACCTACACCTTCCGCTTCGTACCGAAGAAGGACATGTTCTACGTTCCTTGGAATGGCAATGACACGGAACTTGCCCGCTTGTTGGAATGTATCGAAAACAACAAAACCACAATTCTTGACGGCAAGCTGCCGCTATTGGTTGACGGCTACTGTAATTCACTGGGCAGTGAAGCCGAGAACCTTGCCACGGCGAAGATCCGTGCCAATCGAGTAAAATCCGAACTAATTACACGCGCGAAAATCAAGGAAGAAAACTTCATTACCCACAATCATGCGACAGGGGGTGATTTTGTAATCGTGTGCCTAACGGTACCCACAAAGGAAACGGCCGCGATGGATGCGGAAGCAGAAGCACGACGCAAGGCGGAAGCCGAACGTCTGGTAGCCGAGAAGCGTGCCGAGCAGGAACGGCTTGCCGAAGAGCAGCGTAAAGCGGAAGAAGCCCGACTTGCCGCTGAAAAGGCAGAAGCCGAGAAAACCGCTCAACAAAATACACTTGCCGACACGCCGTCGGAAACCAAAATCACAACTGATTATCATCTCTCCCTGCGTGCCAACCTGCTGCGCTGGGCTACCTTGACACCAGATTTAGGACTTGAATGGCGCATCTGCCCATCGTGGGGCATTGCCGTAAACGGCTCGTGGACTTCTTGGAGCTGGAGTGGCAAAGACCGCCGCTATGCACTCTGGGAAGTGGCTCCGGAAGTACGTTACTATATGGGTGAGAAGAAAGCCTGGTATCTGGGTGCGATGTTCAAGACCGGACAGTTCAACTACAAGCTTTCTGAAACAGGCAAGCAGGGCGACCTGATGGGTGGCGGCATCACCGCCGGCTATCAGCTGCGGCTGAACAAGGTACTGGCTCTTGATTTCAACCTCGGTTTGGGCTACCTGAATGCCGATTTCGAAAAATATGAAGTCATCGACGATGTACGTGTACGCCGCGGCAACGAGACAAAAGATTGGTGTGGTCCCATCAATGCCGGTGTGACATTGGTATGGAAGTTATTCTAACACGGAGGAATAGAATATGAAAGCAAGACAATATATAAATATGATGGGAATGGCAGCCGCCGTGCTGCTCTCTTCCTGCGTGAAGGACACGCTTTATGACACGCCGCATCCCGACTACGGAAAGATTGCGGTGACAGCCGACTGGTCGGCCCGCGGTGAGGGTATCGACATACCTGCCACATGGACGCTCACCATGGGCAACTATACGGGTACGGAGACTTCCGCCACCCATGCCCCCGACCATCTGTTTGCTCCAGGCAGCTACGCCCTTGCGGTGTGGAACCCAGCTGAAGGAATCACGGTGAACGGCACCACAGCCACCATTGCCGCAGCCACGGGAAACCGGGCAGGCACGGATGCCTTCGTGAACAATGCCCCGGGATGGTTCTTCACCTATACGGAACAGATGAGCATCGAGAAAGACAAGGACTATCCGCTGACCGCCGCAATGAAGCAGCAGGTACGCGAACTGACGCTTGTCGTCGAACCGACGGGTGATGCCGCCGGACGCATCACGGAGATTGTTGCCCATCTGACGGGTGCAGCCGGAGCACTCGATTTCGCTACCGATACCTACGGAGCCGCTTCAAACGTCGTGCTGCCCTTCACCAAGATAACCGAAGGTGACGATGCCGGCAAGTGGAAAGCCACGGTGCGGTTGCTGGGTGTGACTGGCACGGAACAACTGCTGACGGCTGAAATCCGCTATGCGGACGGCAACCCGAGCTCCACCACGCTGAAAAGCGACCTCACAGAAGCTCTCAAGGAGTTCAACACCAGAAAGGGCAAATCGCTGACCCTCGGCGGAACGCTGGTTGAGACTCCCGAAGGCATGGAAGTGGACGGAGTCGAAATCAACGGCTGGGAAGAAGTGAAAGGTGATGATGTAAATGCCGATTTGTAAATAATTAGCAAACCGAACGCAGAAGCAAAGCTTGCTTTGATTTTGCTAAGGTGCAGCAATTATTGAAATGGAATTTAACTAATATAATAACAGAATATAATGAAGACAAGATTTTTTACACTTGCAGCGCTCGCCCTCGCACTGGTAGCCTGCAACAACGACAACGAGAACCTGAACGGTGACCCCGTGGCCGCCCAGTTTACCGCAAACATCGCCCCCGCCACCCGCGCCAGCGGAACCACCTGGACTGCCGGCGACCGTATCGGCATCACCGACATCGGCAACGATTCCCAGTACGGCAACGTGCCTTTCATCCTGAAAAACGGGAAATTTGAGGCAGAAGGAAAGGTCATCTATATCGAAGATACAAAGCCCCATACTTTCCGCGCCTACTATCCGTACAACGCGGCGGGAGGCATCCTCACAGCCACGACCGATGCCACGGCGCAGCAAAACCAGCCTGCCATCGACTTCCTCTTTGCTTCAGGAGCCACGGGAGACAAAAACAACCCGGTAGTAAGCTTCACCGACAAAACCGCCAAAGGCGGTGAAGACAACTCCTTCCACCACCGCATGAGCCAGATAACCCTTACCTTCGAGGCGGGCGACGGCGTGAATTTCAGCGTGGTCAAGCCTGAACGTTACACGCTGGACGGATTGTTACTCACCGGTACGTTCAACACGGCCGACGGTATTGCCACCGCAGACAACGGACTACAGACCGGAGAACTGACCATGAATCTGGCAGACGGCAATCTCACGTCATCGATCATCCTCTTCCCGCAGACAGTTGCATCCCTGCCGTTGGTTGTGAATTACAAAGGTCAGGAATATCATGCCACACTCACCATGCCCGATGGCGCACTGCTGGCGGGCAACAACTATACCTATACCGTCAAGGTACGCAACAAAGTCCTTGAAGTCAGCGAAGCCACCATTGCAAAGTGGAACGATATAGACGGTGGAGATGTGGGTGCTGACCTGTAGGATGTTAATAATTAATCGATTAGAATGAAGAATTATGAGACATAGATTATTTATCCCCGCAGCCACCGCACTGCTGTTCGCCCTCGCCGCCTGCACGCAGGACGAACTTGCTGGCGATAACCGTCTGCCCGAAGGTGAATACCCCGTCGTCATCCGTGCCACCGGATTGTCCGTAGAAGCAACGCCGCTGGCAGCCCCTTCCACCCGTGCCTCTGTGGACGGCGACTGGCAGGGCGTCACTTCCGTGGCACTCAAGATGGGCGATGCGGTAAAGGAATACACCGTAACGGCTTCTACCGATTTCAAGAGTGCCACGCTTTCACGCGAGAACGACCCGTACTACTGGACCAGCCGCGACCCGATTACCGTATCGGCATGGTGGCCCTTCGACAATGCCGACATCACACAGATGCCTGCCGTGAAGGTGGCAGAAGACCAAAGCAAACTGGCTGACTTCCAGAACAGCGACTTCATCTCTGCTGAGAACCGGAAGGTGGAATTTAACAACCCGACTCTTGAATTTACCCACCGCACGGCACGCGTGACAATCGAACTGAAGCCCGGCACGGGATTCACGAGCGTCGCCGGTGCCACGGTGAGCCTCGTGAGCCTGTCAGCCGATAACGGCAACCCGACTGCCATCAAGACCTACAACGCAAGCGGCAACACCTACGAGGCACTGACCGCCCCGCAGACCGTTGCGGCAGGCAAGCCGTTCGTCAAGGTGGAACTCGGCGGCGGCACCTTCTACTTCCGTCCGCAGAACAACGTCGTATTAGAAGCGGGCAGCCGCTATAAATATACCGTTAAGGTGAACACCACCGGCCTGACGTTAGAGGGTTGCACCATCGGCAGCTGGGCTGACGGCGGCGGCGAGAGCGGCGAGGCTGAGGATTTGGGCTATTCTATACAGAACGACGGCAGTTACATGGTCTATAACGCTGACGGCCTGCTGGCATGGAACAAAGCCGCACAAAAGGACGAATCGATAAATTGCACCCTCACCGCCGACATCGATCTGACGGGTAAGGATTGGATACAGATAGGCACATGGCCAGGTTACTCTGGCGTCTTTAATGGGCAGGGACACCGCATTACGGGATTAAACTTTTCAGCAGCGACTACTGAACTTTTTGGGTTATTAAATTTACGTGGTGTGATAAAGAACCTACAACTCATAGATGTGAATCTATATGGCAATAATGGATCAGCAGCTGGAATAGTGGATCAAAATAATGGTCAAATCATTGCCTGCTCTGTGACGGGAAAAATTTCTGCATATGGTAGAACTTGTGGTATAGCCGATTTAAATTATGGCAGTATCACAGCTTGTTGGTTTGACGGCACATTGAAAGATTATGAATCTGGAGCTATAGTGCGTTTCAACTACAATACTATAACTTCCTGTTATTGGGGAGGCAATGCCGAGCAAGGAGAATTCCGTAATTTTGGAGGAACGGTAGATGCCACGAAGGTGGACGGCGCGACCGTGAAATGGCAGACAGCCGTTGACGGCATGAACACCGCCCTCACCGACAATGACTACCAGTGGGCACTCGGCACAGATGGTCTGCCCGTACTGCAAAAGAAACAATAACAACCCCTAAACAACACGCATCATGAAACGAACAACCATCCATATATCCGCAGCCATCGCCCTGCTGCTCGGCCTTGCCGCCTGCACGCAGGACGAAGCTGGCTTCCTACCAGAAGGGGCGGAAGGCACACCCATCGTCTTCACCGCCACGGGGCTGAATCCCGCCGCGACAGCCACCGTCGGCACCCGTGCCCCAGCGGACGGCAATTGGGAGGGTGTGCAGAGCGTGGCAGTCCTGATGGACGGCACGGTGAAGACGTACAACGTGACGCCCTCCACCGCTGACCCCACCAGCGCCACGCTGACCTCCACCGACCCGTACTACTGGACCAACCACAACGACATCACCGTCACAGCGTGGTGGCCCTACAACGCTGGCGAGACAACTCCGCCTGCGGTAAAGGTAAAAGCCAACCAAAGTGCCCAAAAAGACTTTGAGGGCAGCGACCTCATCGTAGCCGACGGACAGACGGTGACCTACGGTAGCCCCACGCTTCGCTTCACCCACCGCACAGCGCGAGTGACCATCGTTCTGACGGACTACACCGAGGGGCTGGCATCCGTGCAGCTGACGGGACTCTCCACCGAAGGCGACAACCCGGATATAATCGTCCCGTATGACAAGGGCAGCAACACCTACACCGCCATCGTTGCCCCGCAAAGTGTGGCAGCTGGCACAGCCTTCATTACGTGCACCTTCACTAACGGCAAGACCTTCGTTTATAAGATGAAGAATGCTACCGACTGGCAGGCGGGCGGTGAATATACCTACACCGTCTCCCTCGCTGCGGCAAAAGACCTGGGCTATACCATAGAGAGCGACGGCAGCTACACCGTGACCTCCGCCGATGGTCTGATGAATATAGCCAAATTAGTGAACGGAGGTAAGACCGACATTAACATTACCCTCACCGCCGACATTGACCTCACAGGTAAAGACTGGACACCGATAGGCACAGACTACGACAACTCATACAAAGGCACCTTCGACGGTGGCGGCCATACCATTACGGGGCTGACCTTTACGACAAATGACGAATATGCGGGTCTGTTCGGCTGGCTCAATAGAGCTGGTACGGTGAAGAACGTGGTGATGGAGGGCGTACAGATAACAAGCAATCAAATATATGGCGGCAGTATTGGCGGCGTGGTAGGATCTGGCTGGGGCACCATTGAAAACTGCTCGGTGTCGGGCAGCGTCAGCGGCACGGTGTATGTCGGCGGTGTGGTGGGTGTTCAAATAGGCGGTTCCATCACCGGATGCAGCTCCTCTGCCACAGTGAAGGGAACGGTCGATGTCGGCGGCGTGGCAGGTCAGACGAATTCGAGTGCCACCCTGACCGCTTGCTATGCCACAGGCAACGTGATCATAGAAATGGCCCCCAAAAAGAATATCGCTGGCGGCGGTCTGGTGGGAATGAACGCAGGAAGCAGCCTCCTTGCCTGCTATGCCACGGGCAACGTAACCAGTACGGGTAGTAGCACTGGCTATGTACATATCGGCGGTTTTTTGGGAAATAACTACGCCAACGTGATGACCGCCTGCTATTGGAAGAACAATCATGAACAAGGTATCGGCTACAATAAGAAAAGCACCGAAGCCACGAAGGTGGACGACACTGGCGTTACCTGGAAGAAAGCCGTTGATGCCATGAACACCGCCTTGCAGAACGCAGGCTCAGAGTGGCGTTACGAACTTAAAGGAGCATTGCCTACCTTGAGGAAGCAGTAAGCCGTTGCGGACGGAACTTTTCCGCCCGCAACGAACATTAACCGAAGTATAACCCCAATAAAAAAGGAGGACGTGATGGAACACACGGAGAATCCACCATATAGGTTTTGGCATCAAGGCATTGTTAATAATAATATAGACTCCAGTGTAAATATGGAAGCTGTAAGCCGGACATTGCCAAGATTGGTGCTCATTAAAGGCAACAAATCAAGTAATTAAATTAAAAACATGGGACTTTTTCACAGAGACAAGAAAAATAATGACGATGAGCCGGACAGTGTTCAAACCAATTCATTCTCTGATATTATGAATGGTTTGCAATACGCCGTAAACTGTGCACAAGATACATTGCAGAATCATCAGATACAAAATCTGACCAGACTTTTTGAAGGAACAAATGCAAATAACGCAAATACGTTCCAATCGAAAAAAATCATGGTTGGAGACAAGACTATTGATATTCCACTTATAGCTTTGATATCCCATCATTATCTTGCGATGGATAATGTGCAGATAAAGTTCAAGGCGAAGGTCGGAAGCGTGGAATCACAGATTCCGGAAAACAACTTATTGTTATCCAGCCCACAAAGAGCCAATCTCCAGATGCAGATGAGCAACATAAAACCGGATGCGGATGATGTCATGGAGGTTTGCGTCAATTTTAAGGTTCAGGAGACTCCGGAGAGCATTTCCCGAATTATTGACGATTTTGTAAAAAATATCTAACAATTTTAAAATTCAAATGTTATGGCAGAAGAAATAAAGAACCAAGGGCAACAAGAAAATGCGGAAAACTTGAATGAAAATGTAAGCGGACAGGCGAAAGAAATTATCTCCGCTGCATTGGAAGAGACTCAAAACAGAGAAACTTCTCCAGTTCTTAAAGCAGATTCAAACGTGACTGACAAATTCAAGGGGCTTCCCATGCGGGAACTTATTGCAGCTCCACTTATTGCAGCAGCCGAAGCACAACAGGAATTGGCAGCGACAGCATGGAATTTCTACCAGCAAATTGCATTTGATGGTAAAAGCGGCAATAAAGCGCGTATATTGGAATTCGATGTCGAAAGACCGATACAGCAGGATGGAAAAATGACAACAATGTCACAAAGTGTCAAGGCTCCGTTTATAGGATTGGTGCCTATTCCTTCCCTGCTCATAGATCGCGTGGATGTCGATTTCCAGATGGAGGTTACCGATACATCAAACGTAAAAAGCACTACCAACGCAGAAGTAGAGGCAAAAGCTTCTGCAAAACATTGGTTTATAAATGCGGAAATCAGCGGCAAAGTCACGACCGCCCGCGAGAACACCCGCATGACCAACCAAACGGCAAAATACCAGATACATGTGACAGCCAGTCAGCAGCCGCAGACCGAAGGTCTGTCTAAACTGATGGATATAATGGCATCATGTATCGAGCCTATAACAAACGAAAGTAACAGTAAGTAAATATATGAATTTGATTCAAGCATTAAGATTGCCAAACAGTCGAGCAGTAATGACAAATATTGCACGGTTTCATTATCAAAATATTTATAATGTAGGTTTGACCCCTCCGATTGCCACGCAAAGTAATTTGACATTTCAAATAAAAGGATATACCCGTAACTATCGTTTTCTTAGATTAGACTATGCCTGTGTCATATATATTGCGGATGGAATAGCAGTCGTTGCTTCAAATGGCATAGATACTTTAAGTTCAGGTTTTTCGGGGTGTTATATGGCCAGTTTTAGGCACAATGGCATTAGGTATGTTGCTCATATTCCAACGCCTAACAATAGTATTAAAACATCATGGAATCGGGCGGTTAAAAATCAAATAATAGATAATGTTGTTCTTTTTAAACCTACTGAAGGATTGGCGAGAATCCCAGGAACCATTGGTATTTGGGGAATTATAACATTTAACGATAGATGTTATCGGCTTGATGTAAATGAAAACGCTCCTCCAAGTCAAGCCATACGTGGCCAAAGAATTTTTAACTCAATCCCGAGAAATCCCATACTAACAGAAATTCCACCTATCGCCGGTGGTCAGATGCCTTAATAATTATAACAATTGTAAATAAGGGAAGAATGGTTGTTTCATTGAGGAGTAGAATTCTATTCTGATATATAATTCTGGTGGCGGTCATCGGTAGCATGGCCGCCATTCTCATCCATGAACCTGCGAAGTTCCACGACCTATATGCGTATGTTGAATAACGGTATTTACACAAACAGCAAATGAGCGAACAATTCGTTACCACTACCAAGCATTTCCGCAAGCTGCTTGCCGCAGGCTATCTGTTGATAGTTCTGCTGGTGGGCGGCATCATCTGCACGTGGCTCGGAGAATGGCGCGACTTGGAGTTGCTGGAACGGGAGAACCGTGAAATCAACCGCTTCCGCAAGGAAACACACGATGCGTATGTGGGTGTGGTGGAATTGTCACTTTTGGGCGAGTCGGTGCTGGAATGGGACGATAAGGATGTGGCGGCATACCGGCGGCAACGGATGGCGGTGGATAGTATGCTTTGCCGCTTCAAGAGCCATTACGAATCGGTGCGCATAGACAGCGTGCGCCACTTGCTGGAGGACAAGGAAAAGCGGCTGTGCGCCATCATGGAAGCTCTGGAACAACAGGCGGACATCAACCGCCGGATAGCCAAGCAGGTGCCGGTGATAGTGCAAACGAGCAGGCAGGAAGAGCCGAAGAAACAGAGGAGGAAAGGTTTTCTCGGGTTGTTCGGCAAGAAACAGGAAGCACCTCCGACGACGACCACCACGATGCTCTACACACTGAACCGTGATATGATAGCGCAACAACGTGCCCAGAGCCATCGTCTGTCGGAATATGCCGACAGCCTTGCCAGCCGCAATGCGGAACTGAACCGCCAACTGCAAACCCTTATCCAGCAGATGGACCACAAGGTGCAGGCTGACTTGCAGGAACGTGAGGCGGAAATATCCGCTATGCGTGAAAAGTCGTTCTTGCAGGTAGGTATCATAACGGGTGTCATGCTGCTGTTGCTCATTATTTCATACATCATCATTCACCGCTATGCCACCCGCATCAAGCAGTACAAACGTAAGACAACAGATTTAATCGGGCAACTGCAAAAGTCCGTAAAACAAAACGAATCGTTGATAGCCTCACGCAAGAAAGCGATGCACACCATCACCCACGAGCTACGCACACCACTGACTGCCATACATGGATATGCGGAACTGATGCAGGACAACGAAGAAGAAAAGATAAGCGGTTATGCGGACAATATCCTGCAAGCCTCCAAGAGAATGACCGACATGCTCAACTCCCTGCTTGACTTCTTCCGCTTGGACAGCGGCAAGGAACAGGCGAATGTCCGTCCGTTTCGTTTGGAAAACATCGCGGAGCTGTTGCAAACGGAGTTTACGCAACAAGCAGAAGCAAAAGATCTTAAACTTACCATCGAGTGCCCGGAGGGTATTATCCTGAATGGCGACAAGGAGCGCATCATACAGATATGCGACAACCTGCTGGGCAATGCCGTCAAGTTCACGAATGCCGGAAGCGTTTCACTTGTCATAAGCTATGACGGCAATAGGCTGACCCTTGTAGTAGAGGACACCGGAACCGGCATGAGTGCGGAAGAACAACAGCGAGTGTTCGGAGCGTTCGAGCGGCTTTCCAACGCCGCCACGCAAGACGGTTTCGGATTGGGGTTAAGCATTGTGAAACAGATAGTCGGGATGCTTGGCGGCACTATACGCTTGGAAAGCGAAAAAGGAGAAGGCAGTCGTTTTACTGTGGAGTTGCCAATGAACACTGCCGATATTGGTATTGAAGAACAGACAGCCGCAGAAAGTCTGGCTCATATAGAAAGACCTTATTCTGTCATCGTATTGGACGACAATCCGATGGTATTATCCATGACAAAGGAAATGTATGCTGGTATAGGTGTGCATTGCGACACGTTCACCACTATTGGCGATGCAATGGAAGCCATGCGGCAGCACACATACGACCTCATGATAACCGATATGAAGATGCCGGAGATTAACGGCTATGAGGTGTTGGAGTTGTTACGCTCGTCAAGTGTCAGCAACTCGAAAGAGATTCCCATTGTCGTGGCGACCGCCTCCGGCAGTTGCAGCGAAGAGGAGCTGTTGGAAAATGGATTTACCGCCTGCCTGTTCAAGCCATTTTCCATTTCCGAACTGGTTGCTGTATCAGACAAATGCCTTTTGACAAGTACGGACAAGGATGAACTTCCCGACTTGTCCTCTCTGCTTGCATATGGTGACAAACGGGCGATGCTCGACCGTTTGATAACCGAAACAGAAAAGGATATGCAGGCTGTCCGGGAAATCATGGAGAGGAATGACCGCAAGGCGTTGGACGAATGGATACACCGTCAGCGAAGTTCATGGGCTGTTATCCGTGCTGACAAACCCTTGTGGAACCTGTATGAACTGCTGCATCAAGAATCTGAATGTTCCGAAATGGAATTGCGGAAATGCGTGGATGCCATGCTTCGTATGGGAACAGTTATCATAGAACTTGCGCAAAAGGAAAGGAGGTCGTCGGATGAAAGTATTTGTGATTGAGGACAACCCCGTCTATAACGATTATGTCTGCAACCTGCTGAAGAAAGACAGCTTCGATACTATGTCGGCATATAATCTTGCCACTGCCAAGAAACTATTGGCAAAGTCAGAGGTGGATGATATTGTCGTTGCCGACCTACGCCTCCCCGACGGTGAAAGCATAGAGTTGTTACGGTGGATGCGTGCCAACGACAAACAGCAGGTGTTTATCGTTATGACCAATTACGGGGAGGTGCATACGGCAGTGGAAAGTATGAAGCTCGGCTCAAAGGATTACATACAGAAACAGTTGTTGGAGGATAAACTGATACCGCTTATCCGCACCCTGCAAAAAGAACATGAAAAGCGACTACAATGGAACATTCCGATATTCGTCCGGCAGGGCGAAGCCTATCAGAAAATCAAGAAACGTGTGCGCCTTGTAGCCACCACCCGGATGAGCGTGCTGATACTGGGCGAGAACGGTACGGGCAAGGAACATATCGCACAACATATACACCAACAAAGCAAACTTGCCGATAAACCTTTTGTGGCAGTGGACTGCGGAGCCTTGTCCCCGTCATTGATACAATCCGCCTTCTTCGGACACGTCAAGGGTGCGTTTACGGGTGCCGAAGCAAACAAGACGGGGTATTTTCTGGAAGCGGATGGCGGCACGCTGTTCCTTGACGAAGTGGGCAACCTAACAATGGAGATGCAACAGATGCTGCTCCGCGCCATACAGGAACGCCGTTACCGTCCCGTCGGTGCAAAGGAGGACAAAACAGCCAACGTGAGGATAGTGGCTGCAACCAACGAGGATTTGCAGAAAGCCGTAACGGAAAAGCGGTTCCGGCAGGATTTGCTCTATCGCTTGCAGGAGTATGTGATAACCATGCCGCCCTTGCGCGACTGCCCGGAAGACATCATGCCATTGGCCGAGTTCTTCCGTGAAATGGCAAACCGTGAGTTGGAACGTGAAGTAAAAGGGTTTGCCGCATCTGCCCGTAATGCCCTGCTCGCCCATGCGTGGCCGGGCAACGTGCGCGAGTTGAAACAGAAGATACAGACGGCAGTCCTGCAATCAGAAGGCGATATGATAACCGAAGCCGATTTGGAACTTGACAATGAACCGTCCGCTACTTCCGCTTGTTTTACATTGAAGAGCGGGGATGAAGAAAGAGGACGTATCCTGCGTGCTTTGAAACAAGCAGCCGGTAACAAGAAAATGGCTGCAAAGATACTGGGTATCGGCAGGACAACGCTGTATAATAAATTGGTAGAGTATGGATTGAATGAAGAAAACTGACCGGAGTATGGCTGTAAATGGCAATAATTGATTAACTTTGCAATTGTATTTCAGAAAATAGCAGGCGATCGGGTAACTTTTCGCCGATGATATAGACATAAGACCGCAAGGCGTTTCGAGCGAAAATCTGGTAAATTGAAACTACGGAGACGATTGCGTGATGCTTATGCTATGCCTACGCATAGCGTGCATTCACGTACTCTCCGTAAAAGGCTTTACCAGAGCCGTCGCTCGAAAGTAGTGTGATTTGCACGCTACTTTTTTGTCCTTGCCCAACGAAAGGAAACGATAATGGGTAAAGTACAGATTCTTGCCGTCCTCACGATGGACGGTTGTCAAAGCTCCGAGTTATGTTGCAAAGCGTATAAGGAACTGCGCCTTGAAGATTGCGGCATCAATAAGATAAGGGAAAACGCCCTTTATCATATCACACCGGATTATTCCATATCTATGCTTGACGAATGGCGGAAATCCACAACAGACATCTGCTATCTGGCAGAAGTCACTCCTGAAAAGGCGGACTACATCAACGGGCTGCTGCGTATGCGTGTGGTGGATGAAATCATACTTTACACGATTCCTTTCATTGCCGGAACGGTAATATGGATGTTCTTTGACCAGAAACCTGCTCCATCCAGTTCTGCGCTTTCATAATAGCTGCGGTCAATGCTGGACAGT
>OLPF01002017.1_pt1 | contig 14629 bp, 12 predicted proteins | sample 1673121 | NCBI WGS metagenome assembly OLPF01 (sample SAMEA3136756, study PRJEB25190) | human gut metagenome
ATTATTTGAAGTTAATGTAAACGACCATGTAGAGAAGAAAAATGGGTTATCTTACTTGTCTTGGCCGTATGCGTGGGCTGAAGTAAAAAAACGTTTTCCAGAAGCAAATTACAAAGTGTATGAAACGGAAACAGGTTGTATTTACTTTACCGATGGCAGAACATGTTGGGTGAAGACTGGCGTTGAAATTGCTGGTCTTGAACACATCGAATATTTGCCGATAATGGACTATAAAAACAAGTCAATTAATCTTGAAAATGTCACAAGTTTTGATGCAAATAAAACGATTCAACGGAGTTTAACAAAGGCTTTAGCACGCCATGGGTTGGGGCTTTATCTATACTCTGGTGAGGACTTGCCGGAAATTGAGACTGAAAAAATTAGCATCAAAGATGCAAAAATTCTTCAGAACGTGGTGAAAAACTTTAACGAACCTGATAAACTGTATGTTACGCTTTTAAGAAGATATAACGTAAGCAGTTTTAGAGAATTGACGGTTAAGCAGCGAGTTGAAATTTTAGAAAGACTGAATGAATTATCGAAAAAGAAGGAGGAACAAAATGGAAATAAAATTCACAGTACCGGGGCCACCAAAGGGCAAACAAAGGCCGCGAGTATATAGGGTTAATGGACGAAGTGAGACTTATACGCCAAGGCAGACAATAGAATATGAAAATCTTATAAGGGCAAGTTATACAGCTATTTCTAAAGCAAAATTCGAGAGGAATTTACCGTTGGAAATCAGTATACTTGCCCTTTTCCCTATTCCGAAATATGCCAGCAAGAAAACAAAAGAATTAATGATAAATGGCTATATTTTTCCAACGAAAAAACCGGACGGGGATAATATCATCAAAGCTATCTTGGATGCGTTAAATGGTGTTGCTTATCGAGATGATTCGCAGATTTGTAGGGTTTATTTTGATTCGCAGTGCTGCGCTGCCGGTGGCAGAAGAAGCAGCACTGACGAATAGGAAGAAATAACGAGCAATGCGAAGCGCTCCAAGCGAGCAGTGCGACTATATTTCTGACCGGGCAAAAATGTACGCCGAAAATGCAGAAACAAAAGTTTTAATAAAAAATTATGAGGTGGGTTAAATTATGAAAACAACAAAAATTTATAATAACGAAAAAGAGGTTTACAGCGGTAATTGCTATGTTAATACGGTAATTTTCAGAGGTAGAATTTACGATGAATTAAAAAAAGTTGGTAAAGATGGAATAAAATTTTCACTGCAATTAAGCAATGGAAAAGACTCGAAAACGGGTGAATGGAACAAACCAACATTTGCTGATTGTACTGCGTTTGGAGAGATTGCAAAGTGTATTTTAAAAGAATACAAGGCAAAAGATGAGATTTGGCTTATTGCAAAGTATTACTCAAGACAGCAAGATGGCAAATATTATAAGGGCTTCATTGTTCGCGAAATTATCACGGAACAAGAAATACAACAGGCCGGAGAAACTGTATTTGACAACGATTTGCCGTTTTAGGAGGGAGTTTTATGATACTAAATGTTAAAAATTCATATTATGCTGTGATTCCAGCAACGGTGAGATATGATAACGATGTCGTTCCAAGTGCTAAGCTTCTTTATTGCGAAATAACGGCACTCTGTAATGAAAAAGGGTATTGTTGGGCAACGAATGATTATTTTGGTCGACTTTATTCAGTTAGCAAACGGACAATTTCCACTTGGATTAAATCGCTTTGTGACGCTGGATATATTTCAACAGAATTTATTTTAGACAATGAGAGTCAAAAAGTTAAAGTGAGGTGCCTGAAGGTGGTGGAAAAAAATTTCGTAGCCCTCACGAAAGAAACTTCTGGACCCCCACGAAGTAGACTTCGCGAACCCCATGAAGAAAACTTCGCAGAGAATAATACATTGAATAATACATTTAATATATCTTCGTCGCAGATTTTTGAAAAATCCAAAATCAACGACGAGAGGGTTAAAAAAAAGAAAGTTTTTGAAGCTGACAGTGAGGCATATTTGCTGGCGAAATTCTTGGAGAAATGTATCACAGAAAATAATCCAAAATTTCCGCAGAATGAAAGACAACGCCAGCGATGGGCGAAAGACTTTGACCTAATGCTTCGCATAGACAGGATTGATGCAGATGATATAGCTGCGGCAATAGAGTGGAGTCAGGATGATAATTTTTGGCGCAGCAACATTTTGTCTGGCAAGAAACTGAGAGAGAAGTACCAGCAATTAGCAATGAAAATGAACAGCAGGAAGTGAGTAGCATGAAGATACAAGATGAAGTAGCCAAAAGCGCCGAGATGTGCGTTATCGGCGCAATGTTAATCGATGAGAAAGCTCTGGCAAATGTCATTCAGACATTAAAGCCAGAGCATTTCTATTTTGATGAACTGAAAGCTACGTATCAAGCCATTTTAGAGCTATCTAGCGAAGGAAAAAGTATAGATTTTGTATCCGTTTTGAAAAAGCTTGTTGCAGATGGTTTTTATGATGAAAAACAAACCAAACAGATGCTTTTTGAATGTGCAGATTTAGTTCCATCTGTTAGCCAAGTGGAGAGTTATGCAAAGACCGTGGTTGATAGCTTTAAAGCTAGAAGGTTACAAGAAATCGGCGCTCGATTGACCTTTGACGGCGTATTTGCAGAGAATGTGAATGAGGTTGCTGATGGGGTTATGAGCGATCTCTACGAGGTGGTTTCAGAACAACACAAAAAGAGCTTAAAAACTGTAGGAGACATCGGAACTCAGGTTTTTGAGGCTTACAGCAGCAATGGACAAGATTTAGAAAATCGCTCACATACAGGCTTTTCGCGGCTAAATGAAATTTTGAAAGGTATGTCAGCTGGAAATTTGATAATTCTAGCGGCAAGGCCAAAACTTGGAAAAACAGCTTTTGCTCTATCAATTGCTGAGAATGTGGCGAAATCTGGCAAAACGGTCGCTTTTTATTCGTTGGAGATGGAAAGCTCAGAAATTTATGAGCGACTGCTTTCTAAGAGAGCTCAAGTACCCATGAATACGCTAATTGATCGGCGTTTTAGAGATAAACGTAGGCCACAGAAAGTCCGCGCTGAGGAAGTTAATAAAATTGCAGAGGCTATAGATGAAATTTACGCACTGCCGATAAAAATTAACGATAACCCTGGCTGTGCAGTCAATGACATTCGCTTGGAGTCCCGGTGTGTGGCCGCACAAGCCAATTTGCGTACAAAATCTTGCCAAGAAAGAAACTTTGATTCACGCGATGTAGAACCGCCGCTGGGTTTGATTGTGATTGATTATTTACAGCTAATGCGAAGCAGTAAAAAGTTTGAAAGTAGAAATTTGGAAGTTGGCGCTATTTGCCGGGAACTTAAGTGTTTAGCTTCAGAACTGGGTGTGCCGATTTTATGCTTGTCGCAGTTAAATCGCACAAGTGATGAAAGTATGAGACCAAGTCCATCAGAGCTTCGAGATAGCGGTTCTATCGAACAGGACGCAAACAAGGTCATTTTGATGTGGTGCATTGAAAAAAATTTGAATGAGCGAGGTTTTGTAGAAAGCAAAACAATTGGCGTTGATGTAGCCTTGAATCGGCGTGGCACGACTGGTGTCACGCTTTTTAACTTCAACGGAAATTATATGCAGTTTATAGAACTTGACCGTAAGTACGAAGAATCAAAACCGAAGAAGATTTGGAGGTAAATGCCATGGACGTTAAGTTAGTAAAAGCATTTTTGGGAAAGACAGTCTATTACGACACGGGCCAAATGAATTTTGAAGGCTGCAGGCGCGGTGGCCGCGCAGCCAAGACGCGAACAATCCTTTAAGCGCAGGCAAAAGGGTTATTTTCTTGCGTTTTTTTGTGTGCGAATTGGATGCAACGTCACGTTGCTCAAGCGGAATTGACCGACCCAACCTGCAAAAAATCGGTATATATCGTTCCACTTGAAAAAGTCATGAGAGCAAATGAAACTTAGAGGAAATAATCGAAAAGTACAATTAAAAAATTAATTTTTGGAGGACGTAATGATGAACAATTTAATAAAAATAAACTTCGAAAACAATAGACCAACAGTTTTAGGGAGAGATTTACATGAAGCATTGCAAGTAGAAACGAGGTACAATGACTGGTTCAAAAGGATGCGAGAGTACGGTTTTAGTGAAGGAATAGACTTTTACTCAATTTTGAGTAAAACCTCCGAAGGCGGCAGACCAAGTACTGACCATCAATTGACAATTCAGATGGCAAAAGAATTATGTATGCTTCAGCGAACGGAAATAGGCAAACAGTGTAGACAATATTTTATTTCGATTGAAGAAAAATGGAATTCTCCAGAGGCAACTATGTCACGAGCATTACAGTTTGCGCAAGCACAGCTTGAGGGAATTAGAAAGCAAAACAAATGCCTTGAAAACACAATTGCCATCCAAACGCAGCAAATCTCAGAGATGATGCCAAAGGCTAGTTATTACGACGTTGTGCTAAACTGTAAGGATTTAGTATCTATGTCAGTAATCGCAAAAGACTATGGCTGGAGCGCGTCAAGGATGAATAAGTATTTGCACGAAAAGGGCGTTCAATTTCGGCAAGGTGATATTTGGCTCCTGTATCAAAAATATGCAGAAAAAGGATATACAAGCACAAAAACGCACACTTATCTCGATAATGGCGGCCAGCATACAAAGGTTCATACGTACTGGTCGCAAAAAGGAAGGCTATTCATTTACGATTTATTGAAAAAAGATGGAATATTGCCGCAAGTTGAGAGAGGTGGAGAAATTTTATGACAAAGAAAGACCGACGTGGCGCCGGAGCCGAGTTCGCGCTTAGACATACAGAAAAATTAAACGATTTCAACCACGCAATGAGTTTACATGAATTAAAAAATTTATATTACCTGAAAAAAGAAATAAAAGAGCAACAGCGAAGAATTGCTGAGTTAGAAACCCTAGCAATTAATTGTTCAACAAAAATTACCGGATTACCAACAGGAACTGGTATCTCGGACAAAATTGGAAACTATGCGGCGCAAATAGCTGATTTAAAAGCATTATTAGACTTAAATTTGAAGAAATGCTTTTTACGAGCTGAATCGGATAAACAGCTATATTGAGGGCGTGGAGGAGCCACTGATAAAACAGATTATGATTTACCGATTTGAGTGTCACATGAGTTGGTTGCAGATTGAGAGGGCTATTGGAGGAAAAAATCGAGCAGAAAGCCTTCGTAAAAAACTTTACAGATATTTGAATAAAAAATAAAGTTGTCCCGATTTGTCCCGGTATAGTGTGATAAAATGGTATTGTTGAAATTTTTTTCATAACCTTTCTCCTAATAATTTGAAGCCCTGGCTAACTCTTTCGCGTGCGAAGTTTTCATTTGTTTTTAATGAGCTTAGAACGCGATTTTGCGTGTCGAGGTTCTCGACGAGCGTCTGGACACAGGCGCTCTGCTTTTATTTAAAACGGAGGCGATGTCCAATTAAGCCAGCGTGACGCTGGATCCAATTCGCGCATGTTAAAACGTGAAAAAATAGAAAAGTGCCCGCGACAAATGAGATGACGCATACGACGAAAGCCATTATGTTTTCAAGTTGTATTTACTGCGGACGAATTCATGGTGAAGGATGCATCTGTAAAAGGAAACCAATTAAGAAAAAGAAAATTGATGATGCAGTAAGATTCAGAAATAGTTCAGCTTGGAACAAAAAGCGCCAACAAATTAAGAAACGAGACAGTTATTTGTGCCAGATATGTATTCGAGAAATGTATGACACGCATCGCAAATACAATTGTAATGACTTGCAGGTTCATCATGCAGTGCCGGTTAACGTGAACGAAGAACTGCGGCTTGATGATAATAATTTAATTACTCTTTGTTCTATGCACCACACGATGTGCGACCGTGGTGAGATATCGTCCGATGAAGTCAAAAAAATAATTTCTGAGCAAGAAAATAACGCAAGATAAAATCCGCGGGCAGGAAGCTTTTTTTATTTGAAAATCTGTGTTCGCGAATTGGATGCAACGTCACGTTGCCCCCAGCCTGCGGGTGAAAATGCCCGAGAATGGCTTAACACCGACAGCCCTCCTAAAATTACACCAAAGCAAATAAATATGAATTTTTTGAAAAATGGAGATGAAAATTTTTGCAAAAAGAATTAAAAGACCAAGCGAAAGAAATCTTAAAATTGGCGCAAAACTATGGTGTGGAGCAAAATCTATTTTTTGTAACCACATTTGAACGGTATCAAACCCAGCTGCAAATCTTGGACGAATGGAGGGTAACAATTGAGAAAGATGGTTTTTTTATCGACAAGACCTATGTGAAGGGTGAAACAAATCTTTACTCACACCCAACAGTGACGCAGTTTAATAGAACAACAGACAGCGCAAACAAAACGATTGTAACGCTGATGAAAATAATCACAACGCTTCGAGATCGGCAAAATGGTGGTGAGCCTGATCCTTTACTTGATCTTCTTTCAGGGCGTACCAAATGATTAAGCATAAAAGCTATGCTTACGCGGACAAAGTTGTAAAAAATGAGATTCCAGCGCCTAAGTATGTTATAAAGCAGTGCGAGGAGTTTCTAAAAATCTGTGATGGAAAAGATGAAAGATATTTTCTAGATGAGCAAAAACTGAATCAAATTGATGATGTTTTAAAATTGCTTGTAATGCCCCGAGGCCTTAAGGCCGGAAACAGCATTTATGAATGTTCGTGTGGGTATCAATGGCTTTTATATGCAGCTGCACTTTGTGTTGTTCACTGAGAAAATCCTAACCGTAGGAGATATGAGACTGTTATCTTAGAAGTCGCAAGGAAAAACTTTAAGACATTTACGATTGCAACCATTTTCGTGTTGCTTTTTTTATTGGAACCGAAATTCAGCAAATTCTACTCAGTGGCTCCAGATGGTGCTTTATCACGTGAAGTTAAGGCAGCGATTGAAGAAATCTTAAAATCGAGTCCGCTTGTCTATCAAAATAAGGGCACGCCTCGTTTTAAGGTTCTGCGCGACTATATTGAATTTATTCCAAATGAAAACCGATATACGCCGCTCAACTACAGCAATTCCAGAATGGACGGCAAACTTCCAAATGTCTTTTTGGCTGATGAAGTCGGAGCTTTGCCGAACTCTTACGCGATTGAAGCAATGCGGTCTGGGCAATTAAATATCTTGAATAAGCTCGGTTGCATAATTTCAACGAAGTATCCAACAGCAAATAATCCTTTTGAAGATGAGGTCAATGCTACATACAAAAAATGGAGGTTGAAAATTTAAAACAAAAGGAGTGTTGAAATATTGTACAATACGAAGAATTATACGAAACAAGGCGGAGAAAAAACGATTATAGGAGGACGCTGGAGGTAACTGAAGATGGCAAAGTTATAGCAGGGCTAAAATCAATGTTCATATCAGCAGAAAATCGACATGATAGTATTGTACAGAAGTTAAATGATTTAGTTTATTATTTTAATTAATTTTTAACAAAATTAAAAAATACAAGAATAATGATCTAAGAACAAATAATTGTATAAAAAATGGATTTTTCTAAAATAATTTTAAAACATTTCAGAAATGGAATGCTTATTTTTATTTCATCGAAGATGAAATTTTATGGCAGGTTAAAACACATTCGGAGGAACGAGGGGAAAAAAGCGTTATAGAGAAGCAGTTAAGCAAAAGATTTTAGTACCGATTTAAACATGACTGTAATCATAAATCAAAGACAAAAAAGTATTGTTAGCGCAATACCAAAGAAAAGCACATCGATTCGTGTGTACGGTGAGTATAGAAATGTGTTACTTTCAGACAATGAGTATGAAAAATTAAAAAAACTCTGTGGCGAATAACTGCAAAGCGTAATTGACTATTCATAAAGCTACATCAAAAGGGTTATAAGGTAAAATGCCGCGTGGTTTATCACAGCGTACAGAGAGCAAAAGATACAACAAGAGAAAATTGTAAGCATGACTGGAGGGGTATGACATGGAAGTAGAAGTTATCCAGGATATTATTAAAAGAAGTTTTGTACAAGTGCCCAAAATATTAATTTACTACAAATTATAAAACGGCGCTCATTGATATCATCAATGAGCTATACAATCAAATAAAGCCAACTGCATTTATATCAATTGTTCTCTAAATGAGCTTGTAAATTTACGTGGGATTTCAGAGAAGACAGTTAATAAAATTTCTGGCATGATAAATGGAGCCGTGATGAACAATCGGAGGAAAAGCCACCATGAAATAGAGCTGACAAGGGCTGAAGATGCTTATGAATATGCAAATATTCTTTATTTTTAAGGATTTTGAATCAATTTTTATATAACAAAACAATGCGATTAAAAATATAGTTTTAACTTTAATATACACTAGTAGTGGTTAACATGGTAGCAAATTGCTAAAAGTATGAGCGTAGTTAGAGATAGAGCGGAAAAAACTTAATAGTTTTTTATGCAAATAAAATTTAAAATAAAGAACCAGGCTTTATATTAAAGTAAAACCTGGCTCTTAAAATATACAGATGATAAAATTTTTGATAAATTAAGATTTTGCAAATAAATATAAATCTTTACCCCACTTAAACATGAATGAGGCTAAAGTTAAAGGTATCACGTTATAAAGATTTTGACCAATTATATTTAAGCTTTCATTTTTTGTGAAAACACTTGATACCTTAGCTGGAATGTTAATACCTGTCTTTTTATAAAATGCATAAGATGGTAAGTATATTGATAAAAAAGAAATTAACTGAGCTACCTTAAATAATGGATAGAACATAATATAAGATTTGACATCGTTTATAAAAGCTTTACCAAGACATTTAGCTATATTTTTTGTGATTTCCCATTTAGATGGCTTATAATACTCATCATAATCTTCTGCAAAATCCTTTTGGACTTTTTGTAAATCTGTAGATCTTTTGTCATCGGTTTTAGAATTATTTTTCAAAACAATTTCTACATTTTTATCAGAGACGACATTGTTTTCCAGAGTGGTAGGTACGTCGTTTACAACTGAATTATTTGCAAAAACTGTTAAATTTTGAGCAATAAAGATACTGCAGATTAATAAAATACTACATATTTTTTTCAATGATCTTCTCCTTATAATTAAAATAACTCTAGTTAATACCAAAGGTCTATTAAACCTCGTATTGCTGAACCATGATAATCTTCTATTTAGATTAGATACTTTTATGGGGATAATTACACCATGGATTATTTTCCAAAACATTCTTTTTATTGCCCACAAATCATGATCAGTTAATTTATCTAGCCTTAAAGAATTTAATCTCTGTCGAACTGCATTTCTCTTTCTCTAACAGTATTATCATCCACAGTAAGTATTTAATGCCGTGTCCCATTGCTTGGAGCAACATTTCTGATAATTGTTGTGCCAACATTTGTCATGCCTTTGAGAGAGTATCCTGGCGAGACTGTACCACCAGGCTTACTCCCAATTGGCATAATTAAAGCAAAGGAATTAAATACATAGCATTCATTGATAATAATGACTATGCAAGTAAAATCTAAATAACTTCATAATAACATTAGAATAATCCAAGACTATGCCAGCAGTTTATTAAATCTTGTATTGCTGAACCATGATAACCTTCTCTGTTTAAATTAGGTACTCTATGTGGGTAATTACCCCATCGATTATTACCCCAAATAATTTCTCTTGCTGCCCATACATCACGGTCAGTTAATCTATCTAATCTTAAAGCATTTAATCTCTGTCGAACGGCATCTCTTTCTCTAATAGCACTGTCTCTTGCTGCATTTGCTGCCGCAGTTGCTTGCCGAGCTGAGTCTCTTTCTCTAATAGCACTGTCTCTTGCTGCGTTTGCTGCTGTGACTGCCTGTCGAGCTGCATCTCTTTCTCTAATAGCACTATCTCTTGCCGAATTCGCTGCTGCAGTTGCCTGTCGAGCTGCATCTCTTTCCCTAATAGCACTATCTCTTGCTGCATTTGCTGCCGCAGTTGCTTGCCGAGCTGCGTCTCTTTCTCTAATAGCACCGTCTCTTGCTGCATTTGCTGCCGCAGTTGCCTGCCGAGCTGCATCTCTTTCTCTAATAGCACTATCTCTTGCCGCATTCGCTGCTGTAACTGCCTGTCGAGCTGCATCTCTTTCTGCGATAACTGTGTTTCTTGCTGTGTTTGCTGCCGCAAGTGCTTGTTGTTTTTCTTGCTCTTTTGCTGCAAGTGCTTGTTCAGCTCTTTGTCTAGCTTCATTTGAGGAAATTCTTTCTTGTATAGCTATTTGTCTTGCATTATTAGCTTCATCTTTTTCTCTAGCTAATTGCTCTTTTTCCTTAAGAGCTTTTTCCTGTGCATCTTTAATTTCTTGGGCTTTGTCTTTATTAGCTTTTTCTTCAGCTTCTGCAAGTGCTTGGGCTTTGTCTTTCTTAGCCTTTTCTTCGACCTCTGCAATTGCTTGGGCTTTATCTTTCTTAGCTTTTTCTTCAGCTTCTGCAACTGCTTGCTCTTTTTCCTTAAGAGCTTTTCTTTGTTCTTCTGCTCTTGCGGTTTTAACCTTTTCTTCCGCTGCCGCATTAGCTGCTGCAAGTGCTTGCTGTTTTTCTTGCTCTTTTTCCTTAAAAGCTTTTTCATGTGCGTCTTTAACTGCTTGAGTTTTTTCCTCAAGAGCTTTTCTTTGTTCTTCTGCTCTTGCAGCTTTAACCTTTTCTTCTGCTGCCGCATTAGCTGTTGCAAGCGCTTGCTGTTTTTCTTGCTCTTTTGCTGCAATTGCTTGCTCTTTTTCCTTAAAAGCTTTTTCCTGCGTGTCTTTAACTGCTTGAGTTTTTTCCTCAAGAGCTTTTCTTTGTTCTTCTGATCTTGCGGTTTTAACCTTTTCTTCCGCTGCCGCATTAGCTGCTGTAAGTGCTTGTTGTTTTTCTTGCTCTTTTGCTGCAATTGCTTGCTCTTTTTCCTTAAGAGCTTTTTCCTGTGCGTCTTTAATTGCTTGAGTTTTTTCCTCAAGAGCTTTTCTTTGTTCTTCTAACCTTGCGGCTTTAACTTTTTCTTCTTCTATTTTATTGGCAGATTCTAATTCTGCCTTTTTTCTCTCTAACTCAAGCTTTAAATCAAAAGCGGTTTTTTCTGTTTCTAAAATATTGTTAGATACTTTTTCTAACTCCTCATTTGCTCTTCTCATTTCAGCTTCTGCCAGTTCTGCTTTACGTTTCCATTTATCGCGTTCATTTTTTAAAGCTGCTATTTGAGCTTCCATTTGTCTTAGTCTAGCTTCTTTTTCTCTTATTTCTGCATTCTTTGCTTCTATTGCAGCTGTTTTTTCGTTTATTGCAGTTGCTTTGGCACTTATTGCATCTGCTTTTTCGTTTATTGCAGCTACATAAGCAAGCACCATTTCTCTTTGGGTCTCAAGAGCATTTTTTAATTCTTTTTGACTTTCACTGAGCTTTTTTCGGAGTTCTTCTTGGCTCCTAGTAAGTTCTTCTTGACTTCTAGTAAGTTCTCCTCGTTCTTCTTCTAATCTACTGCACTCTTCCCTGAGATTAGCCATTTGTTGAGCTTGTTCAGCCATTTCTGCACTTGCTCGTTCAAAATTTTTTTCTAGCTCATTTACCCTATTTTCCGCTTCAGCTCGTCTTTGCACAGCTTTTTGCAAATCAAGATTAGCCCGATCTAATCTTTCACTTTCTCTTTTAAAAATCTCTGAAAGCTTCTCATATTCTTTAAATGCGTCATTTATTCGTCTTTCTTTAACCTGTAATTTTCCCTCAAGTTTTTGTATTTCTGTTTTTAATGCTCCTATTACATTTAGCAAGTTATCGCGTTCACTTGTTGCTTGTGTGTTTGCAGCTTCTTTTTCTTGTATCTCTCTTTTAAGAGTTGATATTTGTCTCCTTAAATTGTCTCTTTCCTCTGATGTTACTTCTGCTTGTGTTAACTGTCTTTCAAGCTGATTTAATCTTTCCTTTAACCTTTGGTGCTCATTACCAATTCGTCTTAAGGCATTGATTTTTTTTTCTAATTCTTTATTTGATTCTTCTAACTCTAGTTCTCTCAACTGTTTGAAAGCCTGTAGTTCATTTTGAGCACGGAGTAATTGTGCAACCAAATTTCCTATCCGAGGATCTCGGATATCCAGCATTCTTTCAGCATTGGCTCTAAATTCTGCACTTGTTCCTTCTAAATTTAAAAGACCAGCATGATCAGCTTCAGAGCGATGTCTAGTGATTTCGCCATTTAATCTAGCAATTTCACCATTTAACCTAGTGATTTCACCTTCTAACTCACGAATTCTTTGTAAAGCATTAGTTAGTTCTGTTGTATCTGCAGCTGCCTGCCGAGCTGCATCTTTTTCTGCATTTGCTGCTGCAACTGCGCCCTCTAGTTCTCGAACTCTCTGCCGAGCTGCGTCTCTTTCTCTAATAGCACTATCTCTTGCTGTGTTCGCTGCTGCAACTGCCTGCTGGGTTGCATCTCTTTCTGCAGTTACTGCTGCAACTGCTTTTTTTCTTTTTTCATTTGTTTTATTTATTGCTCTATTTAATGCATCGTTTTCAGGGGTACCCCTGTTCACTTCTCTGCCAAGTAATCTTCTAAATAAATCGGAAATAATGCTGTTAACTTCAAATTCTGACCCGCCTGGTATAGCTTGTACTGCGACCGGTCTGTTGGCAGGTACTTCTGCTTGTGGAGCACCGTTTCTTCTTGAAATTTCACTTGCAACTGCATCTTCTCTGTTTTGCCTTATTCTATTTGCTGTTTCTTCCATTGCTGTTTGTTGTTCTTGAGTTGGTTCTTGATCTGGAAATAATTGTCTAAACGTATCGAGAAGAATGGTGTAATTACTAGGTTCACCACCGATTGGTATATTTGGTGTTACAGTTGGTGTAGGTGTTACGAAGTTAGGTTGTGTCACAGCTCCAAAGCACTTCGAGTTCGTAATACTTATTGATGATAATGAGAATATACATAAGACTGATAAAAATTTTTTAAGATGATTACTAAAGTTGTTCATAAAACAATACCTCCTTAATTTTAAAATTTATGTTATATTTATTGCACGATTAATGTTTTTCTCACTTCCTTTACATTTAACTTTTGGATAAAATAAATTAAAAAAGTCACATAAGATTGTTCATTTTAATGCAACTCCTCTCTTAATTTAAATCTTAAAAATGGAATAATTAAGTTTATTTGAGTTTCAGCGAACATTGTAAAATGGAAATTTTTAAAGTAATTCAGAGTAATTGTTTTGACTTTTATTAAACACCGAATATCCTTATAATTGCATTATGTTACAATTAATTCCAAAATGCAATATATTTTCTCAAAATTCTCTATATTTTACATAAATTGAATTTGTAATTTTTGTTATTCGGCACGATACACATATACGCATGCATATCAGAGACTTTTTGCAGATTTTATATAAACAATACACAAAATAAGAAAATATGAAATTAAATGACTAAATTTTACGTAATTTTCCTTAAGTTTTGTGATAAAATGATAGTATGGAAAGTTTTCCATTAATAATGGGATAATCACACTTTAATGAAAGCAGAGTGTGATTTTTCATGTGTAGATTTAGGAATTCAGATTATGATAATACAAGCGGAAGCGGCAGATTTTGTGACATTGGTTTTTAACACTATAAAGTTTTTGCAATAAAACTTAAAGAGGTATAAAAGTGAGATAAGAGAATGCAACACCGCTGTAGATATTTTGTCAAGATACATGAAGATGATTATGTTTGCAAGAAGAAACCAATTGCAAAGAAAGATAGACAATACCGTGTTGCAACGCTAATGAAAATAATCACAACACTTTGAAATTGGCAAAATGGTGGTGAGTCTATCCATTACTTGATTTTCTTTCAGGGCACGGAATCCATGCGGACGCGCTGCGAGTTAAGATTACTGAAAGTCAAAAGTCTAACGGTTCACGGTTAGAGTGCAATGCGGGCGATGTTTTAGGGTTTAAAAATGAACTTTGTGTGCGATGAAAGGATAGCTTACTATCTATTAAAGCTGTACTTACGCGGACAAAGTTGTAAAAAATGAAATACCAACGCCTAAATATGTTATGAAACAGTGCGAGAAGTTTCTAAAAATCTGTGAAGGAAAAGATGAAAGATATTTTCTAGATTTAGTAAAAACTGAGTCAATTTGATGATGTTTTAAAATTGCTTGTAATGCCACGAGGCCTTAAGACCGGAAACAGCATTTATGAATGTTTGTGTGGGTATCAATGGCTTTTATATGCAGCTGCACTTTGTGTTGTTCGCTAAGAAAATCCTAACCGTAGGATATATGAGACTGTTGTTTTAGAAATCGTGAGGAAAAGTTTTAAGACCTTTACGCTTGCAGCCATTTTCGTGTTGGTGCGGAGCCCGAGCTGGCACTTCGCATTGATGATTTTTACAGAATTTTTGAAAATGTATGCGGTTGCGTGACCCGTATATAACACGTTAAACGAATATGAGCAGAGTATAAATATTTCAGCGTTGACCTAGGATGGAACAAAGCATTCGATGCAAATTATTGCAGTGTAAATAGTTACCTGACGGAGGCCAGGGAAAACGAAAATCCCAATTTTTTATACGGAATCAGCAGACTTTTCAGTTTCATAGAAATCGTGAAAAATTTTCTCGAAAAGTTGAAATA
>OLPF01002018.1_pt1 | contig 14628 bp, 7 predicted proteins | sample 1673121 | NCBI WGS metagenome assembly OLPF01 (sample SAMEA3136756, study PRJEB25190) | human gut metagenome
GTGCTCTTTATGTACATGGCCGGTCCGCAGTTTTTGCAGGCCATAACCGGTGCCGACCAGCCGGTGCGCATCGCGCCGTTCGTGCTGGGCTTCTTGGGCGTGGGCCTGTATCACGCGGCCTACATTTCGGAGGTCATCCGCACTGGTATCGAGGCGGTTCCGCGCGGTCAGATGGAGGCGGCCCAGAGTCAGGGCTTCACCCGTGCGCAGGCGTACTGGTACATCGTGCTGCCCCAGACATTCAAGATCATTCTGCCGCCGCTGTGTAACCAGGCGCTCAACCTGGTCAAGAATACGTCGGTGCTGGCGCTCGTGGCCGGCGGCGACCTTATGTACCGTTCCGACAACTTTGTGAGTCTGTACGGGTACCTGCAGGGATACATCGTCTGCTGCCTTATGTACTTCATCATCTGCTTTCCGCTCGCCATGCTGGTGCAGTGGCTCGAGCGCCGCTCCAAGGAGCGTCCGCGCGGCGTGAGCCTGGCCGAGCTGGGGCTCGACAACGTAGAGGAGGCCTAGCGCATGGAAATCTTCAACGCGACCAACCTGCTCTACATTTGGGGCGGCTTTGTTAAGACGATCGAGATCTCGGCGCTGTCGATCTTTTTCTCGCTCATCTTTGGCACGGTGCTGGCGCTCGTTAAAAGCTATGCGCCCCGCCCGTTCCGTATTTTGGTGAGCGCCTATATCGAACTGTTCCGTTGCACGCCGAACCTGCTGTGGATCCTTTTTATCTACTTTACGGTGCAGGGTTTGGACATTGTGATTTCGACCATCGCCTTTACGCTGTTTACCAGCGCTGTTATGGCCGAGATTGTGCGCGGCGGCCTCAACTCGATTCCGCGTGGCCAGTTTGAGGCAGCGCAGAGCCAGGGCTTTGGCTTCTTTGCCACCATGCGCTACATCATTCTGCCGCAGACGTTTAAGACGATCATTCCGGCGCTGTTTAGCCAGTGCACGACTGTCATCAAGGACAGCTCGTATCTTTCGGGCATTAACGTGGCCGAGCTCATGTACACGGCAAATGTCGTGATGGCCCACGCGATCGACCTGTCGCAGGTTCTTATGCTCTACGGCCTGGTGTTTGCGATGTACTTTGTGCTCAACTTTGGTATCTCGCTGCTGGTCCGCGCGTATCAGCGCCGCATCGTAGCCGCATAGTCCTGCTCCCCCAAGCACGGCACCTTGCCCCTCAATCGTCGCTTGCGTACATTTAGTACGCGGCGCTTCTCTTTCGGGCAATCTGCCGCACTTGGGAAACCAGGACGGCGTAAGTGACAAAATGGGAATCAGGAATCGCCTATTTCTCATTTGTTAGAAAGGAATCGCGATGAGCGATCTGGAGAACAAGAAGAATCCTGTGGTTATTACCATCGCGCGCGACTTTGGCGCCGAGGGCCACGAGATTGGTCGCATGCTTGCCGACGAGTTGGGGATTCCACTGTATGACAACGAGCTGCTGGTACGTGCGTCGCTGCGCGCGGGCGAGTCGCTCGATAAGATGGCCGCCTATGATGAGCGTCTGGCCGTGGAGAACATGGCGTTTCTGCCCGACCGCTACGATGCGCGTTCGTACTCGGATAAGTTGTTCCAAAAGATGAGCCAGGTGATTTTGGATCTGGGCGAGACTGAGAGCTGCATTATCGAAGGCCGTCTGTCCGATTACCTGCTGCATAACAACCCCAACCACATTGCCGTGTTGGTGACCGCACCCTTTGAGGACCGCGTCGAGATTGTGCGCAAGAAGCGTGGCCTTAACAAAAAGAAGGGCGCCAAGCTGGTCAAACAGCAGCAGAAGGCGCGCGAGGCGTTCTATAAGCGCTACAGTGCCGGCAAATGGAAGATGACGAGCGGTAAGGATATCGTAGTCAACCGCGCCAAGCTGGGCCGCGAGGGCTGCAAAGACGTTATCGCCGCTGCCTACCGCTACAAGGTAGCTCAGCTCGAAGGCTAGCCGACCAAAAACCACCACAAGGGGACATGCACCTTGTGGTGGTTTTTGTTTTAGGCCGAGGGGAAGGCTTTGGTGAGACCGGCGCGCGTTTGCGTGTCGGTCTTTTGGTAGATAGAGCTCAGGTGGCGCTGTACCATGCGCATCGAGATGCCGAGCTCCTCGGCGACCTGCTTGAGCGGGCGTTCATCCTGGGTCACGGCCATGAGCACGTCGACTTCGCGCGGGGTGAGAGCGTGGTTGGCGATGAAGGCCTGGCGTTGCTCCTCGATGGTGGGGGCGGCGAGTGCTTTCTCGGCTCGTTGCTGGTGTTCGCGCTCCTGCTCGGTTTGGGGCAGGCGGAACAGGCCCGCGGCTACAAACGCCACACTCGCCGCCACAAGCAGCATGAGCGCGCCGATCATGATGAGGGCGACATTGCCCGAGGTCACAAGTGCCAGCGAGATGCCCGACGTAGTGAACGCACACACGTTGTTGGCTGCGCGGCCCATGCCAGCCCACAGTGCGGGCGTATGCATGCGCGGCGCCAGCTGCGTAAACGTGGCGGTAAAGAACGTGACAAAAAAGCCCGAACTCAGATAAAAGACGACAAGGCCCAGGTTGGGGTCGGCGCCGGCTTCTACGGCCAAGATCGAGATGGTTGAAAGTGCCGTGACGCCGAGCATGATGAGACCCATGTAGCGACGTTCGGCAAGATCAAAGATAAGACCGGCGGCAAGGCCGCTTGCCGCCAAAAAGAGGCGCGGCCAGGTCTGTACGGCGATGGTGCCGTGGGCGTTGGAGAGCGTGACCACGTTGTCGAGGGTCGAGAACAAGCAGGCCAGAATCATGACGAGCGCGATACTCCAGCACGCCTGCTTGGCGAGGGCGTGCGAGGGCTCGGCAAAGGGATTGATGGTGGGGCTGGAGCTCTCGGCGGCCTTTTGGGGAACGACGCTGAGGACGGAGATGGCGATAGTCGCTGTGCCAAGGACGATGAGCTCTGCGATGCCGCCGCAATCGAGCAGGTTGATGGCGAACTGCATCAGGATGCCCGCAGCATAGGCCGCTCCTGCGCCGGTGGCGAGCTTGGGGTCATCCTGGAATGTCAACGAAAAGGCGTGGTGCGCTGCGGCACCCAGCAGGCCGAGTCCAAAGAACGCCACGCAGCCCAGAATCTCGAGCACAAGCGGGGCCGTAGGGAACTGAATTTGGGTCAGGCCCACGATGACGATAGGGACGGCGGCGGCGTTGACGGCTGCCAGCGAGTGGCCTTTGCGCTGTGCGAGCCCGAGCAGCGGCGAATATCCGATAAAGCCGATCACGCTGGCGCCGAGGATGAAGCCCTGCGCAATCACAACACGCTCGGCACCGGTGAGCAGCCCGACATTAATGTCGAATCGAAACTCGGCGGCAAGAAAGACAAAGGTAAAGAGCGCAAGTGCCAAAAGCGCGTTGATTTTAGGCTTACTCAGATTCAAGGACAGTCCTTTGGGTGGACGGAATAGTCGTGTCCTCGATTGTAGCGTCCCTGGGACGCGTGTGACGACAACGAAATCATATTGAATTAAACCGCAGGTAGAGGCCTAGGTTCACATCTACGAACCTAGGCATACGGAGTCATTTGGCACATCTTGGTGGTACAGGACCACCACAAAGGGGACAGACACCTTTGTGGTGGTATGTCCCTACGACCAAGGAGGCCGTTATGAACGCAAGTCACTTTGACAAGCAAACTCAACGTGAGTCCACCTGCTCGCTGGTTCACGGTACCTGGCGTTGTGTGGGTGCCAAAATAGCTTGCGCCGGCGCGTGTGCGCTTATGGTCGGTCAGTTGCTGCTGCCGAGCGTGGCGCTGGCGACGGAATGCGCCGAACCCGCCGCTGGGACTGATGAGGTTGCTGCGGCTCCGGTGACGCCGACGGTTGCGGAGGATACGGCGGCTCCGGCGCCGGTACCGGTGGCTCCGGCTGCGCCGATGACTGACGCGGCTCCGGCGGCACCGTCCACGGCAGAAGCTCAGCAAGATCAGCAGGACGCATCAGCGGCAACGGTGAACGATACGGTTACTGCCAACCAAGATGGCTCTCTTGGTGGCACCGACAGCTCGTCGGCAAACGACGCTATCATGCCCTGTGGCGTGACCGATGTGACAGGCGGGAGCGGTGTTAAGGTCAACACGACCGTGGTTCCCCACTACACGGACTGCGTGCTTCCGAGCAATGTCGCACTCGAAAAGGGCCAGTCGTATACCTATGATTTTCCCGATGTTGAGGGCGGCATGCCGGATGAGCCGCTCTGCGAACTTGTCGAAACCAAGTACTACCGGGCCGATGCTGCTTCGGGCACCCTGGCTGAAGTCCAGGACACATCTATGTCCGATGTGACGGCTCACTTTGAGCCTGTTGGCGATCACATGAGGCTGACGCTGACCTTTACGGGTGGCGCGGCAGGCGGCTCGTATCGACTCACGCGCAATGAGGCTCTCTATATTGGCTCGGCACTGGAGTATACCGGAACTGACTATGAAGGCAGCTCGGCTATCGTCAACGAAACCAGGTACGATTATTACCTCCGCTACGTCATCAATAGCGAAATTACGCTCGTTGCGTCGGAAAACGAAGCCCTCCATAACCTGAACGTCAACGACGTGAAGACCGACTACGCGCCCGGCGAGGCGCCGCGCGCGACCGCGACGGTCCCCGCTGCCGATGCCGACAAGTACGAGATCGCCTACGAGTGCTGGGAAGAGATGGATGCCGGCGACCCTACGGGGCTCACGCCCGTTGCCTTCTGGTATTCCGACCCTGCCAAGTATCCGACGGGCGCGAGGAGGATTGAACACTTCGAAGATGGTAAGTTCTACATGTACTCCGTTGAGCTGAGGCTCAAGGGCGACAATACCGTGGCCGATGACTGCAATATGAACGTCAACGGTCATTGGGTGCACCACGTAAAGACCATCAACGGCGTCTTCGCGCCAAACACTGACAATATGGTGTGCGAGCAGCCGATCGACGAATGGCGGGCCATCGACGTTATCGAGATCAACGGCGCCACGACCACCTTCAAGGCGGGCGATAAGCCGGTCTTTACGGCGAATGTTCCGACGGGCTCCAACTCCCTTCCTCAGTGTGAGTTCTGGACGGGCAGCGATGGCAGCGAAGTGAACTCTCAGGAGTTCTGGGATCAGAACATTACGAACCACATCGACGCCTTTAAGCCCGGCGTGACCTATCGTTACGGTATCTACCTCAAGTCCGCGCGCGGCTTCTACTTTACGCCCAACACCAAGCTGGTGATCAACGGCCAGGAGTGCGGCTACCAGGTCGCGGACAGCGTATCCGATGAGGACAGCGGTTGGATCTACACCCTGTGGCTGAACACCAATCTGACGTTTACGCCTGAGACTACGCCGGCTCCCGATCCACAGCCCACGCCGGATCCCAAGCCGACGCCGCAGCCTGGGGTGAAGCCCGCGGCCAAGCCGGCCACGACAACCGCCACGACCAAGACGGTTGGGAAAACCACGCAGGCCAAGAAGGGCGATGCTGTCCTGGCTACCACGGGAGATACCACCGCGATGACGGTCGCCGCCCTAGGCATCGCCGGCGCGACCGTAGCCGCCGCCGGCCTCGCCGCGACCAAGCGCCGCAAGCATTAGAGCTGGGTGACGGCTCTCGTTCTCGGCCTCAGTAAAATCTCAATCTGTAACACCAAACTGCCCAAAACGGCTCTAGATGTTACAGATTGAGATGAACCGAATGGCCGCCAACCTAACGTCTCGATCTGTAACACGTAGCGGGGAATTTGGTCTCTAACTGTTACAGATTGAGACAAAGCGGGGGCGGCTGGAGCAATATCTCGATCTGTAACAACTACAAGGCTCAACAGGGCCTAACTGTTACAGATCGAGACAAACATCGGAATCGGTTCGCCGACCAGACCCCAAACCGCCACAAAGGTGCCTGTCCCCTTTGTGGTGGTTTGCGCAGGTAGAACGGTAGGTTCGTATATATGAACCTACCGTTCGCTTTGTTTTTGGACGACGATTACGCTGGATGACTTTTGGTTTGCAGGAAAGGAACGACCATGAGGTGGACTACTGTTCGAGCGCTTTGCCGCCGCCTGACCGTTGCCGCGGTGACCCTCACCATGGTGACGGGTTCGTTGCCCGCGGGCGCGTTTGCCGAGACCCTCACCACCGACGGCACTTTTGTGCAGACGGATAACGACCAAGCAGCCGATGCCGACGCCGCCGACCCCGCGCCCGATGCCGCCGACCCCGCGCCCGATGCCGGCGCTGCCGACCCCACAGTGCTCGATACCGGTGACACCCCTACGCCCCCGGCCTCCGAGATTGCATCGGCAGCAGGCCTGACGGGCGCTGGGCAGACCGAGAGTACGCCCGTGGGCACGCTCGCCACCGATCTTGTCGAGGGCAAGGAGCTTGCCGAGCAGCAGAAGCAAGAGGAGGCTTCCGGTGCCGAGGCAACCTGGAATGAGGATCTTGGGCTCTGGATGACCTCGAAGGGCGCCACGGGCGTAAAGGACGAATACGACGATGGCTACGTGGCCGGCGAGCAGACCCCCGCGCAGTACTACTTCTCGATTGATAGCCTCACCAACGAAATTTCTATCGAGTATGGCGACGCGGGCATTACCACGTTGGAGGTGCCCTCGACCATCGACGACAAAAATGTCGTAAGCCTTACGGGTATGGGAAGCGCTGCGCTCACATCAATCACCTTCGCCCCTAATTCGCATGTCCGCTCGGTTGGAGGCTTGGGCGGCAGCAGCATCAAAGAGATCGCACTGCCCGATTCGGTCGAGGAGCTCAAGAGCTATGCATTCTACAAAAGCAAGACGCTCCAAACGGTAACCTGGCCCAACAACGCGGCCTTTACCACGATTCCCGAGCAGGCCTTTAAGGAATGTGAACAACTTGACGACAAGGTGGTGGCAACGCTGCCGCCTTCGGTCAAAACTATCGACTATCTTGCATTCGCCTATTGCGGCGTGCCACAGTTCTATGTCTCGGACACAACAGTGCTCACCTTTACGCAGATCAATGTGCCGGGCACGGTGGAGCGGATTGAGCGCAATGCCTTTGACGGGTGCTCGCATGTGTCGTCGGTGACGATCGGCGACGGCGTTAAATATATCGGAGCGCACGCGTTCGCCTCTCTTGATCCTGCGATTGCCGGCAAAGAGATTGTGCTACCCAAAAGCGTGGAAATGATAGAGTGGGGAGCTTTTGAGAACACGAGATACGGAAACGAGACGAACCATAATGCCGTTGCCCTGCGCGTGATGAACCCCGATCTTCAGTTTGGTGAGGCGGGCTATTCGGGCGACTATAATGAGCGCGTGACAATCGATGGCGTAACGTATGCGATTCCCTTTAGTGAAGGCCAGACCATCTATGCCTATGCGACCGATTCGGCTGGCAACCCCTCGATGGTCAAAAAGCTTGCCGATGCCGTGGCCGATCGCAAGGACTCCGTCGATTCCTCGAAGCCTGCCTACACGTTTGAGTGGATGGGCGAGGCGGCCCAGGTGACGGGCAAACTTCCCCAGGGCGCGGCGGCCGTGCTCGTGCAGGCGGGGCAGTCCACGCCGCTGGCGGTTGGCGATGACGGCAGCTTTACAGCGGACGCTCTCTCCAAGACGGCAGCCACCCTGCGCATTTCGCTCAGCGGTTACTATGACATGGTGCTGGCGCGCCCGGGCGACCAGATGACGGGCACATGGAATATCGGAGACATTAAGGCGGAGGACTTTACCAAGATTCCGGCCTCGCGCGCGATTGAGCTCAACGTGGGCTATCTTGAACCGATTGTGGGCCAGGATAAGACCGAACGCATTGAGCTCGATAGTCTCGATAACATCGATCTGACGGTGAAGAGTGGCGGCAAGACGCTCAAACCTGCCAAGGGCGACAAGGAAAACGACTACCGTATCCAGGGTACAGCACTCGTGGTGTCGCAGGCCATTGCCGACGCGGACCAGGATCTGGAGATAACGCTCGAGCCTAAAGACAGCCTCAAGCTGGGTGGGGCGACGGCGACGGTGAAGCCCTCGGCCGGCAAGGTCGATATCGACTTGAAGCCTTGGGGTACGGCGACGGTTACGACCAAGGGCGACTACCAGGGCGCCAACCGCGTGCTGGTGTTCCGTACGTCCGACGGCAAGCTAGTTGCCGACGGTGTCACCTATCTGATGGGTTACGAAGACGATGGCACCACGCCTATCATGAAGGCCGAGACGCCGCGCCTTAAGGCCGGTTCGTACACCATCGTCGCCTTTAACAAGACGAGCTACGACATCCAAGCGACGAGCTATTCCACGTTTAGCCGCCTAGGGCTGACCGTGGGTAAGCATATCGCGCAAAAGCAGGTGAAGATTGAGGACGGCAAACAGCTCGACGTGACGCTCGACGTCCCCACGTTTGACGTGGAGACGTATCGTGCCGAGCGCGGGCTGACGGCGGGCTCGGTTATCGCTGATTCGTCCGCGGTCGTTGGCGTGGAGACCGAGCTGCGCATTCATTACGAGCTCAAGGACAGCCAGGCTGCCAAGATTGAGATTCCGCTGGCCAAGGATGCCGTCGAGGATGTTTCCGCAGGCTCTCGCGAAGCCGGCGCCAGCTCCGAGGCCATGTGGGCTAACGCAACTTGGGAGGGCGACAACCTCGTTCTCGATATGAAGAAGGGCATGGGCGCCGATGTGTTTGTGCGCTTTAAGCCTAAGGCCGCGGGCATCTATGCCGTCTCGCCGCTCATTACGCTGGGCGAGGTGACATTGCCGCTGGGAAGCACCACACTCGAGGTTAGTGGATCGCGCATCGAGGTCGACAACACCGACGTTCACAGCCTGCTGGGCAATGTGGCCTACGTTTATGCAGCGCCGGGCAAGAGCGTGCAGCTCACCGTGGGGACGGGCTCGTCGGCTGCAAAGTACACCGGCAAGACCAATAAACTCGGCCGTGCCAAGATTGAATACGACCTGCCGCAGGATACGCTTGCCGCCGAGCGTGTGACGCTCGAGGCGCGCGTGGGTTCGACCGATGTCGCCGCCGCTGCTGCCGAGGTAACGGCTCGCAATTATGTGCGCTATGTTCCGGGCGCTTCGGTCTGGAACTTTGATGTGACGTATCGTGGCGGTACGCAAAACCTGGTCAAGGATGGCAAGGACACCGGCAAGAGTCTGTGGACCTTCCATCATCTGCCGCAAAAGAAGAACGCCTACTGGACGTTCGATATCACGCTCGAGGTGGGAAACGAAGAGGCCGCCGACACGCTCGACCTGTACGTGGACTGCGTGGATGGCAAGACGGTGACGATTCCTCTGACTCAAAAGTCGCGCGAGGGCACCCGTGTGCGCTATGTGGCGGAGTATGTGGACGAGGGTTACCTTAAGCTGCTCGACGAGTTTAACAAGGCGAATGACTCGACCTATGTGAACTGCGGCAACTTTGAGCAGATCTTTATGCCGCAGACCTACCGCATCTCCAATGCTCAGCTTATGACCATGCTGAGTTTTGACGCCAACGCTTCGGCCAAAAAGCATTCCGCCGCGGCCGAGGAGCGCCAGCAGGAGTTCTCGAATGCCGTGCAGCAGTGGCACGAGTATATGATGGATAACTCGTTTAATGATGTCGACGAGGCCTTTAACGACGCGATTGATCAGATGGCCGCCGATGCGTTTGCCGAGGAGGACAAGGACGGTAAAGAGGACGAAGCCCAAGGTGGAGCTGCCCGTAAGGCTCGTCGCGCCCCCGCCGCCAGCGACGGCGAGGGTGATGATGCTGGCAACGACGAGGCCGCGCAGTTTGCGGCTGAGCTCAAGGCCGCGGTCGGCGGGTCGGCGGCGCTGCTGACCCAGCAGGGCGACAGCTATGGCGTCAATGTGGACAAGATGATCTTTGAGGATGCTTACGGCACCAGCGAGGATTGGTATCAGGAACTCGCGGCGGCCCAGGGCGCGAACGCTGCGGATGCGGCCGCCATCAAGGAGCTCGTCGACCATGCATCGCGAGCGGAGTTTATTGCCCAGCGGGCCGAGGATCTGGTGGGCCAGTCGATGGGTATCGGCCAGCTCAACCAATACGGAAGCTGGAATGACGCAACCGCTGCGGCGCTCAACAAGTGTGCGGGCATTAAGGCCAGCGAGTACAACGGCCAGTCGACGAGCGGGTTTAACGATTTGGGTCAGGCGCTCGGCAGCTCGCTGAGCTACAAGGCGGCTGACGACGATACCGTCAAGGGCTTTAAAGTCGCCGCGCCCGATGGCGAGCAGACGGCCTATATAGAGTCGGAGTTTATCGAGAACTCCAATAACAACAAGAACCAGGCGCTTCTGTTTAACTCGATCGCCATGCAGTGCGACATTCTGGACAACCTGTACGACAACTGGAATGTGGTCCATAGCCTCAACAACTCCAAGGTGCGCGGATGGCTCATGGCCTGGAAGCGCAACGGCGACGTGAGCGCCCATATGAAGCTCATCCGCACGATCCGTTCGCTCAAGAGCTATAAGATCGAGTGCGAGATGTTCGGACAGGTCTTTAAGACCGATGCGTGGAAGGCGGCCGGCCAGGCGTTTCCCGCGGCGACCCAGGGCATTGGCATCTTTACCGGCATTTACGGCGTGAGCGATGCCAGCAAGAACTGGGAGAACGTGAACGTCCGTATGCAGAAGGTGAAGGGCGAGCGCGAGGGCTATGAGCTTCAGCATACGCGCTTGCTTGCCAAGCCCGAGAAGACCGAGGACGACTGGAAGTGCATTTACGCGCTGCGTGACGCCATGGAGAAGGCGCGTGCGTTTGAGGATCTGCTGTATCGCCAGCTCTGCCACGACAGCACCGATGTGGCAGTGGGCTCCATTATGACAATCGCCGGCGTGCTGACGGCCGGTTCGGCGGGTACCGTGGTGGGCGCTGCCTATGACGCGGCTTCGACCAGCGTAGGTTCGGAGCGCGCGATTAAGCTGACCAATGCCGAATGCGCCTACGATGTTGCCTGCGAGCAGGTGGAGCGCGCGTGTCAGAATCGTATTACGGTCAACTGGGGCGAGCTGACCGATGCCGAGGTCTACAAGGCCAACGAGGACGGCTTGATCTCGGACGAGAAGATGCAGTCGATCTTCGAGGCGCGTTATCGCAATGTGGCTGCCAAGGCTGCACCCGACCCTGCGGGCGTGGTGTACGAGGGCCTGCTGTCCAATACGGTTGAAGGCGCGACGGTTGAGCTGTGGGGCGCCGACGATGCGGCCGGTACCAATGCGGTGCGTTGGGATGCCGAGGAGTATGAGCAGGACAATCCGCTTGCAACGGGTGCGGACGGTGCGTACAACTGGAATACGCCGACCGGCTGGTATCAGGTGCGCGTGACCAAGGACGGGTATGAGGAGGCACGTTCGGCTTGGCTGCGCGTGCCGCCGATTCAGACTGAGGTGAACATTGGCTTGGTGTCGACGGCGGCGCCCGAGGTGGCTTCGGCCCATGCCTATACCGATTGCATCGAGGTTGAGTTTGCGCAGTATATGGATGCGAGCGACGATGCCCTGGTCGCATTGTGTGCGCAGGGCTTGGGCGACGTGACGTATACGTGGCTCGACAAACAGGACGATCCCAATGGCAAGCCGCTGTCGCGCGTGCTGCGTATTCGCTATGCCGATGCGCGTGAGGCGGGCTCGACGGTGGCGTTTGAGCTCGACGGTGCTTGCAACTACGCCGGCACGGCCATGGCGCGCTGGGCAAGTGGCGAGCTTGTCGTGGGCGTTCGTGCCGACAAGCTCAAGCTCAACGTGGAGCAGGCCGTGACCATGCTTGATGGCAGTGACTTTGAGCTGGTGGCGCACGTGACCGATAAGGCGGGCAAGCCGTTTGCGGGCGCCAAGGTTAGTGTTGGGCTGGAGTCCTCGGCTATCTGCTCTGTCGATGCCACCCAGGCCGTGACGGGCGAGGACGGCGCGGCGACGTTTGTACTGTATGGTGCTCTGCCCGGTTTGACGACGTTGACGGCGGCGGTGGACGGCACGGCGCTGTCCAAGCAGGTCGACGTTCGCGTGTCTGCCGAGGCAGTGCGACCGGCGCGACCGGTGGCGACGATTGGTGCGACGACGTTTGGTGCATGGTCGCCCAAGAAGAACTACATTACGGTGCCCAAGGGCACGAAGTTGGAGCTTTCTGCCGAGGATGGCACGACGATTTGGTACACCACCAACGACACCTGCCCCTGCCGTGACGAAGGCCGCGTAAAGTACACCGAGCCTATTGCGCTCGATAGCAACATGTATGTGCGCATTGCGGCACAGCGCCCTGGCATGTCGTACAGCGAGTATTCCGAGCGTCTGAACATTACGATTACGGTGACCGATGAGGCGGCGCCTGAGCCGACGCCCGATCCCAGTCCGAAGCCAAAGCCCGAGCCGACGCCTGGCGACGGCGAGCAGGGCGGCGGTACGGATGGCTCTGGTGGCGCCGGGGTACCTGCGGGCGGCTCGGCTTCGACGACGACCACGGTGACGACGGGCAAGTCCAAGGGTAAGGGCGAGAACGGCAAGAAGTCCGGCGGCACGGAGCTCGCCAGCACGGGTGACTCCACCGCGATGACGGTCGCCGCCCTAGGCATCGCCGGCGCAACCGTTGCCGCGGCCGGCATCGCCGCGACCAAGCGCCGCAAGCGCTAGGTTTTGGTGGCGGCGCCTGTCCTCGGCGTCAGTAAAATCTCGATCTGTAACACCAAACTGCCCAAAACGGCTCTAGATGTTACAGATTGAGATGAACCGAATGGCCGCCAACCTAACGTCTCGATCTGTAACACGTAGCGGGGAATTTGGTCTCTAACTGTTACAGATTGAGACAAAGCGGGGGCGGCTGGAACAATGTCTCGATCTGTAACAACTACGAAGCTCAACGGGCTCCAGGTGTTACAGATTGAGACAAAACGACCGACCAAGCCTCAAACCACCACAAAGGTGCCTGTCCCCATCGTGGTGGTTTGGGCGACCGGCATAGAAAAAGTCCCCGCCGGGCGTGTGCTCGACGGGGACTTTGCCGTTTGGTGGCTAGTGCTGTAGGTGATTACTCGCCCAGCAGGCTCTTGGTGATGGAAGCGGCGGCCTTCTTGCCGGCGCCCATCGCCAGAATGACCGTAGCGGCACCGGTGACGATGTCGCCGCCGGCCCAGATGCGGGGATCGGTGGTCTGGCCGGTCTCCTCGTCGGCAACGATGTAGCCCCACTTGTTGAGCTCCATCTTGCCGCCGATCTTCTTTGCGAAGGGGTTGGCGTTGGTGCCGATAGCCGAGATCGCGACATCGCAGGGGATCTCCTCGATGGCGCCCTCGATGGGCACCGGACGACGACGGCCGGACTCGTCGGGCTCGCCGAGCTCCATCTTCTGGACCTTGACGGCGCACACGGAGCCGTCCTCGCCAGCGACAAACTCGAGCGGGGAGACGAGCGGCAGAACCTCGACGCCCTCGGCCTTGGCATGGTGCAGCTCGGCACGACGGCAGGGCATCTCGTCCTCGGTACGACGGTAGGCGATGATGGCGTGCTCGGCGCCCAGGCGCTTGGCGGTACGGACGGCGTCCATAGCCACGTTGCCGCCACCAAAGACAACGACGTTCTTGCCGTGCTTGGTGGGGGTGTCGTACTCGGGGAACTTGTTGGCCTTCATCAGGTTCACGCGGGTGAGGTACTCGTTCGCGAAGAAGACGTTGGGCAGGTTCTCGCCGGGGACGTTGAGGAACTTGGGCAGGCCGGCGCCGGTCGCCACGTAGATGGCGTCGAAGCCCTGCTCGAACAGCTCCTCGGCCGTGGCCATATTGCCCACGACGGAGTTGTACTCAAACTTGACGCCCATGTCCTCCAGGCCGTCAATCTCGCGCTTGACGACCGCCTTGGGCAGACGGAACTCGGGGATGCCGTAGACCAGCACGCCGCCGCCGGTAAAGAAGGCCTCAAAGACGGTGACGTCAAAACCGTTACGGGCGAGCTCGCCGGCGCAGGTGATGCCGGACGGGCCGGAACCGACGACGGCGACCTTCTTGCCGTTCTTGGGGGCCATCTTGGGCGTGGAGGCGAGCTCGGGGCGGTCACCCAGGAAGCGCTCGAGCTGGCCGATGGCCACGGGCTCGGACTTCTTACCACGGATGCACTTGCCCTCGCACTGGTTCTCCTGCGGGCAGACGCGGCCGCAGATAGCGGGAAGCATGGAGTCCTCGCGGATGGTATCGAGGGCGCCGCCGAAGTCCTTCGCGCGGATCTGCTCGATAAAGCGGGGGATGTTGATGTTGACGGGGCAGCCCTCAACACAGAACGGCTTCTTGCAGTTGAGGCAGCGCTCGGCCTCGGCCAGCGCCATCTCCTCGGTGAAGCCCTTGTCGACGGGGCGGAAGTCGCAGGCGCGCTCGGCAGCCGGCTCCTCGTTATCGGGGGTGCGGGGCGACTTCATATCGGCAACGAAACGACCGTTAACTAGTGGCATGCGCAGCTCTTTTCCTCATAGGCCTTGAGGGACTCGCCCTCTTCGGAACGGTAAGCGGCCTGGCGGGCACGAAGGTCATCCCAGTCGACCAGGGTGGCATCGAAGTCGGGGCCGTCGACGCAAGCGAACTTGGTCACGCCGCCCACCTCGACGCGGCAGCAGCCGCACATGCCGGTGCCGTCAACCATGATGGGGTTGA
>OLPF01002020.1_pt1 | contig 14623 bp, 14 predicted proteins | sample 1673121 | NCBI WGS metagenome assembly OLPF01 (sample SAMEA3136756, study PRJEB25190) | human gut metagenome
CCAAGGATCCCATGCTCCGTCCCACGCCGTAATTGACCTGCAGGCCCGTCTCCTCCAGCTTGAAACTGAGAGCATTGACGAAGGGATGCATGGCGGTATGCAGGATGATCACGCCTACATAAGCGATGGTCAGCGCTGCGGATTTTTCACCGATCAAGAGTACCGCAAATACGCCAGCCGCCAAAAGCAAAGTCAGTATCTTGATCATTCCGATGCTGTCCAAGCGGGAAGACCGATCCGTCACATGGGTGATCACCGTCTGCAGAAGGATGGCCAGCACACTGCCCACCGCGATGATCGTCCCGATGGACGCATTGGAGTAGTCTTTTTCCAGCAGCAGCACAGAAACAAAGGATCCTGCTACCGTGTACAGCATCCAGTAGATAGCCTGAACTAGTGCGAAATCAATATTTAAAAGTCGTTTCATTAATTTCTCTCCTGCTATAACTACAATATGCTACTGTCGGTACTTGATCAACAGCAGCATATCGCAGTTTACTATTTCTTTTTTCTTTCATGAAAAACAAATTGCTGAGTTATGGTATGGGGTCTCCTCGCCTGCTACCCGCTCCCGACAGATTCACAGCGTTCGCCGCTTCACCGGGATCTGGATGTGAGTCACCAGTTCCTCATCGATTTTCGTATCGATGGTATCCACGAGAAAAATCTCGTAGATGTCCCCTGTGATTTCAAGATTATTCGCTTCAACATACTTGAGAAGCCGCTGGTAACTTTCCTCCATGTGCTCCAGGCTGCCACCGTGATACAGGCAAGCATACGATCCGCCCGGCACCTTTTTCGCTTTATTGCTCTGCGATTCTCCCACCAGCATATTCCCTGCCGCACGCGGTCTGTCAAATCGTCCAGAAAGAATATCTCCTTTCGCCTTAACACAGATCGATGGACCCATACTCCAGAAATCTTCCTGACCGAGCTCCTCTAAAACATCACTTAGAAGCATATCATAGGATTTTCCTTTAGAAAAGTCAGCCGAAACATTCTGCTCTTTGATCCGTGATTTTCGTTTCACACTCTCTCCATGTGATAAAATCGCCAGCCTGTCTGGATATTCCCGGATTTCAGGCTCCTGTTTCTCCAGATCCAGATTGTCCGTAAGATCAAAGTAATGGATGTTTCTAAGCAACTGCAACCGAATGCCCTGCAGTTCCCTGATCTGCTTGTTGATTTGATCCAGTTGAAGAAAAAAATTCTGCCGGGTAGCTTCTTTGCACCGACGATCAAAAAGCTTTTTCATATCTGCCAAAGGCATCCCCAGTTTTTTCAGATACTTGATCGTATTTAAAAACAGGAAGTCCTCATACTTGTAATATCGATATCCATTTTCGCCCATTACGCTAGGATGAATCAGACCGATTTTATCATAATAACGCAGCGTATCTGCCGGTATTGAACAGATCCGTGCCGTTTCTCCTACTGTAAATCCCGGTTTCATTATAAAGCACCTCTGTTGTCTATCACTGGTATTATTATAAAGGTTGGAGTAGCTCTAATGTCAAGGGGTACGGCAAGAAATGTTTAAGAAAAAGAAAACTTAATATCAGCTATAAATATATCCGTCAAAAAAATCCTCTGCAGCACAAAATTTTCTTTGACATTCTCCATGTGTCTAGTGTATAATTATTAATGTTGTAAACTGAATAAGCGCTATTAGCTCAATTGGATAGAGTAACGCACTACGAATGCGGAGGTTTGGGGTTCGAGTCCCTAATGGCGCGCCAAAATGAAAGCACCTATGAAGTGGGTGCTTTTATTTTTGTGTGCATAGAATAGAGGGACTCGAAGCCGAAAGGGCCTGAGCGGCCGGAAAATCATGAATTCCCAGATCACGAAAAAAACAGCTTTGATTTGGATTTTTTGCTGTTTGCGAGCAACATGCTCCTCTTTGGATTCCCGTTTTGCAAAAACAAACATCAAGATGGGAAGTTTTTTGCAATATATTTACATGATAAAAAATGGCAGTTCCCAGGTAATAAATTTTTACGTTATTTTAGGAACTATAACATGTACTGTATACGGATTCTTAACTATTTTCCGCTTTGCAATTCCCATATGGCCTCGAAAAAATCAAATATGGGAATTCATGATTCTAAACTCCCCCAGATCGGGTCTTCAAACCCGCAGGTCTTCAAATCCGCAGGTCTGCAAACCCGCAGGTCTGCATCTCCTTATTCAGCAGCCTCTTCCGTAAAAGCACTTTTGATATCAAATGTATGATCCATCGGCCCGCTGCCCTGTCCCAGATCGAGCCGGGCGGACAGAGCTCCTGTGATATACGCCTTGGCGCGCTCAATGGATTTCTCCATGGAAAAGCCTTTAGCGAGATTCGATGCAATAGCGCTGGAAAGGGTGCATCCCGTGCCGTGGGTATTGGGATTGTCGATCCGCTCGCCCCGAAACCAGATGCGCTGCGAATCTGTGCACAGCAGATCGCTGGCATCGCTCACCTTGTGTCCGCCCTTGCAGAGAACGGCGCAGCCGTATTTCCGGCTGATGATCCCTGCCGCCGCCTCCATCTCCGCTTCACTTCCGATCTTCATATCAGCAAGCACTTCTGCCTCCGGGATGTTTGGAGTCAGAAGATCCGCCAGAGGCATAAGCTCGGTTTTCAACGTTTCGATGGCATCATCGCTGATGAGCTTCGCCCCGCTGGTCGCTACCATCACCGGATCCACCACCACGTTTTTCGCATCGTATTCCTTTAACTTCTCAGCGATCTTGCTGATGAGCTGCGCAGATGCCACCATGCCGATCTTCACGGCGCCGGGTCGGATATCTGTAAAAACAGAATCGATCTGTTCTCCCAGAAACTTCGGCGTCACTTCCATGATATCCGATACACCAGTCGTATTCTGTGCGGTCAGGGCAGTGATCGCACTCATAGCATACACGCCATTGGCAGCCATGGTCTTGATATCCGCCTGGATACCGGCGCCTCCGCTGGAATCACTGCCAGCGATCGTTAATGCTGTTTTCATAACCTCTCCTTTTCTGACTATAAATCATACTGCGAGTTCTTCGATGATCCTCTGCACATCTTCCAGAGATTCCAGTGCCAGATCCGCCTCCTTCTGCAGATCCTGCCAGTCGTCACGGCTGGAAGCGTCGTACACACCTACGGTGAAATACCCCGCTTTATTGGCCGTTCTGACAGCATACAATCCATCCTCCACGACACAGGTATCTTCCGGTGCAGTCCCCATGAGTGCAGCCGCCTGGTGAAATATCACCGGCTCATTTTTACTGACGCCCACTTCACCGCAGGTGAAGATCTCCTGAAAATACTTTGCCATATCAAGGCGCTCCAGCGCACTGCGGATCTGCCGCTTATCACTGGACGTGGCGATGGTCATGGCAACGCCCTTTGCAGAAAGGGCTTCCAGCAACTCCCGCACACCTGCCTTGGCCTGTGCCTCGTCGTGGTAAAACGCATCCACGATATCCAGGATCCCCTGATGGATCTCGCCGGTAGTCTCCGGCAGCTCATAGGTTTCTTTTAAATAGGTCGCGCCGTCTGCTAGGCTCATGGAAAACAGGATCCGGGAAAGCCCCGGTTCTGCCTGCCTGCCCCGGCTTTGCAAATAGCGTTCTCCCGCATTGTCCCAGATTTTCATGGAGTCCAGCAGCGTTCCGTCCACATCGAAGATCGCTCCCCGGATACATCGTTTTTTTGTCTTGTCGTTCATTCTCGCTCCTTATATCCTTTATTCCTGCAAAGCCTCCGCGGGTGCTGTCACCATTTCTGCCGTCAGGTCGTGAAGTTCTTTCGATGCTGCCTTCACGTCTTTTTGTGCAAAGATCGCGCTGATGACCGCGATGCCGCAGATCCCGCTTCCTGTCAGCTGAGAGACATTTTCTTTGCTGATGCCGCCGATAGCGATAACTGGTATGCTGACCGCCTGACAGATATCCCGAAGCGTCTGGGGGCCGACCTCTACTGCGTCATCCTTGGAGCCAGTCGCAAATACCGCTCCCACACCCAGATAGTCCGCTCCGTGAGCCTCAGCCAGCTTCGCCTGCTCCACAGTCTGCGCTGACACGCCGATGATCTTGTCCAGACCTAATTTCTCTCGAACGTCTCCGGCCTCCATATCGCTCTGTCCCACGTGGACGCCGTCGGCATCCATGGCTAATGCGATGTCCACGCTGTCGTTGATGACGAACGGGATCTTCCGGGCATTGCAGAGTTTCTTGATCTCCTTGGCTTCCTCCAGGAACAAGTCTTTTGCCAGTTCTTTTTCCCTAAGCTGCACGAAAGTCACTCCACCGTCGATAGCCTGTTCCACCACCTGATATAATGTCTCACCGTCTGCCAGCCACCGCCGGTCAGTCACGGCGTATAATAATAGATCTTTTTTAGCGCACTTCATATTTTGCTCCTCTTTTCAGGGTTTCACCATCCATGTTAAAGATCGCATCGATGATCCGGTTACGATACGTTGAATTCCCATCTCCTTCTGCCATGCGGCTCCAGCCGATCTCTCCAGCAAGTCCCATAGCGCACACCGCTGCAGCAGCTGCATCCAGCTTGTTTTCCGGGTTTGCTGCAAGGAACGCCGTCATCATGCCTGAAAGCTGGCATCCTGTTCCGGTGATACGCCCCATTTCAGCTCTGCCATTTCGGATAACGTAACAGTTTTCCGCGTCTGCAACAAGATCGATAGCTCCGGTGATGGCGATGATGCTGCCGGTTTTCGCTGCAAAGTTTTTTGCAAAGGCTACGGCGTTGTCCAGGGTGCTTTCCGTCACGGCGTCAGCTACATCGGCGTCCACGCCCTTGGTGGTGCCGCTTCCCAAAGCCAGCGTCTTGATCTCGGAAATATTCCCGCGGATCACGTCCGGTTTCAATTCGTCTAAAATCTTCACGGCCGTTTTCGTCCGCAGCTTGCTTGCCCCTGCGCCTACTGGATCCAGCAGCAGTACGTGCCCCAGCGCTTTGGATTTTTTACCGGCCAGGAACATGCTCTCGATGGTTCTCTTGTTCAGTGTTCCGATATTGATATTAAGTCCTACGCAGATGGATGTGATATCCTCCACGTCGTCCGGTTCATCTGACATGATGGGACTTCCTCCGCATGCCAGCAGGACGTTAGCGACGTCGTTTACAGTAACGTAATTTGTAATGTTGTGGACCAGCGGTGCTTTTTCCCGCACGTTGTCCATGCATGTCTTGATCATTTTTATACCTCCCGCAGATAAATAAAATAATGCTCCGGCCGTCCGGAGCGGGGAAATCGTCTCATTAGTTCCCTCGCATCAGCTTGTACATCCCGTCTTTAAGTCCGTCGATGGAAAGCCGGAACATGGGAAAAACTTTTTCGATCTCAACGAAAGATTCCGGCATCCACGCCAGCTCCTGCTCCCGCTCCTGGGGATGGAGCCAGATGGAATGAGGATATTTCTCCCGAAATCTTCGGAACCAGGTGATGCCATCGTCGGAAGCTGTCGACCAGCTGCTGCCGGAACCATCCATCAGTTCATGGATCGCCATATCCGCATCTCCCACGAAGATGACCTTGTACTCGCTGGAAATATTCCGCAGGATCCAGTCGGTTTTAATGCTTTTCGCCGGATCCACTTCCGGGTCTTCATAGACCCGCTGCTCCAGGCAGTTATGGAAATAATAGATCTTCAGATCAGAAAAAGTATTTGCCTTATGCAGCGACTGAAACAGCAGACTGCAAAGCTGCTCGTAAGGCCGCATAGATCCACCTGAATCGATGAGGATCATGACCTTCAGCCGGTTCTTTCGCGGTGGCTGCATCCGGATGTCCAGGATTCCGCCCCGTCGGCAGGTATGATCTATCGTACCGCGAATATCCAGCTCTTCCTCGCTGGTTTCCAGCTTGCGTGACAGTTCCCTCAGCAGTCGGAACGCCATCTGAAACTGTCTTGATTCGATGGTGCAGTCGGTCCGCCAGTCGCGAAACCGTCTGTCTCCACGCGCATGAACGATACTCTTTCCACCTGCTCCCTGCATCATGGCACCATTACCTGTTCCCGGGCCTGCTCCTGTCCCGCCAGGCGCATTGCCGAATGCAGCTGCAGCATTTACCGCCACCGGTGCAGATAAAAGTTCTCTGGCCTCTGCCAGACGTTCTTCTATCTGCAGCATCGCTTCACCAAGGGGCATGTCATTCTTCTGAAAATACCCGGCAAATACCTTTGCAGCAACATCAGGCTGCGCCGCAAGCTCTCTGATCTCCTGCGAGATCTTTACAGGATCTACAGCCTCGAAATATCGGTGAAACATCTCGTCGAACTTGTCCAGATCGCTCTCCGTCTTGACAAGCAGCGTCCTGCAAAGGATATAAAACCCGTGGAAGCTCTGACCGTGAAGCCCCTGGTGCAGTCCCTCGATAAGAGACATCCAGTCGTGAAGCGTCACTTTGAGTCCGCCGCTTCGCAGGAACAGCAAAAATCCCAGGAACATTACCGCAGTCCTCCGCGAAGGCCGCCGGTGCTCTGTTTTACCGTTTCCAGATCCTCATCCTTTTTGATAAGGAAGCTTAAAAGCGGCAGGTCAGATCTCAGTTTATCCGTCGGTATTCCCGAAAGTTTCAGTGCGCCGATCCAGTCCAGCACCTGATCCATCAGTTCCGTCTCAATGTCCGGATAATGCGCCAGGATGATGTCCCGCATCAGCTTTTCGTCCGGGAACTCGATGAAATGGAAGGCACACCGGCGCAGGAAAGCATCCGGCAGTTCTTTCTCCGCATTGGATGTGATGATAACAATGGGGGAATGCTTCGCCTTTATGGTCTCGTCGGTTTCCGGGATATAAAATTCCATACGGTCCAGCTCCCATAAAAGGTCGTTGGGGAATTCCAGATCCGCTTTGTCGATCTCATCGATGAGCAGGACGCACTGCTCATCAGCGCAAAACGCCTCGCCGATCTTGCCCATTTTGATATATCTGCTGACGTCATCCACACCTTCATTGCCCAGCTCACTGTCATAGAGCCGCCGGACCACATCGTACTGATACAGTCCGTCCTGCGCTTTCGTGGTGGATTTGATGCTCCAGACGATCAGCTTCCTTCCGAGGGCCTTGGCAATGGATTCTGCCAGTGCCGTCTTGCCTGTGCCCGGTTCGCCTTTGACCAGCAGAGGCTTGTTCATTCTGATGGCAATATTTGCCGTCAGCATCAGATCATCGCTGATAATGTAATCGTCCGTTCCCCGGAATTGATAATTTGATTCGTTCATATCCTTTATTCCTTATTTTTTTTACCATGTTTCAAGAGTCGCACTTAAATAAAAATATTCAGGATGCCGATCACAAATCCGATCAGCGCGCCAAGATTGACGATAGTATTGAGCTCTTTTTTCATGACCGAAAGCACCATGTTCTCCAGTTCCATGACATCCATGGCGTTGATCTTGTCCTCGATGAGCGACGCCAGATCGATCTTCTGCATGAATCCGTCCATATGATCTTCCACTGCATGGGCATAAAAAGACTTTACGGTACTCCGCACCATATCCTTGCTGATGGAAAAGTCATACAGCATCTGAACTCCGGATTTTTCTCCCATCTCATCGACTTTCTGTTCCAGCGCCGGGCGGATGTATTCCAGTCCGTGGTCTTTCACATACTTCTGCATTTTCTCTCCTGCAGGCTCGATGATCGACGCCAGACGTTCCGGTGGGAGCATCATGGCGATCATACCGCCCATCATGCCGTCTCCGCCCATTTCCGCCAGCTTTTCCTGAGCGTACCGGAGCATGGATTCCGAGATTTTTTCCTGCAAAGGCATCTGCAGTACGGTTTCGTAGATTTCCTGGCTCAGCTTATCGCACACTTTTTCTTTTGTCGTCTCGTACTCCTTGTCATCCCAGCGTGTCAGACGGCAGACTGCTGTCTGCAGTCTGCTTTGCAGGATGGATTCCGCCTTATCTGCCACAGCCTCCTGCATAGAGTCCGACAGCAAGCTCTTTCTGATATCCTCGCCTGTGACCAGGGTGTCTGCGACCGTCCGCCCGATCACCCGTGCCAGCCGCGGCTTTCCTTTCGGGATGACTCCCGGTGTGAAAGGCAGCGTTTTGCTGCCGATCTTGATTTCTCTTCTCGGACGGAACAGCATTTTAACTGCCAGATAATTGGTAAAATAGCCGATAACTGCCCCGATCAGAGGGCCGGCTATGATCGTCAAGTCCATGATGTCAGCTCCTTTGCTATGCTAATGATGTATATTTCTTTTCAGGAACAGCGTCGTCCTTATGGATCCGCAGGCGGATCTTTTTGAAGACCGGCGAGTGGAAGTAACACTCCTGCGTGATATCTAAAATCTGGTCAAACTCCCATCCGGCGATAGAAAGCGCTACCAGATTTTCATCGATCAGATGACGCTGCGCCAGGTCAGTTCCTGTTATGACCGCACGCGGCTGATCCTTCTTCATCTCTGCAAACGGGATCCGCAGCATGGACGCACATCCTGAGACTGTCGTGGCGATAGCGGTATCGTAAGCCGACTTGTTATAGCCATGAAGCACCAGCATACCGGACAGCTGATCCGGATCCACGAACGCAACGACCAGATCCGGCTTCATACCTTCCTTGTATGGCTCGAATTTGATGGCATCGAAACCATCCATCACGTCTTTAGGAAGCTGCTGGAACATAGCATCTGCCGTTTGTGGATCGCACTTGAATTTTTCGCCGGGCGGCGTCCACTGCTGGTCGGAACCATAGGACAGAAATACGCCGAATCCACCGGGAATCTTCGGTTTTTCGTCGTTGAGACCGCTGTTGTGATCGAATCCCCCGCAGCTGCAGGAACCTTCCTTTAATACAAGAGTCTCCCCGTTCAGCACTCTTTCAAACCGTTTATAGACACATCCAAAGATATCGTTCACCTTCTCGTCTTTCGCGTGCACTCTTGTGACTGCCATCAGCCGATTTTCCAGTTTTAATTCCTTTACCAGTTCCGAATAACTCATGTTACTACCAACCTTTCCTCATTAAAAAGAGATATTTCTTTTATAAAATATCGATATATTCTCCTGCCAGGGCTTTGTTCATGCTGCGCACTGCACAGAACTTGCCGCACATGCTGCAGGTATCTCCGTGATCTTCTTCGGGTGCTCTGCTGTCGCGGATAGCTCTCGCCGTTTCCGGATCCAGTGCACATTCATACTGAGCTTCCCAGTCCAGTTTCTGCCGTGCGTCCGCCATGCGATCGTCGATGTCGCGTGCTCCCGGAACACCCTTGGCTATATCCGCTGCGTGAGCTGCGATCTTGGATGCGATGATACCCTGTTTCGTGTCCTCAACGTCAGGCAGCGCAAGGTGCTCCGCCGGCGTGACATAGCACAGGAATGATGCTCCGCTCATTGCTGCTACCGCTCCGCCGATGGCAGATGTGATGTGGTCATATCCCGGTGCGATATCTGTTACGATCGGTCCCAGCACGTAGAACGGTGCTCCCATGCAGATGCTCTGCTGCACTTTCATATTAGCTGCCACCTGGTCGAGAGGCACATGTCCAGGACCTTCTACCATGACCTGAACGTTGTGATCCCATGCTCGTTTCGTCAGCTCACCCAGGCGGACCAGTTCTTCGATCTGACAAACATCGGTAGCATCAGCCAGACATCCCGGACGACATGCGTCTCCCAGGGAAATGGTCACATCGTATTCCTCACAGATATCAAGGATCTCGTCATAATGTTCATAGAACGGATTTTCCTCGCCAGTCATGCTCATCCAGGCAAATACCAGGCTTCCGCCGCGGCTGACGATATTCATCTTTCTCTTGTGTTTCTTGATCTGTTCGATGGTTTTCTGTGTGATCCCGCAGTGAAGCGTAACAAAATCCACGCCATCTTCTGCGTGCATTCGTATCACATCTATAAAATCCTGTGCAGACAGAGTTGCCAGATCTCTCTGGTAATGGATCACACTGTCATAGACCGGAACAGTCCCGATCATAACAGGACATTCGCTGGTCAGCTTGCGACGAAACGGCTGGGTATCTCCATGGCTGGAAAGATCCATGATGGCCTCCGCTCCCAGATTTACCGCGCTCATCACTTTTTTCATTTCTACATCGTAATCCTTGCAGTCACGGGAAACACCCAGATTGACGTTGATCTTGGTGCGAAGCATGCTGCCTACGCCCTCTGCGCTCAGGCAGGTGTGATTTTTGTTGGCACAGATCGCAACTTTACCCTCTGCCACCAGCTTCATCAGCTTGTCTTCATCCATGTGTTCTTTTTCCGCCACCGTCTTGATTTCCGGTGTCAGGATCCCTTTTCGTGCTGCATCCATCTGCGTCGTATAGTTTCTCATTTGTTTTGCCTCCATTCTTTCTTCACATGATCAAAACTATAGGAATCAGACGTTAGCAAAACAGACAGCAGTGGGAGCTGCTGTCATTTCCGGAAAGCCACAGGCTTCCCGTTTTTCTTGCCGACGCCTTCTCCGGGATAACCCGAAGATCTCCGGAACTCAAGCAGGATCCTTTGCATAAAACTGCAAAGAGTTCTGCCGATCCGGCTTTTGTATAGCGGCACAAGGTGGTGTCCCCAATTTACCGCTTTTAAAACTACAGATTTTATTTTACACGAAAGGACTGCGGATTGCAATATGGTCAGATAGTGCTACATTCGTGATGACAAGGAGGCAAACTAACCAATGAAAAATCTAAAATTAAAAGCCGCCCGTGCTGCCAAAGATCTCTCTCAGCAGGCTCTGGCTGATCTGGTGGGTGTTTCCCGCCAGACCATCAACGCCATCGAAAAGGGCGACTATAATCCGACTATTAAGTTATGTATCGCGATCTGCAAGGTGCTGGATAAGACTCTGGATGAGCTGTTTTGGGAGGGTAGGCACTCCTATAAATCAAACTCCAGAGCCAGTCCGCCCAGAGAAGTTTCTTTATAGGCTTTGTTCAGATCGTGACCGGTGTTTTTCATTACGTTCACTACGGCATCAAAGGATACTTTGTTTTTACGGACGTATCCCAGGTTCTTGGCGTAGATCGCACAGTCGATGGCTCGAAGTGCTGCGTAGCCGTTTCGCTCGATGCACGGGATCTGAACATAGCCGCCAACCGGATCGCAGGTAAGCCCCAGGTTGTGTTCCAGCCCCATTTCTGCGGCGTATTCGATCAGACTGTTGTTGAGCCCCAGGATCCAGGCATACAGTGCAGCACCCATTGCACAGGCACTTCCGATCTCCGCCTGACATCCTGCGTCAGCGCCGGAAATGCTGGCGTTGTTCTTGATCACATTGCCAAAAACACCGGCAACAGCTAGAGCTTTAATAAGCCGAGGTTTCTCTACATTCAGCTGCTTGTAGCAGTAATACAAGATGGCCGGAAGGACCCCGCTGGAACCGCAGGTCGGTGCGGTAACAATGGTCTGCCCTGAAGCATTTTCTTCTGCGACCGCATAGGCATAACTACTGAGGATCAGCGTTTCCCGTTCACTTCCTGCCGGCAGATTGATGGCCTGCGTATACATCTGCTTGGCCACACGAGGGAGCTGGAGCTTGCCGGGGATCGTCCCTTCCCGCTTCAGACCTCGCTCCACAGAATCAAACATCGTATCCAGTATTTCATACAGATAATCAACAAAGAGAGCATTTTCATGCTCCATCACATAATCGTAAAAAGAATAAGCATTTCGATCCAGAGTTTCCAGGATCTCTTTTAAATTCTTTTCACGATATACATTTTTTCTTGACAGGCTAAAATCATCCTCACCCTCCCAGACGATGGAACCTCCGCCGACAGAATATGCCGTAATATCATCTTTTAGCTCGCCGTCTTGATAGATGTGAAACACCATACCGTTGGGATGAAACGGCAGAGTTTCTTCGCAGAAATTCACCTGGCAGTTTTCTCCCAGCGTTTCATGGATGATGTAATCCGTCAGATGTCCTTTCCCCGTCATAGAAAGGGAGCCATAAAGATCCACAACATATTCAGCATTCTCTCCGAATCTCTTTTTTATGATGTTCGCTGCTCTCTCCGGTCCCATGGTGTGAGACGAGGACGGTCCCTTTCCTATTTTAAATAATTCTCTTAATGATTCCATATTGTCAGTCTTCCGTTCCTTTTAAAGTCGCTCTTAATTCGCTACGCCTTCGTCGCTGCGCTTTAGGATCTTACCTGTCGCGCCATCGATTTCAAACTCGTGCTTCGAACCATCGTATTTGATCTCGATCTCATACACGATCGCCCCGTGTTCCGTATCTACATCCATCTCCATGATGCAGTCCGCATCTGCTCCAGGAACATTCTCCAATGCGATCTCTGCCGCTTTTTCGATGCCGATATCCGTCGTCTGCACCGCCTGCTGACCAGAATCATCCTGTCCGTAATTAGTATCCTGCTTTTCTCTGCCGGTGATCTTGCCATTGCGTACATTTATCTGATAGTTGTACAAAATGCCATCGCTGACGATGGTCACATCGTATTTCATACAGCCGTCATCGAAAGTCTTGTCCACTGCGATGGAATACTGTGCATCGCCAAGCCCTGCATTGTCTCTGGCGATCTCCTCCGCCTTCACGCTGCTGATCCCACCAAAAAGACCCATCAGCCAGCACACCAGAAGAGCGATCACCACAACTGCTGCTATGATACCTCCGATGATCATTCCTTTTTTTCGTTTCTTCTGTTCCATAAAAAATCCCCTCTTCATCTATTGAATTTCCAAGTTGTTTTAGTATATCACAGATTCCGGGATAAATTCTATCCTTTTATTTCAAAACCGACTCAAAGCTGACTCCTGTCAGTGCAGCATCCGCAATGTTTGCACAGGAATTGCCGATTCGATCGAAACTGTGAAGGATCCTCGTAAAGTCACTTGTCATCTCCGCATCACATGCTCCCTGTTTTACACGCTTCATGTGATTTTTACGCAGCTTCAGAGTCAGATCCAGCACGTTATCCTTTTTATGAACGATCTTCCGCGCATCCTCACCATTACCTGTCCGAATAACTTCCAGCACATTCTGATACATATCTTCTATGATCTGCAATCCCCGGCACAGATCTTCCACAGCCTCCGGTGAAAGCTTGTGCTTCTTTTCCAGGATACTCTGCAAAGACTCCGTCGCCTCTGTGCAAAGGGCGTCTGTCCTCTCGATATCGCTCAATATGTACATCATGCCCGCTGTCTGAGTCGCCTGCTCTTCCGTCATAGAACCGGAAGAAAAAAGACTGGAAAGATACGATACGATATTGTCGTAAAGCTTTCTTACAACAACTGCCTGTCTCAGGATAGAATCCACACGGCGCAGATCCTGTCTCTCGATGGCGTGGTTCAGCCGATGGATCATCTGCTCCACCATACCGCTGCACCGCAGGATCTCACGCGCCACCATTTCCATAGCAGCAGTCGGCTGCGAGATCAGACGCGGATCCAGGAAAACCGGAACTTCCTTCTGTTTGCTGTTCTTCTCCTTGTACGGCAGGATCTTTACCACGATTTTCACCAGAAGCCAGATCAGAGGCAGCCAGATCAGCGTCATGGTGATGTTAAAGATCGTATGAGCGTTAGCGATCTGCCTTGCAATGACTTCAACTTCCGGACCCTTCGTAGAGATCGCCTGGATAAAATGAGCATACGGCTTCACGAACCAGATGAACAGAAAAGCTCCTGTTATATTGAAGGTACAATGAGCCAGCGCCGTACGCTTTGCATCGCGACTCTGACCGATACACGCTAACAGCGCCGTGATCGTCGTTCCTATGTTATCCCCCAGAAGAACAGGGATGGCACCCGCCAGACCGATGATGCTGGAAACGCCATCCGGGCCTGCCTGCGCTGCAAAGTTCTGCAGAACCGCAATGGTCGCGCTGCTGCTTTGCACCACCAGAGTCATCAGCGTTCCCACCAGTACGCCAAGCACCGGCATTCCGGAAACGTGATCGATCATATTGACGAAAACCGGACTTGCCGCCAGCGGTTTCATCACGCTGCTCATGATCTGTATGCCCTCAAACAGCAGTCCGAATGCGAAGATCGTCTGACCGATGCTCTTGATTTTTTCTGATTTAAAGACGAAAGACACGATAAAGCCCACGAAAATACTCAGAAGGGTGATGAACAGCAGCAGATGGGGGATATCCGGGCTGTATGCCTGCTGAGTTGAGATGGTATCGGTATATATTAGAAGATATACTGCTCCGATGGCGATTATCATCGTTATGGCGATGAGACAGAATACAACGAAGGAAAAGAGCAGCGTCAAAGCGAAGCGTTGTTTTTTTTCAATTTTTTTCATACGTTTTTCACCGCCTTGTATCCAAGTCCCCTGACGGACTCTATGGAAAATTCGCTCCAGCCCTCGAAGCGCTTTCGCAGCCTGCCGATGTGGACTGTGACGGTTTCCCAGCCTGTCTCGCTGTCTACGCCCCAGATTTCGTCCATCAGCTGTATGCGTGTGAATATCTTGCCCGGATAAGACAGCAGCTTATACAGCAGCAAAAACTCCTTAGCGGACAGCTGCCACGTACTCTGCGGAGTGATGACCTGCAGGGAGCCGCGGTCCAGCACCGTGGTGCCCACCGTCAAGCGTCGGTCTGCCCGGCTGCAATACCGCCGCAGCAGGGCCTCGATACGCCAAAGCATCTCCTCCTCGCCCACT
>OLPF01002023.1_pt1 | contig 14585 bp, 7 predicted proteins | sample 1673121 | NCBI WGS metagenome assembly OLPF01 (sample SAMEA3136756, study PRJEB25190) | human gut metagenome
GCGCTGGCCGCGCCCACCGCTCGTTTCGCTCCCCACCTTTAGGTCGCTTTGCCACCTTCGGTGGCAACAGCCCACAGGGCTGACGCTTCCCTCCGGTGCCGGGCGGGCGGGGAGTTTGCGCCCCTGGCCCAAACATTTCTTAAGCATCTGGCGGAAAAGGCCGCCGCAGGCGGACTTTTTCGACAAGCTAAGGCGGCCCGCAGGCCGCCCCTACCGAATCCCCGCCAGCCTGGTCAGAAGCGCGTTGGCCATGCCCCACAGCTGCTCCTGCTGTTCCATCGCTTCCCGCAGGTCCACCTCATAGACGCGCCCGGTTTCGTTCATGCGCTTAGCCATCTGGTTAAGGCTGCCCGCGCAGCGGCGAAGCAGCGAGATCATCTCATTCAGCTCCGGCAGCTCCAGATGGACAATCAGGCCGTCAATGGCCATCTTGCGCAGGTAGGCGCTCAGGTTCGCCGTGCCCGCCTGCGCCATTCTGCGCCGGATCAGCTCGTTTTCATGGGGCGTGACCCAGAACATGAGGTTGATGCGCCTCACTTCGCCCGCGTTTCCTGGGCTATCGGACCTCCTCACGGCTTCGCTCCTTTCTCTCCGGCTCCCGTGTGCCTTGCGCTGCGTCCGGCACCGCCGCCTCCATCGCTTCCGGCTCGCCGCCCTCCGGCATGACCTCCGGGCTGCCCTTGCCAATGTCCAGCAGCGTGTCCAGCTCGATCAGCCGCGCGCTTTTCTCCCGCAGTTCGTCCTCCTGCGCAAAGGGCTTTGCGATCTCCTCTTTGGCCGCCTCCTGCTCCTTTTGCAGCGTGGCGATCTGGTCCTGGACCGTTTTCAGCCGGCTTTCCATGGAGCCGAGCGTGTTGTCGATGCGCTGGATATTCCCGCGCGGGTCGCTGCCCAGCGTCGTGAAATGCGCCATGCGGCCCCGGAGCGTCAGGATGTACTCCCGTCCGAAAGCGCTTAGTTCCAGACTCATTTCAAATCCCCGGTAATGCCCGATCCGCACGCTTTTCATATCCACCACGGTCTTGACCGCTTCCAGAATCGCCTTGCCCGCTTCTTCCTTGTCCGAAAATGTGTGTCCCAGCACCTCCATGCCCACAAATCCCTCCGAGGGCAGGGGATGACTGTTTCGCGTTTCCAGATCAGCTTCAAACCCTCCGACCTGCGCCCGGCACTTTTCCAGCTCGACAGGGAAGTATTTCAGCAGCCGGTCCTCCATCTGAAACCGCTGACTCTGGTGGTTGGCCTTGAGCAGCCGGAGCCGGGCCACCTCGATATCCAGGTCCATCTTCTCTTTTATCAGCGGGTTTCCCGCACACAGCGCCTTGATCTCCGCGTAGGACAGCGCCGTCTCATCCACATCCTCGCAGGAGCGTACAGGACTTTTGCTGGTCATAATCTGGCTGATAAATTTCTGCTTGTTCTCAATGGTCTGCCACAGGTAGGCGTCGAAGGTGTTTTCCGTCACATAGCGGTAGATGTGCACCGTGTCGTTTCGGTTTCCCTGCCGCACGATGCGGCCCTTGCGCTGCTCCAGATCGCCGGGCCGCCAGGGGCAGTCCAGATCGTGAAGCGCGGCCAGCCGGTCCTGCACGTTGGTTCCGGCCCCCATCTTCTGGGTGCTGCCCATCAGCACCCGTACCTGACCGGCACGCACTTTGGCGAACAGCTCCTTCTTTTTGACCTCGGTGTTCGCGTCGTGGATGAAGGCGATTTCCCCTTCTGGAACGCCTGCCGCGATCAGCTTCCGGCGGATGTCCTCATAGACGGTAAAGCCCTCGCCGCCCGGCGTGGAAAGGTCCGAAAAGACGAGCTGGGTCAGCTTGCCGCTTTCGCCCTCCCGCCAGATGCGCAGGATGTTTTCCACGCACTGATTGACCTTGCTGTGCTCGTCGTCTGGCAGGAGCGGATTGAGGATGCGCTGGTCCAGCCCCAGCTTCCGGCCGTCCGAGGTGATCTTGAGCATGTTGTCCTCCTTGGGGTTGACCACCCCGGCATGCACTTCCGCCGCCCGTTTGGACAGCGCCTCAACCATATCCTTCTGCATTTCCGTGGGCTTGGCCACCACGTTGTGATACACTGCCTCCGGGGTGGGCAGGTGCAGCTGGTCGGCGGTCTTGATGTCCGCCGCCTCCCTGAACATGGCCATCAGCTCCGGAAGGTTGAAGAACCTGGCAAACCGCGTGCGTGCGCGGTAGCCCGTCCCCTCCGGGGCCAGCTCAATGGCCGTGACCGTTTCCCCAAAGGTGGAGGCCCAGCAATCGAAGTGGGAAAAGCCTCTGGAGGCGAGCAGGTCGTGCTGGAGATAGCGCATCATGGTATACAGCTCCGTCATGGAGTTGGACACGGGAGTACCCGTGGCAAACACGATGCCGCGGCCGCCGGTCAGCTCGTCCATATAGCGGCACTTGAGATACATGTCGCTGGACTTCTGCGCGTCCGTGGTGGAGAGGCCCGCCACGTTGCGCATCTTCGTGTACAGAAAAAGATTCTTGTAGTTATGCGCCTCGTCCACATACAGCCGGTCCACGCCGAGCTGCTCGAAGGTGACAACATCGTCCTTGCGCGTGGCGGAAGTGAGCTTTTGCAGCCTGGTTTCCAGCTGCTTTTTCATGCGCTCCAGCTGCTTGATGGTGAACCGCTCGGCATGGGAGGCTCTGAGCTCCTTAACGCCCGCTTCGATCTCGTCGATCTGCTCCTGAAGCAGACGCTCCTGACGCTCCTGGCTGATGGGGATCTTCTCAAACTGCGAGTGACCGATAATAATGGCGTCATAGTCGCCGGTGGCGATGCGGGCACAGAACTTCTTGCGGTTTTTGGTTTCAAAGTCCTTTTTGGAGGCGACCAGCAGGTTGGCCGAGGGATAGAGGCGCAGGAACTCCGAGGCCCATTGCTCGGTCAGGTGATTGGGCACGGCGAACAGGGCCTTGCTGCAAAGGCCCAGCCGTTTGGATTCCATGCAGGCGGCCACCATCTCGAACGTCTTCCCGGCCCCCACCTCGTGGGCCAGCAGACAGTTGCCGCCGTAGAGGATGTGGGCGATGGCGTCCCGCTGATGCCTGCGCAGGGTGATCTCCGGGTTCATGCCGCTGAAACGGATGTGGGACCCGTCGTACTCACGGGGTCGGGTGGCGTTGAACAGCTCGTTGTAGCGGGCGCACAACTCCTGCCGCCGGGTCGGGTCCTGCCAGAGCCAATCGCGGAAAGCATCCTTGACAGCCTGCTGCTTCTGCTGGGCGAGGGTGGTTTCCTTTGAATTGAGGACGCGCTTTTCCTTGCCGTCCGCATCCTGCACGGTGTCGTAGATGCGCACGTCGCGCAGGTTGAGCGAATCCTCCAGAATCCTGTACGCGCTGGCGCGGCCGGTGCCGTAGGTGGTATAGGCCGCCACGTTGTGCGCGGGGACGCTGCTCTTGTTCTCGATTTGCCATTCGGCGGTTGCGGAGGAATAGGCGACCCGAAGCCGGTAGCGCGCCTGGATGGGTGGCTGGAGCAGTTCAAGCATGAACTGCTGGATGTAGCGCGGCGGAATCCAGGTCGCCCCCAGCCGGACCTTGATCTCGGAGGCGTCCAGGTCCCTGGGCATGGCCTTTTCCAGCGCGGATACGTTGATCTGGAAGGCTTCGTCTTTTTCGGCGGCCACTCTGGCAGAGGCGAGCTTGGAGCGGATGTTGCCGGAGAGGTATTCGTCCGCGGTGACATAGCATGGCTCGTCTCCCGCGGATTCCGGCAGGCGGTAGATCGCCCCCTGAAGCTGGGACGCCAGTTCGTCCCGCGTTTGGCCGGTAAGCTGCTCCATATACACCATGTCCACGCCCGCCTTTTCCGCGATGGACAGGGCCAGCGCTTCGCTTGCGCTGTCCACATGGTCCACGGCCTGCGCGGGGCGGATGGTGCGCCGGGTGAACATATCGGCCTTGCGCCGGAGGTTTCCATCCTCGTCGAGAATTTCCAGCGAGCACAGCAGGTAGTAGGAGGAATCGTCCGAAAACGCCTGCGCGTTTCCCCGGCTGTTGAGCAGGCCGTGCTTTGCGGTGTAGGCGTCATAGCGCCGGTTCAGCTCGGCCTGCTGGTCCCGAATGGCGCTGTCCGGCGTGGCGGGGTCCATCTGCAGGGCGATGAGCTCCTGCACGCAGTCCCGCAGCCCCACCATGCCCCTGACGCGGGCTTCGGCGGCGGCGCTGAGGTCGGGCCGCACCATGAGGCTGTTTTCCCGGTAATACACCTGCCCATCCACCACGGTATAGGTGTAGTTTTTTACATTCGGGTCGGCGGGAATGGCGGCGCGGATGGCTTCGCCCTCGCCCAGCTCTGACGGCTCGGCTTCCAGGTAGCTTCCTTGAAGGCGCTCTACGGCCTCATGAAGCTGGCTGGCCAGGTCTGCGCCTTCCAGCGGCAGGCAGGCGGTTTCCTTGCGGCTACCATACATGCTGTCATCCCATGCCATGCGGCCAAGGATCATTTCTGGATGCTCTGCAAAGTAGCTGTTGACGGGGATGCCGTCCCCGGTCTGCCCCAGGTGGACCCAATCCGGCTCAAGGGTGATGGGCCTGTCCCGCTTTTGCAGAAAAAGAATGTCGGAGGTGACTTCCGTGTTGGCGTTTCGGGCAAAGGCGTTGTTGGGCAGACGGATAGCGCCGATCAGTTCGGCACGCTGGGCGATAAAGCGGCGTACATCGGGGCTTTGCTTGTCCATGCTTCCCTTGGAGGTCACAAAGGCGATGATGCCGCCGGGCCGTACCTGGTCGATGGCTTTGGCGAAGAAGTAGTCGTGAATGTTGAAACGAAGATGATTGTAGGCTTTGTCGTTGACCTGATAATTCCCGAAGGGCACGTTGCCCACGGCCAGGTCGAAGAAATCGCGCCGGTCGGTGGTTTCAAACCCCGCCACGGTGATGTCCGCTTCCGGGTAGAGCTGCCGGGCGATGCGGCCGGTGATGCTGTCCAGCTCCACGCCGTACAGGCGGCTGCCCGCCATGCTCTCCGGCAGCAGGCCGAAGAAGTTGCCCACACCCATGGCCGGTTCCAGAATGTTCCCGGTGCGAAAGCCCATCTGTTCCACAGCGTCATAGATGGCGCGGATCACCGTAGGGCTGGTGTAATGAGCGTTGAGGGTGGAAGCGCGGGCAGACGCATACTCTGTCTCGGACAGCAGCGCCTTGAGCTCCGCGTACTCCTTGCGCCAGTCCTCGTTCTGCGCGTCAAACGCCTGCGGGATGCCGCCCCAACCCACATAGCGGGAGAGGGTCTCCTGCTCCTGGAGCGTGGCGGGACGGTCTTCCGCTTCCAGCGCCCGAAGGGTACGGATGGCCGCGACATTCCAGCCATACCGCGTCTTTGCCCCGCCCACGCCCAAATCGTCATCCGTGATGCGGAAATTCTGCGCGGAAGAAAGGGCAGTTTGGGGATATCGCTCCATGAGCCGCGCAAAGCTCTCCCTGCTTTCGGCGCGGATGATGGGATAGGCCAGGGACGGATCGCGGAGCCTGATGGTAAAGGTTCCGACCTCCTCGATCACAAAGGGCTTTCCGTCCTCCAGACGGACCGTATCGCCCACGGCATAGGAAAACGGGGCTACACCGGTCCCATCTGGGGCCTCCTCCGGGGAAGCGGATGCCTGCTCCGCATCAGCCATGACCTGCTGAATAAACGGGTCGCTTTCCACCCTCTCCGGGTCCGCCACCTGTCCGCCCACGATGCCGCGCCTTTCCAGCGCCTCGCGGATGGCGGCGGGGTCCACATCGTCGAAGTTGTCCTGTTCGACCTGGGTGAAGAAGCGGTCCTCCTTGATGAGCCGGGCAATCAGGCGCTGTACCTTCGGCCAGGGCAGTTCAATTCCTTCAGGACTTCCAGCTCGAATCACAAACAGACTCTTGCTGTCTCTGCCGCTATATTCATGGGCCAGCCACGCAGCGGTGTCTTTTTCCTGCGCATGAGCCTCCATGTAACGGATAACGGCCTGTTTGCTTTGAATATCACCGTTCCATGTCCTGATAGCATCATCAATGTCATCCTGCGAGAGCGGACGCAGCAGCTCATGGAGCTTGGGATAGGTCTCGCCGATAATCTCGCGCTGCAGGCGCTGACGGAACTCCGGCATATCGGAATAGGCGCGGAGCAACCCCATATTACCGGCCCCCAGGACAGCACGGTGGATAGCGGCATTGCCCTCAATCACAGCGTTCTCGTAGTCGCTGTGGCCGCAGGCATTGCGATATGCGGTGTCTTGGGTGACGGCCTCCAGCACAATGGACTTGTATTGCTCATGCAGTTCCCGGACCGTAGCGGCTTGCATGGCTTCTTCGTCCCGGAGTACCCGGAATCCGTCCGCGCCGTACTCCGCTTCACGGGCGTTGATGTCCTGTTCAGCCTCATGGTCGATAGAGAGGACGGAATACTCCCGACGCTGTACGCTTCCCTCAGATGCGGTGGAAACCGTCACATCATGCCTGGCCCGGAGCTGTTCCAGGTACTGATTCAGCCGGTTTGCCGGAAACCCGCACATCTCCACGCGCCCACCCCCAGGGATGGCACGGGAGACCAGCTGCAATCCCAGCTCCGGCGCGGCTTCTCTGGCATCCTCGCCATACAGCTCAAAGAAGTCGCCCATCTGATACAGGACCAGATCATCCGGGTGGCGTTCCTTGACGCCGTTGTATTCCCATACAGCGGGGTCCGGCTTCGGGGCTTGTGGGGCATCTTTTTCAGCCTGGACCTTTTCCGCCTGGATTCGGTCATACTCTGCCTGCTCCTGCTCAGTCAGATAAAGGCCCTGCCGGATCAGTCCGGCGATTCGTCCGGCGACTTTCTGCCAGGTAAGACGCACCTCAGGGCAACCCCTTTTTTGATACCGCATCCCCTTTCCGCTATGCGATTCGTCGCTTCCATCCGCATTGGACAGCGCGTGCGAACGTCCGCCCGTACCGTACTCCTGCTTGAGAAAATCCACTCGTTCCCTGTCGGAGTAGAACTGCTGAAAAAAGGCAAAGATGCGTCCCTTGCTGCCGGACATGAGGCCGCCTTCCGCCAGATTTGCGTCGATTTCATCTTCGGTGATGAACTGCCGGACAGGCGGAATTTCCGCCATTTCAGATGAAAAGGCCCTGCGAGGAAGGTCAAGGTCATCAAGGGCTTCCAGTATTTCATCCAGCCGGTGAAAGTGAAACCGAAGCAGATCGCCGCTTTGCTGCTGATCCGACAGGAACTGCCGGTACTCGCTTTTAAGCCGCGCGCGAAACGCAGGGTCCGTCAGCTTTTCAGCAAGCCATTCTGTATCCTCCGAAAAATCGCGTCCCCCGTCTTTGGCGAGGCTGGACAGATACCCGGCGTCTATGGCTTTTCCGCTGAAATCCTGCCGCAGGTACCACAGCTTTTCGGCAAGCCGGAAGCGTTCATATCCTTCGGCCCCGGCCAGCTCCACATTGGCGGCGAAGCGTCCCTCCTCCAGAAGCTGTCCGATACGGCCTGCGGCTTCCTGCCATGAAACGAGCCTCGCGGAAGGAGCATGCCGGGCGGAGCGCCCGCGTGAGATACGAATGCCGGTCTCGTCGTACCATGCGGCAAAGGTTCCTGCATCGGTGACGATTCCGTTTCCTCCATGCAGGAGGCTTCTCAGGAAATCCGCTGTATCAGGTTTCTGCTTCTCAAAGGCAGCGACGATCCGTTCCCGGTGATGGGCCGTGTTCCCGCCCACCCGGAGTACCTCGTCCACCACTTCCTGGGGAATGGACAGAGCGGAGGGCAAATCGCTCTCCGCTCTTTCCGTACCGGGCTGGGCCGCAAGGCCCTCCAGAAAACTTAGCTGTACACCAGCTCCCTGAGGATGATTTCCTCGGCCTGCGCCTTGCAGGCGTTCATCAGGCCGACCCATCGCATCGGGTCGCTGGCTTTCAACGCTTCCGTCGCGCCCGCGTCCTTCATCAGCTCCGGCATCAGCAGTTCCAGACGGCTCTGTGCCGCCGCGTCGGTCTCCAGCAGGTGCTCCTGCAATGTCCCGCTTAGCAGCAGGCTGTTCCACAGCATCGTCCGATGCGTTTGCAGGTACGTCCTGCGCATCCGCCCGTACCTGCCCAGGGGCCGCTCCTCCGTTTCGTTCAGCTTCAGGTCGGGAATCAGGGTCTCTCCGCTCTGCCGGTAGGTAATCATGGCTAAGGCTCCTTTCATGGTTTCGGATGCTGATTTCAATGGTCCGCAGGACCTCCCCGCTCATCTCGCTGACCGCCGTGCCCAGCGCGGCGGCTGCCTCCGGGGTGTTCCATTCCATCACGGGGATGAAGTCCTCGCGGATGAAGCGCCCCTCGTTTGCCAGCCCGCACCGGGAACGCAGCGCGTATTCCAGGCTGACGGATGCGGCTCTGCGGAAGGAAGCTCCTATCGCACCTTCATCGTACCCCTCCAGAAACGAACCGTCAACGATGTCGAAGATCTCCTGCTTGCGGTCCACCCAGCAAGCGCCCGCAAGCTGTGAAGAGATGGCGCGCAGCTGCCGCTCCAACCCCTCGCGGGCGGGCACGTCGTAGCCGTTTTCCAGCGAAAGCGAAACCGCCTGCGCGTTTTCCTCCGATAGTTTCCAGAGGTTCAGGCTGCGCGACTGCGAAAGCTCGCCGGTGTCCGCCACGTCAAAGACGTAGCGCAGCCGGGGCGCGTCCCCGGAGGTATCCAGCAGCGCAATGCCCTTCGCGCCCCTGCGCACATAGCGGCGCATGGTGTTTGTCCAGACCTCGTAACCCGCGCAGGCCGTGGCCTGCGGACGCTGGGCAAAGATGAGAAGCTGTTCGTGATAGGGGTATTTGTACAGGCGCGCGGCGGTTTGAAGATACGCCATCCACGCCGTATGGCTGCCGGTGATGCGCCGGGCCGTATCCTGCGCTAGCTGCACATAGGTCAGAGTTTTATCCGGCATATTCATTCACCTCCAATACAAATGCATCATGCTCCTGAATCTTCCAACTTCTGACCAGTATCAATTTTGCGTTTGCGAAACACATGACAATGGTAATAAAAAAACCGGCATGAGCTGCCATACCGGTTAGAATCTGAATATTATTTTAGGGTTAAGAATCTTCATGTGACGGGTGTCTGTTAAGTCTTCCTGCCTGATAGCTGATACTACATAACGCATTCCTCTGCACGGCGCTTTTCCCGAAAAGCTCATATCTTTTTGAAATGGTATGCGCCACGGCTTTTACCGTTGGCAAGCTCAATCAGTCCGGTTTCTTTCATTTTCCGAATCAGTACAGTAGCCGGAGCCGTCGTTATGCCAAGGACATCCGCAATCTGTGCGCGAGTAAAACACTGTTCGTAACTATAATGCTGATACAGTTTCAAGATATGAGCGCTGGTTCTGGCTGTGAACCCCATATCGTTCAGCTTTTTCTCAATGGATGTTTTTTTGCCGGAAGGATTGTTTCCGTTGTCGTGAAGGATGGTTCTTGCTTCGGAAGGATTGTTTTTCCGACCTCAACACCGTAGTTCAGATTAAAGAGCGTTACGATGAAGTTGTTGCGATCCGAGAAGAATTTTGGTTCCAACGCCTCACGGAAGTTGACGGCCCGATGGTAGTCCGCTTTGATCTTCCTGAATCCGCTGCCACGGCGTTCCATGTAGTTCATTCTGCTGAACACATCCGCGATTATTGGATTGCGGCGTTTGGAAGGAACATGATCTGTGTCCAGCTCCTGCACCAGCGAGCCATCCATCATCCCGCCGGGAGAATAAATCTCCATCCGATCATCAAAAATATCAATATGCACCTCGCTGCCGGCAATCATGTAGTCACGATGTATCAGCGCATTGACCAGGCATTCCAGCACGGCGCGATCCGGATAATCAGGCATTTCCACACGGCCATAATCAGTCTTTTTCCACCGTTTCCTGGTGTTGTTGCGTACAAATTCCTCGCCGCTTTGCAAAAGAGCAATCAGGCTTCCGCTGAACTCCTTGTCATCCAGTGCCTCCATGGTGCCGGACGCTTTATCCTGTCCATTCCAACGGGTGCAGAACAGCCGGGAGAAGCGCATGGGCGATTCATCTGCCAGCAACGCACCCGTATGGGTCATGAAGCCCCTCTCATCCACCAGACCGAAGGAGAGGAAATCCTGTGCATCCATTTCAAGACCAGTACGCTGACGATAGACCGAACGGAGTTTGGTAAAGGCGAAGTTTTCAAATCGATACAGCGTGGAAAGACTGTCATAAGTGCTGTTGCTGCCGCGCAGGACAAGGCGCTTGAGGTCAGCGGCCGTTGCCTGAACGCTTTCATTGCCTACGCGGATGTAAGCGATCCGTCCACCGTCACCGATATAGTAATAGGGCGTTTCAGCCCCGGCAGAAACATGCAGGAGGATGAATTCCTTTCCATCCTCCCGCCTGATCTGCAAATCGATGCCTGGAAGCGGGTCCATTTTGCTCTTGATTGCCTCGCTGATTTTTTCGCTTGCTGTCTTTACATCAGAAAGGCCCTTAAGAGCGCCGTCATTGGCAACACCAAAAATCAGGACGCCGCCTTTACCGTTGGCAAAAGCACTGACACTTTTCAGCCAGCTTTTGGGCCTGCGATCTTCCAGCGCTTCCTTCTTATCGTATTCGGTCGCTTCACCAATAGCGGAACATTTTCTATTTTATTATATACACAAGAGCTCTTTCTATCAACCACCTTAAGAAACCGGCCCCTATCGGAATGATCGCTGTAAATCAGGACTTTTAGCTCTTTTTTTGCCACAGAGGGTTGTTTCAGCTCACGCATCCTTTCTGTATTATGCGGAGGCTGAACAAGCAGAAGGCCGTACAATTCCCGCCAGCCAAAGAGGTCCGCATAGTGTGCTGCCCCTGCGCACATAGCGGCGCATGGTATTTTTCCAGACCTCGTAACCCGCGCAGGCCGTGGCCTGCGGACGCTGGGCAAAGATGAGAAGCTGTTCGTGATAGGGGTATTTATACAGGCGGGCGGCGGTTTGAAGATACGCCATCCACGCCGTGTGACTGCCGGTAATGCGCCGGGCCGTATCCTGCGCAAGCTGCACAAGGCTGTCCGTCCTGCTGTCGGGCATGCGTTCACCTTCCTTTCAGGCAGAGGCCGGACGGATCGAGGTCGAGCCGGTCAAAGTCCTCGTCGGTCATGGTCTGGAGCTTGCGGATGACGCCCACCGTCGTGCGGCGCAGCCCGGTTTCCTCCCCGGACAGATACCCCAGCATGTTGCCCAGCTCCTCCATCAGTCCCAGGCGGGTGCCGGGGTTGTAGAGGATCATGAGATTCATTTCCGTCGTATTGAACATGTCATCGCTCCTGTTCTGCTTTTGCCGGTTTGCGTTCTGTCTGCGCGGGGCGCGGCTCCCTGAGCCGCTTCAGCAACGGCGGCCGGCGCTGAAGCGCCTGCTGCTTTTGAAATTCCGAAAGGGAGATCGCTTTCCCATCCAGATGATCGATTGCATCTCTGTCCAGCGTGATGCGCCCGTCGGGCGAAAGAGTCAGAGGTTCATTGAAAAGAAGCGTGCCGCAAAAATTGACGCGCGCCTGATTTTCCAGCGTGACAGGCACGCCCCACTCCTCTCCATACCGCAGGTCATACGCATAAATTTCCTGGGGCAGCAGGCTCCTGTCCACGCGCCAGTCCGCCAGCAGCGCGGGCTTTCCCCGAAAGGAGACCAGTGCAAAGGGCTGCTCCGCCAGCTCCGCCGCACGGCTTGCCTCCTCCATAGCCCTGTCAGGGGCAGGCAGGAAGGCCGGAAGCTCCGCAAAGCCGAAGCTGTCCACATAATGAAAGCTGACGCCGCTCTTTCCCTTGAGGCCGACCACATCGCTGACGGACAGGCTATGGCCGGTGAAATCGCGTGGAGGGTCGAGGTTGAACCGCTCGTACAGCGATTCGAGCAACGCTTCCCGCGACAGATCGGGACGTGACGGCAGGGCGCCGGTGTAGACGAGATCGTAGTTGGCACGGTCCACCGCCAGCCCCGCCGCCCGCAGATGCTCAAGCGGTTCAAAGCGCAGATTATGGGTCGCCTCTTCGCGTGTGAGCTGGTAGATGGCATATGCGCCGAAGGGAGCCCGGAGAAAACGGCGCTCCTGGAACGCCTGCTTGTCCGTCTGCCTGGGCAGGGGCTCCTCCGGCGCGCAGGCGATGCCGCCCCGCTCCATATGCCCGGCAAACTCGCAGATGTGGTACACCCGCCCGGCCACCTCCGTGTGGTACTCGTCCACATACCGGCACCGGCTTACCTTGCTTTTGCCATCCGGGAAGATCATCCGGAGGTTCCCTCCGTCGGGAAGGGTAAACAGCGTCCGGTAATTGGTGTCAATAAAGCGAATGGTCTTTTCCTGGCTCACTTTCGTTCCCTCCCTTCCGCAAATTCCAGACGATACTTTACAAACGGCGTCCCCGTGTCCTCAAGCACGACGTCCGCCTCATAGGTGCGCCCCGTTCTGGGGGAAAACAGCCCTTTCAGGCTCACCCGCCCCTCCTTGAGCAGCGCGGCCGCGACGGAGGCTGTCAGCTCCTTGCGCATGGCGGCGAAAAAGCGGTCCTTCTTCCACAGCGCGAAGCCGCAGCCACGCGCGGTGCAGACGAAACCCTTTGCGTTTTCCACGACCGAAGCGCCGCAGCGCGGGCATACGCCCACGGCCCGGCGGTTGTCGTCAAACAGCATGTGCACGTCCCGAACGGGATGCTCGGAGGAGGCGAGCTCCCGCACCATGTCCGTGATGTCTGTGAGGAAAGCCTCCCCGTCCAGCGCGCCCTGCTCCACCTCCCGCAGCTTCTGTTCCCACGCGGCGGTCAGGGCCGGGGACTGAATCGCCTCCGGCAGCACGGTAATCAGGGAAATCCCCTTGTCCGTCGGGACGAGGCAGATGCGTCTGCGGAACGCCCTTCGCTCCGCAAGCCCGGATTTGAGCAGTTTTTCAATGATGGCGGCGCGGGTGGCCGGGGTGCCCAGGCCGCGGCGTTCCGCATCTTTTGGGGGATTCTCATTGCCCGCGTTCTCCATGGCTGACAAAAGGGTATCTTCCGAATACCGTTCGGGCGGCGTGGTCTTCCCTTCCCTGACGGAAGCCGTCACGGGGAGGAAGGTCATGCGCTCGTTTAGGGACGGCAGGCCGTCCGCCTCCTCCTCGCGCTCCCGGCTTTTGAGCGTGGCGCGGAAAGCGGCGTCCAGCGCCTTCCATCCCGGATGCACCGTCCTTTTTCCCCTGGCGGTAAAGGAGACCCCCTCGCATTCCAGCCGGGCGGTTGTCTCCAGCATCACGCACGCCTCCCCGGCGGCACAGAGCAGGCGCGCCGCCACCAGCGTCAGCACGCTCCTTTCGCCGGCGGGCAGGGCGTCCAGCGGGTGATCCCGGAGAGCCGCCGTGGGAAGCAGGGCGTGGTGGTCGCTGACCTTTCCGGCAAGCTGCCGGGGATGGCAGGGCAGGGAAAGCCCCGCGGCAAATGGAAGCGCCGCCGCCGCATAAGCAGCCAACTCACGCGCTTTCTCCGTCATGCCCTGCGGCAGATACCGGCTGTCCGTTCGCGGGTAGGTCAGCAGCTGCTTTTCATACAGGGATTGCGCGTAGTCCAGCGTCTGCTGCGCGGTGTAGCCGAGCAGACGGTTGGCGTCGCGCTGGAGCGCGGTCAGGTCGTAGAGCCTGGGCGGCTGTTCCCTGCGTTCGCTGGTTTCCACCGATACGACCCTTGCTTCCTTGCCGCCGCACAGGGCGGCGATGCGCTCCGCCTCCGCGTGATCCTCCGTGCGCTCGCTTTCGGCCGGGAAGGCGCCGCAGTCCAGCCGCACATGATAATAGGCGGATGGCTGAAACGCGGCGATATCCGCCTCGCGCTCCACCAGCATGGCCAGCGTGGGGGTCATCACGCGCCCGACGTTGAGCGTCCGTCCATAGAGCAGGGAAAAGTGGCGGGTGGCGTTGATGCCCACCAGCCAGTCCGCTTGCGCCCGGCACAGGGCGGCCTGCCCCAGCGCATCATAGTGCGCGGCCGGCTTCATCTGCCGCAGCCCCTCGCGGATGGCGTCTTCCTCCATGGAGGAGGTCCAGAGCCGCAGGACGGGCTTATCGCAGCCCGCCAGATCATAGACGAGGCGGAAGATGAGCTCGCCCTCGCGCCCCGCGTCGCGGGCGTTGACGACCTCGGAAACGTCGGCGCGGCGCATGAGGCGTTTGAGCGTTTCAAACTGCCGGGCGCTCTTTTCAATGACCTCGTACTTCCAGGGCCCTGGGACGATGGGCAGGTCCTCCTGCCGCCATCTGGCGTAGCGCGCATCGTAACCCTCCGGCGCGGCCAGTTCCACCAGATGCCCGGCACACCAGCTCACCAGGACATCCGCTCCCTCCAGATAGCCGGGCTTCTTCTCCCGGATGTTCAGCACCGCGGCAATGGCTTGAGCAACGCTGGGTTTTTCCGCTATAATCAACCGTTTCATGAGTTTCCTCCTTCATCTGCATAAGAAAAAGCAGCCCTTGGAGGACTGCTTCAGACTGTCAAAAAAACCTTTCGGGAGGCTTGGAGGGCCCGCAGGCCCTTCAAAGTGAATTCGTATCGCCCGGCTTTGCCGGGCGGGCGGGGAGTTTGCGCCCTTGGCGCAAACATTTCTTAAGC
>OLPF01002024.1_pt1 | contig 14574 bp, 10 predicted proteins | sample 1673121 | NCBI WGS metagenome assembly OLPF01 (sample SAMEA3136756, study PRJEB25190) | human gut metagenome
TCACGCTGTTCAAGTCCGGCAGCGTCGCCAAGGGAATCTTCGGGGCGCATTAGCCTTTTCGCCTGCCCGGTTTCATGGTACAATGCGGGCAGGGAGGATGCTGCCATGAACGATCAGGATTCTGTCCGGTTGCCTAAGAAATGGGATGACGATGACGAAGCTCGTGCCCTGATGGAGACTGCTCTTGAACTGATGGATGAAATCAATAAGGGACGTATCTCCGGCGAAGAGCGGGGCTGGATTGATGCCGAGGTGGTGGAGGACCTACTTGTCGGTCAGGCCGATAAGAGCGCGTTCGGCCAGGAAAAACTACGATATGAACCTTGTGTTTCCACCAGACTGTGTGAGGCGGCAACGGAAGCTGCCAAGATAAACGAACGCTTTTCACACGAGGATGCGATGGCTGATTTGCGCGCGAAGATGAGAGAGAACCATCCCTGATTTCCATATGTTTCCCCGGTACTTCTTGCGAGGCGCTTTTTTCTACCCCAGGACCCAATCAAAGGAGGGATTCATTGGCCTACGTTTCCGTTCCCAAAGACCTGACACGAGTCAAGAGCAAGGTGATCTTCAACCTCACCAGGCGGCAGATCGTCTGCTTCGGTGGCGGCGCGCTGATCGGCGTGCCGCTTTTCTTTTGGCTCCGGCCGGGGCTGGGCTCAAGCCCCGCGGCCATCTGCATGATGCTCGCGATGCTCCCGTTTTTTCTGCTGGGCCTGTACGAAAACAACGGCAGGCCGCTTGAAAAGGTGCTGTGCGATGTGGCGGACACGCTCGTCCGCCGCCCGAAAGCCCGGCCTTACCGGACCAATAACGTCTACGGTGCGCTGATGCGCCAGGAAGTTATCGACAAGGAGGTGCAAAAGCTCAGCGCCCGCAAGCTCACCCGCGAGGAAAAGGAGCATATCAAAGCCGTCATCCGGAAAAACCGCCCCAACGGCCGGCAGCCGGGCAGCGCGCAAGAGACCATCCCGTATGACCGCATCTGGCCGGACGGCATCTGTCTGGCGCGTGGATGGTACACAAAGACGCTTCAGTTTCAGGACATCAACTACCAGCTTTCGCACAATGACGCCAAAAGCGCCATCTTCGAGGGCTGGTGCGATTTCCTCAACTACTTCGACAGCTCCATCCATCTCCAGTTTTCCTTTCTGAACAGGAACGCCGACGCGGACCGCTTTGAAAACTGCATCCATATCCCCGTTCGCAGGGATGGGGCGGAAAGGATCAGGAGCGAATACGCGCAGATTCTCAGCAATCAGCTTGCCAGAGGCAGCAACGGCATCGAAAGGGTCAAGTACCTGACCTTCGGCATCCAGGCAGACAGCCTCAAGACGGCCAGAGCGCGCCTTGACCGAATCGAGCTGGACGTTCTGGCCAACTTCAAGCGCATGGGCGTCGCCGCGTCTCTGCTTGACGGCAGGAAACGGCTGCATCTTCTGCACCGCATCTTCCACACCGATACGCAGGAGCCGTTCCGCTTCGAATGGGAGTGGCTTGCGCCCTCCGGGCTGTCCACCAGGGATTTCGTGGCTCCATCGTCCTTCGCCTTTGGCGAAAGCCGCCGCTTTCGCATGGGCGGCACGCTGGGGGCGGCAAGCGTCCTGCAAATTCTCGCGCCGGAGCTCAACGACCGCATGCTGGCCGATTTTCTGGACATCGACGCAAGCCTCATCGTCACCATGCACATCCAGTCCATCGACCAGAACGCGGCCATCAAGCAGATCAAGCGCAAAATCACCGATCTGGACAAGACCAAGATGGAGGAGCAGAAGCGGGCGGTGCGCGCCGGGTACGACATGGACATCCTGCCCAGCGACCTGGCCACCTATGGTGCGGAGGCCAAAAAGCTGCTGGAGGATCTGCAAAGCCGAAACGAGCGCATGTTTCTGGTCACGTTTCTGGTGCTCAACACCGGCGCGAACCGGCAGGCGCTTGAGAACATGGTCTTTCAGGCGCAGGGCGTGGCGCAGAAATACAACTGCCAGCTCACCCGCCTGGACTTCCAGCAGGAGAAGGCGCTGGCGGCCTCGCTGCCGCTGGGCGTAAACGAGCTGGAAATTCAGCGAGCGCTGACCACCAGCTCCACGGCCATCTTCGTGCCTTTCACCACGCAGGAGCTGTTCCAGACCACGGGCGAGCCGATGTATTACGGCCTCAACGCCCTGTCCAACAACATGATCATGGCCGACCGCAAGCAGCTCAAGAACCCCAACGGGCTGATTCTGGGTACGCCGGGCAGCGGCAAATCGTTCAGCGCCAAGCGTGAGATCACCAACTGCTACCTGCTGACAGACGACGACATCCTCATCTGTGACCCGGAGGCTGAATACGCGCCGCTGGTGGAGGCGCTGCATGGACAGGTCATCCGGATTTCACCCTCCAGTCCCCACCGCATCAATCCCATGGACATCAACCTCAACTACTCCGAAGACGCCAACCCGATCTCGCTCAAATCGGATTTCATTCTCGGCCTGTGCGAGCTGATCGTGGGCGGGCGAAACGGCCTGATGCCCATCGAAAAGACCGTGATCGACCGCGCCGTTCGCATGGTGTACCGCCGCTATCTGGCAGACCCGCGGCCCGAAAACATGCCCGTGCTGGGCGATCTGTACAACGCCCTTCGCAGCCAGCGGGAAGCCGAGGCGCAAAACATCGCCACGGCGCTGGAAATTTACGTGTCCGGCTCCCTCAGCGTCTTTAACGGCCAGACCAACGTGGACATCACCAACCGCCTTGTCTGCTATGACATCAAGGCGCTGGGCAAGCAGCTCAAGCAGCTGGGCATGCATATCGTCCAGGATCAGATCTGGGGCCGCGTAACGGCCAACCGCTCCGCGGGCAAGGCCACCTGGTGTTATCTGGACGAGTTCCACCTCCTGCTCAAGGAGGAACAGACCGCGGCGTACTCCGTTGAGATCTGGAAAAGATTCCGCAAATGGGGCGGGGTCCCGACAGGGATCACCCAGAACGTCAAGGACCTGCTTTCCTCCCGCGAGGTGGAGAACATCTTTGAGAACTCCGACTTTATCTACATGCTCAATCAGGCCGCCGGGGACCGGGAAATCCTCGCATCCAGGCTCGGCATTTCGCCGCATCAGCTCTCCTATGTCACCCATTCGGGGGAAGGCGAAGGGCTGCTGTTCTACGGCAACGTGATTCTGCCCTTTGTGGATCATTTCCCCAGGGACACCGAGCTCTACCGCCTGCTCACCACCAAACCAGACGAGGTACGAAGGGAGGCGAAGGCATGAACGCAGCGGCATGGCTGGCGGTTCTCCTGGGATGGGGCCTTTTGAGCTGGTTGTTTCTGGGCGTGGCGCGTCTGGCGGCGCAGGCCGACCGGGAGACGGAAAGGGCGTTTCAGACCATGATCCGGCAGCAGAGCGGAAAGGAGGACGCGGATGGAGGAAAGCCGCCTGAAGTTTGCGGAGGATGAACAGCCGCCCGCCGGACAGGAGGCCCCCGCGCGCCGGATGGAGGCCGCCGCGCCAAAGCCCGGCGCGGGCCGTCCCACTAAGCGCAGGCGCATGGAGATTGCGCGCGCCGCCGGGGGCCGCCTGCAAACGGAGAAACCGCGTCAGACTTCCTCCCGGCTCATCCATGAGGCGCTGCCCCAGGCCGGAGAGGAAGTCCACCGGCAGATTCGCCGCGTGGAGGATGACAACACCGGCGTACAGGCGGCGCATGAGACGGAGCAGGGCGCGGAAAGAGGCATGGGGCTGGTTGTCCGAAGCACCCGGAGGGCAAGGCTGAACGCATCCCGACACACGGAGCAGACAGCGCAAGCCATCCGCCCGCAGGCTCCGTCCTCCAGCAACCCGCTTTCCCGCTGGCGGCAGAAGCGGGCCATCCGCCGGACGTACATGACGGGACAGGCGGCGGGCGAAACGGCGCGGAGCGCGGCGCAGGCCGGAGGCGCAGTCGCCCGCGCGAAGCGAGGAGTGAAAGCCCTGGTCGCGCGCAGCCGGAAAACGTATCTTCTGGGCGGCGCGCTGGTGGCTCTCCTCACCTTTGTGATGAACGGCCTGTCCTCCTGCGCCCCGCTGGTGCAAAGCGCGATGCAGTCCCTCGTGATCGCCGCCTACCCCGCCGGGGACGAGGACCTGCTGGCGGCGGAGCGGTACTACGCGAATTTGGAGAAGGAACTGCAAAATGAGCTGAACCATTACGCCTCCCATCATCCCGACTTTGATGAATACCGCATCGAAGCGGACGATATCTGGCACGACCCCCATGCGCTCATGGCGCTGATCTCCGCGCACGCGAACGGGGAATGGACCGTCGATGACGCATATGGCTACATGGACCGGCTGTTTGAAAAGCAGTACATCCTGACCGAAGATATTGAGGAGGAAACCCGCTACCGTCAGGAATGGGTCACGCATCATGAGAAGATCGTCGATCCCGAAACAGGCGAGATCACATGGCGGCCCTATGAGGTGCTGGAGGATGTGCCGTACACCTACCGTATTTGCACCGTCACGCTGGATAACTTCAACCTCTCCCACCTGCCCTTCTATGTACTGTCCCGCGAGGGGGTGGGGCGCTATGCCATGTACATCTCCGTGCTGGGCATGCGCGAGGACCTGTTCCGGGGCAACCCCTACGCTTCCACGCTGCGCGAGCCGGGCGAATACGACATCCCGGCGGACGTTATGGAGGATGAAACCTTTCGCCGGCTGATGGTGGAGGCGGAAAAGTACATCGGCTATCCCTATGTATGGGGCGGCGACAGCCCGGAAACCAGCTTTGACTGCTCCGGGTTCATCAGCTACGTCTTTGCGGCCAGCGGCGTCAGGGACGTGGGCCGGCTGGGCGCGACCAGCCTGTACGGGCGCTGCACGCCCATCGCGCCCCAGGAAGCGCGGCCCGGCGACCTGATCTTCTTTGAAGGGACCATTTCCGGAGAGGAGGGCATCACCCATGTGGGGCTGTATGTGGGCGGGAATCACATGCTGCACTGCGGCTCGCCCATCGGGTATGCGGACCTCACGGATTCCTACTGGCAAAATCACTTTTATGGCTACGGCAGACTGTACGAGTAAAGAAAGGAGAAAACATGGAGAAAAGCAAGCTGGAAAAATACCGCGAGGAACGCGCGCGGCATCTGGAGAAGATTGCGGACCTGCAAAAGCGGGTACGGGCGCTGGACCAGCGCATCATGGAAAACGAAAGCATGGAGATTCGCGCCCTGATGCGCAGCGAGAACGTGACGCTGGAGGAGCTGACGGCGCTGGTGCGCAGGATGCAGCAGCAGCACCGTCAGCCGGTGGAAAATACCGCTCCGGCCCACGAAGAACCGCCGTACCAGCGGCCCGCCTACGCGGCTACCTTCCCGGACTGGAAGGGGGAAAACGAATGAGGAAACAGCGGACATTCATCCGCCTGATGGCGCTGCTTCTTCTGCTGCCGGTGCTTCTGACGGCGGCCTGTTCCTTTGCGGCCATGGCGGAAGGCGAGGTGATTCTGGAGGACCCGGCTTTGATTGGCGATCTGGAGGACGCCATGGCGGACCTGGTGATGGAGCCCGATAAGCAGACAGAGGGAGAACCGGCTCCTACGCAAGAGACGGTCGCAAAACCGTCTGTGGAACCCTCGCAGGAACCGACCGCCGAGCCGTCCACGCAACCCTCGCAGGAACCGACCGCCGAGCCATCCGTGCAGCCTTCGCAGGAACCGACCGCCGAGCCGTCCGCCCAGCCCACGCAGGAGCCCACCGCGGCTCCTGCCGCAAGCTATGAAATTGAGATGGAGGCCCCTTCCGGCTGGTATCTCAACCGCGCCGTAATGGAGATCACGGTCCGGGACCTGGGTGGCACGGGCTGGGCCGCCGTGCGCATCAGCGTGGGCGGAAAGACGCTCATAGACGGGCCGCTGCCCTCCGGCCACGTCTGGATCGACCTGCTGGAAAACAGCGAGGTAGAAGTCATTGTAACCGACCCCTATGGCGAGGCGTACCGCAAAAGCCTGCCGGTCAACTGCATTGACAACACCCGTCCCACCCTCAAGGCGAGCGTTAAGGGCGAATACCTGCACATCGAAGCCGCCGACGCGCAGTCCGGCGTGGCCGCGGTACAGGTCAACGGCACGTCCTACACGGAGCTGTCGGGCGGCACGCTGAGCATCCATCTCAAGCAATACGCGGACGCCTATGAGCAGCTGCTGGTGCAGGCGGTGGACCGTGTGGGCAACGTGAGCAAGGCCATCGCGGTGGCCAACCCGTTCTTTCACGACACGCCCGCGACCGCTTCCCCCACCGCCGCGCCGACCGCCGTACCCACGCGAAAGCCGGGGTCCTCCGGCAGCAGCTCTGGCAGCGGGTCCAGCAGCGGGTCCGGCGGGAGCCGCGCTACGCCCAAACCGACGGCAACGCCCCTTCCGACCGTGGCCCCAACCGTGACGACAGCGGTTCTGCCCACACTCCTGCCGGTGACCGGCACAGCGGGGATGCCCTTTACCCAGGCGGGCAACGCCTTTACCCGCGATCTGCTCTACGACCGCTACACCAACAAGCAGTTCATCGCCATCGAGACGCGCGGCGGCGATGTGTTCTACATGGTGATTGACTACGACAAGCCGCTGGACGAGGACGGGGAACAGTATGAAACCTACTTCCTCAACCTCGTGGACAGCCGTGACCTGCTGGACATCGTGGACGAAAGCCTGATTGAGCCGGAGATCATCTACGTCACGCCGGAGCCTACGGTCCCAGCCACGCCGCAGCCGGTTTCCGGGCAGGAGCCAAAGGACGCGGGAGCAGCGCCCCTGCTGGGGCTGGCCGGGCTGCTGGCCGTCGCGGGCGGCGGGGCGCTGGCGTATGTCAGGCTGAAAAAGTCCGGCAAGAACCGCAAACCGGCATATGATTATGCGCTTGATGACGAGGAGGACGAGGAACCGAGCGAATGACGTGGCATTGAAGCAGGCGGCATCCCATGATATAATCATGCAAAGGAGGCGCTGCCGATGGATACCGTTCAAACGTCCGACGAGCGCACATGTGCGGCGCTGGAGCTGCTTCGCATGCTGGCGGAAGCGGAGGAGGATGTGCGCGCGGGCTGCATCGCACCCATGGAAAATACGTTTTCCGCTTTGCGGGATAGTCTGCTCCAGCGAAAACAACAATAACCAATTTGCCCTGTCTGCGCCCGTTCAGGGCGTTTTTTTGTGCAAACCAATAAAGAAAGGAGTGATTGATTGTCCAGAACCCGCCGCCGTTTTTCCTTCCTGCCGTTAGCCGCGGCGCTGCTGCTGTTGGCGGGCATGGGGGCTATCCTGATGCCCGTTTTGCAGATGGACCGGGAGATTCGCAGGGATGTGGAGGAATATGCGCAGCTTCGGGAAGCGGCAAGCCTTCCCGCCGAAGCGCCTTCCCGGCCGCCCGATGCGGATGCCGAAGGGAACCCGCTTGATTGCCGGGTCCAGCCATCCGCCGCGCCCCCTGACCGGTTCACCGGAGCGGACCTTGCGGCGTGTCAGGCGCAGAACGACGATTTTATCGCATGGTTGTCCATCCCCGGAACGCCCATCGACTATCCCGTTGTGCGCACCGGCGATCCGGATTATTACCTGAACCACACGTTTTCAGGCCGTAAGAGCTATCTGGGCACGCTTTTTTCCCTCGATGGGACGGACTACGAAACGCCCGGACGCAATATCGGCATCTACGGCCACCATATCCGCAGCAGCGGCGAAGCCATGTTTTCGCCGCTGCTTTCGTATAAGGACCCGGAGTTCTGCGCCGCTCACGCCGTGATCTATCTGGATTCCCTGTATCACAGCGCGGCCTACCGCGTCTTTGCCGCCGTCAACCTGCGAAGTGGCGAGTGGGACCCCGCCACAGCCCGCTTTGCCGAGGATGAGGACTTTCTTGCCTTTGTCCGTCGGGCGCGGGCGCAAGCGCTGTACGATACGGGCATTGAACCCGGTGCGGAGGATGAAATTCTGACGCTTATCACCTGTGACCGAAGCTACAGCGACCCCGACGGGCGGCTGGTGGTCATGGCCGTCCGGGAATACTGAAGGAGGAATGAAAGATGAATCATAAACCACGCACAAGACTGGCCGCGCTGCTTCTGGCCTGTCTCCTGCTGTGCCCTTCGCCGGGCAGGAGCGAAGCGGCGGTGCAGACAGACGTGCCGGTGCCGCAAGAAGCGGCGATACCGGCAGAAGAAACGATGGAACCGCAGGAAACCGTGCAGGAGCCGGCGGCAACGCCGGCAGAGGAAGCGGCGCAAGAAGTGGAGCCTACGGAAGCACCTGCACTTCCTACACAGGAACCCATGCCGGAGCCAACCGAGGCTCCACCGGCAGAAACGGAGCTTCCAACGCAGGAACCAACGCAACCTCCTGCACAAGCCCCCACCGAAGCACCGCCGGCTTCGACAGAAGAACCAGCTCCCACAGATGTGGTCCCTCTGCCGCTCTCCCTGCAAGACGCCATGGCCCAGCGCGGTTACGCCTATGTGCTGGCTGCGGCTATCCCTCTGTATGCCGCGCAGGACCTCGCCGAACCAGCCTATTGCATGACGCAGGAAACGGCGGTGCTGCTGGTCCATCGCTTTGCGCCCGAAGAAGGGTTTGCCGAGGTCTGGCTGCTTAACGAAAGCTATGGGCTCACCACAGCCTATACCGCCGTGGACGCGCTGCCCGAAGCTGCGCTGTCCGATCAGGAGGTTGCCGCGCTGGCCGGTGAACGCCCGTCGGCCTTGACGGCTGATGAACGCCTCGTCTTTGTTGTGCCGGGATATGTGCCCGCGCAGGAACCCGTGCCCGAATCAGCCGAAACAGAAGCCGCTGTGCAGCCGATGGAGCAGTCCTCTTCGGAAGCTGTAATCACACCCGCGCAGCCCGGCGCGTTTGTACAGGTGAGCACCCAAACCAATGTCTATACCGACATTGATTTGAGCGGCATGGATGCGGACAGTCTGTGGGCCGGATGCTTCACACAGGACGCAACTGTGCAGGTAGAAGAAACCCTCCAGGATGCCCTCGGCCGCTGGTGGTACCGGGTGCGCTACCTGTTCGGCGACGATTTTGCCGACGGTACGCTCAAGTGGACGGAGCAGGGAACGCTCTGGGTGCTTGCGCAGGAAACCTGCGCCACCGGCGCGGCGGACCTCACCGTGACGGATTACGCCCTGCCCGTAAGCCCTTCCTCCCGGATGATGCGAATGTCCGCCAGCCCCATGCCCGGCTTTTCGCTCAAGACCATCAACGCGCCGGTGCCGTCGCTGTATGTGGGGCAGGGCGGGCTGCATGGCAGCTCCGGCAAGGACAGCGCGTATTTGCAGATCGCCAAGGCCCCCGGCCATGGCACGGTGTATGCCACCCCGCATTACCTGGACGGATACACGGTGTATTGCCTTGAGCACACGCTACCTGGGCCCGGTGAGAACATCTCCGGCGGCGGCCAGCAGCCTACCGGCCCGTATGTTATCGTGGACATGGATTCGTACCGTACCAATCCCGGCTATTCCTCCATCATCTATCACGAAAGCACCCTGCACGCCATCGGCTGGGTGCTTCGTCATACCTACCCGTTCATGGTCATCGACGATGATGACCCGGACAATGAAACCTGGTCGCGCGTTGCCGGACAGTTCGCCATCCGGCAGGTCATCCGCGAGCTGGAAGGGCCGCAATACGTCCGTGATTACTGGAACATGGACAACTTCTACCGCGCCAGCGGACAGGCTCCCGGCGTGTATCTGGAATACGCGCGCTGGCTTGCGGCCAACGGCATCGCCCGCGCCTCCATGACGGGGGCCATCTCCGTGAGCAACCAGTCCACCCGCTTTTCGGGCGGCTCCCTGACCGGCACCGTGACTCTTACCACGGACGCGGACCTCATTCGCGTCAGCCGGTCCTATGGGGTTTTGACCGGGAACACCGCCGGGCAGGATGAATCCTACTACTACCTCAACAGCGGGGATACGGTATCCATCACCGCGCCGGGGACCCACCTCAGCTTTGTGGCCGAATCGGTTTCGTCCGACGAGGAGGAGGCGAGCTTTCTGGTAGGCGTACCGGACGTGGCCATCCAGAAGGTGCTCATCCCGCAGTACGGCGCGCCCTACAAGCTCCAGTCCGTGACCGTCACCTTCGATATGCCCCTGGGCGCGGCAGCCGTCACCAAGACGTCCGCCTCCACCGGCGCGCCGCTGGCGGGCGCGGTGTTTGAGCTGGCCAGCGGAGACGCCGTCATTGCAACGCAGACCACCGGCGCGGACGGCGTGGCGCGCTTTGAGAACCTCCAGCCGGGCGTGTACACCATCCGGGAAAAGAGCGCCCCGGAAGGGTATCTCGTATCCGTTCCGGGCGAGCAGAGCGTCACCGTCACGGCGGGCGGCACGGCCCATGCGAGCTTTGCCAACGCGGAGATCACGGGCAAGATCCGCGTCGTGAAGCGGGACAGCCTGACACGGGAGGCGCTGGCCGGAGCAGAGTTCACCGTCACCCGTTTGTCGGCTCCCGCAGGCGCAACCGGCGTGGGCGACAGCGTGGTCATCGTCACGGATGCAAGCGGCGTTGCCGAAACCGGCTGGCTTCCCTGGGGCCGATACCGCATCGAGGAAACCACCGTGCCGCAGCACTATGTAGACGTTGGCTTTGAAACCGAAGTCGAGATTCGGGACAGTGGCAGGACCTGCGAGATTGAAGTGGAGAACGAGCCAACAAAGGGGTATATCCGCATCACCAAGACCGACCGCCTGAACGGCAACCCCATCGAGGGTGTACGCTTTGATATTTACGAAAACGACGAGTACGGCTCGGCGCTGGCCGGCAGCATGGTAACGGACGAAAACGGCGTGGCCGTATCCGAACCGCTGCGCAAGGGGCGTTACATCGTTCGGGAGCACGGAGAAACGGCGGGGTATGTGTTTGAGGAGATTGCGCTGGACGCGGTGGTAAAGCCGGATGAAACCACCGACCTGTCCGTGACCAACCAGCCGGTGCAGGTCCGGCTGAAGCTGTACAAGCGCGATGCGGACGAATACACCGGGAAGCCCGCGGATGCGCCCGGCACGCGCGGCGACGGCGAGCTGACGGGCGCGGTCTTCCGCGTGCTCGCGGCGCAGGACATCACCGACCGGCAGGGCAACGTGATCTATGAAAAGGGAGATGTGGTCGTTGATTCCCTGACCACGGCGGGTGAGGATGCTTCCGTAACCACGAATGCGCTCTGGCCGGGCGTGTATGAGATTGTGGAGCTTGCGCCGCCTGTGGGGTATCAGGCTGCCGTGGATTCTATCATAGTGGATGCGCGATCCGCGGCAAAACAGTCGCACGAAGCCGTTGTCATCTATGAAGGTGTTGTCACCAATGAAATCCGCTATGGCGCGCAGGCCATTGTCAAATTGCTCGGAGGCATGAGCGACGATCCCGACCCGGACCGCGTGGAGACGCCGGAGGCGGGCGCGGAGTTTCTCGTGTATCTTCGCAAGGCAGGGTCTTACGAAAACGCCCACGCGTTGGAGCGCGACCGGCTGGTGACGGATGAAAACGGCTACGCGAAAACCAAGGCCCTGCCCTACGGCGTCTATGTGCTGGAGCAGATAAAGGGCGCGCCGGGTTATGAGCTCAAGGGCCCGATCCTCTTTGAGATCGACGGGACCGAGGACATCCTCAACCCACCGCCCCTGACGCTCTCCGACCGGCCCATCCGCTACCGCCTGCGCCTGATGAAGACGGACAGCGAAACAGGAAAGACCGTCACGCTTTCCGGCGTCTCCTTCAAGCTCAGAGACGAGACGGGAGAGTTTGTTACCCAAACCGTCTCCTATCCCACCCGGCAGGAGACCGACACCTTTGTTACCGACGAAACCGGCAGTGTGACATTGCCCGAAACGCTCACCTGGGGCCTGTACTTCGTTGAGGAAGTCACAGCTCCGAAAGGCTATCTCATCCGCGAGGAGGCGCTGCCGGTGTTCGTAGGGCAGGACGGCGACGCGCCCGGAGAAACGTACCAGATCGACGTGGAAGTCCCCAACGAGCCGGTCAAGGGGCGGATTCTGCTTGAAAAGAAGGGGCCGCGGCTCACCGGGTTCGAGGTGACGGCGGATGCTTACGGGAACGAGGCGCACCGCCCCGTATACGAAGAAAGGTATCTGGCGGGGGCGGTGTTTGAGCTTCGGGCGGCGGAAACCGTCACCGGCGGGGATGGCACGGTCTGGTTTGAACAGGGCGAGCTGGTGGAAACCCTCACCACCGCTTCGGATGGGCCGGCAGCCTCCGGGCTTCTGCCGCTGGGACGGTATGTGCTGGTGGAAATTCACGCGCCCGAAGGGTATGCGCTGGATGACACGCCGTATGAGGTGGCATTGACCAGTGCAGACAATCAGACAGCCATCGTGAATCTCACGGTGGAGGTCGGCAATGACTATTATCCTGCCGAAATCACGATTCAGAAAGAAGCCGAAACCCTGCAAAGCGTTTCGCAGGATGATGGGATGATCATCCGAAGGGTAACGACCGTCCCCGGTGAGGGCTTTGTATTCGGTCTGTACAATGCCTCCGACATTCCCTATGACGGCGGCGTTCTCCCTGCCGGTACGCTGGTAGCCTCCGGCGCGACGGATGCGGACGGGCGGCTGGTGTTTGCCGGGCGATACCCGCACGGGGAGTACTATGTGAAGGAGCTGCAAGCGCCGGAAGGATGGAAATTGCCTGCCGGGACGTTTCCCGTTTCGATCCTGCCTGAGAAAGCGCAAGAAGACGCCGTCATCCGCGCCGGTCTGACGGTGCATAACGAGATGATCTGCACGCCCGTCACGATCACCAAGACCGACATCACCGGCGCGGCCCCGGTGCCTGGCGCGCTCATCGAGGTACGAAACAGCCGGGATGAGATCATCTATCGTGCGCGCACGGATGAAAACGGCGAGCTGCCGGACATTCTCCTCATGCCCGGACAGTATGCCTTCCGTGAGGTGCTCGCGCCGGACGGCTACGCGCTCAACGAGGCCGTATGCATCTTTGTGGTGGACGCACAGGGCCAGGTGAGCGGCGATACGGAGATTCGGGATGATTGGACGCGCTTTTCCCTGCGCAAGACCGACACAGGCGGCCGGGTACTTGCGGGCGTACAGTTTGCGCTGGTCGATGCGGACGGAAGCCAGATCATGACCGCCGAGACGGACGAAAACGGGCTGGCCTCGTTTGAAAGGATTCCTTACGGGCGCTACACCGTGGTGGAGACGCAGCCTCTGCCCGGCTATCTTCCTGCCGGAACGGTCGCGGAGCTGACCGTAGACGGGCAATACGTCAATCCCGACGCGCCGCTGGAGATCGTCAATGTTCCCGCGGACACTCCCGACATCCAGACCGGAGTGGACCTGCCCTTCACGCCCCTGATGTGGGCAGGTGTGGGAATGACGGCGAGCGCGCTGGTACTCATCGGCGTCTATGGGTACAGGCGCAGGAAGCGGCGGTGACAGCTTTCGGGAGGACGGCTCTGCTGGCCGTCCTCCTTCCTCCCCGTTGCCGGGTGGGAGCAAATACGGTATAATGAAGCCAATTCAAAGGAAGAAGCGGTGAGAAAGCATGCTCAACGAAACCGACGGCATCATCAAGCGATTTGAGCAAAGAACCATTCGTAGCCTGTGGGATGAGGAGCGCCAGGAATGGTATTTCTCCATCGTGGATGTGGTAGGCGCGCTTACGGACAGCCCGGATTATCAGACGGGGCGCAAGTATTGGAATAAGCTCAAGCAGCGTCTACATGAAGAAGGCAGCGAACTGGTGACAAATTGTCACCAGTTGAAAATGCCGGCGGCAGACGGCAAAATGCGTCTGACCGACGCAGCCGATACCGAGCAGCTTTTGCGCATCATCCAGTCCATTCCCTCGCCCAAGGCCGAACCCTTCAAGCTGTGGCTGGCGCAGGTGGGCCGGGAGCGCATCGAGGAAACCATCGACCCGGAGCTGACCATTGAGCGCGCGCTGGAAACCTATCTGCGCAAGGGATATTCCCGCGAATGGATCAACCAGCGCCTGCAGGCTATTCAGGTGCGCAGGGAGCTGACGGACGAGTGGCAGACGCGCGGCGTAAAAAAAGGCGTCGAGTATGCTATTCTCACCGACGAGATCACCCGCGCATGGTCGGGAATGAACACCCGGCAGTACAAGCGGTTCAAGGGGCTCAAAAAGGAAAACCTGCGCGACAACATGAGCACCACGGAAATCGTGCTCAACATGCTGGCGGAAGCATCCACAAAGGATATTTCCCAGGCCGAAGCGCCGGAAACCTTTGCGGAAAACCAGCAGGTCGCCCGCAAGGGCGGCGAGGTCGCGGGCATTGCGCGGCAGGCGCTGGAAGCGCGTACCGGCAAGCCCGTCATTACCCCGCAAAACGCGCTGGACTTTCACCGCCTGATCGAAGATGTCATGGAAGAAACGGCGGCTTTGCCGGAGACGGAGAAGCGGGGCGAATGACGGACCGGCTGCCGCGCCCCATGCGCTCATGCCGAAAAAAAGAACCAAACGCAAGAAGCAGTCCTCTCAAGGGCTGCTTCAGTTTGTCGAAAAAGTCCGCCTGCGGCGGCCTTTTCCGCCAGATGCTTAAGAAATGTT
>OLPF01002026.1_pt1 | contig 14561 bp, 7 predicted proteins | sample 1673121 | NCBI WGS metagenome assembly OLPF01 (sample SAMEA3136756, study PRJEB25190) | human gut metagenome
CCAGCGCGCCCGCGCCCAGCAGGTCCCCTTCACCAACTACGGCATGACCATCGCCTGTGCCCACAACATCCTCCCCCGCGCCCTCGTCCCGCTGGAATGAAGCTGCTACGCGAGAGGAAAAGCGGTCAAAAACCGTGTGCAGACTGCACGGGTGCCCCTCGCTAGGTCGTTACTGGCCAAAAACGGCGCGCAAACTGCACAAGCGTCTGCAAACTGCACAAGCGTCTCATGATTAAGCCGCTGTTGGCCAAAAACCATGCGTGAACTGTATATAAAGGGGCGTGCCTGACGCTTTTTGGCCAAAAAACCCGCGACAGCTGCAGTATCGGTCCGCGATTTTGAAGGCGTCGCTTCCCGCGTGTCAAGTTTTACCAGGTCAGAATCCCGTTGTAGCGAACGTGCGAGCGCGGAGGAAAGCGAAAGGAGAAAAAGAGCCCTCCGAAAAGCAGTCAGCGCGTATTTTTTGGCCATTTGACGAAAGCGCGGCGAGGCTCGTCTCATCTAGCTTGGCGAGCTTAAGACCATCGACAGGTGCCTGTACGCGGCGAGGCGCTAGAGGAACTTCGTCTCGTCCAGCTTGGCGAGCACCCACCGGTTCAGCCGGATGACGGGGCGCCGCAGGACGAGGCCGAGAATGAGGCTCGGCACCAGGATGGCCGCGAGCAGGCCCATCTGCACAAGGTACTGGTCGCCGTAGATGCCGGCCATGGCTCCTTCCAGCGCCGGCATGGAATGGGCGAAGGGCAGCCACGGGTAAATCTCCTGGAACAGCGGGGCCGACAGCATCTGCACCGGCATGAGGCCGCCGGCGCCGGCCAGCTGCAGCACGAGACCGATGATGGCGAGCGCCTTCCCGATGTTGCCGAAGGACACCGTCAGCGTGTATACCAGGTTCGTGAACACCACCGATGCCAAGCAACAGGCTGCCAGATACAGCCAGAAGTGCTCGCATTCCACGCCGAGGAAGAACACGTTGCCGAGTCCCACGATGAGCGCTTGGGCGAGTCCCAGCAGGCAGAACACCCCGTAGCGACCGAGGTACAGCTCGGCCGCCCGCGGCGCGCGCCCGAACTTTCGTGTCAGGGCGGCCTGGCGCGCGGGGGAGACGGACACGCTCATGAGAGCCACCATGAAGATGGCGCCGATCCACAGGGCGAGGGAGGTGTAGAAGGGGCTCATGGCGCTGCCGTTGTCGGCCATGGGGTACACCGCGTGGCGCTCGAGGTGCGTCGGCGCGGCGAGGAATTGGGCGATGGCGGCCGGGTTGTCGCCGATGATGCGGCGCACCTCGTCGATATCGCCGGTGTCCAGGGCGTGCCGCAGGTCGTCGCGGGCCTGGGCGAGCTGGCTTTCCGCCGTGCGCAGCGTTTCGGCGGTCTTGCGCAGCGACGCCTCGGCGCCGGCGAGGTTCGCGGCCAAGGAATCGGTGGCGTCGCCCAGGCTGTCCGCCGTGTCCTTCAGCGAGTTGGCCAGGGTTTCGGTGTCGGCGCCCACCTTCTGCAGGCTGTCGGACAGCGACGCCAGCTCGCCCTTCAGCTGGTCGTTGTAGGTGCTTTCCGAATCGTTCAAGCCGGCCCGCGCCTGGTTGATGCTGTCGGTCACCTTGGCGTGCTTCTCGTCGATGGACGCCGCGTCACTTCCGATGGCGTCCTCGGCGGTGGCGAGGTTCGCCTCCAATGTGCCCAGTTGGGTGATGATGCGGTCAAGGGCGCCGACGGCCGGGCTGTCCGGGTCGGGTCCGGCCAGGGTGTCGCGCATGGTCTGGTAGGCCTGGGCGAGCCCCTGCACGTCCGAGCGGCAGGCGGCCAGGACGTCCTGGGCCGCAGCTGGGTCGTCTTTCATGGCGGCGAAGGCCTCATCGGCGGCGCGGGCCACAGCGTCGTAGCTGGCATCGGCAGTTGTGAGCGCCTTCTCGGCTGCGGTGCTCGCGGCGGAAAGCCCGTCCTGGGCGCTCGTCAGCCCGTCGCGCGCTTCGCTCACCAAAGGCGCCGTGGCATCCGGTGCCTTCCCTGCCTCCTTTAGAATGCTTGCCGTCGCATCTACGAGCGAGGTGGTGGAGCTCATGAGGTCGGCGTAGGCCTGGGCCTGGTCAGCCGCCGCACCCACTTCGCCCACGGCCTCGCCAAGGCGCGACCCCAGGGTCTGCGCGTAGGTGAGAATGCCGTCGCCGTTCATGAACGAAGTGAGGCTGCTCGTGGTGCCCAGGGCCACCGATGCCACGGTTTCCGTGAACGTCTCGTCGATGGTCTCCTGCAGGGTGCTCGCGCCTGTCGCCGTCACACGCTGGGCGATGGCGTTCTCCTTCTCGTTGTCGTAGTAGATGATCTTCGGCTCGGTGATGTCGTCGGTAAACACGGTCATGAGGTCGCGCGAGAACTCCTTCGGGATGACGAGCGTCGCGTAATACTCGCCAGAGCGCACGCCGCGCGCGGCCTCGTCAGCGCTGACGAACTGCCACGCGAACTGATCGTTGGCCCGCAGTTTGCCGATGATCTGCTCGCCGGCATTGATGGGCGTCGGGATGAGGTTGGAGGTATAGCCGGCATCTTCCGAGGCCACGGCCACCTTGATGCTGCCGGTGTTGCTGTAGGGATCCCAGAAGCCGAGCGTCGTGAACCAGGCGTACATGGGCGGCACGAGCGCGAGCCCCATCACCACGATGGCAGCAATGACGTTCCGGAAGAGGCTCCGCACATCACCGATGAAAATGTCCCAAATCACCCTCACGCCGAATCACCACCGATTTGCCCGCTGGCGCGCTTCTGCAGTTCCTCGGTGCTCAGGTTCGCCAGGGCAAGCTGGTGCGCGAGGTTGGTGTCCAGGTATGAAATCACGATGAGATACGTGTCCACCACGATGACCCCCACCACCATGGCCATGAGCATCATGACGCGCGCATCCACGTCGGCATGCACCAGCACCATAATGGCGAAGGTGACAAGCGGCTGCGCGACAAGCGCCACCCAGCCGATGCGCCGCAGCACCGGGTAGGCGCGGTGGAAACGCTCGGCTCGGGCGATGAGAGCCTGGCGGAAGGCGTCGATGTTCAGCAGCGCGCGGACGAGCGTGCGCGTGCGGTATCGGGCGGGCGTCTGCCCCGCGGCTTTGGCGCTGGCCGTGACCGGCTCGGCCAGAAGCAGGTCGGTTGCTCCCAGCTTCTCGTCGAACATGAGGTTCAAATTGAAATCGCAGCGCCCGATGCCCAGCCCGATGGCGAACCCCAGGGGCACGAACAAAAGTCCCAGCAGCAACATGTCGTGCAGGTAATCCATCGCGTAAAAGCCGCCGATGGCCTCGCGCATGGCGTCGATGGAATAGGTGAAGGGCAGAAGCGGGTGAATGACCTGGAAAAAGTCCGGCATCATCTCGATGGGGAACATGCCCGAGGAGCCGGGAATCTGCACGATGAGCAGAATGACCGCGATGGCCTTCCCGATGTGCCTAAATGCGTAGGCCAGCGCGAACATGAGGTTCACGTCCACGAACACCGTGAGCAGCCCCGCGCCGATGAAGGCCGCCGGACTTTCGCACTGAATCCCGAGGGCCAAATCGCCCACGCAGCAGACGAGCCCCATGGCCAGCCCGCACACCACGTAGAACAGCCAGCGTCCGAAGTAGGCCTGCACGGCGGTGAACTTCGGCAGCCCCTCCGGATCGACGCGCAGCTTCACCATGGCCATGAGGATGAAGCCGGCCACCCACAGGGCCAGGTTCGTGAAGAAGGGGGCAACACCGCTGCCGTAGTTCTTCACGGGATACACCAGTTGCGTGTCCAGGGCCACGGGCGCGGCCATGAAGGCGCCGATCTTTCCCGGGTCGGCCTTCAGGTATTCCGCCAAGTCCTTCACGGTGGCGGAGTTCTGCAGCGCGGTCAGGCCGGTGAGCGACTGCTCCAGGTTCGTCTCCATGGTGCCCAGGGAATCGGACGTGGTGGAAAGCGAGGTCTCGGAAGAGGTCAGCGTGTCGCTGAGCTGCCCCAAAATGGCCCGCGCCTCGGCGAGCGAGGGAGTGAGCCCGCGCAGGGCCCCTTCCAAGGTGCCGCAGGCTTCCACCAGGGAATCCAGGCTGGTCGTGATGTCTGGCAGCACGCTGTCCTGGAAGGTGGCCGCGGTGGCGCGAATAGTTTCAGAGGCTGAGTGCGTCGCCGTATCCAGCGCGCTCGCCTCGGTTTCCAGGGAGTCGGCCGTGGAAGCCAGGTCGTCTGAGGCCGTGCGCAGGGCGTCGGTGGTGGTCGTCAGCCGCTCGTTGGCGGCCCGGGCTTCGGAGAGAGCTTGCGCGATGGCCGGATCAGCGCCGGCCGCTCCGGCCTGGGCGGTGAGGTCGCTCACGAGCGTCTTGTTGTCGGCCAGCAGCCCCTCGGCCGTGGCGAGGGCCGTATTGGTGGCCGCCTCGGCCGCTGCGACATCGCCGCTCACAGTGCCCAAGGCGCGCTGGGCCTGCGCAGCGGCGCTCGACAATTGCAACGCTCCGTCGGTGGCGTTCTTGGAAAGCGCCGTTCCGTACTCGTTCACGGTGCTCCGCGCCTTCGCGAGCAGTTCCTTCGATTGCCCGATGGCCTCCAGCAGATGTGGCACATCGTCTTGAAGCCCCGCCAGAGTATCGTCGGCGCGAGCGACGGACGTCCGCGTGTCGTCCACGGTGCCGACGAGTCCTTCCAGGGTCGCGCGGGTTTCGCCCACGGTCTCCTTGGCGCTGCGAACGCCGGCGGTGAGGCTGCCCTCGGCGGCGTCGGCCTTCTCTTCCGCCTCGGCCCCCACCTTCTGGGTCGTTTCCACCACCTTCTCCGACACCGTCTTCACGAAGTTCTCGTTGACGGCCGCCTCGACGGCGTTGGCCGCCGCGTCGGTCACCTTGGGCGCGATGGAGGAGGGCTTCTCGTTCACGTAGTAGTCGATGGTCGGCTGGGTGAAGTCGCCGGTGAACACGCTGGCGAAGTCTTCGCTGAAATCCTTCGGGATGACGAGTGCCGCCCAGTAGCGTCCCTCGTAGACGCCATTTATGGCCGCCTCGGCGTCGGTGAATTCCCAGCCCATCTCGTGGTTGTCGTGCAACTGGGCCACCACCTGTGCGCCCACGTCCAAATGCCCCGTCTCAGGGCTGTCGGCCCCCGCATCCTCGTTGGCCACGGCCACCAGCACATCGGCCGTGTTGCTGTAGGGGTCCCAGTTGGCCGCTACCACGTACCAGGCGTAAGCCGACGGCATGACGATCATGCCCAAGGCGATGACGAGCGCCACGGGGTTGCGCAGCACCCGTTTCACATCCCGCGCGAAGATGGCGAAGATCACTCCCAGGTATGTCCGCATTCGCTTCAGCATATGCGCCCGCTTGCGCCTTTCTCTGCCCGTTTGCTGACCTTGCTTGTAATGAGAAAAGTTTCCCACATCAAGTTCTCTGCGCCACGGACAGCGGGGGATTGTCGCTATGCTGAAACGGGTGCTGCGTCTGACGATAAAGTGACGCGCTCCGGTCGCCGTTTGTCCCCGCCGAACTTCGTTCTTGCTCTGCGGCAAGGGGCGAAGCCTCACCGAAGCGGTTGCCCGCGCTGCCCGTTTGTCGCCGTGTTGTGGCTTGAGTTGCGATGCCGTTGCTTTACACTACGGGCAAGCAACGAAGCGTCGAAGGAGGCGCCCCGTGATGCAGGCCGACGCGCAGGAGGTTGCGCCGCCTGTGAACCTGAAGGAAAGGAGGCCCTCCGTGGCCGATCGCAACATTGAGAACGCGAGCACCGAGGTGCCGGAGATTCCCGACGAGCTGGAACGCGTGCTCGTCTTCGCCCTGGACGAGGCCAAAGAGAAGATCGAGGGCGGCGAGGACGTCATCCCCTTCACCACGCTCGTCGTGAAGGACAATCTGTTCATCGAGTCGCACCCGGGCGATTCCGCCGAGGAGTGCTTCGAGGCGGCCGAGAAGAACGTGCGTGGCGCTCGCGGGGCCGACTGCTACGCCTTCTGCTACGACGGCTACATTGAAACCGACGATGGCGTGAAGGATGCGCTCATTGCTGAGGGCGGCGTGCCGGGTGCCGATGAGGGTTACGCCATCGCCTACCTGTATGAGGTCGATGACGAGGGCGCTTATACCTTCGAATCCGAGGCCGCCTACATCGGCGAGGCCCCGAACTTCATGGCGGCCCTGAAAGAGCCGGTCGCCTACACCGACGACGAGATCGACGAGCGCTACCGCGACGAAGATGACGCCGAAGAGGGTGCCGAAGTTGCCGAGGCCGCCGACCTCGCCGAGGCTGCTGAAGAGGCTGTGGCCGTGGTTGATGCGGAGGATGCTACGGAATAGTTTGACCGCGGCTCTGCCTGAGTCGATAGGTTTGAACCGAGCGCCAGCTCATGTCTTTGTGGCAGAGCTGGCGTATTTTGTTTGCGGCTTAGGATATGTTTGCCGGATTTTGCCTCTCGATAGAAATAGATGTGAGTTTCGAGCATAGCGAAGGAGAATTTCGGAAATAGATGCGAGTTTCGGGCGTAACGAGGGAAGGCTTCGGAAATAGATGCGAGTTTCGGGCGCGATTTGGACAAAATCAGCGCGTGCGGTGCGAAATGATGCTCGAAACTCTCATCTACTTCCGGATTTGGGCGGTCACTGTGAGATTTGCCCGGTTCGGCTGCTCGAAACTCGCAACTATTTCCAGAATTCAGCAGACGCAGAAAACTGATGCCTACAAAAAAGCCGGCGGAACTCCGATCCAGTTCCACCGGCTTGTGCCAACAGGGTTGGCAGGTTGCTCATCGTCGCGAGCACGGCGCTTGTTTCAAGGGCAGCGCCAAAAAAGAAGTGAGGCGGCAAGGAGGGGTGCCTCGCCGCCTCGGAGGAGGGGGTAGCGGCATCGAGTGCCGCATTCTGCTTTCAAGGGGATTGAAGCAGAGCGATGGAAGCAGGGGAACTTCCAAATCGCTGAAACGAATTATAGGTCAAGACTTGTTTTGGTCACCATAATGTGCTTCATTTTCCACGAAGAACGGCATCATTTCGGCGGTGAGTAGCATATAACCCCTTGTCAGAGCCCGTTTACCTGCGTCAGAAGCCCGTTCGCCCTCTGAGAATTTTCTTCACATTCAATAAGAAAGTTTCAGATTGCCCGTCTCCCTCCTTTCCGAACCTTTTATCTTCCTTCGTTGATGCAGGGCCCTCGGCATCGGAAAACGCCTTCTGGATGTACGAAACGATGCGCAGGATGCACGGCGGTGTTATGGACGAATAAGAATGTTACCCCCTGGTTGTTTGATTTTGTCACCCTCTAGGACGCAGGATGCACGGCGGTCGCAAAAGATCATTTGGAAGGGGTTCATGTCGAAAAAGGTTTATCCCTCAAGCAATCTTGTATCATGGAAGGCAGCAAATTCGTGGAAAGGAACTCCTCATGGCCGATCTCGCGCTGCGCTTTGGCAAGGACATGCTCGTCGTTTCGTCGCCGATTCAGGAGGCCCTGCGTCGGGCCGGCATCGAGTCGGTGTGCGATCAGGCGCTCGCGCTTTTGGTGGAGCCGGAAACCATCGAAGAAGCTTACCGCATGGAAACGGTGGCCGGCCCGCAGTGTATGGTCACCCCCGTGGCCGATTTCACGTCGGCTCGCTTGGTGGCCGTTGGTGCCGAGGGCAAAGGCGAAGCGCTGGCTGAGGCGGCTCTTGCGGTCATGGCGGAGTTCAAGCCTCAGCACACGCTTGTGGAAATCGCCCCCTGCGGTTTGCCGCTGGATCCCGACTCCAAGGCGTCGCTTGTGGAAAATCGCGACCAGTACGCTCGTGCGGCGCAATTCTTCGATGGCCGCACCTTTGATGCGTTCTTTTTGAACGGGTTCACGACGGCCGATGATCTGAAGTGTGCGCTCATGGGCCTGCGCAAGGTGACTGATGCCCCCATCATTGCTTCGGTGGATGTGCAGGGTGACGGCGGCTTGGCGAGCGGCCGGGGCACCTGGCGCGAGGCCGTGGAAGTGATGGCGGAATACGGCGCGGCGGTGGCCGGCTTCTCCACGCTGGCCACCCCTGATCAGGCGCGCGGTTTGGCCGATGCGGCCCGCGAGACACTGGAGGCGCGCGGAGCGGATTTATGTCTCATGGCCACGCTGCAGGTGTTCCAACGCGACGCCAAGCAACAGGGCCCCACGACCGAGAACCCCTACTACAGCCCCGACACCATGATGCCCGCGGCCCTTGAGCTGCGCGCGGCTGGCGTCCAGTTCCTGCGCGCCGCCGGTCAGGCGACCCCGGCTTACACCGGGGTGCTGGCCGCCACCGTTGCGGGCCTCGATGTGGCGCCGGTCCTGTAACGTTCTCGCCGAGAAGCCGCGTTGCCCATGAGCACCCTGCCATACCAAGGCCGTTGCGCCTTTGCGTCTCTGCATCCCGCGGTGACGCTCGGCTTCTTCGCGGGGGCTATCGTGCTTTCCATGGTGCTTGCGAACCCCATTTGTCAGGTGATGTCCGTTCTTCTTGCGGCGGCCTGTTATCTGACGTTTCGTGGCCGTGAGGCTTGGCGCTTCATCGCGGGACTCACGGCGGTGCTGCTTGTGGTGACGCTGTCGGCGCCGCTGTTCAACACGCAGGGCGCCACGGTGCTCCTCCGCTGGTGGGGTGGCCGTCCTTACACGTTAGAAGCGCTGGCTTTGGGCGCCTCCACGGGGCTTATGCTCGTGGCCATGATGCTGTGGTTCGCCTCCTTTCACCTGGTCATGACTTCGGACAAGTTTACTTACCTGTTCGGCCGCGCTATTCCGGCGCTGTCGCTGGTGCTCACCATGGTGCTGCGCCTCGTGCCAAGTTACCGCCGCAAAGCCGACGCCCTCATGACGGCACGGGCTTGCATTGGGAAAGGCCCGGCGGAAGGCGCCTCCGTGGCGGCGCGCGTGCGCGACGGGGGCAGTGTCCTCTTGTCGCTGTCGGCCGACGCTTTAGAAAGTGCCGTGGTGGCCGCCGATTCCATGACGGCTCGTGGCTTCGGGCTGTCGGGGCGCACTCACTTCGCGCTCTTCCGCTGGGAGGCGCGCGATACGGTGCTGGTCGTGGCGATGGGCGCGCTTGTCGCTGGGGCGGTGGTTGCGCTCGTGCAGGGAGGGTTCGCGGTCACGTACTTCCCGACAATCGTATGGCCCTCTGCGGGAGTGGCCGTGCTTATGGGGGCCGTTTGCTATGGCGCTTTTCTGGCTATTCCTGCGGTTATCAATTGCGGAGGGAGGGCGTTGTGGCGTTATTCGCTTTCGAAGAGCTGACGTTTCGCTACCCGGAGGCGCCCCGCGATGCCCTTCGCGATGTTTCTGTGGCCATCGAGCCGGGCCAGTTTGTGCTGGTATGCGGTCAGAGCGGCTGCGGGAAGACAACGCTCTTGCGCCAGTTCAAGTCGGCGCTCGCTCCCCATGGGCACCAAAGCGGACAGGTGCTGTTCGATGGCGTGCCTCTCGCCGACGTGCCCGAGCGCGAGCAAGTGGCCCGCATCGGATTCGTCATGCAAGACCCCGATGCGCAGATCGTGACCGACAAAGTGTGGCACGAGCTGGCCTTCGTCTTGGAAAGCCTCGGCTGCGACGAGCGCACCATGCGCTTGCGCGTGGCGGAGATGGCCAGCTACTTCGGCATCCAGCACTGGTTCCATAAGAACGTGGGCGAGCTTTCGGGCGGCCAGAAGCAGCTGCTGAACCTAGCGTCGGTCATGGCGGCCCGGCCCGATGTACTGGTGCTGGACGAGCCCACGAGTCAGCTGGATCCCATTGCCGCCAGCGACTTTCTGGCTACGGTACACCGGATCAATCGCGAGCTAGGGACGACGGTGGTTATGAGCGAGCATCGGCTGGAAGAGGTGTATGGGCTGGCCGACCGCGTGGTGGTGCTGGAGGAGGGGCGCGTCGTCGCCGACGGGGAGCCGCGGGCTGTTGCGGGCCAGCTGCATCGGGCGGTCAGCCCCATGGCATTGGCGCTGCCGGCGGCGGCGCGGATCGCTTGGGGTGTGGAAGGTCGGCTGGGTCGTCGCAGTGGGGAAGGGGCGCCGTGCGATCGACCGGGTTGCGCCGACGGGGAGGGGGCGCCGTGCGATCGGCCGGGCCGCCGCAGTGGGGAGGGGGCGCCGTGCTCAGACAGCATTGAAGTGCAGGGCTCTTCGAGGGTCGCTGACGTTTCTGTATGCACTTCAATGAACTGCGCGCGGACCCCCTCCCCACTGCGGCGGCCCTACTCTTCCATAGTTGAAGAGGGAGTGGCTTTGCAGGTTGAAGTTCCTCTTACGGTGCGGGAGGGGCGGGCTTGGTTGGCTCGTGAGGTAGCCGTCCATCCGCCGCGTCGGTGGGCGCTTCCGGCGGGGGAGGCTTGCGACTCGGCGTCTGCGCGGGTGGCGGTGGAGCTGCGGGATGTTTGGTTTCGCTACGAGCGCGATGGCGCCGATGTGCTGCGGGGGACGACGTTGACTGTGCCGGAAGGGTCGTTGTTCGCGGTAGTGGGCGGCAACGGCACGGGGAAGTCGACGATGCTGCGCGCTATCTGCGGCGTTGCGCGGCCCTATCGCGGGAAGATCACCGTGCTCGGGCGACGGCTGAAGGAGTGGAAGAAGGCCGAGCTGTTCCGCGGCGGAGTGGCTCTGCTTCCGCAAGATCCGCTGAGCCTTATGGTGAAGAAGACTGTCCGGGGAGATTTGGAAGAGATGCTGGACGGGCGCGGTCTCGCGGCGGAGCAGCGCGCGGCGGCGGTGGGGGAAGTGGCGACACTGACGGACATTGCGCCGCTGCTCGACGCCCATCCTTTCGACCTGTCCGGCGGCGAGGTGCAGCGGGCGGCGCTGGCCAAGGTGCTGCTCTGCGAGCCGCGGCTGCTGCTACTCGATGAGCCGACCAAGGGGCTCGACGCCTTCTTCAAAGACAAACTCGCCAGGTTGCTGCGAAGTCTGACCGCCCGGGGAACGACGGTGCTTATGGTATCCCACGATGTGGAATTCTGCGCCAGCTATGCTGATTGGTGCGCCCTGTTCTTCGACGGAAACGTGGTGACGACCAATCCGCCCCGGCAGTTCTTCGCTTCGAACAGCTTCTATACCACAGCAGCCAATCGCATAAGCCGGGGCTTCTTCGAAAATGTGGTTACCGTGGAGGAGGTGGTGGAGCTATGCCGAAGCTGACCGAAGGAGCCCGCTCCGCCGAGGCCTTCCGCGAGCGCCGTCGCGCCCGAGTCAAGACGATCCTGACGATTCTTGCGGCGTTGGTGCTCGCGCCGCTGACCGCAGTCGCGGGTATGGCCGTCCCCGGCAACGGCTACTACCTCTCCGGCACGCTCATCGTGCTGTACGCTATCGTGCCCTTCTTCGTTTCCTTCGAAGGGCGACGCCCCACAGCGCGCGAAATTGCCGTGGTGGCCGTGCTGACGGCGCTCGCCGTGGCGGCCCGCGCGGCGTTCATCTGGGTGCCGCATTTCAAGCCCATGGCCGCCGTCATTATGATCGCAGGGCTCGCCGCCGGCCCCCAAACCGGGTTCCTCGTGGGTTCGGTGGCGGCGCTTGCCAGCAACTTCATCTTCGGCCAGGGGCCCTGGACGCCCTGGCAGATGCTCGCCTTTGGAGTGGCGGGGCTCGTGGCAGGGCTGCTTGCCGACGCCCGTGTGTTCCCGCGAGCGAACCTTTCCTGGCCGCGTCGTATTGCGCTGGCAACCGTGGGGTTCGTGCTTATTGTGGGGCTCGTGGGTCCCATTCTGGATACGTCCACGTTCTTCTATCTTTCCACAGCCCCCACGCCGGAGCTGGCCGCGGTGGTGTACCTCGCCGGCCTGCCGGTGAACGCCATTCATGGGGCGGCCACGGCTCTCACGCTGCTGGTCGTGGCGAACCCCCTGCTCGACCAACTCGCCCGCGTCCGCGTGAAGTACGGTTTACTCGATCGGTCGCGCCCCAACTGCCCATAAGTCGCGCCCCAACCGCCTGCAAGTCGCGTTTCAGCCGTAGTCGGTTCTCGCGCGAGCCTACATCGTTGACAACTTTCAAGCGGCTCATCGACCACACATCGAAATTAATTCTGTTCTTTTCTGGTGCCGAAAAACACATCTTGTTCGATTGCACCCGAACACTTTCGCGAGTACTATATGTATCCGCCCTTGGAACTGCAAAACACAATATATTGTGGTTCCGATGGTGAATAACCTGTGGAAAGCCTGTTGGAAAACAAAAGCGAAAAGAGGGTCTACCCCCTTGGTAATCGCGAAGGGCAGCGGTAGGGAAAACATTGCCGCGCTTCTGCATGTTGTGGTTGGCAAGGCCGCGAGAAGCGGTGCGAATACGACGCGACAGCCGCGTCGAAGAAAGGATGTAGGAAGTTATGGTCAAGACCATCATCAAGCGCGACGGGCGCACGGCGGAATTCCATCCGGAAAAGATCGCTGATGCGGTGGAGAAATCGTTCCAGGCTTGTGCGGCCATGCAGGGGCGCGACACCGCCGAGAAGATCGCCGCCACCGTCGTCGAGAAGCTTGAGAGCGGCGCCATCGAGGGCACGCCCACCGTGGAAGGCGTGCAGGACTTGGTCGAGGAGACCCTCATCGAGTCCGGCTTCGTGCAGACCGCCAAGGCCTACATCCTCTATCGCGCCGAGCGCAGCCGCGTGCGCGACGTGAACTCCCGCCTCATCCAAACGCTGAAGGACATCACCTTCTCCAAGGCCGCCGATTCCGACATGAAGCGCGAGAACGCTAACATCGACGCCGATACCGCCATGGGTACCATGCTGAAGTACGGCTCTGAATCTGCCAAGCAGTTCTACGAGATGTGCGTCATCGACCCGCGCTACGCCAAGGCACACCGCGAGGGCGATATCCACATTCACGACATGGACTTCTACACCCTGACCACCACCTGCTGCCAGATTGAGCTGCGGAAGCTCTTCAAGGGCGGCTTCTCCACCGGTCACGGCGTGCTGCGCGAGCCCAACGACATCTCCAGCTACGCCGCGCTTGCCTGCATCGCCATTCAGTCGAACCAGAACGATCAGCATGGCGGTCAGTCGGTGTGCGACTTCGATTACGGCCTGGCCGTGGGCGTGGGCAAGACGTACCGCCGCCTGTTCAAGAAGCACGTGGCCGAGGCCGTCGACCTGCTGACCGACATCGCCGACGACCGCACCTTTGCCGAGAGCCTGCTTGCCCGTGTGGAAAGCGAGACCGGCACGGTTGCCAGCCTCGAGATGGATCCGGAGTTCCGCGCCGCCGTGGTGGCCGGGCTCGTTGAGGGCGGCGTGGATGCCGCTACGGCCGAGCGCGTGGTGGCCTACGCCGAGAAGAACGCCTCCCGCGACACCGACCGCCAGACCTTCCAGGCCATGGAGGCGCTGGTGCACAACTTGAACACCATGCATTCCCGCGCCGGCGCGCAGACGCCGTTCAGCTCGGTGAACTACGGCATGGACACGTCTCCCGAGGGCCGCATGGTCATCAAGAACATGCTGCTGGCCACGGAAGAGGGCCTGGGCTCCGGCGAGACGCCCATCTTCCCCGTGCAGATCTTCCGCGTGAAGGAAGGCGTGAACTACAATCCGGAGGATCCGAACTACGATCTGTTCAAGCTGGCCATGCACTGCTCGGCCAAGCGCCTGTTCCCGAACTTCTCCTTCCTGGATGCCCCGTTCAACGCCCAGTACTACAAGGGCACGCCGGAAACCGAGATCGCCTACATGGGCTGCCGCACCCGCGTCATGGGCAACGTGTACGACCCCGATCGCGAGGTGACGCCCGGCCGCGGCAACCTGTCGTTCACGTCCATCAACCTGCCCCGTCTGGCCATCCGCGCCAAGGGCGACATCGACCTGTTCTTCGACCTGCTCGACTCCAAGCTGCAGCTCGTGACCGGTCAGCTGGACGAGCGCTTCGAGATTCAGGCTCGCAAGCACGTGTACAACGCGCCGTTCCTCATGGGCCAGGGCGTGTGGATCGATTCCGAAAAGCTCTCGCCCACCGACGAGCAGCGCGAGGTGCTCAAGCACGGCACGCTGACCACCGGCTTCATCGGTCTGGCCGAGTGCCTGGTGGCCCTCACCGGCCAGCATCACGGCCAGTCCGCCGAGGCCCAGCGCCTGGGCCTGGAGATCGTGGGCCACATGCGCAGCTACTGCGACCGCATCTCGAAGGAGCGCGGCATGAACTACACGCTCATCGCCACGCCGGCCGAGGGCCTGTCCGGCCGCTTCGTGCGCATCGACCGCGAGCGCTACGGCGTCATCCCCGGCGTGACCGATCGCGACTACTACACCAACGGCTTCCACGTGCCGGTGTACTTCGACATCTCCGCCTTCGACAAGATTGCCCTGGAAGCGCCCTACCACGCGCTCACCAACGGCGGCCACATCAGCTACATCGAGCTCGACGGCGACCCGTCCGACAACCTGGAGGCCTTCGAAAGCGTCATCCGCTACATGAAGGACTGCGGCATGGGCTACGGCTCGGTGAACCACCCGGTCGACCGCGATCCGGTGTGCGGCTACAACGGCATCATCGAGGACGTCTGCCCCAAGTGCGGCCGCACCGAGGACGAGCACAACCAGCCCTTCGAGCGCATCCGCCGCATCACGGGCTATTTGGTGGGCACGCTCG
>OLPF01002034.1_pt1 | contig 14496 bp, 10 predicted proteins | sample 1673121 | NCBI WGS metagenome assembly OLPF01 (sample SAMEA3136756, study PRJEB25190) | human gut metagenome
GAGCCGAGCCGAGCCGAGCCGACAATAAGTGTCGCACTTCCGTTTAACATCGTCAAGCCCTCCTTCCGTAATTTTTAGGGATAATAACCCCGCTTCCCCGTAAATATACGGCAATATTATAGCAGAATTTATAGCAAATCTCAAGTATTTTTCAGGCTCACATTCAGCGGTGAAGCCGCTTTCACCCCCCTGCATTTTACGACATGTTCTTTGTTGCGTTCGGTTCATTTCCGTTTCAAACGACAACAAAAGATGCGAGTTGGTCATCCCTTCCCGCATCTTTTTTATATTTTGCAGCCTTCGGCAAAGGTGCGCGGGTTCACCCCGCCTTGATCAGAACAGCCCCGTGATCTTTCCGTCGTCGGTCACGTCGATATTGACGGCGGCGGGCACCTTCGGCAGCCCCGGCATGGTCATAATATCGCCGGAGAGCGCGACCACAAACCCCGCGCCCGCGCTGACCCTGACGCTGCGGATGGTGAGCGTAAAGCCTTCCGGCGCGCCGAGCTTCTTCGGGTCGTCGGAGAAGGAATACTGCGTTTTAGCGATGCAGACCGGCATCTTTCCGCAGCCCTCGTCGGTGAGCTGCTTGAGGGTCTTCATCGCGGCGGGCGTGAAGGAAACGTCCTTCGCGCCGTAGATGCGCGTCGCAACGGCGCGAATCTTATCCGCCAGCGGCATTTCATCCGGATAGGTGAAGGTGAACGCGGCGGGATCGGCGTGGCTCGCCTCCTCCATCACCAGCTTGGCCAGCTCGCGGCCGCCCTCGCCGCCCTTCGCCCAGACCTCGCAGAGCGCGACCTTCGCGCCGGTTTCAGCCGCCGCGCGGCGAACCAGCTCGATCTCCGCGTCGGTGTCGCTGGTAAAGCGGTTGAGCGCGACGACCGGGCGCAGCCCCCAAACCTCGCGGATGTTGCGCAGATGGCGGCGCAGATTCGACAGGCCGCGCTCCAGCGCTTCAAGGTTCTCCTCGCCCAGCTCGGCCTTCGCCACGCCGCCGTGGCTCTTGAGCGCGCGAACCGTCGCCACCAGCACCACCGCGCTGGGCACGAGGTTCGCCATGCGGCACTTGATGTCGATAAACTTTTCCGCGCCGAGATCCGCGCCGAAGCCCGCCTCCGTCACCACGACGTCGGCCAGACGGAGCGCCGTCTGGGTCGCGATCACGGTGTTGCAGCCGTGGGCGATGTTGGCGAACGGGCCGCCGTGCACGAACGCGGGCGTGCCGATCAGCGTCTGCACGAGGTTCGGGCGCAGCGCGTCCTTGAGCAGCGCGGCCGCCGCGCCCTGCGCGTGGATATCCCCGGCGGTCACGGGCTGATCGTCGTATGTGCGGGCGACGACGATGCGGGCGATGCGCGCCTTGAGATCGGCGATGGAGGACGCGAGGCACAGCGTCGCCATGATCTCGCTGGCGGTGGTGATGTCAAACCCGTCCTCGCGCGGCGTGCCGTTGGCCTTGCCGCCGAGGCCGTCGATGACGCTGCGGAGCTGGCGGTCGTTCATATCCATGCAGCGCTTCCACGTCACGCGGCGCGGGTCGATCCGGCAGGGGTTGCCCTGCTGGATGCTGTTGTCCACCATGGCGGCGATCAGGTTGTTCGCCGCAGTGATGGCGTGCATGTCGCCGGTGAAATGCAGGTTGATATCCTCCATCGGAACGACCTGCGCATAGCCGCCGCCGGCCGCGCCGCCCTTCACGCCGAACACCGGGCCGAGGGACGGCTCGCGCAGCGCGAGGCAGGCGTTATAGCCCTCCAGCCGCAGCGCGTCGGCCAGACCGATGGAAACGGTGGTCTTGCCCTCTCCGGCGGGCGTCGGGTTGATGGCGGTGACGAGCACCAGCCTGCCCTTCTGCGGGAGATCCTTCAGCGCGATGTGATCGACCTTCGCCTTGTAGCGGCCGTAAGGTTCGAGCATTTCCTCGGGAATGTTGAGCTTTTCGGCAATTTTTCCGATGGGCTGCATCTCGCAGGACTGGGCGATTTCAATATCGGTCAACATAGACATCCTCCTTAGCCAAACGAAAAATAAGACAAAGATTGGATGATTTGATTATAATGGAAAAATGAAACGGATGCAACCGATTGCGAACGTTCACCCGCTTCTTTTTCCGCGGGCGAAATTCCCCGAAAAACAGGAATAGATAGATCATCTGTCAATTCCGGGCGAAAATCGTCCTCTTTTTCTTGCTTTTTGCTTTTTAACGTGATAAGATGTTTCAAACGCTTTTCCGCGATAAAGGATCAGGGTTTCCCCTTGACGATTTGAAAACCGAAAAGCGAATTGATTTTGCAGGAGGCTTGTCTTATGGAACGTGTGTTCAACTTCGCGCCCGGCCCGTCCATGCTGCCGCTGCCCGTGCTCGAGCAGATTCAAAAGGAGCTGCTGTGTTACGGCAGTACCGGCATGTCCGTGATGGAGATGAGCCACCGATCTAAAATGTATCTGGATATCTTCAACCAGACCGTCGCCGATCTGCGCGAGGTCATGGCCATTCCGGATCACTACAAGGTGATCTTCCCGCAGGGCGGCGCGACCGCCATGTTCGCGGCCGTCGCCATGAACCTGATGGACGGCGGCCATGCCGATTACGTCGATTCCGGCAACTTCGCGCACAACGCGCTGGTCGAGGCGCAGAAATACGGCGCGGTCAACGTCGCCGGTTCCTCCCGCGCGGAAAATTACACCCATATTCCGGATTATACGCTCTCCCCGGATGCGAAATACGTCCACATCACGACCAACAACACGATTTACGGCACGCGCTGGGATCACATTCCCGACACGGGCGACGTGCCGCTGGTCGCGGACATGTCCTCCAACATCCTCAGTGAGGTCTACGATGTACGCAAATTCGGCGTGATCTACGCGGGCGCGCAGAAAAACGTCGCGCCTGCGGGCGTGGTCATTCTGATCGTGCGCGAGGATCTGCTCGGCCGCGCACTGCCGATCACGCCGAAGGTCATGGATTTTGCCAAGCTCGCCGCGGCGGACAGCATGCTGAACACGCCGAACTGCTTCGGCATCTACGTCGCGGGGCTGACCTTCAAGTGGATCAAGGCGCAGGGCGGCGTCGCGGCGCTGGAAGCGCGCAACATCGAAAAAGCCAAGCTGCTGTATGATTATCTGGACGAGAGCAAGCTCTTCACCGGCACGGCGCAGAAGCGTGACCGCAGCCGCATGAACGTCACCTTCGTCACCGGCGACGCGGCGCTGGACGCGAAATTCGTCAAGGAAGCCGCCGCGCAGGGGCTGGTGAACCTCAAGGGGCACCGCATCGTCGGCGGCATGCGCGCCAGCATCTACAACGCCATGCCCGTCGAGGGCGTGCAAAAGCTCGTCGATTTCATGAAGCAATTTGAGACGGAGAATTAAGCCATGAACTATCAGATTCAAACGCTGAACGCGATTTCCCCCGCGATTTACACCCAGCTCGGCGAACACTACCACGTCAGCGACAGCGCCGGGCAGCCGGATGCGATTCTCGTCCGTTCGGCTTCCATGCACGACATGCCGCTTGCGCCCTCCGTGCTGAGCATTGCGCGCGCGGGCGCGGGCACGAACAACATCCCCATCGACGCATGCACGCAGGCGGGCGTCTGCGTGTTCAACACGCCGGGCGCGAATGCCAACGCCGTCTGCGAAATGGTGCTGGCGGCCATGCTGCTCTCCTGCCGCGACATCGTCGGCGGCGTCGAGTGGGCGCGCGGCCTGAAGGGGCAGGGCGACGGCATTGAAAAGGCCGTCGAAAAGGGCAAAAAGGCGTTTGTCGGCCCGGAGCTGCGCGGCAAAACGCTCGGCGTCATCGGCTTGGGCGCCATCGGCGTGCTGGTTGCCAACGCGGCCGTCGCGCTGGGCATGAACGTCGTCGGTTACGACCCGATGATCTCCGTCGAGCATGCGTGGAAGCTCGCGCAGAGCGTCCGGCACGAAAATTCGCTCGACGAGCTGTTCGCCGCCTGCGATTTCATCACCGTGCACGTGCCGATGACCGATAAGACCCGCGGCATGATCGGCCGCCGGGCGCTGTCGCTGTGCAAAAAGGGCGTGCGCATCATAAATTACGCGCGCGGCGGGTTGGCTGACGAGGCCGCGCTGCTCGAAGCGCTGGCGGATGGCCGCGTCGCCGCCTACGTCACGGATTTCCCCTCCGACGCGCTGCTGGGCGCAAAGGGCGTGATCTGCACCCCGCATCTGGGCGCGTCCACGCCGGAGAGCGAGGAGAACTGCGCCGTCATGGCCGCCGCGCAGACGCGGGATTTTCTCGAATCGGGCATCATCCGCAACAGCGTGAACCTGCCCGCCGTGGATGTCGCGCCGGTCAGCAAGCCGCGCCTGTTCTGCATCCACGAAAACGTGCCGAACGTCCTCGGCTCGATCACCTCCGCCGTCGCGGGATTCGGGCTGAACATCTCCGATCTGGTCAACCGTTCGCGCGGAAACATCGCCGTCTCCGTCGTGGATCTGGATGAAGCGCCGTCTGAAAAGCGCGAAGCGCTGACGCAGGCCGTGAAAAACATCGCGGGGATGAAGCGCGTCCGGCTGCTGGGCGTTTGAGCGGGCGGCTTTACGCCGTCTTCCATACGTGAATAAACCAAATCAGCCCTCCGTATGCTTCGCCGCATACGGAGGGCTGACTGTTCTTTACATTTTGTTCTATCCAACAATTGAGCAAAAGCGAATTTTGCACAAAACGCGGACGCGCAATGCGCGCCCCTACGGGTACAGCTCAACTTATTGCTTAGATGGAAAATAACCTGATAAATGAGCTCCCTCTTCGAGGGAGCTGGCACGGCGCCGCCGTGACTGAGGGAGTTAAGTAGGCGCGCATTGCGCGCCCGTTATCGGAATTTATGCCCTTTGCTTGGCCGGCGACAGCAGATACCGAATTTCAAAGCCCTTGGACAGGTTGCCGCTGAGCCGGAGCTGGCCGCTCAAATAGAGCTTATCGACGGTCACAAGGCCGCGCGCCATGGCCAGCAGATTGTCAAAGCTGCAATGCACGTAGGCTTCCGCGTCGCTCGCAGAGGTCGGCTCGACCTGCATGCCGTTTTCATTGAAGCGGATGGTGAACGTGCCCGCGCCGCGCCCGATGATGGTGATCTGCACCACGCGCTGATAGCCGCTCTCGTGCCGGACGCGGTTGGTGCGCTCGTTTTCCATGTAGCAGTGGCGAAGCTGGTCAAAGGCCTCCTCAAAGGGAATCGGCTCGCCCGCGCCCGCGCCGCCGCAGATATCCTCATACATGCGGTTATAGCGCTCGGCGCTCTTGTCCCACGAGAAATCCTTCTTCATGCAGCGCACGCGCAGGCGGTCAAACATCGCCTCGTCGCCGAAATAGAGCTTGACGGCCTCCGAAATAGCCAAATACAAATCCTTCGCCTGATAATCCGAAAACGCGAAGCCGTCGCCGATGCCGTCAAAATCCTTATAGGCGCGCACGGAGTCCTTGAGGCCGCCAGTCTCGTGAACGATCGGCACGGTGCCGTAGCGCATGGCCATCATCTGCGACAGGCCGCACGGCTCAAACCGCGAGGGCATCAGGTACATATCCGCGCCCGCGAACACGGCGCTGGCCGTCGGCTCGTTGTAATCGCTGGAGAAACCGAGCTGCCCCGGCCACTGCGCCTTCGCCCAGTTGAAATATTCGATATACTTCGGGTCGCCCTGGCCGAACACGATGAGCTGAACGCCCATATCCATCAGCTGCGGCAGAATCTCGCGGATCAGCTCGATGCCCTTTTGCTCAACCAGCCGCGCGACACTGGCCAGCAGCGGCCACTCGCTCTCCTGATTCAGCCCGAACAGGCGCTGGATCTCGCGCTTGCAGCGCGCCTTGCCGGTTCGATCCTCGATGGTGAAATGATACGGCACGAGCGGGTCGCTCTCCGGGTTGTAATGCGCCACGTCGATGCCGTTGAGGATGCCGTAGAGCTTGTGATCCACCAGATCGACCACGCCCTGCAGGCCGTGGGCAAAGTAGGGATAATGCAGTTCGCGCGCGTAGGTCGGAGAAACGGTCGTCACCGCGTCCGCCATCAGCATCGCGCCCTTCATCAGGTTGATATCCTGCCGCCCCTCAAACTCATAGCTCAGGCCGCCGTGATACCAGCCGGACGGCAGGGCGAAGGTCGATTCCATTTCGCTTTTGCCGAACTGCCCCTGATAGGCGATGTTGTGAATGGTATACACCGTCTTGATCCGGGAAAGCTCCGGCCGCAGCACCGCGTCGTTTTTGAGATAGAGAATCGCCAGCGCCGTTTCCCAGTCGTTGCAATGCAGAATATCGGGCAGCGCGCCAAATTCCGGCAGCAGGTCGATCACCGCGCGGCAGAAGAACGCGAACCGCAGCGAATCGTCGCCATAGCCGTACAGGCGCGGCCGGTGGAAGAGATGCTCGTTGCCGATGGCGTACACCGGCACGCCGTTCAGCGCGCCGCGGTACAGCGAGCAGGCGAGGCTGCGCTGGCCGAGCGTGACGGAACAGGTCTTGACCAATTCAAACTGATCGCCGCAGTTTTCCTGCGTAACGCGATACATCGGGATGACGATGGCCATGTCGTCGCCCGTTTTTTGAAGGGCCGGGGGGAGGGAAAACGCCACATCCGCCAGACCGCCGGATTTGCTGAAGGGGGCACATTCGCTTGAAACAAACAGAATTTTCATAGACCGGCTTTCCTTTCGCATGCTGTAACTGTCTCTATTTTACAGATTGCGCGGGAATAAGTCAACGACTTCACCAATTTTACAAAGATTCTTTCATCATTTCTGCAAAAAAGCGGGCGTGCAATGCACGTCCGCCGCAAGCGCCTTTCCGCCTTCCGGAAGGAAGGGCGCTCTTTGTTCAATTCAGACCCAGATGATTCTCGATTCTGGCCACGCGCGCCGCCAGATCGCTTTCGGAAACGCCGGAAAACGTCGCCGTGCGCTTGACGTCCGTGCGCGCGAGGAGATAGTCGCTGGAAACCTCCAGCGTATCCGCCAGAAGGCACAGCGTTTCCAGACTCGGCTGACGCAGACCGCGCTCATAAAGCCCCACGGTGTTGAGGCTCTTGCCGATGATATCCGCCAGAGCCTGCTGACTCATGTGTTTGGCTGTACGGGCAGCCTTCATCCGTTCACCAAACTTAACCATAAACGGCACCTCCATCGGAATGTTTGTTCACTATCTTGATGATGTGTTATAAGTATACATTTTTTATGAAAATCGTCTACGGACAAAATGCATGTTTTTTTCAAATGCGGTGCTGTTTTCGCTTTTTTGCCGTTTTCCGCCCTGTTTTCCGGCGACAAGCCAGCCCGCGTCCCCCGCTCCTTTCGCCAGTCCCCGCCAAAGATGCATTGACCCGGCGGCAAAACATGATATAATCATTCCATACGGGTTTTCGTCCGATTATTTTTTCACAGATTCTGAATATCAGGGGGGTTTTATCGGTGCAGAATAAATCTGAAAACCACACAATGCGTGTGTTTTATCTGCTCGCCATCGTCTTTGTGGTGGATGGACACACGACAAACGGCCATCTGTTCGAGATGAACGGCCTGTTTCGCTATTACTCCTTCCACCTGATGATGTTCGCTTTCGGCTCCGGCTACTTCTTCAAATTGTACGGCGGCGCATGCTCGGATTTGGCGCACCGGGCGAAAAAGCTGCTCGTGCCGCTGTATCTCTGGAATGCCGTTTACGGCGTGGGCGCGGCGCTTTTGCGCCGTTTCGGCGGGTTTGAGCTGGGCGCACCGCTTTCGCCCTACACCCTGCTGCTCGCGCCGATCACAGACGGCGAGCACTTCGTCTGGAACCTCGGCGCGTGGTTCATCTTTCCGCTCTTCTGCGCGCAGGTCGCCTACGCGCTGATCCGGCGGCTATCCCGGCTGTGGCACGAAAATGAGGTGATGACCTTCCTGCTCTGCCTGATTCCCGGCTGCGCGGCGGTGCAGCTCTGCTTTGCGGGGCGGCAGGCCGCCCTCCCCCTCTGGCTGCTGCGCCCGATGATTCTCCTGCCGGGGCTTGCGGGCGGCCAGCTCTATCGCCGCATTCTGGAAAAGCGCGACAGCCTGCCCACCGTGCCGTATCTGCTCTGCCTCGTGGTGCTGCGCGTGCTGCTCTCCACCCGGTACGAGAGCCTCGCGTATCTGCTCTCCAACTGCTCGTATTTCGGCTGCGGCGCGTTCGGCGTGTATGCGGGCGCGGCGCTGGCGATTGCGTTCTATCTGCGGATTTCCCGCCTGCTCGCACCGCATATCGTCAAGAGCCGGTTCGCGCTGGCCATCAGCCGAAACACGTTCGATATTATGATGCACCACTACATGGGTTTCTTCGCGCTCGATTGCTTCTTCCTCGCGCTCAACGCGCTGGGGCTGGGCGCGGCGGATTTCAGCGTCCGCGCCTTCCGCACCGTGGCCAACTACATGTATGCGCCGAGCGGCCGCTCGGAATGGAACGCGCTGTATCTGCTCTGCGGGCTGGCGCTGCCGCTGGGGATCGCCCAATGTCTCGGATGGGCGAAAGCCGCGCTTGGGCGCGCCCTTTTCAGGCGGAGCGCGACGTAATCCGCCGCCCCGCTTTATTCCGTTTTTTAGACGTCGTTTGAAAAAGCCGAACCTCCTCTTTAGAGGAAGCTCGGCTTTTTTATGCGCTTACGCGCCTATACGGCGCGTTTCCGTCCGGATCAGGGCTGCTTGCCGATGTAAGCCAGAATGCCGCCGTCCACATAGAGGATGTGGCCGTTGACGAAGTTGGACGCATCGGAAGCGAGGAACACCGCCGGTCCCTGCAGATCCTCGGTCTTGCCCCAGCGCGCGGCCGGAGTCTTGGAGATGATGAACTGGTCAAACGGATGACGGCTGCCGTCCGCCTGACGCTCGCGCAGCGGCGCGGTCTGCGGGGTCTCGATGTAGCCCGGTCCAATGCCGTTGCACTGGATGTTGGCCTCGCCGTACTCAGAGCAGATGTTGCGGGTCAGCATCTTCAGGCCGCCCTTCGCCGCCGCGTAAGCGGAAACCGTCTCGCGACCCAGCTCGCTCATCATGGAGCAGATGTTGATGATCTTGCCGTGGCCCTTCTCGATCATGCCCGGAATACAGGCCTTGGATACGATGAACGGCGCGTTGAGGTCAACGTCGATCACCTTGCGGAAATCGGCCGCGCTCATTTCGAGCATCGGGATGCGCTTGATGATGCCGGCGTTGTTGACCAGAATGTCGATCACGCCGACTTCCTCGCGAATCTGAGCGACGGTCTTCTGCACTGCTTCCTCATCGGTCACGTCGCAGACATAGCCGTGCGCCTTGATGCCCTTCTTCTCGTAGGCAGCCAGACCCTTGTTGACCAGATCCTGATTGATATCGTTGAAAACGATGGTCGCGCCCGCCGCGGACAGCGCGTTGGCAATCGCGAAGCCGATGCCGTAGGACGCGCCGGTGACGAAAGCAATCTTGCCCTCCAGGCTGAAATTCTTCATAAACTCGTTCATTGGAAAGAAGCCTCCTTCTGTATATTTCCGCACGACCCGCCTTTTTTCAAAAGGGCGGCGGCCGTGTGATTGGCGTTTTTTTCCTGACCCCCCCGCGCGTCAGCGCAGGTCGATCGGGTCGATGTTGTCCATGTCGTCAAATTCCTGATTCTCGCCGCACATGCCCCAAATGAAGGTATAGTTGCTCGTGCCCACGCCGGTGTGAATCGACCAGGACGGGGAGATGACGGCCTGCTCGTTGTGCATCAGCAGGTGGCGGGTCTCGGTCGGCTCGCCCATCATGTGGAAGACGACGTTGTTATCCTTGAGATCGAAGTAGAAATAGACCTCCATGCGGCGCTCGTGCGTGTGGCAGGGCATGGAATTCCAGTTGCTGCCCGGCGCGAGCTGGGTCATGCCCATGCACAGCTGGCAGCTCTGCATGACCGCCGGATGGATGTACTGGTTGATGACGCGCTTGTTGCAGGTCTCCACGCTGCCCAGCGGGCGCTTGTTGGCCTTGTCGATGTCGATCTTGACGGTCGGATAGGTCTTGTGCGCGGGGCAGGTGTTGATGTAGAACTTGGCCGGGTCGGCGGGATCGTCGCTGGTGAAGCTCAGCGTCTTCGCGCCCATGCCGACATACAGGCCGTCGTACTGCTTGAGATCGTACTCAACGCCGTCCACGGCGATCTTGCCCTTGCCGCCGATGTTGATGACGCCCATCTCGCGGCGCTGAAGGAACGTATCGGAGGCCAGCTCCTTGCATCCGACCAGCTCCACGCTCTTGCTGACGGGCATCACGCCGCCGGCGATGATGCGGTCAAAGTGGGAATACGTCAAAATCGCGTCGTCCGGCGCGAACACGGTCTCGATGAGGTATTCGCCGCGCAGGCGCTCTGTCGTATAATGCTTGGCGTCTTCCGAAGCGGAAGGCTGGCGAACGGTAAGCTGCATAGGTATGTCCTCCTTATTGATGGGTTCAAACGTCCCCTTGCTATCAGTATAACACAGCTTCTTTGTAAAAACCATAGCCGACACGCAAAATTGTTTGTTTTTTTGTTTGCCTATCGTTCATTTTTGACAAGTCGTCCGATGAATCCGCCCTGCATGACGCGCCGCGTTTCCGGTTATCCTAACGGCGTATTCCGCCCGGAAGGAGGCGCTTTCATGGAGGACGACCCCATTTCGCTCAGCGGCGATTTATCCGGCGACGTCCGGGTTTTTCGCGACCGCTTCCGCGCGTCGGATAACGCGGACGTCATCATCCGCCGTTTCCGCTCCGGCGCGTTTTTTTCCGCGCTGGTGACCATCGACGGCATGACCGATACGCGCGAAATCGACGAAAACATCCTCAAGCCGTGCATGGCGCTGCCGCACGACGCGGGGGCGGACGTTCCGCCCGAGGCGCGCGTCGGCTATTTGATGGAAAACGCCGTCTCCGTCCTGCCGACGGAAACCAAATCGCGCTTTGACGAGCTGATTGCCGACGCGCTCTCCGGCCAGAGCGTGCTGCTCTGCGACGGCTGCGCGTGTGCCTGCGTAATGGACACGCGCGGGTTTGAAAAGCGCGCCGTCGGCAGGCCGGAGGCGGAGCAGGTCGTCCTCGGGCCGCACGAGAGTTTCGGCGAATCCATCCGCACGAACATCACGCTGCTTCGGCGCATCGTGCAGCGCGAGGAGCTGATGACGGAATTCCTCAGCGTCGGCGGCGCGATGAAAACCCGATGCGCGCTGCTGTATCTGCGCGGCACGGCGGACGAAGCCATGCTCGCGCGCGTCCGCCGCCGTCTGGCGGCCTGCCAAAGCGATTTCGCGCTGTCGGCGGGCGAAATCGAGCAGATCATCGAGGATCACCCCATGGCGCTGATTCCGCAATGCGTCGCCACCGAACGGCCGGACAGAGCCGCGTCGTTTCTGGCGGAGGGGCAGATTGTCGTGCTGACGGACGGCTCGCCGCTGGCGCTGGGCGCGCCCTCAACCCTCTGGCACCAGCTCCACACGCCGGACGACGCCTCCATGCGCTGCCAGTACGGCACGTTTCTGCGCATCGTGCGGTTCATCGGCATGCTGATCCACCTGTTTCTGCCGGGGGCGTACATCGCCGTTCTCCGGTTTCACACCGAGCTGATTTCGCCGATTCTGCTGGCCAGCGTCTACGAAACGAGCTCCCGCGTGCCCGCGCCGATCTTTCTGGAGGCGCTGCTGATGACGCTGGCGTTCGATCTCGTCAGCGAGGCCGGCCTGCGCGCGCCGGGCGCGATGGGCAACGCGCTGGGTATCGTCTCCGGCCTGATTCTGGGGCAGAGCGCCGTCGGCGCGGATATCGTCAGCCCGCTGCTGCTGATCGTCGTCGCGGCCAGCGGGCTGGGCGGCTTCTGCATCCCCAATTACGCGCTGAGCGTGGGCATGAAGATCATTCAGCTTTTATTTCTGACGGCGGGCGCGCTCGGCGGCCTGTATCTGATGGCGCTGCTGGGGCTTGCGCTGCTCTGCGCCGCCTGCGCGATGCGCTCCGTCGGTTCGCCGCTGACCGCGCCGCTCACGCCGAGGCGGCCCGGAAACCCGGATCTGCTGATTCGTTTCCCGCTGTGGCGGCAGAAAGCGAGGGCTTTTTTTGCAGGACGAAAGGATTGAGCAGCGCGTCCGCGCCGCTTACCGCGCGCGCGCCTGCGCGGCGGGCGTTGCCTGCGGCGCGCAGATTTTTGCCGTCGGCACGGGGCTGCTGCTGCCGTTTGCGCTCAACGCCGCGTATTGGGCCGCTGTGCCCGCGCTGCTGCTGGGCGGGGTCATCGGCCTTGCCGCGCCCAGGCGGCTCTCCAAAGCGCCGGGAAGCGCCTTCTGCGCGGTGCTGGCGCTTTCGCTGCTCGTCTGCGGCGCGCTGCTGCTGGCCGCGGGCGCGACGCTCGCCCAGCAGACGCTCCTGCCAAACGGCCATCTGCTGACCTGCCTGATGCTGACGCTGGGCTTCTGCCTGCTCGCCGCGCGCCCCGGCGGCACGGGCGTGTGCCGCGCGGCCTTCGCGCTCCGGCTGCTTTTGCCCGTCGCGCTGGCCGTGTTCGCGGGGTTCTCGCTCTCTTCCGCCTCGGCGGCGGGGCTTTTTCCGCTCCTCGGCGCAGGCGTTCGGCCGCTGCTGTTGGCCGCGCTGCTCGGCCTTTCCGCCGGTTCGCCCGCGCTGATGCTCTTTCTGCCGCCGCAGGAGCTGGAAACGCCCGCGCCCGTGCCAAAGGCCGGTTTCTTCGCGCTGCGCGTCGTTCTCGGCGGCCTGTTCGGCGTGCTGACGCTGGCCGCGCTGTCCCTGTGCAACCCCTATGCGCTTCTGCGCGGTCAGCACGTTTGGGGCGCGAGGATGACGATTCTCTCCAGCGCGCGCCCGCGCGAGGGCTTGGTGCAGGCGCTGCTGACGCTCGCCCAGCTCTTCGCCCTGCTGATCGGCGCGGTTTCCACGCTCTGCGCCGCCGCGCAGGCGCTCGGGCGCGCCTTTTCGAAGATTCAGCCGCTCAGCCTGTGGCTCTGCGCGCTCGGGGCGCTGGGGCTTCTGCTGACCGCCGCGTTTTTCGGCATGGATGTGCTGCTGTGCGCGTCGCCGCTGCTGCTGCTTCCCGAAGGGATTCTGCTCGTTTGGTCGTTTGTAAGGCGGTGAGCGCGCACTCCTTCCGTCACGCCTGCGGCGTGCCACCTCCCTCGATGAGGGAGGCAGAGGGAGCCGAAAATAAGATTGATCCTCAAAGAGGTGACTATCCTTTGAAAAAATTCGGGCTGATGCTGCTCATGCTTCTCCTGCTGCTGAGCGGCTGCACCGGCGGGCAGGAGATCGAAAGCGGGCTGTTCGTCATCGCCATGGCGGTGGATGCCGCGCCGGAGGGCAACCTGACCGTCACCGTCAAGGCGCTTTCCGGCACGGAGGACGACGCATCGAGCGCGTCGGGCGGCGAAAGCGCATCCGATTCGGAGGCCGAGCTTGAAAAGACCGAACCGGGCTATATCGTGCTCAGCGCCACCGCGCCGAGCTGCCTGCGCGCGCTGGGGCTGCTGGGCGCGACCACGCCGCGTACGGTCAACCTCTCCCAGCTTCGGGAGATCGTCGTCAGCCAAACCCTCGCCGAAACGGACGCCACGCTTTCCATCCTCAAGGAGATCCGCGCGATTTACCGCGCCAACGGCGAGGCCGTCGTCGTCGTCACGCCGGATCAGGCGGGCGATTTCATCCGCAGGCAGCGCGCCGTGCTCGGCCTGCGCCTGTCCAAATACCTCGAGGTGCTCTTTGAACACTACGAACAGCTCGACGTCATTCCGCCCAGCCCGAGCCTCTCCGCCGTCATCGCCGCGATGGAATCCGGCACGGCCGACGCGGCGGCCGTCTATGCCGCCGGGAACGACTTTCAAAACACCCTCCTGCTTCAAAGCAAATCCGACCTCGACCGCCTGCCCGGCCATCTGCCCCGAACCGCCCCCGCGCCGAACGAATACATGGGCGCGGCGCTGTTTTCCGGTCCGCGCATGACCGGCACGCTCACCGGCAACGAGGTCAGCCTGCTCTGCCTGATGGCAGGCAAGGCCAGCAAGCGTGTCTCCGTCATCGACGGCGCGCAGTATAAAACCCGGCTGCAAACCCGCGTCAAGCACCGGATCGACCCGGACGGCACGCTCTTTGTCGCCCTGCGCCTGACGCTCACCCTCTCCGCCGGACAGCAGCAGCGCACTGGGGAGGAAATCGCCGCCTCGCTTGCGCAGGACTGCGTCAGCGTGCTGCACAAGCTCCAGGCCGCCTCCTGCGACGCGGTCGGCTTTGGCCGGATTCAGATCCGCCGCTATCCCGATATCCCCGCGTGGGAGCGCTCCGGCTGGGCGGCGCAATACGAATCCCGCCCCGTCCGCGTGAGCGCGGAGATAAAAATCCTGCAATAGCGCCGGGGCAAACAGGATTTTTCGTTTCGGCAGAGAAACCTTTCTTCATCCTTCAGACTGTAGACAAAAAGCTATTCTCCCCCGAAGGGGGGAGAATAGCCCTTTCCGCAAATGAAAGAATAGCTGAATTTCT
>OLPF01002035.1_pt1 | contig 14492 bp, 10 predicted proteins | sample 1673121 | NCBI WGS metagenome assembly OLPF01 (sample SAMEA3136756, study PRJEB25190) | human gut metagenome
TTCCAGCGCGGCCTGCAGGCTGGAGCAGGTCGTCTCGTCGCTGGCCTGAACGGCGCGAATCTGCGCGGCGAGCTGGGTGGAGGCGACCTGCGTGACGCGCAGATCCTGCACGCGCCGCTCCATTCGGGCGACGTTCTGCGGGTTTTCGCCCCGCGCCCTTGCCTGCGCAACGGCTTCGTCGCCGACGACGATCAGCGAGCACAGCTCGCGGTAAAGCCCCTCGTTGCGCTCGTACAGGCGATCCAGCAGCGCGCTGTCGCGCATGAGCGCAACGCGGCGGTCGGTCATCTCGTCCGCGCAGGCGTTGATTTTGGGGATGGCCTTTTCATAAGCGGCCTGCACCTCGGCGAGCGGCGCCGCGCCGCCGAACACCCGGCGGAAAAGCCCCTTGGCCTGCGCCGTGAACGAGCAGGCCTTGATCTGCTCGGCCAGCGTCTGCATCACGCTTTCCAGCGGCTTGATATCCTGCCGGAGCATCTGCTGGAGCGCGATATCCGAAAACGCGCCCATTTCCTTCTGCGCCCGCGCGCCGAAGCCCATCACGGCGGCGTTGTCGCTCAGGTCGATGCGCGCGGCCATCGCCTCGATGCGCCGCTGCATGTCGGGATCGAGCTGCCCCTTCTGCGGGATTGCGCCCTGCTCGGGCACGAGCGCGAATCCGGAAAATTCACCCATTTACTTCTTTTCCCCCTTGGCGAAGAGCGAGGCGAAGGGGTCGTCCTCCTGCGGCGCTTCCGCTTCCTTGGCGGCGGGCGCGTCCGGCTCGGCGGTCAGACCGTCGGATTTGAGCATGTCCGCCAGCACGTCCATTTCGCTTTCCAGATTGATGAAGCGGAATTCGTTGAGCGCGTCAAGCTGCTTGTGAAACGCGGACTGCACCTGCTCGACGGCCTTGGCGATGCGCGCGGCGATGGCCGCGCTCTGCCCGGCGCTGACCTCCGCTTCCAGCGCGGCGCGGGCGTTTAAGAGCTTGAGCGTCGCGGGGAGATAGTAGCGCAGGAACGTGCGAAGCTGGGAGAGCATGTTCGGCTGTTCTTCGAGCCGCTGCAAAATCAGGCGGCAGGTCGCCTCGATATCCTCGATCTGGCGGGAAAGCGCCGGGTCGGCAATCGCGTCGTTGGCGTCGGCAATCTGATCCAGTTGGCCGCGCGCCTCGCGGATGAGCGCGTCCACCTCGGCGTTGCCGGATTTCGGCGCGGTTTCCACCTCGATCACGCGATCCGGGTATTTTTTCCGCCCCAGCGCGTAGCCCGCCGCGCCGACGGCCAGCGCGACCGGGTAGCTGACGAAGGAGCCGATGCCCATCGTCAGCGCGACAGCCATCACGCCCGCGCCCGCGAAGACAAACGGCGCGCCGGAGCGAATCGTCTTTTTTTCCATCCCCCAAAAACCTCCCTTTATCGTCCGCCTCCGCCCGCTGCATCGAGGGGGGAGGCGCTTGTCATCTTTTCTTTAATCCTCGTCGTGCCGGAACGCGGCGTTGGTGTGCACCTGCGTCGGCATCGCGCCGTAGCTCTGCCACTGGGCGACAAAGGCCTCGTCCACGTCGAAACGAACCAGCACCGTGCCGCCCGCCGGAATACCCACGTCCTGGAGCGTCGTGCCGTCCGAATAGAGCATCGCGCCGCTGTCCGTATACAGGCCGATGGCCACGGTCGGGTTATAGGCGTCCATTTCCGTCGAATTGGTCAGGCGGCAGATCACGCTCATATCGCCGGAGGCGTCCTGAACGATTTCCGAAACCGCCGAAAGGTCGTAATTGGCAAACGCCGCATCCACCGGCAGATAGGTCAGGTTGTAGGAAATGCCCGTGATGGAGGGAACGACGGGGTTGCCGTTTTCATCCGGCTCGAAGGAAACGATGTCAAACAGATAGCCGTCCTCGCCGGGGTTGAGGAAGTACGGCCAAATCTGCGCGACTTCGCTGGTAGAGAGCAGCGTTTCGCCGCTTTGCAGGTCGAACGTGCCCCGATCCAGACAGATCACCGTCGAGGCGTTGTTGTGCACCTGCGCGAAGCAATACGCCAGATAGTAATTCCCGCTCTGCACGATGTTGCAGGAGGATTGAACGATGACGCCCTCGCTGTCGCCGAGCGCACAGGCGGGCAGAAGCAGCGCCAGCAGCAGCGCGGCAAGCCATTTTTTCATCAGGAAGACCTCCGTTTTCATAGTGGGTTTTGGCCAAGGCGCAGGCGGCGTCAGGCCGCTTGTTTGTAGAAAGTATATCATGTTTTGGGTGGGTCTGCAAGTTGACCGCGCCCACAATGTCGCCGGAAACGCACGAAAACCTCATCAGGCGATGTATTGTGTCAGAGAAAACAGAAAAATGCAAAAAAACAATGATGAGTGAAGCCAGATAAGGACAAAACTTCAAAGCAGTGAGTTTAAGGACAGCGAAACGGATTTTGAAGTAAAATCTACATTTGGAGGAACATATGATGGATAAATTCATCTATAACGAGACAAACGGACTTTGGTATGAATTACAAGGCGACTACTATCTTCCCTGCCTGAAACTACCCGAAGAAGAATGGCGCATATCGGCGTATGGGGACAGTGGCTTTTCCTTTTTCATGTTTTTCATAGAGCTTGTATTATTTTCAAGCCGGTACTTGATTCTTCGGGGGGGTATGCTATACTTTGCTACGATACGATATATTCGGCAGGAAAGGAATATTTGAGATTGAATTAAATTGATAAACAACAGAAGCAAAAGGAGAAATAATTAATGAAAAAGGGTGGAAAATTTTTAGGCGTTTTGCTTGCGGTATGCATGGTCATCACAATGAACGTCGTTAGTGCGTATGCCGACAGCAGCGTGCCGGTTACTAGATGGGATAACTATGCAGCAACGAAATTTGCAGGCGGCACCGGTACCAAGGATGACCCATATCGAATTGAAAATGGCGAGCAGCTTGCCAAGCTTGCCAAGGATGTGTCGGCAAGAAATACCCATAAAGGCGAATATTTCCGTTTGGAGAAGAACGTCGATCTGAGCGCGCACCGTTGGATTCCTATCGGTGACTTCGGCGGAAGCTCCTACAAATCCTTCGAGGGATTTCTGGACGGCAACTGTAAGACGATATCAGGTATGGTGGTTGATCAGAGCAAGGATCAACAATCTGCCGGTTTGTTTGGTTATATATCCAATGCAACGAAGTAGGCGTAAAGGATCTTACCATTGCCAACGCGGCGCTCTATGTTGACGAATCCATACTGGCTGATCCTAGAGGTTTTGTATCTGCGGGCATACTTGTAGCCGGTGCTATGGTGAACGACGGTTATAAGGGTACTGGCGTTTTTGAGAATATCTCCGTTTCCGGAACCATTACAGTCAAAGCAACCAACGGTTCTAACAAAATCGGTGGACTGATCGGTGACGACAACCGGTGCATCGTGCGAAATTGTGCAACTGATGTTACAATTACAGGAGCAAGTAATACCGGCGGTATGACCGGCACTAGCTGCACTACCACATTTGAAAACTGCACTGCAAAGGGAAGAATCTCCGGTTTGTGGGGTTTGGGCGGCTTTGTCGGATATGCCACCACTTCTAATGGAAATGATAAAACCACCGAGTCCACCTTCACAAATTGTATCGCAGATGTAGCCGTTAAGGCTTCCGACTGGAATGTCGGAGGATTTGTGGGTTTTGCGGAATTTGGAACGTTTAAAAACTCCGCTTCCTTTGGAACCGTGACCAGCACCGTCACCGGCTGGGAGCCAAGAGCCGGCGGATTCGTTGGATGTGCAGGAAACGTAACCTTTGTCAAATGCCATTCCGCAAGCCTTGTTACTTGTGATAGAAAAGACACTTGTGGCGGATTCGCCGGAAAGTTTGAGGCCGGCACCACTGACGGATGTTCCTTCGACAACCAGAAAAACACCAACTTGAACGGTATAGGCACAAACAAAACCGAGCAGCAGGTGGAAGCATGCATCACGCAGAAGAACCTTTCTAACATCTGTGAAGATGTATATGGAGACCATCACTACGCTGAAGAACTCACGGTGGATCAAGAAGCTACATGTTCCGAAGAAGGCAGCAAGTCATACCACTGTATCCGTTGCGATGCAAAAGGCAAGAGTTTTGTGATTCCCAAAATAAACCTGACGCACGTGGACGCAAAGGCGGCGACGGCGGAGAGCGCGGGCAATATCGAATACTGGCACTGTGAAAAGTGCGGCAAGTATTTCAGCGACGCGAAAGCCGCGCACGAAATCACGCTTGAGCAGACGGTGATCGAGAAACTGCCCGGTAAAGAGGCGATCAATAACCTCCCGAAGACGGGCGATGACAGCCGTGTGGCGCTTTGGCTGCTGCTGCTGGCCGTCAGTGGCGGCGTGCTGCTGAAAAACTTTGCCGACCGCAGGAAGAACGCGGACTGATGGCCGTACACATTTGAAAAACAGACTGTCGCCTCTCTTTAAGAGAGGCGCTTTTTCTGTTCGGAACGATAAGCGCTATAGGCTGAATGAAAGCACTTAATTAATAAATGAAAGGCAATTTTTGATATTAAATGATAAACGAAAATTGTCAAAAAGATAGAAACGAATTTGGAAGCCATATACATAATTGTTATGGATTCTATAAGAAAAGAAATATTTGACACAAAAGTAGTGCTTGAATATAATGATTTTAAAAGAGGGAAGAAGCTCGCAGGGCAGTCCGGAATACCCTGTTTGGCGTAGAAGGAAGAGTACAAAACAAAATGAGTTAAATGAGTTAAAGGAGGAATACGAGTGAAGAAACTGGTGATTTCTGTTCTCGTGATGATCGCGATACTGGCTACGATGAATTCAGCAATGGCATACACGTATGAGAAACCGGTTAAAAGTTCAAAATTACCGCGAACCACGCCGCTTGAAAAGGGCATCGATCCTTCTTATCTATACGATATGCTTGACCAGCTTGAACAGGCGGGAATCGAAATGCACAGCCTGTTGGTGTCGGTCGATAATGAAGTGATTTTTGAAGGATTTTGGAATCCCTACGGCCCGGATACGCCGCATATTGTTCATTCGCTGACCAAGCTGTTTACAAACGCTGCGGCAGGCGTGGCTGTGACGAACGGAGATTTGAGCCTGGATGATCGGCTGATTGACATGTTCCCCGAGCTTGCGCCGGAAAATCCGAGTGAAAATCTGCAAAAGGTGACGCTGCGCTACCTCATTACGATGAACGGCGGATATGGCCGCATGATTAGCGGCAGCGAGTGGCGTCCGCTGAAGACCAGCTGGCTGGAAGCGTTCTTTGCCGAGCCTGTGCCGTATGAACCGGGTACGCATTATCAGTATTCCAGCGGCAACGCCTACGCGGTTTCGGCGATGGTGCAAAAGGCGACGGGCAAGACCTGTCTGGAGCTGTTGCTTGAAAGCGGATTCAGCGAGCTTGGCATGGAGCATTTCACGTGGGATCTCAGCCCCGAGGGAATTTGTTCTGGCGGCAACGGCGTGTCCTGCACGACGGAGGACATGCTGAAGGTGGGCAATCTGTTCCTGAATATGGGTCAGTGGAACGGAAAGCAGATTCTCACGGAAGAATGGTGCCGGATGGCGATCGGCATTGACAAAGTTTATGAAGGTCAGGGAGACTATGCGTTCCACTGGACGGATAAGCATGATGGAAATTACACCGCAGGAGGCGCATACGGCCAGATCGTCATTCTTGTGCCGGAACTCAACATGGTCGTCGCGGGAACGGCGGGTACCAAGAAGACAGATGAAGAATACGATATCATCAATTCTGCGATGATCGCGCCCGCCAAGGCGGATAAGGCCATGCAGGAGACAGTTGCCGCCAAGGGACAGACGCTGAACCTGCTGCAAAACCCGATTTTGACGGATTCCCCGATTGCGGAAAAAGTGGATGAAAAGGTCTTCAAGGCCGAAGAAAACGAGGACGGGATCACCAGCATCAAGCTGGACGTGGAAAAAGGCTACATCGATTTCATCATGGTTGACCAGCGCGGCGAACACACGATTCGCAACGGCATTGGCGAATGGATGGATGGCGGCACGACCATGACGGGCAATTATCTGCATCATCAGTATCAAAATGAAATCGAACCGTACACGGCGTATGGCGAATGGAAGGATGACACGACGCTGCAGCTGACGTGGAGATATCCGTCGATGGCGTTTGTAGATACTGTCGAGATTACGTTCTCCGAGGATGGGTCTCAGATGACAATGGTGCGTTCTGTTAACGTCAATTCTGGCGCGCTGGTTCGTCCGGCTGTAACGCTCAAAGCAGAATAAGCGCATAATGGACGTTGAGCCAAGGCGCTAAACGAGGCCGCCCCTCTTGAGAGAGGCGGCCTTTTTCGTGTGTAAAAAACGATGAGGGCGCAGGTGGCCTTTTGTGTTATAATGGCAATGAGCTACATCTTGAATGCCGGAGGAGGAAATCACCATGCCGAAATGGACAGAGCAGCAGCGCAACGCCATCGCCGACCGGGGGCACAGCCTGATCGTCTGCGCGGCGGCGGGCTCGGGCAAGACGGCCGTGCTGGTGGAGCGCATCGTGCAGCTCGTGCGCGAGGGCTGCCCGATTGAAAATATGCTGGTCGTCACGTTCACCAACGCGGCGGCGGGCGAAATGCGCCAGCGCATCGGCGAGGCGCTCGGCAAGGCCGCGCGGGAGGATCCGGCGCTGGGCGAACAGGTGATGGCGCTCTCCCGCGCGAGCATCTCCACGCTGCACAGGTTCTGCGGCAACCTGCTGCGCGAGCACTTTCAGGCGCTTTCCATCGACCCCGGCTTTCGCATCGGCGACGAGCAGGAGTGCGGCGTGCTCAGCCATCAGGCGATGGAGGACGCGATATATAGCTGCTACGAGGTGGGCAGCGACGCTTTCCTCGCGGCAGACAGGTGCTATACGCAGGAGGAACTGAGCGAATTGGCGTTCGCGCTGCATCGGTTTATGATGACGCGCCCCGATCCGTGGGCGTTCCTTGCGCGCGCGCAGGAGACGGTGCGCCTGACGGGCGAGGCGTTTGAACAAAGCCCCGCCGCGCGGCTGCTGGCGGATTTTGCGGGGCGCAGGCTGGAGCGCCTCTGCGCCAACGCGCGGGAGACGCTGGCGCTCTGCGAGGGGGAAAACGGCCCGCTGCATTACGCGGCGGCCTGCGGCATGGATGTGCAGCTCACGGCGGATCTGGCCGCGGCGGCGGCGGGCGGCTATGCCGCGCTGCACGACGCGCTGCACGGCGTGACGTTCGCGGCGCTGGGGCGAAAGAAAAAGACGGATCTGTTCGACGAGGATATCGCCGACCGGGTGAAGGTGCGGCGCGACGCGCTCAAAAAGGCCGTCGCGGATGTGCAGACGGCCTTTGCGCTGACGCTGGAGGACGCGGCGGCGGATATCCGCATGACGGCCGCGCCGCTGGACGGGCTGGCCGAGCTGGCCAAGACATACGACACGCTCTACACGGCGGCCAAGCGCCAGCGCGGCATGATGGATTTTAACGACCTCGAACACAACGCGCTCGCGGCGCTGGCGCTGCCCGAGGTGCGCGCGTCGCTCCGCGCGCAATACCGCTATGTGTTCATCGACGAATATCAGGATTCCAGCGCGATTCAGGAGGCCATCGTCGGCAGCTTTGCGCGGGAGGACGGGCTGTTCCTCGTCGGCGACGTGAAGCAGAGCATCTATCGCTTCCGGCAGGCCGAGCCGTCGCTGTTTCTGCAAAAGGCGGCGCGGTTTGACAAGCCGGAGCGCGAAAAAGAGCGGCGCATTGATTTGCAGAAAAACTTCCGCTCCCGCGCGAACGTGCTGGAGGCGGCGAACGCGGTTTTCGGCCGCATCATGCGCGCGGAGGAGACGGAAATCGAGTACGACGAGCGGGAAAAGCTCTTCTGCGGCCTGCCCGCGCGGGAGGACGACCCGCCCGTGGAGCTGCACGTGCTCTATCAGCCCGGCGAGGACGGCGCGGAGGAGGACGAGAACGCGGAGCGGGAACTGGCCGCCGTCGAGCGGGAGGCGAAGGTTGTCGCCGCGCGCATCCGCGAGCTGGTCGGCACGCCGTTTTACGACGCGAAAACCGAGACGGAAAGGCCGCTGCGCTATCGCGACATGACGGTGCTGATGCGCGCGGTGCGCGGGAGCGCGCCGCTGGCCGCGCAGATGCTGGAATCGGAGGGGATTCCGGTGTTCTGCGACGCGGGCGAGGGGTATTTCGATATTCCGGAGATTCGCGCCATGACGGCGCTGTTGCAGACCATCGAGAACGGCGCGCGGGACGAGCCGCTGCTCGCCGCCCTGCGCGGCCCGGCGCTGGGGCTTGAGGAGAGCGAGCTGGCGCAGATTCGGATTTATACGCCGGACGTCAAAACGCCCTACCATGAGGCGGTGCGCCGCTATCGCGAGGAGATGGACGACGCGCTGGCCGAGAAGCTGCGCGCGTTTGAGGCAAAGCGCGCGCGCTGGCGGCTCTGCGCGCGCAATCAGGGCGTGGATCGGCTGATCGAGCGCATCTATGCCGAAACGGGCTTTCTGGCGCGGGCGGGCGCGCTGCCGGGCGGCGCGGCGCGGCAGGCGAATCTGCACCTGCTGACCGCGCGGGCGCGGACGTTCGCCAGCACGCAGGGCGGCTCGCTCCATGCGTTTTTGCGCTATGCCGAGCGGCTGCGCGCGGGCGGCGACAGCATGAGCGCCAGCGCCATCGGCGAGAGCGAGGACGTGGTGCGCATGATGACGACGCACAAGAGCAAGGGCCTTGAATTTCCGGTCGTCTTTGTGCTGGCGCTGGGGCGGCGGATGAGCGGGCAATCCCTGCGCGCGCGGGTGCTGATGGATGCGGAGCTGGGCGTGGGTCTGCCGTGCGTGGACACGGAGATGAACAGCGAACGCGACACGCTGCTGCGCCGCGCGATTCACGTCAAAGCGCAGCGGGAGCAGCTCGCCGAGGAGGTGCGCGTGCTCTACGTCGCGCTGACGCGCGCGCGGGAGCGGCTGATTCTGGTCGGCAGCGTCGCCGGGGATAAGCCGCCCGAAGCATGGCGGGGCGCGGACATTTCGCAGATGCATACCGGCCTTGACATGATCGCGCCCGCGCTGATCGAAGCCGGGGCGAGTCTGACCATCCGGGAAGAAGCCGTTCGGCTGGGGAATTCCGCGTGGCGCGTGTTCGCCCATGTCGGCGGCGCGGCGGGCGAACTGCCCCGGCGCACGGAAGACGTGGTGCTGCGCCTGCTGGCCGAGCTGGCCGCCGCGCCGAAGGACGAGGCGCTGACCCGCCTGATGAATTTCAAACCGGGGGTCAGAACCGCCGTGCGAAAAACGACGGTCAGCGCCGTATTGCGCGATGAAAAGCGCGCCGCGCAGGAGGACGAGCCCCTGCCGGACGCGCCGCTGATGCGCCTGCCGCGCTTCATGGAGGAGCAGCAGATGACCGGCGCGCAGATCGGCACCGCGTTCCACCGCATGATGCGCATGCTCGATTTGGACGCGCTGCGGGCGACGCACGACCTCGCGGCGGAGATCGACCGCCAGCGCGCGGCGCTGCTGGAAAAGGGCGTCGTCAGCGAAAACGAGCTGGCCGCCGTGCATCCGTGCATGCTCGTGCGGCTGTTCGCCTCGCCGCTGGGCGTGCGCATGCTGGCCGCCGAGGAGCTGCACCGCGAATGGGCATTCACCTATCGCCGGGAGACCGAGGACGGCGCGCAGCTTTTGCAGGGCGTGATCGACTGCTGCTTTATCGAGCGCGGCGCGTGGGTGCTGGTGGATTATAAGACCGACGCGGACGCAGCCGGGGCGATCGAGCGCCATCGGCCACAGTTGGAGCTGTACGCGCAGGCGCTCGCGGGCATCACGGGCAGGCCGGTACGCGAGCGCGTGCTGTATCTGGTTCGGGCAGGGATGGGGTATCAGGTGTAAACATGATCGACCAAATTCCCGGCCGTTCGCGAAAGGCGGCCGTTTGAATGGGGTTAATATTAAATCTTTCTTAAATCCCGTTTCATTCCCCGTTTTTGCCTTGACATTGCCGCAAAATCGCGGTATTGTAATCATGGCTCAAAAGGGATGCGGAAACGCAAACCATCGGATCAACAGGATCCAGCATATTTTCGGAGGTGAACGACGTGGACGACTATCCCAGTAGCCTTGCGGGCAAACCCCGAGAACGACGGGAACAGGCTGCGTCGCTCCTTCCGATTCACGCATAAAGCGGATTTGTAAAACGGAAGCGCGCGGTCTGTTGCCGCGCGCATTTTTATGCCGTTTTTGGGGCAAACCTGCATTTTTCGCAAAGCAAAACGACGAAAAATGAATAGGAGGAATCCCCCATGGAAGAAGAAATCCGCAAGGAATTTATGGAAATGATCAAGCTGCTGGAAGAAGGCAGGCTCCAGGAGTTTAAGCAGAAGGCGACGGAATGTCCGCCGGTGGATATCGCCGAAGGGCTGGAGGAAATCGAAGACGAGGGGCGCGTGCTGCGCGTGTTCCGCATGCTGCCCAAGGATATCTCCTCCGACGTGTTCTCCTACATGACCAGCGAGCAGCAGCAGCTCATCGCCGAAAGCGCGACCAACGCCGAACTGAAGGCGCTGGTGGACGATATGTTCATGGATGATACGGTGGACTTTCTGGAAGAAATGCCCGCCAACGTCGTCAAAAAGGTTTTGCAGAATGCCGACGAGGGCACGCGCAAGACCATCAACCAGTTCCTCAATTATCCGGAAAACAGCGCCGGAAGCCTGATGACCATTGAATATGTCGATCTGCACGACTATTTCACCGTGCGCAAGGCGATGGATTACATCCGCCGCACGGGCATCGACAAGGAGACCGTCTACACCTGCTACGTCATCGACGACCAGCGCAGGCTCGTCGGTCAGGTTTCCCTGCGCAAGCTGATTATCGCGCCGGAAAGCGCCTGCATCCGCGATATCATGGATACCAATATCGTCAGCGCCGCCACCACGGACGATCAGGAAGCCGTTGCCGACGATTTCCGCCGTTACGACCTGACCTCCATCGCCGTCTGCGATAAAGAAGGCCGCCTCGTCGGCATCATCACCATCGACGATATCGTTGACGTCATTCAGGATGAGAACACCGAGGACATCAAGAAGATGGCCGCTATCATCCCGAGCGACGAGGATTATATGAAAACCAGCGTCTGGAGTCTGGTGGCGCATCGCCTGCCGTGGCTGATGCTGCTGATGATCTCCGCGACGTTCACCTCGACCATCATCACCCATTTTGAAACGCTGCTTTCCGGCGCGGTGCTGCTCACCGCGTTCATCCCGATGCTGATGGACAGCGCGGGCAACTCCGGCAGCCAGACCTCCGTTACCGTCATCCGCAACCTTGCGCTGGGCGAAGTCGAGCTGCGCGACTGGCCGCACGTGCTGGCCAAGGAAATCGGCGTGGCCATCGTCTCCGGCGCGGCGCTGGCGCTGGTCAACTTCCTGCGCATCATCATCTTTACCAGCACGAGCATGATGATCGCCGCCGTGGTATCCGTGACGCTGTTCTGCACCGTCATCATCGCGATGATTGTCGGCTGTCTGCTGCCGATTGGCGCGAAGAAGCTCGGCTTTGACCCGGCGGTGATGGCCAGCCCGATGATTACCACCATCGTGGACGCCTGCTCGCTGATGATCTATTTCCTCATCGCCACCTCGATGCTGGGGCTGTGAGAAAAATATTCCCCGCCGATAGACGACAAGGCCTCCCGTTGCCGCGCTTGCAGCGCCGCAGCAGGAGGCCTTTTTTGCGTATGAAAAATGGCGTAAAATCGCCCGCGTGTGCAGGACTTTGACGCTTTGCAGACGCGGGCGGAGGTGAATCAATTTATTTACACCCCGAAGCAGGTGAACATGACGGCCAGATAGGCGATGTACAGCCCGCCGATGAGGAAGCCCGTCCAGCGCTTGAACCGGCCGCTGATCAGCGCGGGCACAAGCGCCGCCGCCGTGACGATCAGGCAGGCCGGAATATCCAGCAGCATGCCCTGACGCTCAACCAGCATCGCGCGCCCCTGAATCAGCGAGCACAGGGGCATAATCAGCGTCAAATCCATGATGTTGGCGCCGATGATGTTGCCCACGGAGAGCGAGGATTCCTTTTTGCGGATGGCGGTGAGGGTCGTCACCAGCTCCGGCAGGGAGGTGCCGATGGCGATCATCGTCGCGGCGATGATGGAATCCGGCACGCCGATCATCTTCGCCAGCGCGGAGCCGTTGTCGATCAGGAGCTGCGCGCCGAGCACGATGGTCGCCGCGCCGAGCACAAAGCCGAGCAGGTTGCACGCCAGCGCCTTGCCGGTTATCTGCGGACGGTTTTCCACGTTCTCCGCGCCGTGCTCGCGCTTGCCTGCCATCAGGTTTTCCGCGAGGAACGCGGCGAAGAAGAGCAGGATGACGAAGCTCTGTGCGACGGAGAGCTGGCCGTTGCGCGTGAACGCGAACAGCACGGCGATCGTCGCCAGCAGCAGCGAGGCCTTGAAGCCGAACTGCTTGCGCGTCATCAGGCAGGGCATGCAGACCAGCGACAGGCACATAATCAGGCCGGTGTTCGCCGTCACAGAGCCGACCGCATTGCCCACGGCGATATCCGCGTTGCCCTCGAGCGCCGCAAAGACGGAGACGAGCATCTCCGGCAGCGTGGTGGCGAAGCTGACGACCGTTGCGCCGACGATGAATTTCGGGATGCCGAAGGCCTCCGCGATCCACGTTGCGGCATCCACAAACCAGTCGCCGCCCTTGATGATAAAGACCAGCCCGGCCGCAAAGAGCAGCAGGACGGTGAAGAGGTTGGAGCCCGTAAAATTGATGGCCATGACGATTCTCCCTTTCCCTAATCGAGCGTTACAGGCATTTGATCGTACAAAAAAAGACTTTCCGCACCATCAGCCTATGTGATGTGCTAAAAGTCTCATTACCTATTTTTGATAGGCGCATGACCACCGGCGGACGAGCCGGGGCTTGTTGACCATGCCTTTTCAACTACTCCCTTTTAACGGGGATCAGCATAGCACAGGCGGAGCGCGTTTGTCAATCCGTTTGCGCTTTTTTGCGGGGAATAACGGTTAGCGCGTTATAACAAAAGCGGGCAGAGCCTTTCCGCAAATCGTCAAAAAGGAGCGGGATTTGCGCTTGACAGACGGAATCAATCTGTCTATAATTGAAATGTTCAATTTTGAAATATCGTTTTGAAGGGAAGGGGACGACGGAAGCATGATGACCGCGTCGCAGTTTTATGTGATGGCGCGCCGTCTGGAGGACGCTTACGCCGCGCAGATGCGCTCGCTCTGCAAGGAAACCGGCGTCGCGCAGACCGCGATGGATATCCTGCTGTTTCTGCACAACAACCCCGGCTACGATACCGCGCGGGATATCTGCACCTATCGCCAGCTCAAGCCCGCGCTGGTTTCGCTCTACATCGAGAATCTGGTGCAGCTCGGCTTTCTGGCGCGCGAGGGCGTGCCGGAGGATCGGCGCAAATGCCGGCTGGTGCTGACGGAGGCGGCCGCGCCCGTGGTGGAAAAGGGGCTGGCGTGTCAGGCGGCGTTCACCGCGCGCATGCTGGAGGGGCTGTCGCCTGAGGAGCTGGCGGCGGGGCAGCACTGCCTGAGCGTCATCACGGAAAACATTCGAAACATCAACGAGAAAGGATCTGTTTGATATGCAAACCAGAGATCAGGCGTTTTTGGGCACGGAGCCGGTCGGCAGACTGCTGATGCGGCTGGCCATTCCGACGGTCATCGCCCAGTTGGTCAACATGCTCTACAACATCGTGGATCGCATCTACATCGGCCACATCGCGGGCATCGGCAGCCTCGCGCTGACCGGTGTGGGCGTGTGCATGCCGATCATTATGATCGTGACGGCATTCGCGGCGCTGGTCGCCTCCGGCAGCGCGCCGCGGGCTTCCATCGCGATGGGGCGCGGCGACCGCGACACGGCCGAAAAGCTGCTGGGCGGCAGCTTTTCGCTGCAAATCGCGATTTCGCTGACGCTGACGGCGGTGCTGCTGCTGTTCGGCCACGAATTTTTGCTGGCCTTCGGCGCGAGCGAAAACACGATTGAATACGCGGACAATTATCTGAATATTTACGCCTTCGGCACGCTGTTCGTGGAGCTGACGCTCGGCATGAATGCGTTCATCACCGCGCAGGGCTTCGCGACGACGGGCATGATGACCGTGCTTATCGGCGCGGTGTGCAACATCGTGCTCGACCCGATCTTCATTTTCGGCCTGAACATGGGCGTTCGCGGCGCGGCGCTGGCGACGGTGATTTCGCAGGGCGTTTCCTGCGCGTGGGTCGTCAGCTTCCTGATGGGCAAAAAGACGAGCCTGCGCCTCAAGGCGCAGAATATGCGCATCGACATGAAGCTCCTCGCCCCGTGCATCGCGCTCGGCCTGTCCGCGTTCATCATGCAGAGCACGGAGAGCATCATCTCCGTCTGCTTCAATTCCTCGCTGCTCAAATACGGCGGCGATATCGCCGTCGGCGCGATGACGATTTTAACCAGCGTTA
>OLPF01002045.1_pt1 | contig 14427 bp, 10 predicted proteins | sample 1673121 | NCBI WGS metagenome assembly OLPF01 (sample SAMEA3136756, study PRJEB25190) | human gut metagenome
GGGAAATCGTCACCCCCATACAGGCGGAGCAGAACCTGGTGATTCGCCATCCCGCCCGGCAGCCGCTGATTGTGCAGGGCGTGGCCGGCAGCGGCAAAACCACCATCGCCCTGCACCGCATCGCGTGGCTGCTGTACGCGCACCGCAAGACCCTCCGCCCGGAGCAGCTGATGATCCTCGCACCCAACCCGCTGTTTCTGGATTATATTTCGCAGGTATTGCCCGATCTGGGCGTGGAGCGCGTGCGGCAAACCACGTTTTCCGCCTTGTTGCAGGCATGGTTGGGCACGGGCCTGCCGCCCATTGGTGCGGCGGGCAGTCCCGCCAGCGCGCGCGTGAAAGGCTTGCTATCCACCGCCCAGCGGCTGGACGCCTGGTTGGACGCTTACGAGGAGCGCATTTTGCCGGAGGAAGGATTGAGCTTTGGCCCGGTGACGCTGTTTAGCGGCGAGGCATTGCGCCAGTTTATTTTGGTGGATGAAAAGCCCTTTCCGCTCGAGCGCCGCTTTAAGGAACTGAAAAAGCAGCTTTCCGGGCGCGTGAAGCACGCGGTTGCGCAAATTCAGCAATGGTACAAAAAGGAGGCGCAGCGCCGGGCCGTGCGCATGCAGGACGACCCGCAACGGCGGGAGCGGTTGTTTGCCCAGCTGGATGAGCGCATGCAGGCGGCCGAGGACAAGAGCAAGGAATACATAAAAACAACAGACTGTGTATCCTTAACACTCTCTACACCAAACAATGTCTTGACATCAATGATACCGATACCACGAAGTTCAATAAAATGACGGGTAATATCCGGTGCCGATCCGACCAGAGTAACATCACTGACTTTACGAAGTTCTACGACATCATCACTTACAAGACGATGACCACGCTTGATCAATTCCAGAGCGGCCTCGCTCTTGCCGATTCCGCTCTCACCTGTAATCAGGATCCCTTCACCATAAACATCGACAAGTACACCATGAATGGAGATACACGGTGCAAGCTGCACACCAAGCCAGCGGATGATCTCAGCCATAAGACTGGATGTTGTCCTCTCTGTCACAAATGTCGGTACATTATATTTGATCGCCATGTCGATCATATCCTGAGACGGCTTTGTCATGGTGCTGAAAATAACGCACGGAATCTTACTGGAAATAAAACGCTCATATTTCATCATACGCTTCTCATCACTGAGCTGCATCAGATACGTATATTCTACATATCCGATGATCTGAACACGCTCATTTGCAAAATGTTCCAGATATCCGGTAAGCTGCAATGCCGGTCGGTTGATCTCTGCTGTCATGATTCTCATATCAGACAGGTCAATCTCAGGAGTCAGATTTGTAAGATTCAGCTCCTGTACCATCTTTGTCATCAATACACCTTTCATAATGTCTTCTCCTTTAATGTAATGTTTATTTATTCGGGTGAAAAAAATCATACACCTGTTTTGCGCTTCCCATATTCATGGATTCGGTTTCTGCCAGTTCTTCTACAGACGCATCCCGAATACCCTCTATGGAGCGGTACCGGCGCATCAGTGCTTTCCGTCTGCGCTCACCGATTCCCGGAATGTCATCCAGTATCGAGTGCACCTGTTCTTTGCTTCGCAGTGACCGGTGATATTCTATCGCAAAGCGATGGGCTTCATCCTGAATCCTGGTGATCAGCCGAAATCCCTCGCTGTTTGTATCGATCGGTATTTCTATATTGTTAAAGTATAATCCTCTCGTACGGTGGTGGTCATCCTTTACCATGCCACAGACAGGAATCTGTATCCCCAGTTTATCAAGGACACCAAGAGCAATGTTTACCTGTCCCCGGCCTCCATCCATCAAAAGCAGATCCGGCATTTTCGCAAAGCTGTCAAATTCTCCGTTGCTCTCATGCGTAAAGCGCCTGGTCAGCACTTCTTCCATGCTGGCATAATCATTCGGCCCCTGCACAGATTGAATACGGAATTTACGATAGTCACTTTTCTTCGGCTTGCCTTTCTCATAAACGACCATCGATCCTACCGACTCAAAACCGCTGATATTCGAGATATCAAATGCCTCCATACGATCGAGTCCTTTCATGCCGAGCCAGTCTTCTACTTCATGCACGGCTCCGATCGTGCGTCCTTCTTCTCTCCGAATACGTTCACGGTCTTTTTCGAGTACCATGCGGGCATTTTCCCACGCAAGTTCCACAAGCTTTTCTTTTGTACCTTTCTTTGGCACTACAATACGAACCTTCTGCTTTCTTCTGGAAGTCAGCCATTCTTCGATTATTTCTGCATCTTCGATTTCCGTCTGCAGTGTAATCTCTCCCGGAATAAACGGAGTGCCTGCATAAAACTGTTTTACAAAACTTGAAAGCACCTGTGAACGTGTATCTCCTCTGGCAACCCGCAGATAAAAATGATCTCTGCCTATCAGCCTGCCATCACGCATAAAGAACACCTGAACAACAGCATCCTGTTCCCGCAGATCCAAACTTTCGTCCATATCACAGGCAATGATGTCTCTGTCTTCTTCTCCGTAGGAAGTGATTTTCTGCCTTTCACCGATCTTCTGGATGCTGCGTATCAGATCACGTGCTTCCGCAGCATCCTCAAAACGCATCTCGTCCGATGCTTTCTGCATCTTCTCAGTAAGCTGATCGATCGTATCCTGAAAATCACCATTCAAAAAAGCCAGTACTTTCTGGATATTTTCTTTATAGACACGCTGGTCTGCATGCCCGGTACATGGTCCCATGCACTGTTTCATATGATAATACAGGCACGGCCGGTCTTTGCCACAGTCTCTCGGAAGATTGCGGTTGCAGGAGCGTACCTGATAAAGCTTTCGAACCAGCTCTATGACATCTTTGACAGCCCCGCCACTGGTATAAGGACCAAAATATCGATTCTTATCCTTCTTCATCCGTCTGGCAAATAGCACTCTCGGATAAGCCTCCTGTACCGTTACCTTGATGAAAGGATAACTTTTGTCATCTTTCAGCATGGTATTGTACTTCGGACGGTGTTCCTTAATCAGGTTGCTTTCCAGAACAAGTGCTTCCAGTTCGGAATCAGTAATGATGTATTCAAATCTGGCTATGTGAGTAACCATCTGCTCAATCTTCGCACCTTTGTTGCGGCTACTCTGAAAATACTGCCGCACACGGTTTTTCAGGCTGATTGCCTTGCCCACATAGATGATCTCATCCCGCTCATCGTGCATCAGATAAACACCCGGGTTCGCGGGAAGCTTCTTTAACTCTTCTTCAATCTGGAACATACTACTCCTCAGAGTCAGATACGTGATTGTCTGTTTCGTCAGCAACTACATCATCCGATATAGTTGCATCACCGGTATTCAATGTTTCCTCCTGTACGCCTGTAACTTCCGGATCCCGGACAGCTTCTATATTCTCTGTCTTCATCTCAGTTTTTTCTTCAGACTTCTCTTCTGCCTTCACATCCTCATCCGGAAGATCATCCAGATTTTCCGGAATCTCAAGTCCCTTCTCAACTGCGCGGAAGATCTTCATAAATTCCTTACCGGTGATAGTCTCTCTGCTGATCAGATAACCGGCAATCTTATCCAGTGCTTCTCTGTGTTCGTTAAGAAGTCGCTTTGCCTCCTCATAAGAATAATGAAGAAGCTGCATAACTTCATGGTCAATCTCAGTTGCTGTATCATCGCCACAGTTAAGCACAGCTCTTCCTGACAGATACTGATTTTCCTGTGTTGCCAGTCCCATCAGACCGAATTTCTGAGACATACCATACTGCGTGATCATCGCACGCGCTACCTTCGTAGCCTGCTCGATATCATTTGCTGCACCGGTAGTTACCGTATCAAACACGATTTCCTCTGCTGCACGACCGCCCAGATATCCCACAAGCATTGCCTCCAGTTCTTTCTGGGTGTTGAGGTATTTTTCTTCTTCCGGTACCTGCATAACATAGCCGAGAGCTCCCATCGTTCTCGGAACGATGGTGATCTTCTGTACCGGCTCGGCATCTTTCTGCAGCGCATTGACAAGTGCATGTCCGACTTCATGATAGGAAACAATTCTTCTCTCCTGCGGACTTAAGATACGGTCTTTCTTTTCTTTACCGACAAGAACAACCTCAACAGATTCCTGAAGATCTTTCTGCGAAACGGCTCTTCTGCCGTTTTTAACTGCAAGGATTGCAGCTTCATTGATCATATTGGCAAGATCGGAACCGACTGCTCCGGAAGTTGCAAGCGCAATTGCTTCCAGATCAACCGTTTCATCCAGCATGACATCTTTGGCATGTACTTTGAGAATCTCGACACGCCCTTTGAGATCCGGACGATCTACGATGATACGTCTGTCAAATCTTCCCGGACGCAGAAGTGCCGGGTCCAGGACTTCCGGACGGTTGGTTGCTGCAAGGATTAAAAGACCCTTGGACGTGTCAAATCCATCCATCTCTGCAAGAAGCTGGTTCAGTGTCTGTTCACGCTCATCATTGCCGCCGCCATATCTGGAATCACGGCTCTTACCGATGGCATCGATCTCATCAATAAATACGATACACGGTGCATTTTTCTTTGCTTCCTCAAAGAGATCTCTCACTCGTGAAGCACCAACACCGACAAACATTTCTACAAATTCAGAACCTGACAGGGAAAAGAACGGTACGTTCGCCTCACCTGCCACTGCTTTTGCAAGAAGGGTCTTACCTGTTCCAGGTGGACCTACAAGAAGGGCACCCTTCGGAAGCTTCGCACCGATTGCCGTATATTTACCCGGATTATGCAGGAAATCCACAACTTCCTGCAGCGATTCCTTTGCTTCTTCCTGCCCGGCAACATTCTTAAATGTCACTCCGGTCTCTGTCTGAATGTATGCTTTTGCACGGCTCTTGCCGACACCCATGATTCCGCTGCCGCCTTTGTTCATGCGCCGCATGAGGAACATCAGCATAAAGAACAAGACTACTGTCGGAAGCAGTACACTGATCATTGTTGAGACAAATTCGCCCATTGCATCCGGCTGTTCATAATGAAAAACAATTCCGGTTCCTTCCAGACGTTTCGTCAGAGCATCGACATCCTCCATCTGATTTACTTTATAGCTTGCATTCTGATAATATGATTTCTGGATCTTCGGTACGACGGTCAGTACTCCTGACTGAAGCGTAACCTCCTTTACCTGATCCTTATCTACCATCTCAATAAATTTATCATACGTGATTTCACTGGACGAATCGCTCATCATATCTGTCACAAAACTTAAGCATACCAGCGAAATCAACAGACAAATCAAAAAAGCCAGGATTGACTGGCGGTTTTTATTCGGTCCCTGATTTCCGGGATTGTTTCGATTCGGACGGTTTCCATCCGGCCGGTTATCCATGTGATTGTTCATTCTTGTCCTCCTCTTATTATCCTCTATATTATAAAGAGATTTCCTGTATAAATCAACTGGAAAACTGTGAATGTTTGTAGCATGTTACTTGCCTGTAAACCGCAACTGTAGTATACTATCAATGTGATAGCCGGAAAATTATATTCCGGCTAAATGTGATGGGAAAGGAAAACGATAAATGAAAACAGGATTTGACAACCAAAAGTATCTGAAGATGCAGTCTGAGCATATTCGCGACCGCATCAGCAAATTTGACAACAAACTGTATCTTGAATTCGGCGGAAAGCTTTTTGACGATTACCACGCTTCCCGTGTTCTTCCGGGATTTGAACCGGACAGCAAGCTCCGTATGCTTATGCAGCTCAGTGATCAGGCTGAAATCGTCATTGTTATCAGTGCTGCAGACATCGACAAAAACAAAATGCGCGGTGACCTGGGCATCACTTATGACGAAGATGTTCTCCGTCTTATTGATGAGTTTACCGGACGCGGTCTTTATGTAGGAAGCGTGTGTATCACAAGATACGCAGGTCAGGAAAGTGCTGACCTTTTCAAAAAGCGTCTCGAAAAACTCGGTAAAAAAGTATACTTCCACTACAGTATTCCCGGATATCCAAGCAATATCCCGCTTATCGTAAGTGATGAAGGATACGGCAAAAACGAATACATCGAAACAACAAGACCACTCGTTATCATCACCGCTCCGGGACCGGGAAGCGGAAAAATGGCGACCTGCCTCTCACAGCTCTATCATGAATACAAACGTGGTGTTGCTGCCGGCTATGCCAAATTCGAAACTTTCCCTATCTGGAATATCCCGCTGAAGCATCCGGTCAATCTGGCATATGAAGCCGCTACCGCAGACTTAAATGACGTCAATATGATCGACCCGTTCCATCTGGAAGCTTATGGTGAAACAACAGTAAACTACAACCGTGATGTAGAAATCTTCCCTGTTCTTCAGGCAATGTTCGAAAAGATCATGGGCGAATGCCCGTACAAATCTCCTACAGATATGGGTGTCAATATGGCAGGAAACTGCATTGTTGATGACGAAGCATGCTGTGAGGCATCCCGCCAGGAGATCATCCGCCGTTATTACAAGAGCTGCGCTGCTCTTCTTACCGGCACAGGCAAAGAAGATGAAGTCCGCAAGATCGAGCTTCTTCTGAAACAGGCACACGCTTCTCTTGAAGACCGCAAAGTCGTACCGGCAAGCCTTCAGAAAGAACAGGAAACAGAAGCTCCTGCTGCTGCTCTTGAACTTCCGGACGGACGTATCATTTATGGTAAAACATCAGATCTGCTCGGTGCATCTTCCGCACTTCTTCTGAACGCACTGAAAGAGCTTGCAGGAATCGATCACGAACATCATGTGATCTCCCCTGAAGCGATCCGCCCGATTCAGGAGTTAAAGACCAAATACCTCGGAAGCAAAAACCCGCGTCTGCATACAGATGAAACTCTGATTGCACTCTCTGTCAGCGCAGCCAGCAATCCGGAAGCAAGACAGGCATTAGAACAACTCCGTTCACTGAAAGGCTGTCAGGCGCATACTTCTGTCATGCTCTCTTCCGTAGACATCTGGGAGTTCCGCAAACTCGGCATCGAGCTGACCTGCGAGCCCAAATTTGAAAAAGAAAAGAAATACCACTAAACATCAAATCTTGTTATCAGTAATCCGAAACACGCGCCGCCGGGCGCATATATACAAAATCCCGATGGACATACATCCATCGGGATTTTTAATTATTGGTGATACAACTGTCGGTACGTTAGTCTTCGTAACCGTTCGGGTTCTTCTGCTGGAAGTTCCAGGAATCTGCGCACATGTCTTTGATGTCATATTCTGCTTCCCAGCCAAGTTCTTTTTTGGCTTTTGTTGCATCAGAGTAGCATGTAGCTACATCACCTGCACGGCGTGGTTTGATAGAATAAGGAATCTTTATGCCTGTAGCTGCTTCAAAGTTCTTAACGATATCCAATACACTGTACCCTTTACCTGTACCGAGATTGTAAATACTTAAGCCTGAATTGTCTTCCAGTTTCTTAACCGCTTTTACATGGCCTTTTGCAAGGTCTACGACATGGATATAATCTCTGACACCTGTTCCGTCCGGTGTGTCATAGTCATTTCCGAATACGCCAAGTTCTTTCAGTTTGCCAACTGCTACCTGTGTAATGTATGGCATCAGATTGTTCGGGATACCGTTCGGATTTTCACCAATCAGGCCACTCTTATGAGCACCGATCGGGTTGAAGTAACGAAGAAGTACCACATTCCATTCCGGATCTGCTTTCTGGATATCGGTAAGAATCTGCTCCAGCATAGATTTTGTCCATCCATAAGGGTTAGTGCACTGTCCTTTCGGGCACTCTTCTGTAATAGGAATAATCGCCGGATCTCCATACACAGTTGCTGAAGAGGAGAAAATAATATTTTTGACATCATGTTTTCTCATCACATCTACAAGTGTAAGTGTACCTGCAATATTGTTTTCATAATATTCCCATGGTTTTACTACAGATTCACCGACTGCTTTCAATCCTGCAAAATGAATACAGGAATCAATCTGCTCTTTTTCGAAGACTTCATTCAGCCCTTCTCGGTCAAGAATATCTGTTTTATAAAATTTCACCGGTTTCCCAGTGATCTGCTGTACTCTCTCAAGACTCTTTTCGCTGGAGTTACTGAGATTATCCAGCACTACGACTTCATATCCTGCGCTCTGCAGCTCCACTACTGTATGACTTCCGATGAAACCTGCTCCGCCTGTTACTAAAATTGCCATGATTTTCTCCTCCTGACGTTTACTCTGTTTCTGTTTTCGCAGTCATTGTAGCACTAATCTTTTTTTTTCACAATATTTTCCCCGTTTCTCCCTCATATTTTACTAAAACTCCATCAGATTTTACTATTCAGCATTTCGGTGATCCCCTTTTATTTTGCAGATTATAATTCCGATTTTTCATGTCTGAGCATCCTGTCATACCATATTTTTATGCAAAATACATCATTTTTTTTATTATTTTATCCATTTTTTATTCATTTTTGTTGACACCATTCTGTGTAAACGATATAATTGATTCATTACATCCGCGCAATCGCGGACACGACAGACAACTGACAGTTCCGTCAGTTATCACAAACATAAGGGAGGATTTATCTATGAAACGTAAACTCGCATTAGCAATGGTACTGGCAATGACAGCATCTATGGCTCAGCCTGTTCTTGCAGCAGACAGCAAAACTACTCTTGATGTCATCATCAGCCAGTATGGTACCCAGACACAGGCATGGTGGTCTCAGTTTGAAAAAGATTTTGAAGCAGAAAATCCTGATGTTGATCTGAATATAGAAATTGTTTCATGGAATGATCTTTATACAAAAGTAAATACACTTGTTGCAAATAACAATGCACCTGACATCCTGAACATCGACGTTCTTGCAGACTATGTTGCTGACGATCTGCTGATGCCGGCTACCGAATACGCATCTGAAGATCTCCAGTCCAAATTCTTCCCGGCATTCTGGGACGCAAGTAGCATCGATGATACTGTATATGCATTACCGATTCTCGCATCCTGTCGTGCACTCTTCTACAACAAGGACATCCTTGATGAAGCAGGTGCATCTGTTCCGACTACATGGGCAGAGGTTCAGGAAACTGCACAGAAGATCAAAGATAAATTCGGCGACGACGTTTATCCATGGGGTATTGATATGACAACTGATGAAGGTCAGGCTGCATTCTCCTACTACACATGGAACAACGGCGGCGGATTCGTTGATGAAAACGGTGACTGGGCTCTGAACAGTGAAAAGAACGTAGAAGCTCTGAATTTTGCAGTCGGTCTTGTAAACGACGGCTACACCAACTCAGATCCAGCCAACGAAACACGTTATGACCTTCAGGATATGTTCGGTGCAGGCAAAGTTGCAATGATGATCGGACCGAACAACATTCCGACTTATCTTTCCGACGGCGGATATGACATCAACTACGATGTAACTACTATCCCGGCTAACGAAGGCTGCGAATCTGTAGCTATGGGTGTTTGTGACCGTCTCGAAGTATTCAAAGATGATTCTGCTGAGGATCAGGATGCCCGTACAGCTGCCATCACCAAATTCTTCGACTTCTTCTATGATGACGAACGTTATGCAGATTACATGGTATACGAAGGATTCCTTCCTACCACACAGACAGCTGCTGATCTTCTTGCAAAAGACGATGACACATTTGCATCCTGGATCGACATCCTTCAGAGCTGCAACTTCTATCCGGCAACAAAGACAGAATGGGCAGACGTAAAACAGGGTGTTATCGAAGTAGAGCAGAACGCACTTCTCGGTGATGATGTGCAGACACTCCTTGACGATCTTCAGGCTGATATCGCAGGCTGATCGCATATTTTTAACTGAATGCAACTTAACCGGGAGCCGGAACTTTAGTGACCGGCTCCCGCTTGTGTCTGAACTAAATTAGTCTGGTGGTGTAAAAAATGAAAAAAAAGAAACCTTTTGCTGCTGTAGAGCCTTATCTCTGGCTGCTCCCCAGCATCCTGCTTATGACGGTCTTTATCCTATTTCCGATCTTCGAAGTTTTCCGTACTTCTATGAGTGAGGTAAGTAAGGCCGGCCTTATCAAGGGCTTCTGCGGACTTGATAACTTTACCAAAGTTCTCAGAGGTTCTACCTTCAAACTTGTATTGCACAATACAATCGTATGGACTGTTGCCGTTGTTGTAATCTCCACTGTCTTCGGCTTCATCCTCGCCCTTGTACTGAACAACAAATTCCGCTTCCGTAAAGCGGTTCGTGCAATTGTTGTATTTCCATGGGCAACTTCCCTGATCATTCAGGCAGGTGTCTGGAAATTCATCATTGACAAAGACTATGGTGCCTTAAACACCCTTTTAATGAAGATCGGTCTGATCTCCAGTCCTGTTAACTGGACTCCGACTCCTCAGGCATATTTTGCATGGGAAATTTTTGTAGGTATCTTTGTTACCGTACCGTTTGTAACTTTCTGCGTACTTTCCGGACTGCAGAGCATTGATAATTCCTACTACGAAGCAGCCACTGTCGACGGAGCAAACTACTGGCAGAAACTTTTCAAGATTACTCTTCCGCTGGTAAAATCCTCCCTGACTGTAAGTACTGTGCTGAATATCATTTATGTATTCAACTCATTCCCTATTATCTGGACAATAACCAAGGGTGACCCGGCAAGCCGTACGGATACTCTTGTTACATACCTTTATAAACTTGCCTTTTATAAAGGAAAATCCGGTGAGGCAGCTGCAGTATCCGTGATCGGTTTCCTGATCCTGTGTCTGTGCGCATCCATTTATATGGTCGTCTCACTCAGAAAGGAGGAAGAATAATGAATAATCATAAACGCGACACAAAACATGTCATTCTTCGTGTTCTTCTTTACCTTTTTGTGATTCTGGTCGTACTTGTAACCCTGTATCCATATTTTGTTATGTTTACAACTGCAGCCAAAAGCCGTGCAGAAATCTATTCTACCGACGGAACCTTACTTCCGATCCACTGGCTCTGGCAGAACTTCAAAGATATCTGGACACTGGCACCGCTTTCCAGATATTTCATTAACTCCCTGATCGTTGCCGGCGGTTCTACCCTGATTGCGATCGTATGCGGCATTCCTGCTGCTTATGCGCTTGCACGAATGAAATTCAAAGGCAAAAAAATCTTTCTGGGAATCGTTATCATCTCCCAGATGTTTGCACCGGTTGTCCTTCTGGTCGGTATTTACAAGATTATGTCTACTTTCGGAATGACCGACAGCCTTGTAGGCCTTGTATTTATCAACGCAGCATTTAACCAGGCCTTTGCAATCTGGCTTCTGCGCGGTACTTTCATCTCCATTTCTCCGGAAATGGAACAGGCAGCAACTGTTGACGGCTGCGGCAAAGTATCTGCACTGATCCGCATTCTTCTGCCTGTAGCTGCACCGGGAATCGTAACTGCTCTGATCTTCGTATTCATCAATGCATGGAATGAATATACCGTTGCCCTGACACTGATCTCAACAGATGTTTTCAAACCGCTGACGGTCGGCATTACCATCTTCAACGGTTACAACATGGTTGAATGGCAGTATCTGTTTGCATCTTCTTTGTTCGCAACAGTACCGGTCATCATCCTGTTTGTCCTGATCGAAAAACATCTGGTCGGCGGACTTACCTCAGGCGGTGTCAAAGGCTAAATCTTATGACATCAAAAAAGCTTCGAAACTCGGAAAGTTTCGAAGCTTTTTTATTGCTCTTTAATGTATTATTTGTATTTCTTTATGATCTCGTTCATCTGCGGAAGTTTTTCCTGCATATCTTTTACCAGTGTCAGCTGTGTTCTGCAGCGATCCAGATTATGTCCTTCACGATGGATCTTAAAGTAATGATCCCCCTCCAGATAGTCGGTAAGGAAACGGATTCCGTTTTCGAATGTCATAAGTATCGCACCCAGCGGAAGTGTCTCAATCTCCAGATCTGTCAGCGCGCCACCGCAGCCCTCAATAAAGCCTTTTGCATAAACTTCAAATAAATGAAGATCGCAGGATACTTTTGACAGGTCTTTTTCATCTTCTGCCGCAGTACTTGCACCAAAACGGACAGAATCACCAAAATCGTGCGCTGCAAGTCCCGGCATAACTGTATCCAGATCGATTACACAGATACCTTTTCCAGTCTCATCATCGATCATAATATTGTTAAGCTTTGTATCATTGTGTGTAACACGAAGCGGCAGCTTACCTTCCTGCTGTAAATCATATAAAGCATGTGTCAGTTCTTCTCTCTCGAGAATGAAGTTGATTTCTTTCTGTACAGAAGCAGTTCTTCCGCAGACATCTTCTCTGACTGCTTTTTTGAATTTTTCCAGACGATCCGGTGTATTGTGAAAATCTTTGATCGTCTCATGTAATGTCTCAGCCGGATAATCAGCCAGAAGTCTCTGGAAATGTCCGAAAGAAACAGCACTCTGGTAGAAATCATTATCATCTTTTACAGCATCATAAGAAGTCGCGCCCTCAATAAAAAGGTAAACTCTCCAGTACTCACCTTTGGAGTCTCTGAAATATGGAAGGTTCTCCTGACTCTTTACGATCGTAAGCGTCTCTCTCTCCGGATCTCCGCCATTTGCGATGATCTTTTTGCGAAGCCATGAAGTGACGCCTCCAACATTTTCCATCAGTCCGACAGGATCTTTAAAAATACTGCGGCTCATCCGCTGCAGAATGTATCTCTTTGTTCCGTTTGGGGTCTCATATGTCAGGCGATAAGTATCGTTAATGTGTCCATTTCCATAAACAACACATTCCTTCAGTTCTCCCGGAAGTTTAAATCCATCAATCGCTTCCTGTACTTTTTCGTTGATTTCCACTTATGCTTCCTCCCACAGTTTCTGCGGATACAGTCCCTGATCTTTCAGATTCTGGATTGCATCCATCACCATTGGTTTGTCTTCTTTATAAGTTACCCCATACCATTTGTCTTCGGATTTCAGCACCTTGACAGTTGCTTTCTTTTCCTGCAGAAGTTCATCTACAACAAACGGAAGGAAATATTCTCCCTTCATCGGATTATTTGCAATCGTATCATCCAGAAACGGACGAAAACGTGCTTTCAACTCCTGTAAAATACTGTTTGAAAATCCCCACATATTCATAGAAACAATGCTGCCCTGCGGAAGCATCGTCCAGGTCTTTCCATCATCTTCTGTATATGCAGTACCGCCATCATGCTTTTCGATATGTGTCCGCTCATTGATCTTGATCAGATGACCTTCTTCATCTGTCACGCAGACACCTCTTGCCACATGCCCATTCTCTGTCAGTGTGTTTTCCAGTCTGTAGCCTACCATCATATAATGATATACATCTTCATCCTTCTCTTCGGAAGTCAGGAAATCATATGCCATCTTAAATGCATGTACACCGTAATAATCATCTGCATTGATTACGGCAAATGGTCCATCGATCTCATCAATACAGCTTAATACCGCATGTCCGGTACCCCATGGCTTTACTCTGCCTTCCGGTACAGAATATCCCTCCGGAATATTTGTAAGCTCCTGGAATACATAAGCAACCTCGATCTGTTTGCTCAGACGGTCTCCGATTGCTTCACGGAATGCCTGCTCATTTTCCTCTTTAATAATAAAAATTGCTTTCTCGAATCCCGCTCTTTTTGCATCATACAGTGAGAAATCCACAATAATGTGTCCTTCTGCATCCACCGGGTCGATCTGTTTCAGGCCACCGTAACGGCTTCCCATACCCGCTGCCATAATTACCAATACTGGTTTGTCCATAGTTGCTTCCTCCATATCCTTTTATTCTTATATCTATCCATTTAACCGCGCAGCACTTCTGCAAGAATCTCCATACCGCGGTCAATTTCCTCTTTGCTGATGGTAAGCGGCGGAAGGAATCTGAGCTTTGTCTTCGCTGTCAGTACCAACAGACCCTTCTCTGCACATTTCGCTGCTACTTCTCCGGCCGTCATATCCTCCGGAAGTTCTGCGCCAAGCATCAGACCCAGACCTGTCACTGACTTGATCTGAGGCATTGCATTCAGCTTCTCGATCATGTATGCAGACTTTTCATTAACTGCTTTTAAAAATGTCTCATCCATAACATGGTCCAGCACATATTTGGCACCTGCACATGCTACCGGATTACCGCCAAATGTAGAACCATGCTGACCAAATCCCAGCACTCCGGATGTCTTCTCATTCATCAGTACTGCGCCCATCGGAAGTCCGCCACCGATACCTTTTGCCATAGTTACTACATCTGGATGTACTCCAAACTGCTCATAGCAGAAAAATGTACCTGTACGGCTCACGCCTGTCTGGATCTCGTCTACTACAAATACCAGATCCTTCTCTTCACAGATGTGTGCGATCTCTTTCACAAACTCAGAATCTACCGGAACTACTCCTCCTTCGCCCTGGATCAGCTCGATCATAATACCGCAGACCGTATCATCAACAGCTTTCTTCAATCCTTCCATATCTCCTGCATCTACAAA
>OLPF01002049.1_pt1 | contig 14391 bp, 2 predicted proteins | sample 1673121 | NCBI WGS metagenome assembly OLPF01 (sample SAMEA3136756, study PRJEB25190) | human gut metagenome
AGAGCAAAGGAACAGTATGATTCTTTGCAGCATGTTCTGATCCGCCTGTCTGTTACGCTGCAGGATATCCCGCAGTACGACAGTGGAGTAGATGCCTTCCAGCGCCTGATTGATTCTAGCTTCATTAAACTGGTACTCTCGCAGAACAGGCATACCGCCAAACTGCAGATATCTCTGGAATTTTTCTTCTGTTGTTACAGAAGGACTAAACTCATAGAAGGTTAGAAATTCCTTAAAAGACAGGGGCAGCATACGGATTTCTACATATCTGCCGGCAAGCAATGTGGAAAATTCCGTGGAAAGCAAATAAGCGTTGGATCCGGTAATATAGATATCTACATCAAAATCAAGCCGGAATGATTCGATTGCTTTCTCCCAATGTTTAACGGCCTGCAGCTCGTCAAATATTAAATAAGTTTTGCCTTGCTTCGGTATACGTTCACTGACATAATCATAGAAATGCAGGTAATCGGAAAGGTTTCGATAACGAAGAGATTCCAGATTCATGTGAATGATGTTGGCGTCGATCACACCGCTATCGGAAAGGTATTGATGGAACAAATCCAGCAATGAGGATTTCCCGCATCTGCGAATACCTGTAACGATCTTGACAAGATCTACATCTTTGTTTTCAATGAGTTGATTTAAATATTCCGGGCGATTGATAAGTTCAGCCATGAGGCACCTCCTGATGTTCTTGTTTATAGTATACCCCAAAAATCAGTTACGGTCAAAAAGTTTCGGAATTACAAGTTGAAAACTTCATAAAAATATATAGTTTTAGACTTTAATATAAAAAGTGTCTTAAAAATCGAGCGTAAAATAAATACGATTGATTGCGCGCGCGATAAAATATCACAAAGCATGATTATTGTGCTGTAGAATATGCTAAAACCATAGAAATGGGGATTCTTATCTTGACAGAGTACCACTTATTTCATATGATAGCATTGATTAAATCTAATATCGTGAGCGGGCACTTCGGAAGCCGGTGCGAGTCCGGCACTGTGTCTCAGCAACCGTGATATCTGCGGAGGAACATGCGAGGTTTGCTGCAAAGCATCCTGCAGTCACTGGGGAGCGGGCTTTATTTCTGCAAAGACTATGAGCCGGCAAAGCTCTCTGGGAAGGCGTTCTGACGGTCAAGGATTAAGTCGGGAGACCTGCACGCTTAAAACAAAAGTCTTCTGAGGTAGGACGACGTTTAAACATACGGTCGGTCAGACCGTAGCTTTGTGTACGTTTTTTTGGCATCTCGGAAGAGATGTCAATTTTATTATGGGGAGGAGAAGCGATGAACAAATCACCGAAAAAATTATGGAAGCGATCGCTGGGGATCCTGCTGACGGCAGTTATGATCATAACTGCTGCGCTGCCGACGGCCGCTTACGGGGTGGAACTGAATGCTCGTGCGGGAGGGTTCTCAGAAGCCATTGCCGGAACCATAGAAATTCTAGCAGGAAATGGAAGCAGTGCCGAGAACGGCATCTGGCTGACGCAGGGTGCAGAAGGGGGCTCAGCGGATGGAGAAGCTGCCATGAAGTATTTGCAGGATAAGTATGTAGCTGCCACTACAAAAATCATCAGCGGCAGTACGCAGGAAAAAGATACCTGTCATGCGATCCTGCCATCGAGCAAGGATAGTTTCCGCCTTGCATATGAAAGTGGAACAGGAACAAGTCTCTATAAGAGCGGCTGGTATATCAATGACAAGAAAGAAACAGAAGGACTTATAGAGCCTGCTAAGGGGAGCTGGGTATCAAGAAACCCTCTAAGTATCAATATTACACATCCTAAAACAGATAAAACTTTTAAACTGACTTTAAAGTTGTTCCCAAGCGGCACAGAGGATGATGTGATCAATGGAGAAACTACATCCATGGACAATTCTGCAGCACTGGCGTCGCAGGAGTTCCTGATTACGATAAAGGGTACCGGTGAAGTGGAGACTCCATCCACCTTTGACGTTAGCTTTACGCCAGTAGACAGCGAAACGAATGCAGCTGTTGCAGGAGCAAAGATCACGCTGGAAGAAAATTGGAGCACCGTTTATCCAACCAACGGTGTTTATAAAGGATTATCCAACAAAATCTATACTCTGAAAATCACAGCTGACGGCTATCAGGACTACAAGGAAAACTTTACCCCGTCCCAGAGCGGAGAAGTGAAGATTCCGATGACCAAGGCTTCCTACAGCACCATCAAGTTCAATGTGAAGGACTCTGCAGGCAAGAGCATTAAAGATGCCAAGGTAAAAGTCAAACAGGGATACTATGACACCGTAAGTCCGCAAAGTGACGGAAGCTATAACCTGAAAAACGGCGTGACATATAATTACACGGTAGAGGCTGTTAATTACACTTCGATAAACAGCGTGAGCTTTATCCCGTCAGGTGACCAGACTATCGACATCACGATGACGAAGAACATCTCCCAATATAACGTTACATTCAAGCCGGTCGACAGCAATGATAAGGATATTGCGGATGCTGCAATCAAAGTAACATATGAAGATTCCGATTACGATGACGACTGGAACTGGGTCACAAATGAAATCACAGTAGAACCGGAAAAAGACGGATCATACAAACTGGACAAATCCACGAAATACACCTATACGATCACCGCCGACGGATATGAAAAAGCGACAGGGACGTATACTCCGAGCGGTGATAACGAAGACATTACGAAAACGATCACCTTGAAATCCACGAAGACTGTCGATCCTGCAGATCAGGCGAAAGTGGACGCTATTAAAGCAAAGTTTGATAAAGAAACCAGCGTTCTCAGGCCGGATTTTTCGAAGGATAAAAAGATCACGGATCTGGTGCTCCGCCAGATAAAGGGATACACGGACCTGACGACCGACGGCGTAACGGTAGAACTGAAAACGTCTGGTGATACGAATTACATTAAAAATGATGGCACGATCATCTATAAGAACGGCGCCCTCGATCAGTGGGGAAATAACAGTACTACGGTAACAGGAAATATCTTTGTATTCAAAGCAGGCAATGCGGAAGCCGTTTCCGCTGAAACGCGTGCGACCATCTGCTGGGACAGAGACTATTTCAAATCTCAGATGCAGAAGGAGGCAGACTCCCTTACATGGGACACGATCAAAAATGCCAACCTGAAACAAGACGAAGTAACCACGGATCTGACCCTTCCGCAGTGCATGGGGACTTCCGCCAGGAATGTCTGGTCCAAGGTGACCTGGACGTCTTCGGATCCTTCACTCATTTCCATCGACAAGACGGGATATGACTCCATGATCGACCCGAAGAAGGGAACGGTGACACAGCCGAGTGAAGACCGCGTAGTTACTCTTACGGCTACGTTCCAGGCGAACGAAGCTGATCTCAATGAGTACGTGGAAAAAGTCGGCGATTTCGGTATGATTACCAAGACTTTTGAGGTGACAGTCAAGGGCAAGCAAGCAGCCAAGCCGACGGAAGAGGAACTGAAGGCGATCCTGGACAAGTATTACACAGCGGACAGCCTGCAGGATTTCAATACAAAGAACACGCTGGACACTAACAATGTAGCAGGCGATATCCAGCTGCCGAGATACACGAGGATCAAAGATGAAAACAACGAATACGTTTTCGCCAATAAAGAGATCACTGTCACTGCAGATAAGGAAAACATCCTGAAAATCAACGGATACCGTGCGGCGGTAGACCGGTTCGCAAGCCAGAATGAGAAAGAAATAGTCAACCTGATCGTCACCTTTACGAGAGATGACGTGACGGTTTCCAAGAAGATCCCGCTTACAGTCAGCATGATCACGGATAAAGAGCTGGACAAAGAACTGGCTATGATGGAAAAAGCCAAAGAACATTACTTCGACGGCATCAACGACGGCAAGTATGCGGACAAGGATTCCATCACAGGAGATCTTCATGCATTTCATGAAATGAACCTGGACGAGCAGGGGAATCCGATATGGGTCTATAATGTTGACGATATGACGGGTGTGGGAATCGTGCCGGACGATTATCAGGACGGATCACTGGGTCAGACCGGCATTCCGTACAACCGATTCAAGTCCTCCAACAACGCCATCGTGGCTCACGAGAACCTGCTGGTAACACGTCCGGAAAACTCAACGCAGATCACGATTTCTTCGCTCCTTTCCAGTGAGAAATACGGTCAGTTTGCCAAGGATCATCCGGACAACGAAAAACTGCAGAAGCTTTACAAACAGGAAGTTTCCGTGACTGTGACCGTCAAGGGGACCAAGGCGTCTGCCGAAGCTCTGCTGGCAGAGATCGAATCAGCCCAGAAGCTTCATGACGACATGGTAGAAGGTACGCAGCCGGGTGAATATCAGAAGGGTTCAAAGGCCGCTCTGGCGGAAGCGATTGCCAAGGCGCAGGCCGTAGCTGACGATAAAAACGCTACAGAAGCACAGCAGGATGCAGCCATCGCTGCTCTGCAGCAGGCAGTCAAGGATGCAAAGGCTCTGCAGAATGCGAAAGAAGCAGCAGTAAGCATTCGCATCAATATGGATTCCGGCAAGCCGGGCAAATCCTACACTCTGAACGTAACTTCCGATATGGCGGCCAAGGCAGGCTTCGACAAGCCGGAAGAATTTGAAAATACCGTGACTATTCTGGACGCTATGGTAGCGGCACACCAGAAAATGTACGGCGATGACTTTGCGAAAGATCCGAGCAGATATTTAGTCGTTAATGGCGGATGGATCCAGAAATTCTGGGGAATAGAGACTGGTGCGATAGGATATCTGCTCAATGATCAGTCCCCGGCAGATTTAAATGGGAGTGCGACGCTCTGCAATAATTCTCCGATAAAAACAGGCGATGTCGTGACTGTATACCAGTATGGCGACACTCAAAATTATTCTGACACGTATCTGTACTTTGTAGATTCCCAGATTCAGCAGAAGGAGCCGGGTGAGGTTTCGCTGACGCTGATGAGAAGCGGGTATGATGCAAACTGGAAACCGGTAAGTTCTCCGCAGGAAAACTGCAAAGTCGTCCTCGCGGACAGCAAAGGCAAGCAGGTCGCAGAGGGCACGACCGATAAGGACGGTATCGCTACCTTTAAGATTTCTGAAGCAGGCAGCTATCGTGCTGATGTAACAGCAGCACCGTTTGATTATTATGTGTCCGCTCATGCGGACATCACCATCGGCGACAGTCAGGTGATAGATCCGGATGATCCGAGCAAGGATGATACGAAAAAAGAAGATCCGAAGAAGGACAACGCGATCCAGGATCTCAATAAGAACAAGACCTCACTGCAGGCTGCAGCAGGCGGAACCGGCGGATCTGACAGCAGTGCCGGCGGAAGTGCTTCCGCCGGCAGCGCCAAGACAGGAGACGACGCGCAGGTTTATGTATGGATGATGCTGATGCTGGCTTCCATGGTGGCGGCAGTGTATATCTACGCAGCAGTTCAAAGACGGGATGACCGTTTCTAAAAAAACGTTATATCGATGAATCAGGAGAGAAAAATGCAGACGCAGCAGCAGAAAAAGAAAAATAAAAAGCTGTTTAACATCCTAATGATCGCCATGATCGCCGTGATTGCCTTTTGTTCAGTCATGGCGGTCGGTCATATCAGGGGATGGTTCGGCAGTGGTGATTCCAGCTCCGCGGTGGTCACGAAGGAAATCAGCGGAGTTGCCAATATTGAGCGAAGCGGCGTAGGGTACAGCTTAAAGGAAAAAGTACCTTTGAAGGCCGGAGATATCATAGAGACCGAAACAGGTTCCACGGTAACGGCGAAAGTAAGTGGCCACAACGCGCTTACCTTAAATGAAAATGCGGAACTGTCCGTAAAAAACAGCGAGAAGAACGACGTAGCCTTTACGCTGAATGAAGGCGAGATCTTTGCAGATGGGAAAGATCCGGGGAAAACATTTGATGTAGCGCTGGACAAAAACACCGTGCATGCGGCAAAATCCGGGGACGCAGTAACCTTTGCAGCCTCGCAGCAAAAAGGAAGTGCAACGGTCAGCGTTATGAGAGGAAGCCTCAGCGTAAGCATCGAGGACGGAACGGAAAAAGATGTGAAAGCCGGAGAATCCCTGCTGATCGCCCACGATAACGAAGGGCATTTGAGTGCAGAGATCGCGACTCTCAAGGCTGAATCCTTTGACGATTTCGTGCTGACACAGGCATCAAAATGCGACAGTAAAGACGATCTTTGCTTTACGGCTAAGGATCTGAAAAAAGTACAGGATACACGGACTGCAGAGAAGCAGAAAGCACAGGAGGCGGCAGCGAAAGAAGACGCTCTGTATAAAGAGATCATGTCGTCCGACGACAGTCAGTCCGGAAGTTCATCGGTGTCCGGCAGCAAATCCGGAAAAAGCGGCAGCTCTTCTAAAGTCAAGACCTGCACCATCCAGATCCGCTGCGATTCCATCCTGAAACACATGGGGGATCTGAAGGAAGGCAAGAATAAATATGTGCCGGCAAACGGCGTGATCCTGGCCACCAGCAAGGTGGAATTCGCAGATGGAGAAACGGTCTTCGACGTGCTGAAACGAGCCTGCTCCTACACGGGGATCCAGCTGGAATATTCCTATACGCCGATGTACGGCAGCTATTATGTGGAAGGGATCAATCATCTGTATGAATTCGACTGCGGCAGCCAGTCGGGCTGGATGTACAAAGTCAACGGATGGTTCCCGAATTACGGATGCTCCAGCTATAAGCTGAAGGATGGCGATGCGATCGTCTGGAGCTATACCTGCACGGGAATGTAAAGGGGAACAAGGAGAAAAAGAATGAAACGAAGTAAAAAAGCATTAAGTATTATAGTGATGCTTCTGATGGTGGCGATGACGCTGGCGCCTACCTGGGCTTTCGGAACGGAGGCGGCTCCGGCAGCGCAGAGCGGTGCACAGGAGAGCCAGGCTGCGGCAGAGCCGGTTCTGGCAAAGCTCTCTGTCAAGGCATATCAGTATGCAGCAGGTGATTCTGCAAAGCCGCTGAAAGCGGAGGCTTCTGCTTCCGACGGCGGAACGCTGACCTATCAGTGGCAGAGCAGCAAAGACGGGAAAAACTTTACGGATATTAAAGACGCAACCAAGGCGGAATACACCCCGCAGACCGGGGAAACGGGCACGGTATATTACCGCGTGCTGGTAACCAATACTACGGGCGGATCTGCGTCCACAGCTGCCGGTGAAACCATCACGGTCACGGTAGCGGAAAACGAGATTGCAGTTCAGGCGGCAGATACCAGTGCGGAACCGTCCGGAAGCGGTACGGCAGCCGATCCATATCAGATCGGGAACGCTGATCAGCTCATGTGGTTTGCCGCAAAGGTCAATGGCAGCACGAAAAAGAGTACATCCAATTTGTGTGCAAAACTGACATCTGATATTGACCTGACGGGGAAAGACTGGACGCCGATCGGATATTACAACGGCTATAGTGACTGTGTTTATTATGGTGGCACGTTTGATGGGGACGGACATATGGTGTCTGGGCTCAAAATTAATAGTAATAAAAGTTACCAAGCCTTTATTGGGTATGCAAAGGGCGCTTTTGTAAAAGGCTTAACGGTGGAAGGAAGTGTTAAAGCTGGTCCGTATGCTGCAGGAATAGTAGCGTATACGTATTATTCTTCTAAAGTGTTCATAGAAAACTGTACAAATAAAGTGGATATTGTATCAACAGGAAGTACTGTGGGGGGAATAACTGGTAATGCTCCAACAGGAAGTTCGATAAAAGACTGCACCAATAAAGCATCTATTACAGGCGCTGGTGATGCAGTCGGGGGTATTGTCGGGTCATCTGCAGGGACAACGATTTCTAGATGTTTTAATACAGGTGCTGTGAGCAATACTAAAGTATCTACTTCATATTATAATACAGGAGGAATTGCAGGATCTCATGCGAGCGGTACGATATCATCCTGCGTTAATACAGGGACTGTCAGTAGTTCTCTGAAAAGGACGGGAGGAATTGCTGGAGTACTTGGTGGAAAGGTAGAGGCAAGTTGCAATACGGGAATAATTAACGGAACATATGGTGTTGGAGGTATTGCAGGGGAAATAACGAATAAAAGTGCAGAGATATACAACTGCTACAATAGGGGAAGTATTACAGGAACAGGTATCAATAATTCGGATACTTCTTCTAATTTTGGAGTTGGAGGTGTTGTCGGGGGCCTTGGTAGCATATCTGCGAATTGTACAATCTCAGTACAAAATTGTTATAGCACGGGAACTGTCAGTGCAGAAATAACAGGCCTATATACGGGAGGCATTGTTGGAAACGGACAGTTAAAAAAAGGCAGCTACACTGCAAGTATAATTGCGGAAAACTGCTGGTATTTGAATACATCTGCATCGAATGGCGATGGAGGCGATGAAGAAGCAGATGGAATAACAGCGTTAACTGAGCAACAGATAAAAAATAAGGAATTCGATAAAGTATATGGAGAAGATGGATATCCATATTTCACCTGGCAAGATCCCAACGCAACCTATAAAGTCACGTTTAATGTAAAACCGGAAGACGCCAAGATCGTAGTCAAGGATTCTTCCAATAAAACGGTGGATCCAGAGATCGACGGAACTTATAAACTGAAAAACGGTACATACACCTATGAAGTGACGGCGGACGAGTACAAGACGAAGACGGGAAGCTTTACAGTGGCATACAGCGGACAGAGCATCAGCGTTTCTCTGGATATCCAGAAATACGATTACGTCTTCACCACTGATCCGGAGGATGCGAAGCTGACGGTGAAATCCGGCAATGATGTCCAGAAGTCTCTGGCGGACGGTAGAACCTATCAGCTGGCAAAAAAAGGCAATCCATATCGTTACACGGTAGAGAAATTCGGATATGAAACCAAGAGCGGTACGCTGAATGTCAAGGGTAATGCGGACAATGATAAGAAGAGCGTGACCCTGAAAAAGCTACCGGTCTATAAAGTAAACTTTACAGTAGAAAAAGCAGCGGGTGGACAGGATTCCACACCGGTCATCACGGTGACCAGCAAGGATGACAAGGATGCTGATCTGGAGGCGGATGAGGACGGAGACTACCACTTGCCGGACGGCAACTATTCCTACAGCGTTTCCTGCGCAGGATACAAGAGCGTCAAGGGAGACTTCACTGTTTCAGGCAAAGACCTGACCGTAGATGGCATCCAGCTTGAGATCCAGACTTCCTGGGACGGGGAATCCTATACAGAACCTGCTAAGAACGGTCAAGGGGTTTACCTGATTTCCAGTCCGGACGAGCTGATGTGGTTCGATAAAAACGCCAAGATGACCGATTCAGCGAAACTGCTGGCGGATATTACCATCAATGAAGATGTGTCCGGTTCTGATGCGACTTCACAGAAGTACAAGTGGACACCGATCGGAACAGACAGCAGCAAATATACAGGAACATTTGACGGAAATGGACATACCATTTCGGGATTATACATCAACAGTACGGCTGCCAATACGGGTATGTTTGGACGTATCGGCAGCAGTGCCGTTGTGAAGAATCTTACGCTGGCAGATAGTGTGATCCGCTCTACAAAGAATTATACAGGCGCGATCACAGGATACATCGATGATGCAGCTTCCGTTACAAACTGTCATACAAAGAACAGCGTACAGGTAACAGCTGCTAAATTTACCGGAGGAATTGTAGGGTATCAGGACGATACCAGTACGCTCACAAGATGCTCAAATGCTGCAGAGGTAACCGGGGCGAATAACGTGGGTGGAATTTCCGGTTATAACTGGAGTAAGTCGTCTGCATCATTAACGGATTCCTACAATCGGGGGAGTGTCAGTGGAAGCAATCTGGTTGGCGGTATTTGTGCACAGATCTATATTGGCGGAACGGTCAGTGATGTATATAATTTGGGAGCAGTGCAGGCAACCGGCACGGCAGGAGGTATCACAGGCGTATTCCGGTGGGGAACTATTAAATCCGCGTACAATGCAGGGATCGTGAAAGCAACAGCAAAGGGCGGTGTGGCAGGACGGCTGGAAGCTTCGAACAGCAGCAGAACCGTACAAAACGTATTCTATTCCGATGAATACGAGGCTGTTGGCAATCTGAATGGCTGCACGATCCAAAACGGCACGGCAACCGCCAAAACTTCCGACGAGCTGAAAGCCCTCACCAGCGAAGACCTGGGCGACGGCTTTGCAGCAGATACCAATGGGATCAACAGCGGATACCCGGTGCTGGCATGGCAGAACGGGACTGTGAAATCCGACGATCCGGAAAAGGACGACAACGGATGGCAGGGCGAAGCGGCCAAGGATGCGCCGCAGCAGAAGGACGGCGTATATCAGATCGGAACGCCGGCAGAACTGGCATGGTTTGCCGAAAAAGCTGCACAGGATTCCACTGATCTGAAAGCTGTTTTGACAGCAGATCTGGATCTCAACAACAACGTTTGGACCGGCATCGGCGGACAGACTGCAGATACGGGCTTTGCAGGAACTCTGGACGGTGCGGGACACACCATTAAAAACCTTTACCTGAAAAACGGTAAGGGCCTGATCCCGTACAACAAGGGAACGGTGAAGAACCTTACCCTGGCAGGTATCCTCAAGGGCGGAGATGAAACAGCCGCATTGACAGGAACCAATGCGGGAACGTTGGAGGAGATCACTTCCAACGTGACGGTAACGGGTGGAAACAAAATTGCCGGGATCGCCGGAAACAACACCAAGGATGGCGTCATCAAAGACTGTCACAATACGGGTGCAGTGACCGGGGAATCCTATGCGGCAGGTATCGTGGCATATAACGAAGGTTCTGTGTCGGGATGCAGCAACACGGCTGTGATCACTGCCGGAAGCACCTTTGCAGGAGGTATCGCGGCGGCTAATACCAATGCTGTAAAGAGTGAAGCAGCAAACGTGAGCAAGTCTGCCAACAGCGGACATGTGATCGTTAGCTCGTCAGCAGAAAGAGCTTATGCGGGCGGCGTCGTTGGCTGGAACAACGCCAGTGTCAGCAGCCTTTACAATACAGGAAACGTAGTCAGCCGAGGAGGCTATGTAGGCGGATGTCTGGGCTGCAATACGACAGGTTCTACGGCCAAAAGCCTGTATAACCTGGGGGATATAGCCGGTTCTTATGCCGATACGGAGACAGGAGAAGTCTTCAATGTAGGCGGCGTCATCGGCGGAGGTACAGCAGGTACCGACTGCTGGTATCTCAGCTCCCTGGCTATCGCAGATGCGGACAGCTCCAGCGCCAATAAAGCCGACGCAGGAACCATTAGAAACAAGGCAGGAAATCTGGCTTCGCTGGCAGGCTGCAAAGAAGCGCTAACGGGAACCGTGACCCTGCCGGAAGACGTTCAGGCGGGAGAAACTATCAAGGCCTCCTACACTGACGGTAACGGCCAGGATCCGATGTTCGTCTGGTACAGAGACTGGGGCGGAGAGGAACAGGTCCTGGGCTTTGGAGAAAGCTTTACCGTTCCGAACGATATGGTCGGCGTCAAGGTTTACGTCAAGTACATGGACGGGGATCACTACGGCATCAAGACGGCAGAGTCCGGCAAGGTGCAGGGCATGTCGGGAACGGTCAAGATCCAGGGACAGGAAGTCGCGGGACACACCTTGACGGCTGTTTACAAGGGCAGCGAAAAAACCCCGAAATACCAGTGGTATCGTGGATCGAAGGCAATCGATGGTGCGACTAATGAAACATATAAACTGACCGACGATGATCTGGGCAGGGAAATTTCCGTTCGCGTGACCGGAAGTCTGGCAGGCTATGTTGAAGCGAAGACAGGCACCATCAAGGATGGCGCGTCGGCAGGCATCTGGCCGGAGGATCAGTGCAGCGAACCGGCAGTGAAATCCGGTGTGTACCAGATCTCCAGTGAGAAGGAACTGAAGTGGTTCGTCAACGCCGTCAACGGTGGCAATACTGCGATCAACGGAGCGCTGACGACAGATATTACCTTGAGTACTGCTGATGGAGCTGCCGGCAACTGGTACCCGATCGGCAATGATAAGAACTCCTACAAGGGAACTTTTGACGGACAGAATCACAGAGTCACAGGCATGGTGATCCGCGGAGAAAAGAACGAGCAGGGATTCTTTGGAAATATAGACGGCAAGGGAACTGTTAAAAACTTGAAGATTTCCGGAGATATTAACGTGACAGGTGATAGTCTCTCCACCGGTGGTATTGCTGGATATCTGGAAGGTAAGATCATCTACTGTGAATACAGTGGATCGGTTTCCGGGGGTATGTACGTCGGCGGTATCACAGGTCAGACCGGGCTCAACGCCAAGGTGACGGAATGTCGCAATACAGCATCGGTAGCTGGTACACAGAGTATCGGTGGTATCACAGGCGCTGTATCCTATGGAACTATCAGCAAGTGTATCAATACGGGAAGCGTCGGAACGGAGGACAAGAGCCAGCAGGCTGGCGGCATCGTAGGACTGATGTCCAACTACGCAGTCGTGGAAGGCTGCTACAATACGGGAACCGTAATCGGTAAAAAGAATCTGGGCGGACTGGCAGGTGAAGCGACGGTCTGCGCCGTGCCGCAGGGCTGCTACAATATCGGAAGCGTAGCGTCCGGTATCAACACAGGCGGTTCGGTAGGCAGCTATACAGGATCTGCCTATATCAGTCAGACAACGGGAAGCTTCTACCTGGCTGAATCCCAGGCAGCGGCAACGGATAAAACAGCGACAGGCGCTTCTTCGGCAACCATGAAGAAAGCTTCTTTTGTGACAAAGCTGAATCAGCAGATCGGTACGGAGTTCTTTGCAGAAGATACGGAAAAGCTGAATGACGGATATCCGATTTTAAAATGGCAGACAGAAGGCTCTTCTGAAGGAGGAAATACGACGACGCCGGAAGATCCGGACAAGACCGAAATCAGCGTAAGCTTTGGATTAACAGGAGATACAGTTCACGGTGAGAACGGAAAGCATACAGGCGACGTGACCTGGATCGATTCGACATCCTATAAGATGAAGAAGGGTGCAACGGCACAGGATCTCTTCGAAAAAGCCCTGGGAGATGCCGGCTTGGACTATGAAATGTCTGGAAATAGCTACGTATCGTCCATTAGCAATGCAAAAGAAAAGGTTATGTTAAGCGAGCTGTCCAACGGACCGTACAGCGGATGGATGTACACTATCAACGGTAAATTCGTGGACTACATGAGCGCTGTTACATTAAATGACGGCGATGTGATGCAGTTCTTCTACGTGGACGATTATCGCACGATCGACTGGGCGGGCAACAAGACTCCTCAGGAAGCTGCGGATGAAGTTGCGGCCATGATCGAAGCTCTTCCGGATGTGGATAAGCTGTCGCTGGACGATGCGGCGGCTGTAGGCCGGGCACAGAGCGCCTATAATGCACTTTCCGATGAAGCTAAAGCTCTGATTTCCAAGAACCTGAAGGCGAAGCTGGATGCGGCCGTGGCCAAGATCGCGCAGCTGCAGAAGACCAACCAGAAAGAATTCGATAAGATCTATCAGGAGACGGGAAGCAGTCAGGCAGCTCTGGCATCCAAGGCAGGGCTGACGGCAGGAACATCCGGCGGTGAATGGGTCGCACTGGGACTGGCACGTTCTGGATCCATCAGCGACACGCTGGCGGAGCAGTACGCACAGGCAGCATATCAGTATGTGAAGAAAAAAGGTTCTTCCACCATCAGCAACAGCAAGTCTACGGAGAACTCCCGTATGATCCTTGCGCTGACGTCCATCGGCAAAGATCCGAGTGACGTTTCTGGATATGATCTGCTGGAACCATTAGCCGATCTGGACTACGTGAAGAGCCAGGGAATCAACGGACCGATCTTTGCACTGATCGCTCTGGATTCTCATGATTACGAGATCCCGAAGGCGGTGGCAGGTAAGACGCAGACTACGCGGGAAGCTCTCATCGACGCCATCCTGGCGGCACAGTTGAGCGACGGAGGCTGGAATGTCAATGGAAATGGTGCTGACGCAGATATGACGGCCATGGCGATCCAGGCACTGGCTCCATATTATAGCAGTAATGCGAAAGTAAAATCGGCAGTAGATGATGGATTGAAGCGGTTGTCCAAGATGCAGGAAGTTAACGGCGGATATACATCGTGGGGCACTGCTAATGCGGAATCGGTGGCACAGGTCATCGTTGCACTGACAAGCCTGGGCATCGATCCGGCGTCCGACGGCCGGTTCATCAAGAACGGCTACAGCACCTTGGATGCGTTGGCGACCTTCTATAATGATAAGGGCGGCTTCAAGCACAGCCAGAGCGATACCACATCGTCTAATGGCCTGGCCACGGAACAGGCCTACTATGCGCTAGCCTCCTGGTATCGGCTGAAGGCCGGGAAGACGTCTCTGTACGATATGAGCGATGTAACGACGATGTCTAAGATCATAGAAAAAACCGTGGTAAA
>OLPF01002050.1_pt1 | contig 14384 bp, 14 predicted proteins | sample 1673121 | NCBI WGS metagenome assembly OLPF01 (sample SAMEA3136756, study PRJEB25190) | human gut metagenome
CGGGATCTTATACTGCATCAGGGAATTGCTGAAGTTCTTTCCCTTCTCGTTATACACAACATCTTCATACAGTGCCATACCGATTCCCTGTGCGATTCCGCCTTCCACCTGTACACGTGCAAGGTTCGGATTTATAACTGTTCCGCAGTCTACGACTGCTACGTAATCGATCAGTTCAAGTACACCTGTCTCTTTGTCGATCTCAACTTCTGCCATACCAACCATGAATGGCGGTGGAGATACCGGTGAGGAAAATGCTTCACTTGCGGAAAGTGGTGCGTTGCTGAAGCACATTACATTATTTCCAATCTGACTTCTTGAAATCTGCTTTCCTGTTGCCAGCTCTGTCACATATTCTCCATCGAAATCTACATCTTCCGGCTTGCATCCGAGATACTCTGCTCCACGCTCGCAGATTTTCTTGCGAAGGGATTCACAAGTCTTAACAACTGCCTGTCCTGTTACATAAGTTGTACTGGATGCGTATGAACCACAGTCGTATGGAGAGATGTCTGTATCTACTCCGAATACAACAACTTCTTCCGGTTTACATTCAAGACACTCTGCTGCCATCTGGGCAAGGATCGTATCGCATCCTGTTCCCATATCAGTAGCTCCAATGATCAGACTGTAGAATCCGTCATCATTTACTTTGATTTCAACCGCACCTGTATCTACTGCTGAGATTCCAGATCCCTGCATGGACATTGCAACTCCGACACTGCGGACTTTTCCATTTCCCATATCACGGTATGGATACTTTTCATCCCAGTTGATCATTTCTTTTGCTCTGGCAAGACATCTGTCGAGTGTACAGCTGTTTGTAACTTCGCCATAATAAGCCGGCATCTTATCGCCCTGGCGTACCATGTTCTTCTCACGAAGCACTGTCGGGTCCATTCCGAGAACTTCTGCAAGTTCATTTACAGCTGATTCTACAGCGAACTGTCCCTGTGTTGCTCCGTATCCACGGTAAGCTCCAGCTGACATTACATTTGTGTAAACAACGTCATATGTAAAGCGGAATGCCTCTGCCTTTCCATAAAGCGGAATAGACTTGTGACCGGAAAGACCTACGGTTGTCGGTCCGTGCTCACCAAATGCTCCAGTGTTGGAAAGTGTATAGAGATCGATTGCTTTAATATTTCCTTCTTTATCCGCTCCCAGACGTACATGAAGTTCCATCTCATGACGCGGTGAAGAAGCGATCAAAGACTCTTCTCTTGTGTAAATGATCTTCGCCGGTTTTCCTGTCTTCCATGTGACAAGTGCCGGATAAACTTCGGAAACTACAGTCTGCTTCGCACCGAATCCTCCACCGATTCTCGGCTTGATCACACGTACTTTGCTCTTCGGAATATCGAGTGCATGAGCAAGGATTCTTCTTGCATGGAACGGAACCTGTGTAGATGAAACGACATTTAATCTTCCGTATGCATCTAAATATGTATAAGTACGGAAAGTCTCCATCATCGCCTGCTGGTTCGCCTTTGTGTGATAAACGCGGTCGATCACGTGATCGCATTTTGCAAGAACTGCCTCTACGTCTCCGTCTTCACTCACCCCATGTGCACAAAGATTTCTCTTGTTGTCCGCGCCAACCGGGCAGAGACTTCTCCAGTTATCTTCCGGATGCACAAGGATTGGATTATCCTTTGCTGTACGGAAATCAAGAACCGGTTCAAGGACCTCATACTGGATCTTCACAAGCTTCATCGCTTTCTTAACTGCTTCCTCTGAAGTTCCTGCCACGATTGCAGCTGCATCTCCAACGAAACGTACTCTCTGGTCAAGGATCAGACGGTCATACGGACTTGGTTCCGGATAGGTCTGACCAGCCATTGTAAATCTCTTATCCGGACAATCTTTATATGTAAGAACACATTCGATTCCAGGTACTGCCTCGGCACGTGCTGTATTAATATCCTTGATTAATGCATGTGCATATGGACTTCTGATCACTTTAACAATCAGACAGTCTGACGGCGCAAGGTCATTTGTATAAACACTTTTTCCTGTAACAAGTGCAGCAGCATCTTTCTTTACAAGAGGACGGTTTACAATCTTCAGGGATTCTATAGCTTCTCCTTTTTCCTGATTGCTGTGGACAAATTCCGGTTTCTCAGGAATCAGATTCTGAACTTTATCTATTCTTTCCATTCTTACTCCTCCCCGCCCATTTTCTTTACTGTAATGTTAACTGCTGTATTTCTGACTTCCATATATTTCTGGATTGCACGAAGCTGTCCCATGTATCCTGTACAACGGCACAGATTTCCTGCCAGATATTCTTTGATTTCTTCTATAGAAGGGTTCTTCAATTCACGGAACATTGCGAGCACGTTCATAATGAATCCAGGAGAACAGAATCCACACTGCTCTGCACCTTCCTGTGCAAGAAATGAGCCGAATTCTGCTGCTTCTTTCTCCACACCCTCAAGTGTTGTCACTTCATGTCCGTCAATGCTTGCTGCAAGAACAGAACATGACAGGCGGGATTTTCCGTCGATCCATACTGTACACAAACCACAGTTTGTTGTCTCGCATCCACATTTCACACTCTTACATCCAAGATCACGCAGAAGATTCAACAGGACTGTATCTGCAGCGATCTCTGTACTTACTTTCTTTCCATTCAGGGTAAACTGTACTTCCATCCTATTTCTCCTCCGCATTATATTCATCTAAAATTGAGCGCATCTCTCTGCGAAGCAGAACCTCCGCAAGGTGCTGTCTGTACTCCGCACTTCCGCGCATATTGCTTCCATAAGTAAATTCTGCTGCCACACGTTTTGCATACTCTGTGAGCTGCTCGTCTGTAGCATCTTTCGGGATCTCCCACTGCTTTTCAAGCAATGCCGCTTTCATCGGTCTTGCTCCTACCGAAAAGAACCAGGACTCCTGACCTCTGTAAATTCCTGTTACGACAGAACATGTCAGTACCGGGAAATCTGTCTTTGTCTGACGAATTGATTCATAACGGAATTTTCTCTTGCTCTTTCTGACGATCACGGATACAAGAATATCCTTATCTGCTTTTCTATTTACAAACTCAGAAAGTCGAACAGTTCCTCCATTATATAATTCCACAAATGTATCCAGTGCCAGTAATGCAGTCAGCACATCAGAAAATCCGTATCTTCCATAGATACTGCCTCCAACTGTTGCCTGATTTCTAAACTGAACTCCAACAATATGACGAAGGCTTTCTGCAATTCCGTCCCCATAGAATTTTCTCAGCCCCTCATGCTCTTCCAGCTGGCGCAGTGTACACATTGCTCCAATGCGGAATACATGGTCTGTCTCCTCAATCTCATTCAAACCAAGTTCCGACATATCAATGATTGTCTTCACTCTTGCATTTCCTAATCTCATCCACATCATGCCGCCCATGATACGACTGTTTCTTGCCTGATTCAGCTCGTAAGCCTCCTCCAGTGTCTTAACTTTCACGTAATTACCGATTGTTAACACAGTAGGTCTCCTTCCTATCCACATACCTTTTCCAAGAATCGCGGTTCTCATCCTCGCAATTTTCTCTTGTTATCTTATGTCGTTTCTTGCGATTGTTTTTCAAAAAACAAACATACAAGCATAAAAAAAGTGCAAATGAAACAACTTTGTCATTCACACATCTAGCGAATTAATGATATCATATATATAAGAAAAAAGTCAAAAAATCGGTTATACTTTATTATAATCAATTTTTATAAGGTGTACTTATAACACGAGTACTATAAATAAGAAAGAAATCCAGAAACCATGTTGACATCATTGTACCCTCGGTGTTATTATTTGCTTAAACACGGAAACGTAGATAGAGGTTGCATTTTTCATAAGTAAGGTGACGGATGTGTCAGGAACAGAAGAACTCATCGGAAAGGGAAAGATGCCGAAAGGGTAAGAATCCTGAGTTCTTGTTCTTGGGCATGACGTGAATAGCGGCATGACTGTCATCGCAAGATGGAGAGCTATCTGAATTATACATAATGTATATTTGGGGACGGCGCATCTTGCCGTTTCTTTTATGTTTATTTACAGTTTACGCATTCTTGCATAGATGTATATTAAACAGTTACTGCTCATGGCTATTATAATTATCGTTCACAAGGAACTTATGCGCAATAACCTGCTATGACCAGTAATACTTTGTTTCACCATGTTGAAGGAGGATAAAAAGAATGGCAATTTTTAAAGGCGCAGGTGTAGCGATCGTTACTCCGATGAAAGAGAATCTTGAGGTCAATTATGACAAATTAGATGAGATGTTAGAGGAGCAGATTGCAGGCGGAACAGATGCGATCGTCATCTGTGGAACAACAGGTGAATCCGCTACTATGACAGAGGAAGAACATGCAGCAACAACCCGTTTTGCAATTGAGCGTGTGAACCACCGTATCCCGGTCATCGCCGGAACAGGTTCTAATTGTACAAGAACAGCGATCCAGTTGTCCAAAGAAGCTCAGGAAGATGGAGCTGACGGACTTCTGCTCGTTACACCATATTATAATAAAGCAACACAGAACGGACTGATTGCTCATTACACAGCTATTTGTAATGAAGTAAATATTCCGGCGATTCTGTACAATGTACCAAGCCGTACAGGATGTGGACTTCAGCCACAGACAGTTGCAACACTTGTGAAAGATGTTGAGAACATCGTAGGTATTAAAGAAGCATCTGGAAATATCAGCACAGTTGCACAGATCCTGCATCTTTGTGATGGCAACGTTGATCTTTACTCAGGAAATGATGATCAGGTTGTACCACTTCTCGCACTTGGCGGAATCGGAGTTATCTCCGTTCTCTCCAACGTAGCTCCGGCTTACGTGCATGACATGTGCTACAAATTCTTCTCAGGAGATATCGCAGGTAGCCGCAAGATGCAGTTAGATGCACTTCCACTGGTTGATGCTCTCTTCTGTGAAGTGAACCCGATCCCGGTTAAGGCTGCTCTTAACATGATGGGAAAAGAAGTTGGAACTCTTAGAGCACCTCTGACAGAGATGGAAGATGCACATAAAGAAGTTCTGAAAAAAGCAATGATGGATCTTGAAATTCTGTAAGAGAACAAAGAAAGGAAGAAGTGATTTTGAGGTCGCTTCTTCCTTTTTTATAATTGCCTGATCCAGCGTTTCTCTTGGTATTAACATCACATCATATCGCCCGTAACCGCTTTCTCTGTTGAACTTTACTTCATAACGATCTCTTAATTCTACCAAAAGTCCCAGAACGAATCCATGATAAAAACGCTCCGGCTGCCTTTTTCCTGCCGGATGTCTTCCTGTATCAAAACTGCTAAATGTAGCTAGTGCAACTTCATTCATATAAGTATTCATCTCTTTCACATTCCCCCGAAGCATCGCTTTGATAAATGCGTTATAATTTGATTCAGAATTAGAGAACCATCCTTGAAACATTTCTTGAATTTTCTTTATTTTTTTCTTGACATTCATCACTCCATAAGGTATACTTAACAAGTCGCTTGAGTTAAGCGACAACTGAATAGGGGATTGGTCAAATGGTATGATAGGGGTCTCCAAAACCTTTGGTGGGAGTTCGATTCTCTCATCCCCTGTTGACTAGGAAAGTCGAAAAACTTTGAAAAATCAAGGTTTTTCGGCTTTTTTTGTATCTTAAATTCATTTGCCATTATTGAGTCAAATGTCTTCTAATGTCCTTTCGTGTCCTTAAATAGCCTTTAAAGTGTCTTGCAAATGTCTTGCTGAATACGTTGTGGCTTACAGTTTTTCAAATTCCATATTATTTTTGCAAAAAAATTATAAGGAGCGTGACCTATCTATGGCTACATCAAAAAAAATCCCTACAATCAAGCCTTTACCTCGTGGTCTTGGAACAATGACCCTGACAAAAAATGGTACGATCGAATACAAAAAAATGATCTTATATCCTGATGGTTCTAAAAAACGAAAAACTGTTCATGGGACATCTCAAAAAGAGTGTTTGAATAAGATGAATGATTTTGAAAAGGAGCTATCCAAGCATCCCCAAGTTCTTCCACAAAGCAAAATCACTTTAATTGATGCGCTGTATCATTGGCTTGAAGAAAAAAAGAAACCTATATTGAAGGAGCAGGCTTACCGCCGAGAATTAGGAACAATAAAAAATCAAATTGGAACATCTAGCATCGCACACTATCGTTACCAATCCATTACTGCTACGGAAATTCAAACATTATTAAATGATTTAAATGAAAATGGATATTCTTACTCTGTGATAAAAAAGACTTATTGGTATATGCCGACCTCAAAAAATCGTTCCAGCTTTCTGAGTCAGCCCAGACTATATCACATATCGTTTTTGCATTGTTCTCCGAAACTTCTGTAGCTTCACCTACAAAAATACTTTTTCCAACTTGTTTTATATAATCCAGTTGTTTTAATTTTGCATATTGTTCTTCTGTTCCATCTTCTATTCTCCCCGAAGAAGAAGTTCCATTTTCTCTGATTAATCTTATTTCTTCTGCCTGTATTTTTCCAAAGGAGATTCCGAATACCATGGTAATAGCAACAATGCCAATTACAATCGAGCAAAATAGAATCGTATTTCTCACCTTTTTTGTGCCTGCAAAATTTTTAGCCAGGAATCGGATTATGTCTTTATTGTTATTCGGAATGTTCTTGTGAAGCATAGTAATCCCTCCTAACAATCGTTACAATCTCTTGTATAGATTTTCCCATCAGACATACGTATTACTCTGTCTGCCATCTGTGCGACCTCTTCTTGATGCGTCACGATCAATGTCGTCTGATGAAATCTTGCAGCACAGGATTTTAGTAATCCTACGACTTCCATACTTGTAACAGAATCCAGATTTCCGGTCGGTTCATCCGCCAGGACAATTGCCGGTTTCGTCAACAATGCCCGTGCTATAGAAACTCTCTGTTGCTGCCCGCCGGACAGTGTTGATGGAAAACGTTCTAATTTATCTTTTAATCCAAGTATTTCTACAATTTCATTAAAGAAATCTATATCGATTTCCTTACCGTCAAGTCGCATCGGAAGAACTATGTTTTCGCGTATACTAAGCGAAGGAATTAAATTGTATTGTTGGAATACAAATCCGATATTTCTTCTTCTGAATATTGTTCTTTCTTCCTTGTTAAGATCTTTTAAACTTGTATTTCTGATCCAGACACCTCCAAAATCCGGAGTATCAAGACCTCCTAACATGTTCATAAGTGTTGTCTTTCCACATCCGGACGTACCAACAACCGCTATAAATTCACCCTCTTCCACCGTTAATGACACACCATCTAAGGCACGCACTTCATATGTATCGGATGTATAATATTTTTTTAGATTCATGGCTTTGATTATATCCATCTTTTCTGTAAACTCCTTTCGTAAATGCTACCTTTAACTCAGCCATAATCTTATTATACATGGTACCTCTTACAAACTTCTTACAAGCTGCATATGAACTGTCTATACCGGAAGATTCACTTCTATAAGCAGCCCTGGCTTCATTTGTTTTGCTTTCATCATCCCTTTTTGTAATAAGACAATCTCTCTGGAAAGATATAAACCAATTCCGCATCCTTCCTGCCCTCTTGCCTGTTCACCTCGATAAAATCTTTGAAAAATTTTATTTTCTTCTCCATCTCTTATCCCGATTCCATAATCTCTTACTTGAATTTTATAAAACATTTCTGTCCGTTTCATTGTGATATTAATCGTGCTGTTGCTTTTGCTATATTTGACTGCATTATCAAACACATTATAAAACGCCTCACACATCCAGTTTTTATCATGTTCGCAAATGATTTTCTCTGGCAATTTTACTTGAAAATAGATATCTTTCTCTTCTGCCTTTTTCTGTATTTGCCCCAACGCATTTAGAATCGTTTCAACAAGATTTTCTTTTTGAGTGTGAACTTGTATGATTCCCTGCTCTAATCGGGCAGTTTTTATAAAGCTCTCCACCAAAAAACATAATTGTTCTTCACTTGTTCGCAAGTCTTTTATGTATTCTGTATTCAATGTTTCTTGAGTTTCATTTAATGACTCTTGCAGCAATTCTGTATAATTTTTTATATTCGCCAGCGGTGTCCTTAGTTGATGCGCAATCTCAGAAATTAATTTCTGTATCTCATATTTACTTTTTTCAGCCTCTTTCCTTCTTCCTTCCAATATTTCCTGTAAACGGATTAATTGATTGGTCGTTTTAGAATAGATTGTTTCTTTCCCTATATCAGAACCATCTAATTCATTGCCGTTTATTAAGGATTCCGTCAATTTATATATTTTATTCATTTCATTTGTTCTCAAATGATTTTCAACTAAATATACAGTGCTTCCTCCGAGTATGAAACCTATTAAAAGTACTGTAAAAATTGCTACAGCCATGCTACTCTCCCATTCTATATCCCATTCCAAATACATTACTGATAACATTCGATGAATCATTCAATTTCTTTTTCAATCTGCTGATCATAACGCTAATTGTGTTGGAATCAATGAATTCACTATCGATTCCCCATATATTTTCCATTATCATCTCTTTTGTAAGAACCTGGTTCTGGTTCATAATAAAATATTCTAAAAGCTGATACTCTTTGAGTGTCAAAGATATTTCCGTCTCTCCAACAAAAACCTGTTTTCTATCGGAATATAACATAACCTGTCCGCACATAAAAATATTTTCATTTGATTTTCTCTTTAGCACAACTTCAATACGCTTTAACAATACTTTTATTGAAAATGGTTTAACCACATAATCATCTGCTCCTGTATCAAACGCTTTTAACATATCTTTTTCGTCATCTTTTGCAGTCAAAAAAATAGCTGGAATTCTTCCGTTTTTTTGAAGTTCCTGATATAGATTTATTCCATCTCCATCCGGTAATCCAATATCTACGATCAACAAATCTACAGAACTATCTATATTTTTAATTGCTTCTTTTCTCGAACCGGCAAGAATCGTTGTATAACCTTGATTTTTCAAAGATGTATCTAATGCCTTTCTCAATAAGGTATCATCTTCTATAATTCCTATTCTCATATACTCCTCCAACTATGATACCTACGGATTGTTTCGTGCAATGCACTCCCACAATCTTGGTATCATCATATAATATAAAAATACACATATCTTCCTTCCAATACAAGCTTTTTACACAATAATATGAAGGGAGATGTTCAGAAATCGTTACTGTTCACTCCCGTGTCAATCACTTCGCTGATTGACACGGAGGATGCATGTTTTGGCTTGAATGCATCTCGCCCCATCGCCAAAGGCGATTTAAAATGGCGAGATGCGTTGCTGGTCGCACATCGTGTGAACAGTAACCAGAAATCATTCAAAGCATCACCTTCCTCTATTGAAATCCGTAATACTAATTGTCATAAATAGAAAAGGGCATTATAATAAAAACAATTTGAAATCAAAGAAATAAGTTGGAATTTCTAAACACAAGGAGAAAAAAATGAGTACAAAAGTTGAAAAAGCATTAGAACTACATGGCAAAGGGTATAACTGTGCACAGGCTGTAGCCTGTTCTTTCTGTGAGAAATTTGGTGTAGACCAGGAAACAATGTTTAAAATCTCTGAGGGATTCGGATTTGGCATGGGCATGATGGACATGTGCGGAGCTGTAACCGGAATGATGATGGTTATCGGAATGGACAACAGCATTGGAAATCTTGAAAATGGAAAAGCTACAAAAGCAGATACCTATAAGAAAACAAAAGAATTTGCAGAAAAATTCCGCCAAAAGAACGGAACCTATTATTGTCGTGACCTAAAGGGAGTCTCTGGAAAGGGGAAAGTTGTCCCATGTCCTCAGTGTATTGCAGATGCTGTTGAACTGACAGAAATGTATTTAGAGAGTGTAAAATAAAGTCGCTAAATAATTGGGAGCTATGCTCCCATTATTTATTTCTCCCTGATCTCTTGAGATTGCCTCATCCACTGATCTTCTCTTCCAGTTGTAACAATCGATTGTTCAGTACTGTATAATAAGCGCTTTCTCTGTTTTCAACCAAGATCATCGTAATATTCGCTGCAACTGCAAGATCTACCAGAAAGCTGTCTTCTGTTCCTGCTGTTTCCTGACTGAGAATCATTTTATTCCCTTCATTCTGTTCTTTCAGTATTCTTTCGAACAGTTTCGTAAGAACTGTACTCTCATCTATCTTAATTTCTTTTATCTTTTCTATCTCAATTTCTTCTTTTCTGATCAGCTGCGGCATACTTGGATGTACCGCACGTACGCCTCCAAGATACCTGTAAAGCGGAACCTTTTCTGCAGCCGCTGCTGCTCGCGCCACTGCAAGTGATATTGCAAAGGATGTCTGTTCATTTCCGTTTTCTTTCAGAATTGTATCAATCTTTCTTTGTTCAAATACATTTTCACCGATTATTTCCGGTGCGATCTGACTGTTAAGCAGTTCAATTTTTTCTTCGATGTGCACCTGCTGTTTTTCTGTCTGCTCTTTTTTACTATAATTTTTCCCTGCCATAGACGCTTTTCCTATGATTTCTCCTCCTGCCAGCACTTCCACTTCAATAGCCGGATTCCCGGCGAAATCAAGAATCTCTCTTGCATAAACGTCACGGATTTCTATTGCAAGATCCAGCTTATTTCTAACTTCTGGTTCCACACTCCAAAACCTCCTTTTCGTTGCTTTTCTTTCTATTTTTGTATACTGTTTTTCGTACTTTGCTTAATTTCAGTATTTCCTTTTTGGAATAACTTCATGCGTTGACTTTTCACTTTTCAACGCTTACAATCATATGTGCAAACATTTGTGACAGATTTTTAGATTGGATGTTGCACACAAAAGCTATCATTTTTCTTTTGGGGAGGAATTTATTTATGTTAGACAAGGGGAAGCATTTTCTTTTACTGACAGTCAGCACACTGATCATGGCGATTGGTACCTACTTTTTCAAGTTCACGAATAACTTTACCTTCGGCGGTATCACCGGTCTTGCTGTTCTTATTGCAAAGACAGGACTTATGACAGCCGGTGATTTCAACTTTGTTGCCAGTATGACGCTTCTGGTGATCGGAATGATTGTTCTTGGTAAGAAATTCGCAGCTAAGACAGCTTATTGCAGTATTCTGCTCTCGGTAACGCTTTCTTTTCTGGAGCGCGTCTGCCCGATGAAAGCTCCTTTGACAGACCAGCCGATGCTGGAGCTTTGTTTTGCAATCGCACTTCCTGCTCTTGGCTCTGCCATTTTGTTCAACATTGGAAGTTCCAGTGGCGGTACAGATATTATTGCTATGATTTTAAAAAAATATTCCAGCTTCAATATCGGACCGGCTCTTATGCTTTCTGATCTGTTGATCACTATTGCCGGATTCTTTATCTTCGATATCAAAACTGGATTATATTCTTTGCTCGGACTTACAATTCGTTCTTTCATGGTAGACACCTTTATCGAGAACTTCAATTTGTCCAAATATTTTAATGTTGTATGTGACGACCCGGAACCGATCTGTGATTTCATCGTTCATGAGCTGAACCGTAGTGCCAGCGTCTTTCACGCAACGGGTGCTTATTCCGGTCAGGACAAAGCGATCGTCCTGACTGCGCTCAACCGTACCCAGGCTGTCCGCCTGCGCAATTTCATCAAGATTACTGATCCAAAGGCGTTTATTCTGATCTCTAATACAAGTGAGATTATCGGAAAAGGATTCCACAGTATCTGATCAACTCTGTTTGATCAGATACTGTGAGTGGGGCATTCTAATGAAATAAGTGATCTCCGATCCGTGTTCCGTAACCGCCTACACTGAAATACAGACAATCTCCAATCGGATTGCTTCCTGCAAGTGCATCTTCTGCCGCCTGCATCGCAGCTTCTGTATAGCCCTGGTTTGCTCTTACGCGGTCAAGCCATCCAGACATTGCCGGTGAGAACTGACCGGACTGGTAGATTACTTCTTCCATCGTATCCGGATAAGAGGAACTCTTGATACGGTTCATTACAACCGCTCCAACCGCAACCTGTCCTTCATACGGCTGGTTTCCCGCTTCACAGAAGATCAGGGATGCCAGCAATTCTTTTTCTGCTGCCTGCTGTGCAGCCGCTGCTTCTGCCTGTGCCGCTGCTGCCGCTTCTGCTTCTGCCTTCTCTCTGGCGATCCGTTCTGCTTCTTCCGCCGCACGTCTCTCTTCTTCCAGCTTTGCTTCATAAGCAATCTTCGCTTCAACTGCCGCGATCTTCACATTCTCGATCATCCCTGACTGCACATCGATCACTTCCTGTGATACACACCAATCAGTACCTACATCCCCGGCAGACTGCGTGTCATCTAAAGTTTCTTCCTGATCCGATGGCTCCGTTGACGCTTCTGATTCTACAGCACTCTGCTCCTGTGCTTCCGTGGAACTTGCAAATCCCGTCAGCATGACCGCACTCATCATTGCTGTATACATCGCCAGAAACATCCTTTTATTTTTATTAAATTTCATATACCCTCCTAACAATTTTGTTGCATAATTTTTACCATTTAATTGCTATTCTTTATTAATACTATGCATTATTTTCATTTTTATTACATTTATTACAAAAATGTTACGAGCGATATATTATCATAAAAATGTGTGCATGTCAACTTTTTTATTTCACGCAGAAAATCCGATTCTTTTTTCTACTAAAATACAGCTCCTGTAAAAGTCTCAACTTCCTACAAGAACTGTATCTCTCAACATCATTTTATCTCATTTTTTACAATGTCACGATTTCTCCATCTTCATCCCAGAGATCATGCCAGTCTTTTGCTCCATGCCACAAGAACACCTGTCCTTTTACAAGGCGGTTTCCTTTTTCGAGTGTTGCGATCTTCGCCATCTCTTCTTCTGTCAGCGGATCTTCTGTCATTGCCTTTAAGTTGCTTACATAATTGTGAAGTGAGAACGGAATTGCAATCTCGCCTCTCTGTCTTGCCCATTTCAGTGCAATGATCGCCGGGTGACAGTTATGAGCCTTCGCAATCTCCTGCATAACCGGAGTCTGCAGATCTGCTACATCTTCCGGACACATATCTCTCTCCGGTCTCATCGGAGAACCGATTGGCATGTAACCTACCGGCTGGATATCGTGTGCTACGAGGTAATCGTAAAGTTCCTGTTGCTGGAAGCAAGGATGGATCTCGAGCTCACAGGCAACCGGTTTGATCTTCATCAATGGAAGTACTGCTTCGAGTTTCGGAATCGTCATATTGGAGATTCCGATGAATCTTGTCAATCCGTCTTCGACGAGTTTTTCACACTGTCTGTATGTATTCATGAATTCTTCCACACTGAATGGTTTAGAATCCGGATTTCTTGACTCTACATCGCATTTTGGTGCATGGTAATTCGGGAATGGCCAGTGAATATAATACATATCCACATAATCACACTGGAGATCTGCGATACTTTTCTTGCAAGCTTCTTCAACATGTTCGTGCATATCGTTCCATACTTTTGTCATAATAAAGAGATCTTTACGTTCTACGATTCCCTCATCAAATGCATTTTTAAATACTTTACCGATCTCCGGTTCATTTCCGTAGCATGCGGCACAATCAAACATGCGGTATCCGCTTTTGATTGCTCCGTCTACTGCTTCAGCAATCTGATCTGCTGTAAATCTGTCGGAACCAAAGGTTCCCATTCCGATACATGGTGCTTCATCACCTGTGTAGAATTTTACTTTTGGCACATCTGCCGGATTAATAAATTCACCCATGATAATTCTCCTTTTATCTAATCTAACCGATCTTCTCAATCTCCACCTGTGGATAGATCTTTTCCATATCTTCTTTTACGAAGAATCCTGTTTCTTCTCTGATCGCTGCTGCCGCAGAGATTGCGCTTGCTTTCTTCAATGTCTCTTCAACAGAAAGTCCCTCGCTAAGTCCAAGTGCGAACCCGGCGATCATGGAATCTCCGGCGATCTTGCGCGGATACAACGTAAGCTGCACACGCCCCGGATCGTCGAACACTTCCAATTCCGGCGCGGCGGTTCCTGCGAACAGGCAGCCTTCACGCATCACGTCAAAACCACTGCCCGCCTTTTCTCCGATGCCAATCAGATTGAACATTTTCATCAACGTGGGATTCCGCGTATCCGAAATGCCGCCTTGCATCACCTCTTCGGAGGAAAGACGCAGGCTGCCGGGATTCGACAATACGATTCTGTCGTAATACTGAATGATCACCGTGCCCCGGCGAATGAAGTAATCGGCATGAACGAGCGTGTTGGTGACAGCCTCACGAACGGCCTTATCCATCAGATTGTCATCAATCCTATGCAAATCGGCATCAAGCTGGAACGGATGGGCAACAGCCGACCGCAGACGATTGACCACCTTGCCCCAAAAATCGTACAAGTTGCCCGACCAAGTGCCATCATCCGACGT
>OLPF01002051.1_pt1 | contig 14383 bp, 12 predicted proteins | sample 1673121 | NCBI WGS metagenome assembly OLPF01 (sample SAMEA3136756, study PRJEB25190) | human gut metagenome
CACATTGGAAAAATCAATTTTTTCAGGAACTTCAGGAGCCGCCTGAGCAGCCGCCGCAGGAGCTGAAACTTCCTTGGAAATCTTCTTGTCAGAGTCCAAAGGCTTCATTGTGGGGATTTTCGTGACCAGCCTTAGATAAGTTACGCTTAGCGTCTATAAGTCCTGACCGGCATCCACTCATTAGGAGCTGGGGCAAGCTCAGGTACGCTTAAATTCAGATGGTGGAAAATCTATTGGCGTAAGTGGTGGAGTAAGATGGCTTAAAACGGTTTCATTTTTTTGAAAACGAGCCGTGCGCTATACCGGCATCGGCTACTCCGACGGTATAGCACACGGCTTAAATAAACTCAATATTTTTTGTTCGGATTACAAACGCTTCGGCTTTTCCATAGTAAACAGTGCCACCTTCTTTTCGCCCATAGACGCAAGGTCAAGTTCATCGGTGCAGGTCAGCGCCGCCAAGCTCTCCAAGTTGGACTTTTCAAGTCTTGCGGCAATGGTAATCCGAATGGATTTCAAGGTCTTTGCTGAACCGGCGTGATAAGACCGATAGTATTTCAGGGCGATGTGGTCGGATCTGTCAAACTCCAAGTCGGCAAACTTTGCAGCATGGCTGGAACCACGGCGTCCACTATCCAATACGTTGTGAACGGCGTCACGGCAAATTCCCTCGTGTTCACGCTGAAAAAGCTCTGCGACGCGCTGGACATCACACTTTCGGAATTTTTCGACTGCCCGGAGTTCAATGACATGGACGAAGAAATAGAATAAAATTGCGCATAGGCGCAGAAAAAAGCAGACACTTATGTGTCTACGTTTTGTTTTTCTGATAATATTATCCTCCGGAGGCCGTGGAGCAGCTTCCGGAGGACACTGAAAGGGAGATATATAGCTTAGAGGTTCTTGACCGCGAGATAGGCGGAGCCGGTGGCGTCGCCAATGCGGCCGGGGTTCGTGCAGTCGCCGATGTGGACGACCTTCTCAAAGCGATCCTCCAGTGCATCGAGCATGCTCAGATCCGGGCGGATGCCGAGACTCAGCACCGTGCAGTCCACGGGGATCTCATAGGGGCCTTCCTCCTCGACGCCGGCGACGTCAACAAAGCCGTTGATGTTGCGCATGCCCTTGAGGCTGGCAGAGATAAACTTGCCGTGATAGGGCTCCACAACGATCGCGCCGTCCTTGATCTCCTTGAGCGCCGTGCTGGTCTTGATCTCCGCGCCGCGCTCGGTGAGGAACTGCTGGGTCTTCACAACATTGTAGTAGAAGATGCCGTTGCCGACGATGGGCATCATCTCGACAACGATGACCTTGTTGCCGTCCTCTGCCAGCCGCTCGGCGGTCTCCAGACCGGTCATGCCGCCGCCGATGACCGCGACGGTCTTGCCCGCCATCTTCACATCGCCGCGCAGCACGTCAAAGCTGCTGATGCCTTTCTCGATGCCGGGGATCCTGCCCGGAACGATCGGCTGTCCGCCGGAGGCGAGCACAACAGCGTATACGTCCTCCTGCACCCACTGATCCATCATCTCCGTGGTGACTTCGGTGTTCAGATGCACCTCGATGTTCGGGTTCTTTTCCACCTGGCGGCGGTAGTAATGCACAAGATTGTCCATGCGGAACTTGTTGGGCGCCTTGTTGGCGAGGTTCAGGCTGCCGCAGAGCTCGTCGCGCTTGTCATAGAGCTTCACCTTGAAGCCGCGCTCTGTGAGCGTGAAAGCGGCCTGGATTCCTGCGGGGCCGGCGCCGATGATGATGACAGTACCTTCGCCATGCTTCAACGGGGCGAGGTTGTCGATCTCGCGGCCCAGCAGCGGGTTGACCGCGCAGCGGATCTGCGCGTCCTCCGCCGTGACGCGGTAGAGACAGTAGTTGCAGCTGATGCAGGGGCGGATGTCCTCGCTGCGTCCGGCCTTGGCCTTGTTCGCCCATTCGGGGTCTGCTGACTGCTGGCGGCCGAGGATCTGGAAGTCATACACGCCCTCGGCGAGGAACTGCTCTGCCTCCTCAGGGGTCTTGACCTCGTTGGGGCCATAGATCGGCACATTCAGCGCAGCCTTGAACTGCTTGTAGTATTCATTTCTCCAGCCGGCCTTCATCTCCGGGGAGCCGGTACGGTCGACGGAGCCGATGGTGGTGTTGAAGCCGTCTACGCCCTTGCTCTCGAGATACTTCGCGATCTCAATCATATCCTCGACGGTGTTCTCGCCCTCGTAGCCCTCGCCGTCAAAGAGGTGGATACGGCAGGTCACCGGGAAGCTCGCGGGAACGCGCTCACGGATCTTCTCGATGGTCTCGACTACGATGCGGCAGCGGTTTTCCATGGAGCCGCCATATTCGTCGGTGCGCTCGTTGCGAACCGGATTCAGGAACTGGCACATGAGGTAGTGGTGACCGCAGTGGATCTCCACGCCGTCGGCGCCGGCCTTGAAGGTGTGTTCCGCGCCATTGGCGAAGCCTTCCTCGATCTCATGGATCTCGTCGATGGTGAGCTCATGGCAGGGTGCGGTCTTGCCGACCATCTGGCTCGGCAGCGCCGTAGCGGACACGGGGCTGTGGCCCTGGTTGTACTCCGGCGTGGTCTTGCGGCCGGGGTGGTTCAGCTGACAGAAGAGCTTGCCGCCGTACTCATGCACGCGCTCGGCGAGGATGCTCATCGCGTGACGGTCATTGAGGCTTCTCAGCTGAGTCTCGCCGCTCATAGCAATGCCGCCCAGCTCCGGGCCGACGACAGCGATATAGCCCACGATGACGAGGCCGCAGCCGCCCTTTGCCTTGTTGGCGTAGTATTCAATGGCACGGGGAGATATCTCACCGCTGGCCTGACCGAGGGTGTCGTCCATCGGGGAGAGCACCACGCGGTTCGGGATCACACAGCCGCCGATCTTGCCTTTGCTGAACAAGTGAGGATAGTATGCGTTCTTCATGTCCGTTTGCTCCTTTATTTTCAGGTAATGGTGTTCAGGGCTGCCCCGGGACCGGAAATCTGCCCCGGGGCTGGAAGGGAAAAAAGAGGAATAATGAGAGTGGAGAAGAATCAGAAGGAAACTTTTACGCCGTGATAGGCATCCACTGCAATGCGTTTGAAGTCCTCGCGGGTGCCCTTTCGGGGTGCGGAGCCGGCAGAGGCGCCGACCTTGTTTTTATACTCGGCAGTGTCGGCGATCTTTTCCAGATCCTCGTCGGTGATCGTCATTCCGAAATCCTTGAAGTTGTTGGGCAGCTGCAGATCGTTGCGCAGCTTCTCGATGCCGAGGACGCAGGCCTGTGCGGCTTCAAGCTCGGTCATGCCGGTGGTGTCGATGCCCATTGCAACGGCGCACTCGGCGAGCTTTTTGGAAGCGACCTCAACGTTGAACGCCAGAACATAGGGCAGGAGGACTGCAAGAGTGGTGCCGTGGGAGATGTTGAAGCGTCCACCGATGGCAAGGCCGATGTTATGGCCGTCGCCGGTGCCGATGTTGCTTGCGATCATGGTTGACATATGAGCCGCGAGAATCATGTTGGAAGCGGCGTCGATGTCATTCGGGTCGTTGACGAACTTGAGAAGATTTGCGCAGATCATGCCGAAAGTCTTGTATGCGATGGCATCGGTGATGGGGTTAGCCTTGCGGCCGATGTAGCCCTCGATACAATGCGCCAGAGCGTCGAAGCCGGCGTCGGCGGTGACGCTGCGTGGGGAATTCTTCAGCAGTGCCGGGCATAGCAGTGCGATATCGGACACGCAGTAGGGGGAGCCGATCTGCTGCTTGGTCTGCTGCTTGGTGTCAACGATGGAGATGAACTGTGTGACTTCTGCGCCGGAGCCGGCGGTCGTGGTGACCATGATGGTCGGCAGGCACTTGTTCTGCACCTTGTTCATCCCGTAGTAATCCCGCAGACTGCCGGGATTCGTGGCAAGCAGCGCCGCCGCCTTGGCAGTGTCAATCGCACTGCCGCCGCCGAAGCCGATGACGCAGTCACAGTCGGTGGCCTTGAGCGCATCCGCCGCCTGCTCCATGGTAACATCGGTGGGGTTGGGCTTCACCTGCTCAAACAGCTCAAAACCGAAGTCAATTTCCTTCATGGCCTGCTGCATCTCCTGCCAGATGGGCAGTGCTGCCACGCCGGGATCGGTCATAATCATGGCCTTGTTCACGCCGAGGACGCTACGGGCCTGCTTGAGGCCTTCGCGCAGATCATTATTGAACATTGTTCTAACTGTGGAAAAATAACTGAAATTATTCATGTCAAGCCTCCAAATAAAATTGTTATTTTGACATCCATCCAACCGTTCGCTCAGATATTTTACCTGTAACCTGTAAAAAGAATATCAATCAGGCCGCCGATGAACAATCGCCACATATTACTATTTTTTTGACAAGCAGACGGAAATACGCCCCTTTTGGTCTTATTTTCGGGTGAGATTTAATTTGAATCTTGACAATCTGGCCAGTCGCAGGTACTATCCAGGATGAAAGGTATTAGTATATTACTAATATCTATCATACTTTTTACATCATTGACACAGAGGTGACAACATGCAAGACGAAGAGAAACGCACAAGCATGTACAGCTTTCAAAACGAGCTGCTGAAGCTTTACCTGAACAGACCGCACGACGAGCTGATAAAATACAGCATTCTGCGCTCGATCGAACGCTGCTTCGGCTATAAAAAGAGCATATTCGGCTTTCTTGGGAACATAAACGAACGCACTCTCTCCCCGAACATCTCCTGCAATGGTGTGGACATGAAGTTTTCGCAGGCGTTCCTGAAGGAGCTGTGGGCGCCTGACTGCTGTCTTACAATCACCTCCGACCAGTCGGTGTTCAGCTCCGTGTCCGGCGGCAGAAAAAGCAGATTATATAAGACCTTGGTGCGCGACAACGGGATATCCGACTTTGTCATCAACTTCCTGCACCTGCCGGGAAAGACTGCCTATGTCGCATACCTTATCCTATTCAAGGAAGAGGGCAGCTTTGATAAGGACGAGCTTGAGCTGATTGACCTGATGTCTGAGCCTATATCCATCGCCGAGGATAATTATCTGAAGATATGGAACCTGCAGAACACGATGAAGCTCCTCCAGAGTGCGACAAATTTCTTCCCGCTGGGGATCATGATAATCGAGAATCTGGACAATGTTACATATACAAACGACCTCGCACGAGAGTATTTAAAGGAGCTGGGCTACGCCGACCCACAGTTCTACAACGCATTTTATCTCAATGAACTGTACCGGCACTTCCAGTATGACGTGCTCAACTTCGGTGCGAGCAAGCCTATCCGCATAAACCGCTTCCTCTTCAATATCCAGACCATCTCCAACCCCGGTAAGACTCTTGCGAACGCCACGCATCTGACGGATCAGAGCAATATGCGGTTCAGCCCGCGCGACAGCGCCGGAATAAACTACCGCGAGATGACCACCTGCGTCTACATCGTTTCCGACAAGAACTACAAGGCAAACATGAACATATCTCAGGCGACGATGGAGAAGATGGGCTTGACCAACCGCGAGCGCCAGCTTGTGGACTTCATAGTGCGCGGCGCATCGAACCAGGAGATATCCGAGAAGATGTTCATCAGCATAAACACGGTGAAGATACATGTCTCAAATATTTTCCGAAAGGCCGGTGTCAGAAGCCGCACGGAGCTTATGGACAAACTGTATAACCTCGAAAGAGAGAGCTGAACCCGCCATCCCCCCGCCGCGCAGCAGCCGCAGCGGGGGATAATTACGCCAAAATAGCGAGACATATTTTATTGATGTGTAAACTTTACTCGTCAGTATTCGACAAAACAGCGGAAAAATAGGATTTTGTTATTATGTTATCAAGTGCTGCCAGACGCTACAATGTGATTGTACAAAGATTGACAAAGAAAAAACATTCATCCAACCTTACCTGAAAGAAACTATCCAGCAAAATAAAACGAAGCAAGGAGGTAACAAATGGAGAGTCTGATAAAAACATCCTCATTTGACCTGCCGGTGAAAGAGCTGCCGCTCGGCAGCGGCGTCACCAAGATCCTCACCGCTGCGCCCGCTCCGAAGAGCACCGGCGTGAAGGGCGACTTCCTGACTGTGTGCGTCCTCGGACGCAGCGTCAGAACTGGCGACAGCTTCGCTCCTCCCTCCGTGAGCTACGGCGAGCTTTACGCCATGTTCGACGGTGCGGAGGAGAAGAGCTATTCCGCCAAGAACACATGGTTCGGCTACAGACTTGAGAAGGGACGCTTCCTCCCACTGGAGGATGTTTTCGAGAAGCTGTACGGCGAAAATGTGTTCAGCATGGCGCAGGCCGAGAAAGAGCTGCCCGACGCAAAGATCATCGTATCCTCCGGCGGACGCAGTATTTCTCTCAAGCTCTCGCAGGTGTGCGATGAAGGCCGTTACTTCTATCCGCTGCTCAGTTCCGAGCAGATACTCGCCGGTATGAATCCTGCGGAGAGCCGCGGCGAGGCGCTGAGGGCGGGTCTACTGCTGACGGAAGCTGAGGATGGCGCAAAGAAGGTCGTCTTTGTCCTCGGCCAGAGAAACTGGAACGACATCACCGAGGCGAGCTTCGTGGACTTCGCCGAGGGTGGCGCCGGAATAACGGTGGAAAATCTGCCGGCCGAGCGCACCGCACACAACGTGCTCTATGTTGGACCTCTCGGCGGCAAGCTTGGTGGGGACATCCGTGCGTATACCGGCAATGGTGCGGAGACCGTAGTGGTCGAAGCAAAGGCGGGCGAGCTTGTCCGCTTCAACCTCGACAGCGACGATTTCCTCAACACCGCAAGAATGTATTATAAGTTCACTGTGGACGACGAGCCTGTCGGCCAGCCCAGCCCCGAGGATGGTTTTGTTTACAATACCCGCATTCCTCTCTGGTTCGGCAACGGCGCAGATTATCCCTCCGGCGTGATCCTGCCCACCGACGGCAGCCACAAGAGCGTGAACATCCGCATGGTGGCGCACAGCGACGCCTATAGCGACTCGGATATCGATAGCTTTACGATTAAAGTTATTTGATACAATAGAAAAGAAAGAGAAAGGAAAAAGAACATGTCTTACCAGCTTATTCTCTGCATCATTGCGATCGTTGCCGCTATAGTCATCGGCAACGTCTGCAAGCTCAACACCGGTATCGTGGCCGCAGCGTTTGCGTTCATTATCGGTGCTCTCACTATGGGTCTGACCGCCGACAGTATCGTCGGTTTCTGGCCGGACAAGATATTCTTCTTCATCATCGCATGCGGCCTGTTCTTTGGCTTCGCCGTTGAAAACGGCACCGTGGACGCGCTCGGCAAGAGCCTTCTGTACCTGACCAACGGCCGTGCCGCACTCATCCCATGGATCACCTGGATCATTGGCTTCATCGTCGGCGGAATGGGTGCAGGCGTTGCCTCCATCACCATCATTGGACCCCTCTGCTTCCCCGTCGCCGCCGCTGCCGGTATCAGCCCGCTGATGACCGCTACCGCTATCATGTGCGGCTGCATCGTCGGCTTCAATAACCCGTTCACCGGTCAAATGGGCGTCACCATCATGAACCTCATTTCCGATGCAGCCGGTTACCCCGGCGAAGCTCCGTTCTGGTCCATGGACGTTTGGATCTCCCGCGTCGTTCTCATGCTCCTCGTCACCGCCGTTGTCTATGTCATCACCAAGTCCTACAAGGCCAAGAAGGTCGATGTAGAGAAGCCCGCGAAAATGACTGCGCTCCAGAAGAAGACCATGGTCCTCCTTCTTGCTGCGACCTTCTTCATGGTCGCATCCATGCTCCTCGCAACCGTGTTCTCCAACGTCGCATGGCTCAATTCCATCTCTCGCTTCGCACAGCCCCAGTCGATCATGATAATCTGCGCCATCATCGCAATGCTCATGAACCTTGCCGATACCAAGAAGGTCATGAAGTCACTACCTATGAACACCGCTATTATGATTGCTGGCTTCACCCTCATGATGGGTGTCGCACGTGAGGCCGGTCTTGTTGAGGCCGTCGGAACAGCTCTCGGCTCCGGCGCTATCCCCGGCTGGCTCATGTCCTCCATGTGCCTACTCCTCGGCGGCGTTATGGCTCTGTTCTGCAGCGGCACGGCTGTCGTATTCCCGCTCATGTTCCCGCTCATTATGCCCATCGCACAGGCGACCGGCGCAGATCCCCTCGGCATGATAATCGGCCTGACCGCCGGCTCTGTCGTCTCGTCCCTCACTCCGTTCACCACCGGTGGCGCACTGGTCATCGCAGGCTGCCCGGAAGCGGACGCACAGGAATCCCTGTCCACTTCTCTGATCTGGCTGTCCGTCATCGCCCTTGTCGTAACGGCGCTCGTATCCCTCACCGGCTTCCTGAGCATTTTCGACTTTGCTTGGTCCGTCTGAGCATAAACGAAAAAAATCCGTATCCTGCCTGAGTGCAGGATACGGATCAAACAAAACAGTACAGAAGGGCTGTTCTTTTAGCTGCAAAGCAGGCGCTTTGCAGGCGGTAGATGTACAGCTGGTCGCCGGCAATATCGTCGTCCGGCAATTCGGTAACTTCGTTCAGCACGGATGTGTACAGCGATGTAAAGCGCTCAAGGCCGAGCTCCCGCCAAGCCGCCGAAAGCAACGTGCGCTGCGGTCGGTAGTGTTCCAACATGGACTCGTCATCTCCAAGGCCTGACGCAAGCTCCTTGAAAATAAGCGTCCTCAGGCACCGCGTGAACAGATCGCACATATCAGCAAAGCAGCGATAAAATGAGCTGCGGTTGACATTTGCCGCCGCAGTCAGCTTCTTGACCTGTATCTGCGTCAGCTCCGCGCCGCTCTCCAGCTGCGCCAGAAGCGCATCCGCGATGAGCGCGGCGTTGCGCTCCAGCGCCTCGTCGGCGTATTTGCCCGGCGGCACGCGCACAGAATCCGGAACGCCGGACACTGCCTCGCGCCAATAGCGCACGATAACGTCGGTGCGCAGTCCCGGCGCATTGCGCACGGCAAATAGCAGGCTCAGGTACATAAAGCAGGTGCTGCACATGCCGCGCGGCGAAGCGTCCGCTTCCAGCATCTCCGCAAGCTCCGGAAGGAGCAGTGCGAGCAGTTGTTGCTCGCTGATGACCTGCGTGTACCCTGCCAGCCGTACAAGGCATTCCGCAAGGCGCGCAGCGGCGTCGCCGTCGGCATTGTCGAGCTCTGCCGACATCAGCGTTCTGAACTGATATTCAAGCAGCTCATCCTTCGACACAAAGTATTTGTAGAAGGAAGGGCGCGACAGAAATGCTGATGAGCAAATCTCGCTTATGTTTATCTTTTCGTACGGCTTCTGCTCCATAAGACTCAGCAAGGAGCCCGCAAGAAATCTTTTGGCTTTCTCTTTTTGCATAGCTAATCACTCAAATATTTTCAAATTTAACAGGAGGTAGAAATAATGACTTGGAAAATCCATGATCTGCATGACGCAATATTCGGCGTTGACAGCCGCAAGCAGGCAGGCGAGATACTCAAGAGCCTCGGCGGAACCAAAGCGCTGCTCGTGTGCGGCCCAAACATCAATGCTCTCGGCTATCCCGAAGAGCTGATCGGCATCCTCAAAGAAGCCGGAATCGAGACCGTTCTCTATGTTAAGGACGAGGGCGAACCCACCGGCGACATGGTCAACAAGGGCGTCGCAATAGCCCGTGCAGAGAAGATCGACTCCATCGTTGCTCTCGGCGGCGGCTCCTCCATGGACACCGCGAAGATGATCGGCAAGGTGCTCGCAAATAACGCCGGGCGCGCCGAGGATCTGCTCGGCGGCTACACCGCTCTCAATGTCGGCACGAAGGTGTTCTCCCCCGTGCTGCTGCTCTCGACCACCGCAGGCACTGGCTCCGAAGTCAGCTGGGGTCTCATGTGTGAGAACATGGACAACCTCAAGAAGACCTTCAGCGTCCACCCCGGCACCTATGCAATCCTCGACCCGACCTATTATACCACACTTCCCAAGGAGATCACAGCCACCTGCGGCATGGACTCCCTGGCACACTCCCTCGAAAGCCTCTGCAACAGCGTCGCAATGCCTCACCCGCTGGCGGATATGTACTGCCGCGAGGGCATAAGCGCCTCCTGCAAGGGCATGGTCGCCGCTTATAACGACCCCAACGACATCGAGGCACGCAGCTACATGGCATATGCGGCAATGATCGGCGGCTCCGCCATCACCCTGCGCAAAACCAACCTCGGCCACGCCGTCTCCAACCAGCTCGTTGATTACTACCACTTCTCCCACGGCGTCGCAGTTTCCGTTGGACTTATGGCTCAGCTGATGTATAATACAGAGAAAGACCCCGTGTCCTCTTCTCTTATTGCCCCCTGCATGGGCATCGAGTGCCCCGAAGGCGCCGACCTCAAGGAAGTCGGTCAGAAAATTTACGACAAGATCTACAAGATGCAGAAGGATATGGGCGTCAAGAACATGAAAGAGCTCAATGTTCCCGAAGAGTTCTGCGACACCATCGCAGAGAATGTCTCCAAGGACAAGAAATGGGCTATCGTTCCCAACCCGCCTGATTTTGACTACCTGCGCGTAGTGCTGCATCAGATCTGGAACGCCTGATAATACTATTGGGACCGGTGGGGAAACCTGCCGGTCCTTCCCATAGGAGTTGACTTAAATGAACTGGACCATCCACAATATACATGACGGTGCGTTCGGCATGGGTTGCCGCGTGAAGGTCGCGGATTATCTGCGCGAGTTCGACGCGAACAACACCGTGCTTATTTACGACCATATAATGCGCAAACTAGGATATCTCGAAGAGATGGAGGCGATAATCAGGTCCTCCGGTGCGGCGTGCCATTCGTATCAGGCGCAGGGCGAAGAGCCTACCTCCAGCGGCGTTGACGCCTTCGTCGAGTTCTGCCGCGAAAACGGTGCGGACTCCGTCGTCGCCCTCGGCGGCGGCTCCACCATGGACACCGCAAAGCTCACCGGCAAGGTGCTCGCAAACGGCGGGAGCGTGCTCGACTATCTAGGAGGCTACACCGAGCTTGCCATCGGCAAGCGGGTCTTCAAGCCCATCATCTGCGTCCCGACGACCGCGGGTACCGGCTCAGAGTCCTGCTGGGGAATAATGTGCCTCAATGAGAACACCAGCATAAAGACCTATACCCGCCACCCAGTCACGCGTGCCGTGGTCGATCCGTATTACTGCATGAAGCTGCCCGCGTATATCACGGCCTACACCGGCATGGACGCGCTTGCGCAGTGCGCCGAGTGCCTTGTCAATACCTACGCCATGCCTAATATGATGGCCGATATGCTCAGCCGGGAGGGGCTTGCCGCCGCGGTCAAGTACCTGCCGAAGGCCGTGCACGATCCCGACGACGAGAAGGCGCGCGAGATGATGAGCTGGGCGGCCATGGTCAGCGGCTACGCCATAACCCTGCGAAAGACAAGCTCCGGTCACGCGATCGCAAACCAGATATCCGATAATTATCATCTGCCCCACGGCGTGGGCGTGGGTTGCGGTATGGCCGCTCTCGCCCGCTATAACGTCACCGGTGATCCGGAGACGGTGCGCATCTGGGCGCCGTATTTCGGCGTGGAGTGCACGGCAGAGTCGGATATGCAGGAGGTCGGCTGGGAGGTCGTGAAGCGGCTCGACGCCCTCCAGAAGGATATCGGCATGAAGAGCATGAAGGAGCTGGGGATCCCCGAGGACTTCTGCGACTATGCCGCCGACATGATATCCAAGGATAAAAAGTGGAATATCGTTCCGAAAGTGCCTGACTTTGAGCTGCTACGTGCGAGCCTGCACAAGTCCTGGGACTACTGAAAATCAAGAATATAGAACATAAAAGAAGAATATGCGAGATGACCGCAAGTCCGGTACGGGCTTGCGGTCATTATTTGCTGTCTGTTGTTGACTGATAATCAGAACGGGAATACGATCGGGAGCCAGATGATAAGCACGATGTACATCAGCAGCGTCAGCGGCCAAGTGTATCTGGCATAGTCGTTGAACTCGTAGCCGCCGGAGAACGAGATGCCTATGCAGGCTCCCGCAATTGGGGTCATCCAAGCGAAGCTTGCGCCGAGGGTGAGCGCCATGGTGACGGGCAGCGGGCTGTAACCGAGGGAGACGACGATGGGGATGACTGCCGCACCAAGCAACAGGACGACAGTGGAGTTGCCTATGAACTGGCTCATAAGGTTCGATGCGATGAGCACGACGGTGAGGATGATCATAGGGGAAACGTTGCTGCCGAACACGGAGATGAAGGCGTTTGAGATGAGGTCGCAGAAGCCGCATTCCTTCAGCGCTGCGGCAAGGCCGAGCGTGCAGGCGAGGCGGATGACGACATCCCAGTCGATCTTCGGCAGGGCGCGCTTGAGATCGACCACGCGGAACAGCACGCACAGCATCGCAGCGATGCTGCCGGAGAGGCCGAGCGGGAGATCGGTGAAGAGGAACATGCAGACCATGGCGAGAAGAATGCAGCCCATGGTGATGCACTTTCTGCGGTCAATAACGGGCTTCGTGCTGTCAAGGCAGGCGAACTTCTTCATCGCCTCGTGCTCCGCTTCGCGGCGCTCGGGCTTGTTCCAGATGCGGTTGCCGAGTTTGTAGCCGATCGTGAGCACATATACGATGACGAGCAGCAGCACGGGGAGAGCTGCGACGGTGAAGTCGGTGACGGAGAAGGCATAGTCGGTGTACTCCGTCAGAATGGACTGTCCGGTGAGGTTGACGGTGCAGCCTATCAGCAGGCATGCACCGCCGACAATTGCGGCAATGGAGGCCGGCATGACGAGGTTCATGAAGTTCATCTCACGCTTGGAGGCCGATACCGCGGAGGCCATGACCGGCAGCAGCACGGCGACGGTGGTGGTGTTATCCATAAACGCGGACATCACCGAGATGGAGAGAACGATATACAGAAGGAACCTTTTTTCGCTGCCCTTTGAGAGCTTGAAGCAGGTCTGCCCTATGAGCGTTGCGAGGCCGGATTCAAGCATGGCCTGTCCCACTATCAGAACGCTGACAAGCATGATTATGATGTTGTTTGAGAAGCCTGAGACACAGGTATTATACGAAGCGGCGCCGGTCAGCGCGAAGAGCGTGATGGAGACAATGGCTGTTGCCGTTGCGGGGATCCACTGTGTGATGAAGAGCACCAGTGTTATAACGAGCAATATGCAGCCGAGTACAGCTAAGGAAATCATGGACGGTACTTCCCTTTCTCTGTATTGTTCCCGGCGGGATGCATGCACTGACATCCCGACTTGATAGTTAAATTATAGGCACAATGAGTTGTGAAAGAAATAACACCTAGGTTATATTTTTACCTGCACCAGTTTGCATGGATATAGTACATTGTGCCGACTCGGAGGGAAAGTGCTGACATATGGTGGAAAGCAGTGTGGAGCTGTAAGTGCGCAAAAAAGCATGTGCGTATACGCTCCTTGGGCATTTTGAATTGCTCCACCTGATTAGGCTTTTCCTCCTGCATGATGGACAGCAGCACATTGGCGTCCAATCTGCCCTCCTGAGAAAACTGCCGCATTTTGATTGCCTGTGCATGAGAGGGTGTGCAATCCTCGCTTTCCATGATTTCAACCAAATCCTGCTGTTCTTCTTCGGAAAGGTAGGACAGCTCCACCGCAGGACGGAGGGCAATCTGCAAAATGTCCTTTTCTTTGAGGACAGAGTTATCTACCAAATCCAGAATTTCAGGGATAAGGTGGGTTAAGCGGATATATCTGCGGATTTGGTCTTTACTCTCACCGACTTGCTCAGCCAAAATATCTCTTGACTTCTTTCCGCTTAACTTGTGCGCCAGTGGCTCACAAGTTAAATCTGTCCGTTGTCCTTGCCGCTTCATAGCGTCCAATTCCATCTTGTACGCAAAAGCTTTCTCCGATGGCAAAATCTGCTCTCTTTGCAGATTGGAATCGACCATGACAATGGTGGCTTCATCGTCAGTCATATCTCGGACTATGCAGGAAAGCGTCTGCTTCTCTGCCAGCTCGCTGGCCATTCTTCGCCGGTGTCCGGCAAGCATTTCATAGCCGCCATCCGGTTTAGGGCGCACCAGCGCAGGCACCAGCACGCCATACTGCTTTACGCTGTCCACCATTTCCATCATGCTTGCATCCATTCGATTTTCAAGGTTCGTGAGGTTTTTGCCCTCACTAACCAACTGGGAAATTTTTTTCGATTTGTACGAAGTTTTTTGAGATTTTTCAAAAAATTTTTTTCGACCACCTTTCAGGGATAAAAAAGCCCCTATCACATCACAGAGATGTAATAGGGGCAGAAATAGAAAAAGTCCGCTGACCGAAATCAGCGGGCTTAATTCATATGAACTTATCGTATGCTACCGGAACTTGCCTGCAGTCGCAAAATTCCAAACGCATTTTTGGCGTAAGCTCGGAGTAAATTGGCGTAAGT